>ERZ795062.1564-NODE-1564-length-16164-cov-111.558694_pt1 | contig 16164 bp, 23 predicted proteins | sample MGYA00375146_ERZ795062 | MGnify/ENA primary metagenome ERZ795062 (study PRJEB30191, sample SAMN05720281) | activated sludge metagenome | isolation source: Anaerobic digester | place: USA | collected 2015-07-16 ... | reverse complement strand
TATCGAGCATCTCAAGACCTTTGTTCACGTCCCCCGCCCAGACGCTGTGGTCGGTACTTGCCGCAAAGGAAGCGGAAGCGGATGCGAACGCCACGTACAGATATTGGGCGAGTTTAGCCAGCCTGTTCCAACTCAACTTCTTCATCTTCTTCATCTTTTGTCACCTTCCAGAATTTTTGTCGTCTCGTATATTTCCTTCACCGCTTCGGAAGGCAGGGACACGATGCCGTGCTCCGCTTCCGAACGCAGAGAAAAAACGTATTCCTTGGGCGCCACGTCCTTGTTCTCGCGGCACCACTTCAGAGCTTCCGACAGGTCCTTTAAGATCATTTCCAACATCTGCCTTCCGGCTTCTTCCGTCGTCTCTATTTCGCCCAGTGAGTTGACCTTGAGAACGATTTCCTTCGTCTCCTGCCCGAGAGCGCAGGGCACGGAGAGATATCCCGCCCACTCTTCCGTGCAGTAAGGCCGTTTGCCCGAGAAGAAGGAAGAGATATCGGGCTTTACGACCGTGACCTTCACGAGATTGCCTTCCGCGGAGACGTCCTTTATCACGGCCTGCGCCCACGACCACGTCGAAAGCGGGTAGGCCATGCGTCTTAACACGAACAAGACGTCATCTTTAAAGACCGAATCCGCATAAACTTCCGGGTCTCCGCCGAGAAACCCGAAGATGTAAGCCTTCGCTCCTTCGACCCTGAGATCGGAAGCCGCACAGGGAGAGACGAAGACGAAAAAGAGCAGGATCACAGCAATTTTTCTAAGCATTCCCGCACGGCCCGCCTTTCTTCTTCCTGAGCGAGATTCCACGGAAGGCCCGTGATCTTGTAGCAGTATTTGTTGAGCAGGGAGACAGTGTCTTCCTTCATGTCGTTTTTGCCGAATCCGAGAGCTGCCGGATTTTCCGACAACACCCGGCGGAACATCTGCACGACGTCGTCGTCCACCCCTTCGGGTTCGACAGGCTTATCGGACCTATGTTCGTCGAAGCGGTCTTCTAAAATATCTTCCTTCACAGGCACAGGTTCTTCTTTTTTCTTATTGTGCTTTATAGGTTTAGGCTCTGAAAAACTCACCGCCTGCCAGTATTCGGAAGGGATATTTCTTACGTGGAAACCCAAGATGTCCAAGGCCAGTTCCGCTCCGGCGCGAAAAAGGTCTTCCGCAAAGAAGGGAGAGTCGACTTCCGCGGAAGCGGGCACGGACAGGACCTTTCGTCCCTGTTCGTCCACGACGGAGACGTGGCCCGTGGCTATATATCTGGTCGATATACTTTTTCCTTCGGGCACTTCCACCGCTATAACGGAGAACTTCTCGGAAGTGATTCTCCAACCGGGACGTTCGGCGTTAAGCCACATGATGCGGGCAAAAAGCGGCAGTTCAAGCTCTCCCGAAGGCGTTTTTCTCACATACAGGGCCGGATTGAAGTTCATAATTTTTTATCGAAAAATCTCACGGCGACACCTTCCTTCTGTTGATTCGTTTACGGCATTATGATATACTTATCCTTAAAGGTTGTCAACTAAAAAACATAACAAAAACAACAGGGAGTGATAAAAAATAAAATCCGTACGTGAATGGATATTTGTGGACTCTTCCGATTTCTTCATGGCTCCCCTTCTCAAGGACGAGACAACGGAAAGGATAATGGCGGAATGTCGCGGAGAAGCGGGGGAGACGAAGCTTTACGAAGAAAAGGAAGGACGGTTCGTGACCTACAGCGGAATAAAGGTCCCGCAGAAGATGAAGCAAAGGACGGCAGAAGTCTGGCTTCGGGCGAACATGCGGCTGGGGATAAAGCCCTATGCCCTATACGTAAAAAAGACGGGCTGGGGGTTTTTCGCTTCCTGCATATCCGACGGGATGTTCGTCGAAGAAGAGCTGGAAGGCAGGAAGATATCTTCAAGCTGCGGCATCTCCGCTTTGAGCATCCCGGGATATCCAGCCATGTCTTCGGTACAAAGGAGCATGCTCGGCTGGAGAAGGAAGAAGAAACTGGTGGCGGACTCCGTGAACGCGGTCATATTCGCCGAAGAAGATTACATAAGGGTCAAGACTGCATACGTCGACGAGTTCATCATCGACATGCTCAAGAACTTCGAATACGACAGGAAGACGGGGACGTGGACGGGAAAGGATATCGACTCGGCGTTGAAGCTGATCAGGCTCGACGGACTTCCCGACACCAAGACCTACGGAAGGGGGCTGTACTACCTTTGCGAGACGGAAAGGATAAAAAAACCGGCAGATTACTCATCCTGCTTTGCTGCGCTCTTCTCTTTGTAGCTTCTCCCGGATTTGCTCTCACGCTGAACCCGATTGCCATGGACGCCGCCCTGTGGAAGCAAAACACGCTGTCGAAGCTGGAACACGCGGAAGACATGTTCAAAATGCTCATAACGGCAGCGGCGGCAAGCGAAGAAAGCCCCAACCTGAAAGACATAAACTCCATGCCGGTTGAGACTTCAAGGGACAAAAGAAAATTTGCGGAAGCGGGCAAAAAGCTCGTGCCCTTCTTCGACGAAAACGTCTTAAACGACGTGGCGGAAATTCTTTGGGTGGTGCCCACGGAAGCGGGGTTGATGTTTTATCCACCTGAAAAGATGCAAACCGAAAGCCGGGCAGCCATCGTGAAGATCGAAATTTCGGGATACAGGAACAACAAGTTCTACGACCTTGCCCTTTCCGGGATAAAGCAGTCAAGAATCGTAACCAAGGAAGACGGACGTCTCATGGCGTGGATCATGCCCGACATATCGGAGACGCAGTTTTTGATACAGCAGACGGCAAAGATCATAAGGGCGATAAAGGAGCAGGAACATGAATAAGGTACACGAGTTTTTCAGGCTGATATACTCCTGCGCAGACCCCGAATGGTTTCTCGAGATAAGAAAGCTCGAACCGCTGCCCGTGGCATGGCACATAGACAGGGTCAAAAATCTCGAGTCGTGGGTGAACGAAGGCCTAAAGATGGCGCTTTCCGCCCAAAGCCTGCATTTCAGGGTCGTTCCGGCAAGGACGGAAAACAGGAAGGACCTTGCCATGGCCACGACGCTGTGGGCAGACGTGGAAAGATACGTTTCCGAAGAAGAATGGGAAGCCCTGCGCGATCTTGGAATCCCGCCCGGGGCAGTCGTACATTCCGGCAGGGGCATGCACATATACTGGCCCCTGAAGTCCCCGACGGACATAGAGACCGCGCGGGAGAAAAACGAAGCGCTGGCAAAACTTCTGTGCGGAGACGAAGGGGCGGGACATCCTTCGCATACCCTGAGATTTCCCGGAAGCTACAACTGCAAATACGTGCCCAAAAGATACGTGGACGCGGAAATTTTCGGACATATGTCGGACATATCGGACTTTGAGTTTCTCCCGAAAACAAAGAAGAAAAAGGCGACGGAACACATACGCATCACCGCCGGCTTCGAACAGCTCGAAAAAAGGGCTTCCCTGTGCCCCGTGCTGGATACCGCCTTCAACAACCCCGAAGATTTGAGCTTCTATGCGTGGATATCGCTGGCCTGCCTGACGGACGAAGAGACCTTCGTCAAGATATCTTCTCTGGACGCAGGGCGGTTCAATGAAGAAGAAGCCCGTTACAGGCACGAGTACTCGAGAAGAAGAAACTACAGACCCTACGGGTGCGACAAGCTCCCCGAAGCAAGAAGCTGCCCGAGACTCGGCAAATGCGGGCTAAGGAAGGTCATCCATGAATAAGATTTTAAGGCTCCTTAAGGGGAAAAGCCTGTACGGGCTGGGAAAACTCACGAAAATAGCGTGGATCTTCAAGGAAGGCCCCGTCGACGGCGACGTGATATCCGTACGGGGACTTCCCGCAACTTTCTTTCTGACGTCGGGCGGGTCATGTCCCGATCCCGACACGGAAGAAGAGATCGTATATCCGCAAAAAATTACGCCTTTAAAGGGGAAGATCGAGATTGAATAAAGCGATAAAAATAGCGATCGTAAACGTACTGCTGACGGCAACGGCGGGGTCTTTGATCATCTTCGTTCTTCTGGGCCTTCTGTTCGAATCGGGCGGACCCGCCACGACGGCTGAGCCTGCCACGACAGAGATCGAAAAGATCGAAAAGATCAAGGCAGCGGAAGCGGACCAGAGATTTTATTTCACGAACATGCCGGAGATAGAAAGCCCCTTTGAGCTCATACTGTTCGACGCCGAGATAAAGGCTGCGGGAAAAAGGCTGAAATCCCTGCTTCCGCCCGACTCTTCCGAAGACAGGATAAGAAAGGTGAAGATGATATACGACTACATGAAGGAGATGGCCCCCGCAAGAGAAAAGGGCGTCCTGCTCGAACTGGCCGCGGCGGCAGTCAAGTATGCGGAGAAGTACTCGGTCCCGCTCGGTCTGGTCGTGGGTGTCATGCAAACGGAATCGAACTTCAATCCGAAGGCGCTGTCGAACGCGGGAGCCTGCGGACCGATGCAGGTGATGTGGAACATACATAACGGGCTGCTTCGGGCTAACGGAATAAGTTCAAGAGATGCGCTTTTTACGGCAGATCTCGGGACGGCCGCGGGATGTCTCATCCTTTCAAGATACCTGAGAGACGAAAAGTCCGTGGCCGGCGGGCTGAAGCGCTACTACGGAGAGCTTTCCGGCAACTACATATCGTCCACCTACTCGAACTGGCACACCTTCGAGCTGTACGCTTCGGGGATACTCGAGACGGAATCCAAGAAGGCGCTGGCTAAAGACAAGAACTACCTGGCTTCGCTGATGACGGCAAGAAAGCCCGCCGCAAGCGCAAAGACGAAGAAGGAAGCGAAGCCGATGACGATGAAGGCGGAAGGAGAAATACGCATCAAAAAACAGGACGGGAGCACGATAGTATGGCGAGCGAAATAGACGATCTCGTGATACTTTACGACAGTTCGGTGGAGATAACGGGGCGGTTTCACTACAAGGACGAGCTTAAGATCAAAGAAGGAAGCTACGGCCCCTGCGCTTCCTTCGCCGTCCTGATCGAAAAGCCGAAGAAGGATAAGGTGGCAAAGCACTACATATTCGCCAGAGCCTACGGGGAAAAGCTCGTCGAAAAGCTCAAGCGCATAGAAAAGGGGACTTTCATCAGGGTGATGGGAGAACTGGAGTCGGGCTTCAGCGGCACCTACATAAACGTGAAAGTGCTGACGCCCGTAAGCGCCGTGGAACTTCAGGATATGCTGTCAAGACAAAGGGAACCGGAAGAACTGCCGGAAGAGCTCGACGATCTTCCGGCCGAACATGAAGAGCTGAGCGCAGAAGACTTGGAAGAAATAACGAAAGAAGAAACGGAAGACGGGGAAGCGGAAAACGAGTTATTGAACGAACCCGAGCCCGAGCCCGCCGAAACCGTCGAAAAACAGGAAGAAGGCTGGAGCTCGGGCTGGAGCAGAAAGAAAAGGCGGGGGATATTCTAGCTGCCGTCGGCTAAAACATGCTCAATCGGTGATCTCAAAGCCTACATCGGGCATGTCGACCCATTCTTCGTCATACGGATAAATCATGGAAAAAAGCTCGGAAAAAAGTCTGTCTCTCAAACGGCTTATGTCCGACATGACGACATCAAACAATTCGTCGAACTCGCCGATGAATTTACTGTCCTTGAGCGAAAAAAGCCCCGAAAGGTTATAAGCCTTATCCGTGATCTTCCTTAAAAGCCTGTGTTCTTCGGACAAATCCTGCGGGGCGTTCATCAGGGACAATTTCTTGGTCTGCAGTCCCAAAATTCCGATCGACGAGATCGAATAAAACTTTTTGAAGAATTCCGAATCTTCGTGCAACGCCTTTTTTAAGGCATTCAGGTGTATTTCGATATCTTCGAGTATTCCCAGCGCACTTGTCATATATTTAATGCGTTCTTCCATCTTCACTGTCCTTCCGTCGAATTCGTCTTTAGGGCGTCGGAAAGGTTGATGACGGCCTGCTCGCATTCCCGCGCCGACATCTTGGCTTTATCCAATTCTTTCTTTAGGGCAAAAATCTTGCCGACGGCTTCGTCCATGCAAGAATTGATCTCGCGCTTTTTGTTGACGAAGTTGTTCTCCCAGTCAAGCTGAGAGTAGCAATCCACGAACATGTGAATGAAGTAGGGCAAATAGAAGGACGAAAGTATCATGACTCCCTTGTTTTGAGCGTTGACCAACAGCTGCGGGTATAATTCCAGAATATCTTCCATCATTCCTTCGACGGGCAGATAAAGGACGGCCACACCCACGCTGTCTTCGGCGAACACGTATTTTTCCCTGACGGTCTCGGCGCAGCGTTTTATGGCCGCAATAAAATACTTGAAGGTCTGATTATTGCGGTTTTCCTTGAAGGCCTTGTAGCTGTCGTAGGGAAACTTCGAGTCTATGTACAGGTACTTCTTTCCCACGGGAATGGCAAAATCGGGACGTCCGCCCTTGAGATCGGGTTGTACAAGGTAGTTCGTCCCGCCGTTTATCCGGATTGCCTTAAGCAGGCTTTCCAGCGCCCACTCCCCCATCCTTCCCTTTCCGCCCGGAGTGGCCATGACATTAAACATGCCGTCCAGCTTGTCGTTCATGTTTCCGATAATGCCCGTCATCTGCTGAAAACAGTCGTTTTGTTTTGATATCGCTTCCGTTTGTTTTGATATCGTTTCTGCGAGAGAAGAAAACTCCTTCTTAAGATCTTCGGTCTCAGGCGACGAACTGCCCAGAAAGGCAAGATACATGATGAGTACGCCGGCTGCGACAAAACAGAGAAGCGCATAGACGTTCACGTCATCTCACTCCCGCCAGATCGATCAGCATGTCTACGGCCTTCGACCACGATCGAAAGAAGCTGTCCGGAGAGTCCGTCATGGACAGGAGAAGGGACGACAGCGGCTGCGGGACGTCGCGGGCCAGTTCCTTCAGCCGATCCATGTCGCGATCGAAGGATTGATCCTTTTTGACGACGTATCGTCCGCCGGAAAACTCAAACCTGCCCGATATCTTAAGGAGCAGGTTCGTTATCTCGCTAAACGTTGCCGACGATATGCCTGTGTAAGACATGGATAACACCTTCCGACTCGGGACATATCGACAACCACTCGGCGAAGGCTTCCGCCAGATCGTCGACGTTTGATATTTGAGAGACCTTTGACGCCAGTGCCAGCAGGTCTTCGGTCTCTCTTCCGTATTCCGGACTTCCTTCAAATGCCTGTTTGATTTCTTCTATGTTTTTCATGGCCGTTAAATATACCCGATGTCGGTAACCGTCAGATTTAAGATTGCCGGTCCGCGGGGAGACAGGGTCCTTCTCGGAGAATGATCGGAAAACAGGGAAATGATCATCCAAGTTCCCGGAGAAAACCAACCGCTCATATCATAAACTCCGTAAGTTCGAGACCACGGGAAATTATGAAGTTCCATTCCAGTTCTCCTTTCAAAAGTATTACGGTTATTATATCATATCAATAACAGTTGTCAAATTCTCGCTAGTTAAAATCGGTTATTGTGAATGACACAGCCGCTTCGCCTTTGTAGTTATCGATACCTTCGCAGACTAATCTTTGACATACTCCCACGAATAAATTTGTGGGATTCTGGTTCATCGAAGGATGCCCGCCGAAGCAGGTTTTACTCCTTCTCCCGCAAGGGTTGATGCCCCAACCCTGAGAATGTTTATGGCCGCATTGACATCCCGATCATGTACTACACCACATATCGGACAGGCCCAACTTCTTACATCGAGAGACAATTCTTCCAGCACATACCCACACTTTGAACATGTCTTGCTGGAAGGATAAAACCGCGGAATTTCTATTACCATCGTCCCAACCTTAGTACACTGGTGCCTTAAGATGTTTACAAACTGGCCGTGTCCGAGATCGGATATCTTTCTTCCCCATATCTTCTGCATCGCCTTAATGTTTAAGTCTTCAATGCAGATTATGGCATATTCTTCAGCCAGTTCTTTAGCCAGCTTGAAGTGATAGTCCCTGCGGCGGTTTGCTATCTTCTTGTAGGCCCTAGCAAGAGTTATTAATGCTTTTTTGCGATTGTTAGATCCTTTCTTTTTGCGGGAAAGGATTCTGTGTAGTTTCCGTATTTCTTTTAAACTTTGTTTGAAGAATAAAGGAGATTCGATAATTTTTCCATCTGACGTTGTGAGAAACTGCTTCAGGCCGAAGTCCAACCCGACGCTTTTACCCGATCTTGGTTCGACAGCGGTTTTTTTAGTTTCACACGTCAGATGAATGTATATATCTCCTAGAAAGTTGCGTTTAACCGTCAAGGTCTTAATTTTTCCTTCAATATTGCGGGACTTGGAATATTTGTATACGTTGCCCATAATTATAATCTTATTCCCTTCAAGCAGTTTGTATCCGGTCTGCTTCAAAGTGAAAGATTTGTACTTCTTGATCTTCTTGAAGGAAGGCGGCGCTGTTTTGATACCGCGCTTTTGGTTTTTGAAAAAAAGCTTGTAGTTCCTTTCAATCCGCTGGGCAATATCCTGGATCGCCTGGGAACCTAACTGATTCCAGAAAACAAACTTTCGGCGTTTCTTTAATTTCGTTATATGTTGCATCAGTTTGTTGACGTTCAAATGTTTTCCGTACAGGCGGTAGTATCTCTTATGCAGGGCTATAAGGTGGTTATATATCTGTCCAGCAATGTCTATCTGTCTGTGAAGTTTTTTATTCTTCTTTGAGCGATAGAGCTTGAAACGGTAGGTTTTCATTTGTTCTTCTGCTTCTCAATATACTTACGGATAGTCTCTTCGGATATATGGTCAACTGATTCACAGTAGTACGATCTGGTCCACATAGACGGTAGCCTACTTTTCAGCGATGGGAACTCTTGTCTCAACATACGAGAAGTATAACCTTTCAACTGCTGTACGATAAAGCGGTGTTTAGGATGCCATACAAAATGATGTCTAATATTATATACAGTTATTGTTGATCACTCCCATTGCTTCCAGTTCATGATTAAATTATAATTAGTTATTAGATATTTGCAATACATCTAATAAAAATAACACCCCCTTTCATCCCACTTTTAAAAAAGGGGGCTTTCCCGGCGGTTGATCGTAATTGATCCTGTTATCCTTTGAAGCAACGGGCGATATCCCGCTCACAACCGTTCTCGGATTTTCCGAAAGAAGGACTTCCGGGCCGAAAGAGCCGTTCGGGTGCTGTAGGGAGACGAAAAGAGACATTCCGTCGGGCAGTTTTTTATCGATGTTTGCAAGTATTTGGGCGTTATAATTGACCGTAATGTCGTAACTTCCTTCCGCCCGAGACTCTTTATCTTTGGCGACGTTCAAATATATCTCAGGGTTTCCGCGGACAGAGATCTCCGCTATCCTTTCCACGATAATTTTCACTGTCTGCACAGCCACGGCATCCGCAAAAGCCGGCCCCGCAAGAAAGAGTAAAACGACAACAAGGAATTTCTTCAAAGACCAACCATCTCCGAATTATCTTTCTGGAAAATCTTCATCGCGTTTCCTGCGACACCGTTCGAGTATGTCTCGGGAGCTTTTGGGGCGAAGATCGACGGAAGGCTTATTTTGTTTCTCGACAAACGGCGCAGGGTCGACGAACGTCACGGGCATTCCCATGCTCAGTGCTTCATCTATCTCCCCCAACACCCCAACGCTTTCGTCCCAACCGTCTAAAGTTACCACGTAAAGCTCGTCGCAACGACGCAGCATATCCAAATCGTGCTTCAGCCAAAACTCCCGATCGGCGGGAAGGTCGTATTTCGTGGCAAGAATATGTCCGTTAACTACGGGCGAGTAGACGGTCTTTCCCGTCTTCATCAGGAAGGCCGTAACCATGCAGGATATCTTGAAAGACAGTTCTTCCATACCGGAATAAGGAATTGCCAAATAGATCATTCGATCACCTTTTTCTTCAGGCAATATACCGACAAAATCTTTAATGTCATCTCATCATCTCTTCCGGTTCTTCTTCCATGTACTTCTTTGCGTTATTTAAATCGCGGGAAATAAGAGAGACGTCTTTGACGATCCCGAAAAACAGCTTCAGGCTTGCGCCATTGGACATCTCCCTATCCTTTGTATCCAGAATGCAACTGTACAAGTCGGACGTCCTGTCCAAGGCCCTGACGAAATATTTACAGAATTTTCGTTCATTGTCGGAAAGCCTGCTCGAGTCAAGCCCTTTGAACCCGTCCGACATCTCCTTCAGCTCTTTCAGCCTTTCGCGAACCTTTTCCGCGTCTCCGGCCGAAGCAAGGTCCTTCGCTTCAGTCAGTATCTCGGAAAACCTGTCCATGGAACGGGTAAAAAAACTATCGGTTGACATTTTTTTCGTCGGACATCGACATCTCCTTTCTCAAACTACAGCCTGTCTATATCTTCTCCGTCCGTCTTCAAATCTTCCCTGAAGACCTTCTCCAGAGCCGATCTTGACCCTTCAAACACGGGGTCGGGGCGTATCTTGAACAAAGCTTCTTCTATGGCCGTCGGGTTTATGCTCGCCGATATGAAGTTCTCCAGTCCGTCCTTGGCGGCAAGCACCACCTTCCCGCCTTCCATGGGTTCCGACTTTGACGCCAATTCCCTTTCTATGTCGTTTATCCTTCTTGTACCGAGAAACACGTCTTCGCGCCTGAACGTCAACTCTTCTCCGACGGCTTCTATGTCGCCGAACAGGGAAGCCACTATCTCGCACTTTCCGCCCGACTTTTCCGATTCCGTGACGATGCCGATGTTGCCGTCCCGAAAGACGACGATCGATCCGGTAGGGTAATCTGCGACCATCTCCTTGAATGAATCCACGAAAGGGGCATAGAACTGCCGCCCCCGTTCTTCTTCGATGATCTTGAGTATCTTCGTCGGATGCATGCCGAGCCTGTAGCTCCTGTCGGAGACCATGGCGTCGTAGGCGTCGGCCAGTCCGACTATCCACACGAGATCGGATATACGGGAAACCTTTTCCGAAACCGAGTTCCTTTCGCAGATGCGGGACATCTCGTTCTCAATGCCCGCCATGAAGGATCGGAAAGACGTTTCCGTGACGACCTTTTCTCCTTTTCCGTGCGGGCCGTAGACGGGCTTTTCACGGCCGTTCAGCTCGTAAAGGACCGTGCCGCCGTCGGTTACCTTAACCTTGCCTTCCACGGACAGCTCCGAAGACAGCGCTTCGTGTATCTTTTTGATCTTCTTGGGGAAAGGATCGACGTCGGGGTCTATGCCGTATCCTTTGCCGTCGGGGCGCAGGTGGTGACATCCCACGATCTGCTCGACCAAATTCATGTCGACGGCATCTCCGAAGACGGATTCCAGAGCGGGCCTGAGTCGCCTGATCAATACTTTTCCGTGTATCGGGTGTTTTTTCATCTCGGCGAACTCTTCGTCAGTGAGCTTGTCAGGCTTGTTGGTAATGTCCCTGTCTATCGTGGCCTTGCCGATGTCGTGCAGGAGAGCTCCCAAGGCAAGGGTCATCTTCTCCTTGGCGGTGAAGCTTCGCACCCCGTCTTCTTCAAGCTTTCTGGCAAGGAGCAGAGAAGTCACCATGACACCGACGGAATGCTGGTAAGTATAGTCGTCGTAAAACTGGATTACCTTCATTTCCCTGAGAAGGTCTCCCACGGTAAAAAGGGACTCCGTGATGGCCGTCAGCTGGTCGGAAAGCTCGTAAAAAAAGGACTTCGACAGCCCGTTGTTCAAGGACAAATACTCGAAAATTCCGTAGACCTTTTCCTTCAGGGCATCGTTGTGATCCTGAGATATGACGTATCCCGGGTCCTTCTCGTCAGGGCGCGTCCTGATCAGCAAAAAACGGGCGTCTGATTCCCTGATCTTTTCGATGAGACCTTCGTCAAGCTTTTCGTCCTTTCGGGCAAGAACTCGCCCCTTGCTGTCCTTCACTTCGCGGAGAAGTTCCATGCCCGGCTCGGCAAGGGAGATATCTACGACCAGCATGTTCACCACTCCCGAAGGGATAACGGATTGGAAGGACGCCTGCCCGATTTCGAACCTGATATTTTAAACGCTTCGATCGCGGCAGAAAAACCGTTTTTCTTCAGCATGTCGATGGCGGCCGCCCTGTCTGCGGGAACGAAATAACACCCCGCTATGCCGTAAAGCCACATGTTGTCAACGCCCTTAAAACCGCCCGAACCCGAAGCGTTTATCTCGTCCTTCGCAAGATTGTAAAGTTCGCTTTCGCCCTTTTTGCCGTCCAGATATTTGTCCAGCTTCTTTAAAAATTCGGCTCTCGACTCGTTTGATTCCTTCAGGTTTACGGATACGGGCTGAGTGCTTTTGTACTTTCCGGTATAAGGGAAAAACACGGAAACGCCCGCTCCTGCGTCAAAAACCCGGTCATTGAAGGGTGCAAAGGCAAAAAAGACGTTGGGATCGCTGAAGGCAACCTTTCGATACGTCTTTTCGTGGACCTTCAGGACGGAAAAATCGTCGGGAATTCGCGTGGATATTTTAATCACGGGATTGCCTTTCTTTTGCGGGATCTCATACAGCCATCGCAAAAGCAGGTTGGGATCACAGGAAACAAGCGTACCGGACGAAGAGATCCACGTGCCGGCAGACGTGGGAGTCATGTAATCCGTGAAATGGTCTCCCAAGGGGGACTTGCCCAAAATTCCCCTGTTCGATTTCCACAGGGCGAACATCTCTTCGCTTGAAGGAATTTTGTCAAAACTTGTCCCGTAAACCGGCAATTTTTTAAACGTGCCGTTCTTGTAGGCCGTTTCGTCGTAATATCCCGATATCTCCTGCCAGTCGAAGGACTTCACCTGCGCCATGTTCTCGGCAAGAAATTCCTGAGACAGTTCCTGCCACCAGTTGAAAAGCATTCTCGTCGGCTTTTGCGACACCACGTAGCGCTCTCCGCCCAAAGGGATAAGTTCTTCCCTGTTCTCTCCGATACGGGCGCCCCGATAGTTGACGAGAGACTTAAGTATCTCCCGCCCGTCCGCTCCCCTGAAAAGGTTTGCAAGATCGGATACCCGGGAAGCCACGAAGTAAGGCCTTCCCTGTACCTGCATCACGGAAGACCCGGCAAGGGGAGAAAAGTCGAAGAAGTAGCCGAACACGTATTCCGGAGTCTCGTAGTAAACCGTGTCGTGATACTCGTATTTGCCCTTCCGTCTCACGTATTCTTCCCGTATCCCGCTTTTGTTCGTCAAGATAACCAGGTCCGAGCGGACAAGGTCGATGGTTTGAAATGCATCGGTTACGTTCCTGTCGTTCGATATCTTCCCGGTCTTATAGGACAGGTTCCCCTTGACGACGCTCGTGTTGAAATCCGCCGTGTGCGCGATCAACCTGTAGGCGCCGTGCATTTCCCTTGCTCCCGGCATGTAGGGGACGTAAAAGGTACGGTGAACTATGACGTCGTCGTCGCCGAAAAGCGCGAAGGAAGGGGCGGGAAAAAGAAATATCAGGACCAGAAGGAACGCGAGTCTCCTAATCATCTTTCGATACCTTCTCAAGCCACCTGCTCATGGCAGCCTTAGACTCTAAGGCTTCTTGGGGTATCTCCGCGTTCATCTTTTCCGCGAGCTTTTTTGCGAAGGATATCTGTTTGTCCGTCGGCTTGATCTTCTTTTGAAGCTCATCGATCAGCATGGAAACCGTATGAAATGTGGACAGATCGTCTTCGTTCAGCTCTACGCCCGCCTGTTCCGCCAGCTTTTTCACGTAGGCCAGCTGCTTGTTTGTGGGTTTTCCGAATCCGTTTGAGTTTGAGACGGATTTTTTAACGCTGTCTTCCAACATGCGCATCACCACCTGTCATGTATTATACGCATTTGGTTTTTAATTGTCAACTAAACCCCGAAAAACAGACAAAAATATGCCGATTGGAAAATGTAGGGCGAAAGAATGCGATAACCATCGAACGTATTTTAGTGTACGAACTAAAGTCAGAACTAAGTTGATTCGCGGCTTCCCGAAAACAGCTGTAACAAAAAATTTCAGGGGCGGGTTACCCGATTTTAAGGACCGGCAAGATGCGGGGACTTGTTATCATTTTCGCGAACTTAGGATTGCCAGAATCCCTTATTACGTTCTTAAGGTTTTAAGATATATGCTTAGGCATGTATATTATATATACATGTATTATCACCGGGATTCTTGTTGAACTAAAGTACTTAAGTAATAAGGGTTTCTTATGTTTTCAGGTATTTTGTAAGAACATGCATAATAAGATTTGAGATCGTATTAAACCTAGAGAATAGACAGTTATTCTTTTCTTGGTTTTTTGGTAAAGACATGTAATATATATAATACCCCCATAGACGAAATTCCCGGTTTGGATTCAGTTTCCCGTAAGTTCATAATCCCGCCTTGCAGATTTCTGCCGACTTTCGGATTCAGGTCTGCAGGAAGTCAGGTTGCGCCGCCGGCCGAATCCTTTTTTCTTGACAACTTAAACGCAATCGGGTATCATCAAAGCATGGCGATCAAATCGGTTATTTCGGGACGAAACGAGATCACGGTATCGTTACACGCAAAAGCCCTTTCGATGCGGGAAAGGCTCAAGCTCGTCGGTTTCCGCTGGAACGGCAAGTCGAAGACGTGGTATCTCAAAAAGGATTCGCCCTGCTACGAGCTTGTCGTAAAAGCAATATATGCACAGGTTCGTGCGCCCGAAGCCCCCGTAAGCTACGGTCCGGATACCGACTTTCTGCTGTCCCGGTGGCATTCCGGCGCCGTGCTCCTGCAGGAAACTCCCCAAGGAATAGCGGAAGCCTGCGAAAGCGCCGTCGTTCAGGGAAGTTGTCTCGATATCTGCGTGGTTTCCGACGATCCCGCCAAATGGAAGGGCTTTCCCGTTCTCTCCCGCCGTGCGCTTGAGACCTGCGAAGACGTGATCCGCCCGGGGCTTGTCGTCATATTCGACGGGGTTCCGACTGCGAAGACGAAGGCTTTTACCCTGTGTGCCCTGCTGTCTCTGGCCGCCGCCTTTCGGGTGGTCGTGCTCGATCCCTTTTCGGGCATAGAAACCCTGCAGAGCGCCGTCCTGCTGGCCGACCCGGGCTTTTCCCCGCCTTACGGGTTCTACAAAGATCACGTCGTAAGCGAGAAGAAAGGCTTTCGGACCGTAAGAAGGCATAAGGACATCGACGGGTTTATATCCAAGATATCTCCGATCGTCAGGAAAAACGTCAACCGCCGTCCGCCCCTTGCTGTGCCCGTAGAAGCCAAAAGGACGGAGACCGTACTTTTCGAGCGGGCGATGATGAAGTTCTCGGGCGCCAAAAGAACGCGCCTTGCCGAGCTTTCTCTGGTCGATGCCGTCTCGGCCGCGCGGGAAATGCAGGAAGAAATCCCGCCCGATTACCGTACGGCAAAGCAGGAAAAAGCTGCGGAACTGTCCCGCGGGTTTTCGTCCCTTTCCATGACGGTAAGCCCGCGGTGCGATGTTTTTCTTTATGCCAAAAAGCTGGAAGACGGGAAGGCCGAAGACATGTTTCAAACTTTTGAGTTGCTAAGTAAATTTACCGATCTTTCTTTTCCGATGTGATTTCAGTTGACAACTTTTTCGGATTGTTTTATAATCTTCACGGGTGATAATGCATGAAAAAAATCCTTGTCCTGTTTTTGGTTTTGTTTCTGCCGTTGGCTGCATTTGCACAAGAACCGCTTTCGCAGGAAGTGCTGGATCAGGCAAAGCTTCAGGCGGGGCTGTTTCTGGAGCTTAAAAACGCATTGGGACTGGCTTGGATGGACGATTACAACGCCTATCTGGAAGATCCCGTAAATTCTCCCCAACCTGCGTGGGCAACTTCCGTGCAGGACCTGATCAACGACAACTACCTTTCCGGGACGTTTCCGACGGATTTTGTCATCACCCCGACGGGACAGGAAGTAACGATAAGCAGGACGATAACTTCGCAGGCGATAAAGGACGTATTGCCCATATATCTGCCTTCCGTTGCGATATCCGGAGATACCGTCAGCCTGCTCGTGCAGCGTCCCGAACAGTGGGTGGCGTGGGAAGCGGGCCTTCTGGGCAAGGTCTCCCGGGACGGTTCCGACGATCCCGACATTCTCCCAAATTCCGTGCTGGATTTCGGAGAAGGTTCGGAAATTAAGTTTGCAAATAACGACGGAAAGATAACCGGCGTTGACAGCCTGATTTATAAAACGCAAGAGCTTGACGACAGGTTTGTGAATACTTCGGGAGATAATATGACAGGCGATTTAA
>ERZ795062.1562-NODE-1562-length-16172-cov-6.285723_pt1 | contig 16172 bp, 21 predicted proteins | sample MGYA00375146_ERZ795062 | MGnify/ENA primary metagenome ERZ795062 (study PRJEB30191, sample SAMN05720281) | activated sludge metagenome | isolation source: Anaerobic digester | place: USA | collected 2015-07-16 ... | reverse complement strand
AAATATATATTGATGATATAGGACTACTTCCTCATAAAGGTAGACTTTGGTATGTCTATACAGATAATAAAGGTACTCAGTATAGGATTGACCCTGATGAAATGCTACATTTTAAAGGACTAACCAGTGATGGGATTGTAGGCATGACTCCATTAAATCAACTTAAAAACACCATAGAAAATGCTGGAGCTGCTAGTGAATATTTAAATAACTCTTTTAAAACAGGACTTCAAACCAAAGGAATCATCCACTATATAGGAGATTTAAATCCAGAAGCTCAAAGAGTATTTCGTGAAAGATTTGAACAGATGGCCAGTGGACTTAAAAATGCCAACAGGGTGTCCCTTCTTCCCATAGGATATCAATTTCAGCCTTTAAGTTTAACTATGGCAGATGCCCAGTTTATAGAAAACACTCAGCTTACCGTAAAGCAAATAGCTGCAGCCTTTGGAATAAAGAACCATCAGATTAACGATTTAGATAGAGCAACTCATACCAATGTAGAATACCAGCAAAGGGAATTCTATGTAGATACACTAATGGATATTCTAACTGGCTATGAACAGGAATTAACTTATAAGCTATTCACCAATAAGGAATTAGAAGAAGGCTACTATATTAAGTTTAATGTAAATGCCATTTTAAGAGCAGACCCAAAGACTAGATATGAAGGATATCGAATTGCAATTCAATCAGGCTTCTTAACAGCTAATGAAGTTAGAGCTTTAGAAGAATTAGAATCTAAAGAAGGAGGAGATAGACTTTTAATCAATGGAAATATGATGCCTATTGAAATGGCAGGTGAGCAGTATAAAAGAGGTGGTGATGAAATTGGGAAAGAAGAATAAAAGGTTTTGGAACTTTAAAGCCATAGATAAAACTACTGGAGAATTAACCCTCTATGGTGAAATATCAAATGAAACTTGGTGTGGAGATGAAGTAACACCTAAAGAGTTTAAAGCTGACTTAGATAATCTTGGGGAAATAGACACACTAAATATCTACATTAACTCTCCAGGAGGTGATGTATTTGCAGGTCAGACTATTTACTCTATCTTAAAAAGACATAAGGCACATAAAAATATATATATTGATGGGTTAGCTGCAAGTATTGCTTCAGTTATAGCTATGGCAGGCAATACTATTTTTATGCCTAAAAATGCCATGATGATGATTCATAATCCTTGGACTGTAGGCATGGGTAATGCAGATGAGTTTAGAAAACTAGCTGAAGACTTAGATAAAATCCGAGAAAGCCTTATTGCAGCTTATGAAAATCACTCGGTACTAACAAGAGATGAGATTATAGAGATTATGGATAGTGAAACTTGGCTAACAGCTACAGAATGTGAAGAATATGGATTTTGTGATGTGGTAGAGGAAGAAAAAACACTAGCAGCTTCTATTGATAAGGATGTATTGGCTAGATACAAAAATACACCTAAAGAGTTAATAGAAATAGAGAATGATTTGGAAGTTAGAAAACAAGCATTATTAAAACAAAAATTATTAATCGAACTAGAGCTTTAGGCTCTTTTTTTATTTCAGAAAGGATGGGATGAATTTGAGTAAAGAATTAAGAGAACTACTTCAAAACCTAGAAGAAAAGAAGTCGAAGGTAAGAAACTTAATAGCTGAAGATAAGGTAGTAGAAGCTGAAAACTTAATGGAAGAAGTAAGAGCCTTACAAAAGAAAGTGGCCCTTCAGCAGGAATTAGAAGCAGCTGAAAAGTTTGATATGGAAGATGGCACACTATTAAATGATAACAGCGACACCGATAAAGACCTAGAAGTAGAATACAAAAGAGTATTTTTAAAAGGTTTAAGAAGGCAGAGAATCACAGCTGATGATTATAGCATTATTAATGAATATAAAGCTGCTATGCATGAAGGTGGAGTAAGCACTGACTCTGATGGGGATATGGGAATTATTGTCCCAGAGGATATACAAACAAAAATTAATGAGATTATGAGAAGTATGAATGATTTATCTAAAATTATTCGAGTTGAAAAGGTAAAGGCATTATCTGGTTCTAGAGTTTTAGAAAAAGATGAGGATATGGTTCCTTTTCAAGTGGTAGATGAATATGGAGAAATTAAAGAAATTGATAATCCTAAATTTACACCAGTAACATATAAGCTTGTGAAAAGAGCAGGTTTTTTACCAATTACTAATGAGCTATTAAAGGATAGCGACCAAAATATTATAGCCTATGTAACAAGATGGATAGCCAAAAAGCACGTGGTGACAAAGAATAGTTTAATTATAGAGATATTAAAATCTCTATCAAGTAAAGATTTAAAAGACATTAAGGCTATTAAGAAAGTATTAAATGTAGATTTAGATCCTGCATTAAGTCTATCCAGTAAAATCATCACAAATCAAGATGGATTCCAATGGCTAGATGAACAGGAAGATGGTAATGGCAGACCACTACTTCAAGATGATATTACTCAACCTGGAAAGAAACTGTTCAAGGGTAGACCAATTGCAGTAGTAGCCAATAGAACATTGCCTTCCACTGGAACTACCACTGTAAAAGCTCCATTTATAGTTGGAAACTTTAAAGAGCTAATGGTTCTATTTAATCAAGGAGTTTATGAACTAGCTTCTACAACTACTGGTGGAGATGCTTGGAGAAGAGATACAACAGAACTTAGAACTATTACAAGGGATGATTGTGTGAAATGGGATACAGATGCAGCAGTATTTGGAAAGCTTACTATCTCAACAACTGGAGCATAGGGGTGGGATTTTCCACTCCTTTTGGAGGTGATAAGCCTTGCTAATTACACTAAAAGAAACTAAAGAATATTTAAGAGTAGATGGAGACGAAGATGATAGCTTAATAGAATCCCTAATAAATGCTTCCGAAGAGTATCTTAAAAATGCCACAGGTAAGACCTTTAATAGTACAAACCCTTTAGCTAGGCTGTTTTGTCTAGTCCTAGTAGTAGATTGGTATGAGAACCGAGGTTTAACTGCTGGAAAGGTAGGAGATAAAATAAGGCCTGTAATTGACAGTATGCTAGCACAGCTTAATTACTGTTATCCAGAGGAGATGGTGGAATGAATCCAGGAGAACTAAATAAAAGAATTACCTTTCAAAGATTAACTACCACCACCAATGAGAATGGCTTTGAAGTTGAAGAATGGGAAGATTTTAAAACTGTATGGGCAGCTGTTACCAATCTTCATGGAAGAGAATACTTTGAAGCTGCAGCTGTGCAAAGAGAAAACACAGTTAAGTTTACTATTAGATACACAAAAGACATTAATACTTCTATGAGGATACTCTTTCAAGGGAAACAATATAACATCACCGCCATTGATAATATAAAATACAAAAATGTGTATATGGAAATTAAGGCATTGGAGGTGGATAAGAGTGGCTGATATGAAGTTAGAAGGAATGGAGAATTTGTTATCTGAAATAGAAAATCTAGGTAATGCTGGTTCTAGAATTGAAAATAAGGCATTAAGGGAAGCTGGAGATGTAGTAAAAGAAGCCATTCAAAAGGAAACACCTATAAGAAGTGGGAAGTTAAAGGAAAGCATAAATGTATCTAGGGTGAAGAATAAGGATGGAGCAAAGCGTGTCGAAGTAGGGCCTAATAAGGATGTATTTTATAGTCGCTTTGTGGAATTTGGGACAGTGAAGATGAAGGCCAATCCTTTTATGGCTAAAGGATATGAAGTTTCTAAAGAAAATGCCATGGAGACAATTGAGAAAAATTTAAAAGAAGGATTAGGACTATGAGTATAAATAAAGAAGTTTTATCAGCTTTAAAAGATATTCAGGTTCCAGTAAGATTTCAAACTTATACAGGTAATGAAGAAACATATATCACCTTTTTCACTTATCTAGATAGGCCAGAACAACACGCTGATGATTTAGAAATTGCTACTGGTTACTACGTGCAAATTGATATATGGAGTAAATCAGATTACACTGAAATCGCAAAAGAAGTACACCAAAGTATGCTAACAGCCAATTTTACTAAATTAAACTTTTATGATTTATATGAAGAGGATTTAAAAATATACCACAAAGTAATGAGATTTTTTAAGGAGGTTATGTAGATGGCACAAGTAGGATTAAAAGATTTACATTTTGCTATTTTAAATAAAGACACCATAGAGGAACTAACTTATGCTGTTCCTGAACCAATGGTGGGAGCTATAAATGCTACGATAAACCCAACGGTAAATACTCAAGAAGTCTATGCCGATGATCAGCTTTGGGAATCTGTATCTGCATTAGGAAAAATTGATGTGGAGGTAGAAACAGCAGATTTACCTTTAGCAACAAGGGCCAAGTTATTAGGAAATAAGATTGTGGAAGGGGTACTTGTAGAAAATAAAGCAGATATTCCACCACATATTGCCCTAGGATTTAAGAGTTTAAAGTCCAATGGAAAGTATCGCTATGTGTGGCTTTTAAAAGGAGTGGCTCAGCCTATGGCAGAAGATTATACTACTAAAAAGGACAATGTAGAGCATAAGACACCTAAACTTAAACTTACATTTATGCCAAGACTAAAGGATGGAGAATGGAAACACACAGCAGATGAAGATGGTGCAGATTTCCTAGGAGCTGATACTTGGTTTGAAAAGGTTCCAGGAGATACTACAACACAGGAGGTTTAATATATGGAGATTATATTAAAGAAGGATAAAAAAGATAAGACCTACACCACTGGTTTTATATCTGCAAGGATGGTTAGAAGAACCATTGAAGTATCCCAAGGAGTAGATTTTGATAACATTTCTCCAGAGGAATTAGATAAACTAATTGACTATATAGTAGAGCTATTTAATAATCAATTTACTAGAGATGATGTCTATGATGGCCTTCAATCTAAAGATTTAATTCCTACTATCACAAAATGTATTAATGAAGTAGTAGGTGAGATGACGGAAGTAACAGCAAGTGAAGGAAAAAACCAGTAGAGGGGAATGCCATGGATCCCCAGGATTTTATAGACCAGTTGTATCTAGCACTTTTGGATAAAGGTTGGACATTAAATGAAATTGACTCCATGGATATAATCTATTATTTGAAACTAATGACTAAGAAACTTGGAGAGGAAAAAGTATATATTGATGAAATTTTGTAATAAATCAATTAAAAGTAAAAAAGTTTAATTGTAATCAAAACATAATTATGCTATAATTAAGGCATAATATTAATAAAGGAGTTGATATTATGCCTGAAATTAGACCGATAAAAGATTTAAGAAATACAACTGAGATTTCTGAGATTTGTCATAAAACTAAAGAACCAATTTTTATCACAAAGAATGGCTATGGAGATTTAGTAGTTATGAGTATGGAAACATATGAAAGAAAGTTAGCTAAAGTAGATTTATATAAAAAATTAGCCGAAGCAGAAAGTCAAATTGAAAACGGAGAAATGCTATTAGATGCTGAAAGTGTTTTTAAAGATTTAAGGGGAAAATATGTCAAAGAATAATTATAGTCTAAAATTTACCCCAAAAGCCAGTGAGGATTTAGATAAAATATATAGTTATATTTCTAAAGAGCTATACGCTGAAAAAGCTGCTAAAAATCTTTTGGAAAAAATAGAAATGAGTATTATGCAACTTAAAGATTTTCCGTTTTCATGTAATTATGTAGCAGATGAGTTTTTAAAAAAGAAAGGCTATAGAAAGTTAATAATAGATAATTACATTGCTTTTTATTTAGTAAATGAAAAAGAACAACAAGTAATTATAATGCGTGTTTTATATGGTAGGCAAAAATATCAAGATTTACTTTAAAAAATAATCTAATTAAACAAAAACAAAGCTCTTTAATAAGAGTCTTGATGTTTAATTGCATCAATAAAATCAATGCCCTACGGGGTCAAGGTCTCTATATATTAGAGGCCTTTTATAATTTTAACAAGAGGCACCTAAATTCTAGGTGTATTTTTTATGCCCAAAGGCAGGTGAAATAAGTGGCAAAGGAAATAGGGAAATTAAATGTAGTGGTAGGCCTAGACTCTACTGGATTTCAAAATGGAATAAACAGCTTAAACCGAGAGATGAAAAAAGTTCAATCGGAGTTTAAACTAGCAAGTGCTGAGATGGGAAGGCATGGAAAAGGACTAGATAGTCTTAAACTAAAATCTGATAGTTTAACAAAACAAACGGAACTTCAAAGGCAAAAAGTAAAGGCTTTAGAAGAAGCCCATCAAAAGTCAGTAGAGACAAAAGGAAAAGATGCCAAAGCTACACAGGATTTAGAGATAAAATTAAATAAGGCAAAGACACAATTAGCCTATATGGAGCAGGATTTAAAGAAGGTAAATCAGGAAATAGAACTGCAATCCTCAGGCTTTTATAAACTGGGAAAAGCATTAGAGCCAGTTGGGCAGAAGATGCAAGATGTAGGGGAAAAGATGGAAGCTGTAGGTAAAGACTTAACTAAAAAGATTACACTTCCTCTTGTAGGCATTGGAACTGCTGCAATAAAAGTAGGCTCTGATTTTGAAGCTGGTATGAGTGAAGTAGGGGCTATAAGTGGTGCTACAGGTAATGATTTAAAATTGCTAGAGGAAAAAGCTAAGGAAATGGGTGCTACCACAAAGTTTAGTGCATCTGAATCTGCCGAAGCTTTAAAGTATATGGCTATGGCTGGTTGGGATACCAATCAGATGCTTGATGGATTAGATGGAGTTATGATGCTTGCAGCTTCCAGTGGTGAGGATTTAGGTTTAGTTTCTGACATTGTCACCGATGCCCTTACTGCCTTTGGAATGGAAGCAAAAGAAGCATCTAACTTTGCAGATTTATTAGCCAGTGCATCATCAAATTCAAATACAAATGTAGCTATGCTTGGGGAGTCCTTTAAATATGTGGCTCCTCTTTTTGGTTCATTGGGTTACTCTGCAGAAGATGCAGCACTAGCACTAGGACTTATGGCTAACGCAGGAATTAAAGGCTCACAGGCTGGAACTTCTCTAAAGACTGCCATTGCAAACTTAGCTAATCCAACAGATAAAATGGCAGGAGCTATGGATCAATTAGGTCTATCTATTACAGATGCCAATGGAGAAATGCTTCCATTTAAAGATGTGATGGATGAATTAAGATTAAAGTTTGCAGGACTTTCTGAAGAACAACAAGCCCAATATGCAGCTACTATATTTGGAAAAGAAGCAATGAGTGGAATGCTTGCAATCATAAATGCAAGTCCTGAAGATTATGAAAAACTCACTCAAGCTACAAGGGAATACAACGGTGTAGCAAAAGAAATGGCTGAAACTATGGAGGATAATCTTCAAGGGGAAATTACTAAATTAAAATCTGCCCTTGAAGGTGTAGGAATACAGATATTTGAGATTTTAGTTCCACATCTACAAACCTTAGTTGAAAAGCTGCAACTTGCAGTGGAATGGTTTGCAAATCTAAATCCTTCTACTCAGGAAACTATAGTGAAAGTAGCAGCACTTGCAGCAGCTATAGGACCATTATTAATCCTTGGTGGAAAGGTTATAGGTGGAGCAGGTACTGTTATTACTTCTTTTTCAAAAGTATCAATAGCCTTAGCTGGATTAAAAACGGGAACTGCTGGAGTTACAGTTGCTACTAGTGGAATGGCTACTGGATTTAGTGCAGCAGGAATAGCAGCTAAAGCTGGAGCTTTACTTTTAAATCCGTGGACTTTAGGAATTGGAGCTGCTACAGTGGCAGGTATTGCACTATATAAACATCTTTCAAAAGAAAGTATTCCAGCTATAGAACTATTTGGAGATGAAGTATCCGAGTCTACAAAGAAAGCTGTAGGAGGGTTTTTAGAATTAAACGATGAAGCAACTTTAGCTTTAAATCAACTTTCATGGAGTGGTCAGGAAGTAACTAAAGAAATGGCAGACGGGATAACAGCAAACTTCTCACAAATGGCAAGTGAGGTTCAAGCTGGACTAGATAAGCACCATGAAGAGTCTTTAGGAAAGATACAAAACTTTGTAACTAACAGTACATCCCTATCTAAAGAAGAGCAAGATGAGATTTTAAATAATATGCAAGAGGGCTATGAAAATAGAAAGAAGGAAATTTCTGATGGTGAAGCAAGGATAAAAGAGATATTAGATACAGCTTCCAGTGAAAAAAGAGCCTTAACTAAATCTGAGCAGGAAGAGATAAATTCTATTCAACAAGAGATGGTAGATACGGGAATTAGGGTTCTATCTGAAAATGAAGTAGAATCAAAGTCCATTATGGAAAGGATGAAGGCTCAAGCTGGAGAGATTACTGCAAAGCAAGCTGCAGAGGTTGTTAAAAATAGTTTAGAGCAAAAGGATAAAACCATTAAAGCAGCAGAGGAACAATACAAAGAAGTAGTTAAGGAAATCATCAGACAAAGAGATGAATCAAAAACTATTACTAAAGACCAAGCAGATAAGTTAATTAAGGAAGCTACTCGTCAAAAGGATGAATCCATTAAAAAAGCAGAAGATATGCATGAGAAAGTAGTAGATGAAGCTAAAACTCAAGCCAAAGAGCATGTCAACCAAGTAGACTGGGAAACAGGAGAGATTAAGACAAAGTGGCAGGTTATGAAAAGTGATGTATCCACTAAGGCTAGAGAAATAAAAGAAAATGTAATAAAGAGATGGGAAGAAATTAAAAAAGATTCATCTCAAAAATGGCAAAATATAAAAACGAACTTAGCTAATAGCTGGAGTTCTATGAAAGAGGATACTATTACTAAAGCTAGAGAAATTAAAGAAGATGTTACTAAAAGATGGGAAGATATAAAGATATCTACTTCTGAAAATTGGGAAGTAGTTAAAACTTCTGTATCTAGTAGTATTAGTAAAGTAAAAAGTAAAATATCAGAAGGAATAGAAAAGATAAAAGAATGGAATGCCACAAAGGTAAAAGAAAAGGTATTTAGTATTGTAGAAAAAGTAAAAAGAGTATTTTCAGGTGGAGGGGCAGATTCTAACTTTAGCGGAACTAGCTTCTTTCAAGGTGGACTTACTATGGTAGGAGAACTTGGTCCAGAGCTTGTAGAACTTCCAAGAGGTAGTAGGATTTATAACGATAATGTGACTAAAAAGATGCTTTCTGGGGATAAAGGTATAACTCAAAACATAGTTATCAACAGTTCTACCCCGTTAACACCATCGGAAACAGCAAGACAAATTAAAAATGCATCAAGACAACTTGCTCTTGAATGGTAGGAGGTGTGTTATGGAGAAAGTTGTTATTACAAATATTAATGGAGAAAGCATTACCCTTGGCAATCAATCACCTTACTATCTAGAAATAATTGATGGAGTTAGCAATATACCAGTTACAATTGAAAATCAAAAGGCACCTAAACAAGATGGCTCTACTTATATAGATAACACGCTAGAAGGTAGAGCCATCTCAATTGAAGGCATGATTGTTACTAGAGATAATCCTAATGAGGTTTTAAAATGTAGGAGAAAAATGCAAAAGGTACTGAACCCAAAATTGGGCTTAGTGACTATCAGTTATCAAAATAAAGAAATTAAAGGCATTGTAGAAACTACTCCGATATTTCCTAGTGGGCAGGGGAATAAAGGAATTTACTATCAAAAATATTTAATACAGATAATCTGTCATAATCCTTTTTGGATGGATAGTTTTACTGAAAGTAGAGAGATGTCATATCTTATGGGAGGAATTAGGTTTAACTTAAGGCTTCCTACCAACTTTTCTAATAGAGGATTTAGAAGAAAATGTATTAATGACGGGGATGTAGACACACCAATAATTATTGAATTTAAAGGCCCAGCTATCAATCCTACAGTGAATAACCTAAGTACGGGAGAATTTATTAGACTAGATAGAGAATTGAAAGAAAATGATGTACTTAATATATCCACTGAATTTGGTAAAAAGTATGTAAGAGTAAATGGGGAGAATGCCTTTCACTATATAGATTTAGATAGTGTCTTTTGGAGTTTGGTTCCAGGAGAGAATATTTTAAGCTATGAAAGTAACAATGACAGCATAAAAACAAGAGTTATCGTAAGTTGGAAAAATAGATATATTGGTCTTTAGAAAGGAGGAAATTCATGGCTGAAAGGTTTCGATTCTTTGACTCAATAGATGGAGAAGATGAAAGATATTATACCGCTGATGAGTTTGCAGAATATTTTAGGCAGTTTATAAGAAATGGTATTTTTAATGGAGGAGAAAATCTTCAAGTGGGCACTGAAGGAAAAGATATGAAAGTATTCATTAAGCCTGGGTATGCTTGGATTGAAGGATATCTTTATAAAATAGACACTGAGTCTTTGGTATTAGAACATGGCACAGCAGATCCAGAACTAAATCGAATTGATAGAGTAGTTATTCGCCTTGATAAGTCTTTGGAGAAAAGATATGTCAGGGCTTTTATTTTAAAGGGAATTCCAGCAGAAGAACCAGTACCAGCAAAGTTAACTAGGAATGATAACATCTATGAAATATCTCTAGCTCAAGTAGAAGTTATTGCAGGAAAGAGTTTTATTGAATCTTATCAAATAACTGATGAAAGAGTTAATAATGAAGTATGTGGTCTTGTTACACATTTATTTGAACAGGTAAATACTACAGAGATATTTAATCAATTTCAAGATTGGCTAAAAATTAAGACATCAGAGCCAGATGGTGAATTTTATCGAGAGTGGAAAGATTGGTTTGATGAAATACAAGACGACACAAATCTTGTTACTAAGACTACTTTTGATATACATGAAGATGATTATATTAATTTTAAAAATACTACAAATATAGAATTAGATAAAATAAGTAAAAAATTAGACAACTATAGTAGTCATATGAGTGATGAAGATATTAATGGTGTGTTTAAAGTGGTTGAGTATAAGCGTTTAGACGGAACTTTGTATATGAAATCTATATTAAGCAATCCTGATTCAAAAGGAAATTATAGAAATAATACCTGGGAATTTTATGATGAAACAGGTTTAAATAGAACTCGAACTATCAATTGGATGTTAACCTTTGATAAAAATAATAGACTCGTATCAAAGGAGGTAGTTCTATGATAGACCAAGTTCTTAACAGCCATGGGATTTATAATAATTCTAAGGTGAGATGGCATTATACTCAGCTTGGTATTAATAGACCTACAACAAGATATCTTTTTATAGGAAATTTTTCAGGACCTATAGTAAAAATTGATGATACTAGAATACTAGCAGGGCTAAAGTTAATCCAGTACAATAAGTATGATGGAGAGTCTTATTATATAAAATGGGAGTTAACAAATATAGAAAGTGTAATAGATAGTATTGCTTTAGGTGATTACTGTTATTTAATAATTAGAAATAGCAATTACAGTGTTGATTTAAAAAAGGTAGATATAGATACGGGTGAAGAAATAAAAAGCCTAAATATAGGAAGTACAAGTTCTAACTCTACTGGTGATTTTAGTTCTCAAAATACTAAAATAGCAAATGATAAGTACGGTAATTTATATATCACAAAGGGTAGGTATGGTCCAACTGTTAAATTAAATCAAGACCTCGAAGTATTATTTGAAATAGATAGAATTCAAAATGGATTTCAAGATGATTATTTAACAGTGTATGATGAATATATTGTAAGAGTATTTCACTATTCAATAGAAACAGCTATATATAACTTAAACGGAGAAGAGTTGAGTAGAAAAAATTTAGGAGCCAATTATGGTTACTCCAAGGTTTTATTTGATGAAAAATTAGATTCATTTTATATGCTTAATAGCAATCGTATGGCAAAATGGAGTTTTAATGAAGGAATAATAGGTGATAGAATATGGCTTTCTACACAAAGCGATTGTGTTAGTCCAATTTTTATAGATGATTTTAAAGACACAATGCTAGCTAGAGACAGTGTATCAACCTACAATACTTTCTTTGAAGTAGATAAAACAACTGGAGAATATATAGGGCGTTTTGGTTATTCTTTAGAGATGAATATTTATCCGTATATTAGTGGATATATTACATTTAAGCAGTTTGATAATAGGACATTAGTGGTTGAACATTCATTTTATACTGAAAAGTAAGGAGGGAATAACTTGATATTTCTTGGGAATTTAAAGATAGATAATAAAAATATAGCAGAGGTTGGGTTAATCAATTATGAACTTTTTTCTAATCTAACAGAAAAAGAAAGGTTAAAATATGAAAAACGAGGTGTGTTTGTAGAAACGTTACCTAAAAAAGAATTCAATAGTAGTAATGAAAAGGCTAAACTATATATTGATTTAAAGAGTCATGAACTGTGGTATGAATACGAAAACATACCGTTAACACCAGAAGAATTGCAGCAAGAGCAACTTAATAATCTAGGCCAACAACTACTTCAAACTCAAACCGAATTGTTGGAATCTAAGAGAGAAAATGAACTTTTAGGCCAGCAGCTTTTTAATTTACAAACCATGTTAGTAGAGAAAGGAGCAATGTAATATGACAAATTTTGAATGGTGTAAGTTTTGCTTTAACAGAGGTTGGGCTAGTAAAGAACAGTTACAAATTTGGGTACAAGCAGGAAAACTAACGGAAGAAGAATTTAATATAATTATTAAAGAAGGCGCTTAATTTTTATAAAGAGTTTTTAATAAAAGATATAAATTTATATAGACTATTCTATAGCTACCTTCTCGCTATGTTAAAATATAGTGTAGGGGTGAGATTTATGGTAAAAGAGAGAATATGCATAATTTGCAGAAAGAGCAAAGCAAAATCTGAATTCAATATAGAACATATAATTCCAGAGTCAATAGGAAATAAAAATTTAATTATAGATTCTGTATGCAAAGAATGTAATAGCAAATTAGGTACTAAAGTAGATTATGAAATAACTAATAATATTATATCTCAGCTAGATAGATTTATTAATAAGAGCAGAGGGAAATCTGGGAAAATACCTAATCCGTTTAGAAAAGGTAAAACTAAAGATGGAAAAACAGTGTATTGTGATGAAAATTTAAAGCCAAGATTAGCAACTGAAGTAGAATTTGATTCAGAAACAGGAAGATACAGCATTTCGACAAGTTCAATGAAAGAAGCAGTTGAAATTATAGATAAAAAGCTTAAAAGATCTGGAAAGCCACCTTTAACTGATGAACAGATTGAGGAATTAAAAAAGAGTGTAAAATCAGAAAAAGTAAGACCTACTGTTCGAATGTCTACATCAGTTGATTTTTATAAGATTAGAATGGGATTTATAAAAATAGCATATGAGTTTATGTACTATCTTGTTGGTCAGAATTATTTGAAAGACGAACAAGGAAAAAGACTAGCAAAAATATTAAATGACTATATATACAAAAATATAAAAACTGATCATAGTGGGATAGTTGGAGGGCTTCCCGAAGAGGAACACCTGAGAATAATAAGTGGTTTCAAAATTCTAGGTAAAGAACTATTTGACAATCAAAATATACACTATATACAATTACTGAAGGTTGGAAATACAAGTATAGTAAATATAATACTCTATTCAGTTTTTAATTATTCTGTAGTAGTGAGCAATAAAAACTATAATCTGTGTAGTAATATGTATATGATTAATCCTATTGATGGAAGATGTATTAAAGCTTAAAGAAAGCAGGTGGGATATGAAGCCAATTAGAATATTATCACCAGCATTAGATTTACAGGGAGAGATAGATAATTATCTTTCCTTTTCTTTTTTAAGAAGATATCACTCTACTGGGGAGTTTCAGCTGGTTACTAATAGAAAAGTACAAAATGCAGACAAGCTAAATATTAATCAATTAATCATGCTTGGAGCAGATAAATATAAGGCTGGAATTATAAGACATAAAGAAATAAAGACAAATGAACATGGAGAAGAAATCCTAACAGTTAAGGGATATACACTAGGAGCTATTACAAAACAAAGAATTACTATTCCACTAGATAACCAGGCCACAGATATAATTGAAGCAGATGCAGAAACAGTGATGAAGCATTATGTAAAAAGGAATTGTTTAGATATATCTAGTATGGAGTTTCCTATGCTAGATATAGCAGAAAATAAGAATAGAGGTCCTAATATTAAATGGCAAAGTAGATATAAGAATTTAGAAGAAGAGTTGGGAATAATAAGTAATCTATCAGGACTAGGTTGGTATATCTATCCTGACTTTAATTTAAAGAAGTGGATATTTGACATATATAATGGAAGGAATTTTTCAGTAAGCCAAAATATTAATCCTCCTGTTATCTTATCCCCTGAATTCGACAATATTAAATCCCAGGAGTATGTAGATAGTTTATTGGACTATGGAAATTTTGCTATTGTGGCAGGACAAGGTGAAGGTGCGAATAGAGAAATTATAACAGTTGGAAGTGATGACACTGGTCTTGATAAACACATCATATTTGTAGATGCAAGAGATTTAGAAAATAGTGATGATTTGCCAAGGAGAGGTGAAGCTAAACTTAATGAACATAAAAGAGTTATTACTTTCCAATCAGAGATACTTTCAACAGGCCCATTTGAATATGAGAAGGATTGGAACTTGGGAGATATAGTGACAGTTAAGAATAAAGACTGGGGTGTTACCATGGATACTAGGATTACAGAGGTAACAGAAATTTATGAAGCAGGTGGTTTTAAGCTAAATGTAACTTTTGGAAAAAGCGTACCTACTCTAACACAGAAGATTAAATCAGCTTTAGGAGAACTGAAAATTGAAAGCATGAAATGATGGACATCTAATGGATGTCTATTTTTTATGCTGAAAGGAGGAAAATGCATGAAAGATATAATCCATACCATCCAAATTATATTTGCAGCCATTGGTGCATATATTGGTTGGTTTTTAGGTGGATTTGATGGCTTGCTTTATGCACTAGTAGCTTTTGTAGTACTTGACTATATAACAGGTTTGATGGTGGCTATTTTAGATAAGAAGTTATCTAGTAGCATTGGATTTAAAGGTATTTTTAAAAAAGTACTCATCTTTATATTTGTAGGGATAGGTCACATCATAGACTTTTATATTCTCCAAAATGGGAGTGCAGTTAGAACCGCTGTAATATTTTTCTATCTTTCCAATGAAGGATTAAGCATAGTAGAAAATGCTGCAAAGATTGGACTTCCTGTGCCAGAAAGCTTAAAGAAAGTATTTATAGAATTAAAGAAGGAGGAGGATTAAATGGCGAGACTTTGCTTTGACTATGGACATGGTGGAGAAGATCCAGGAGCTATATATAAAGGACGATGCGAAAAAGATGATACATTAAATCTTGGTAGAGCAGTGGCTAAAGAATTGAGAAGATGTGGAGTTATTGTAGATGAAACTAGAACGAAAGATATAACTGTAAGCTTAAAGGAAAGAAGTAACTTTGAAAAGAAGGGTAGATATGATTATTTTATATCCTTCCATCGAAACGCCTTTAAACCAGAGAAAGCTAAAGGGGTAGAAACTTATACCTATTTAAATCAAGGGGCAAAGGCTAAAGAGTTAGCTGATAAGATCCAAAATTCTTTAGTGGATGTTGGCTTTACAGATAGAGGAGTAAAGGCTGCTAACTTTCATGTATTAAGAGAAACTAAAGCACCTGCAGTACTTATCGAAATAGGGTTTATTGATAATGCCCACGATAATCAATTATTCGATAATAAGTTTGAGAAAATCGTAAAAGCCATATCAAAAGCAATTTTATCTCAGTTAGGAATTAAATATATAACATCTACTGGCTCTCCACCAAGTGGTCAATCCCTATATCGAGTGATGGCAGGTTCTTTTAAAGAAAGAGAAAATGCAGAAAGACAAGTTAAAAAATTAAAGTCGGCAGGTTTTGATGCCACCATTATGATATTCAATAAATAGTATTTTGCCTTGGACAAATCGTTCAGGGCTTATTTTTTTTAACCTTAAAAATCTTAAATTTCTAATATAAATCAAGCCTTAATTATAAGGGAAAATTAACTTGATAATAATGAAACGTAATTGTAATATGCTAGTACCAAAACATAAGGAGGAGATAGAATGCTGTTAAGTCAAGGGATACGGGAGTTTTCAAAATATATGAAGCTAATAGATAGATCAAAACAAACCATCATAGGATATGAAAAAGAACTGATTTATTTTGATAATTTCTTAAGTGTAAAACATAATTGCCCAATGTATATAAAAGATATTGAATTGGAGGATATTGAGGATTATCTTCTGGACCAAA
>ERZ795062.1561-NODE-1561-length-16179-cov-18.082858_pt1 | contig 16179 bp, 13 predicted proteins | sample MGYA00375146_ERZ795062 | MGnify/ENA primary metagenome ERZ795062 (study PRJEB30191, sample SAMN05720281) | activated sludge metagenome | isolation source: Anaerobic digester | place: USA | collected 2015-07-16 ... | reverse complement strand
AAGATGAAACTTCAACTCGACGAGGTGAATGCCAGAATGAACGAGTTGCAGGCCAAGGCTCAGGCCGTCAAGCAGGATGCACGCGACACCTACGAGGCAGAGATGGCCAAGCTGCGTCAGCAGTCCCAGCTTGCGCACGCCAAACTCGACGAACTGCGAACTGTCGGCGAAGACACCTGGGAAACCATGGTTGTTGAAATGGAGAAGATTCGCGACGCATTTACCCATTCCTTTCACTACTTCAAATCACAGCTCTAGTCTCCAGGCCCCCAGGGCCTCTCCCCGGCCGAGCATGGCCGGCAGTCCAATCAACAGGCCGGCGACGAACAGCTTCACGTTGGCAGCGATCAGAGCGAACACCTAGACCACAGTGCCACCTGCTGCGCCTACAGCGCCATGGCCTGCCGGTGACAAGCGTCGGAGCACTTATTTTGGCCTACAGACGATCGAGCGCCACAGACCGGCAATTGCGCGTGTTAGCAGCATTCACTTATCCTTGCCGACAAACGACAGCCTTGCCGGGCTGCCGGCGGCGCCCGCCTGAACCTGCTGGGTTTGCCATACCCCGTCGATCTGGGCAGCAATCCGGTAGGAGCCCTGCGGCAGTTTCAGGTACAACAAGGGCCCATCGCTGAGCGCAGAATGGAGCCGCCTCTCGTTGCCTGGCGCCACGCGGGTGACAGTGAAGGGGATGCCGGCAAGGTAGCTGCCGCGCTGCTCGCTGAACACCACGTGTACGTTGTAGGCTGCCGCTGTCTTGCGCATCTCTTCCCGCGCTTCGTCGCCAACGCCACCACTCATCCAGGCAATCTCTTCGTTCGGCGCACTGACGGTGTTGGCTCTGCTCACGTCACCCACCGCCTCGGCCAGCAGCGGCGCGCACGGCAAGGCAATGAACAGGGCCAGCAGCCCACTGTGTAGGGAAAAGCGGCAGGGCCGCTGTGGAATCTGCATATCAAACATTGTCAATGGATTAGTCATGTTCTGCTCCGGAAATCAACCACGGTTGGACGCGAACAAGACATGCGCCAAACCCGCCCTGGCGATCTGCCGAATCCACTGGTTGTTCGTTGAATATCGTTGCACGTGGCCGACGGCGTCTGTACGCCAGCGTACTTACGCCGATGCGCGGCGCCACAGCAGGGACCGGCAGCGACCCTGAGCCCATCGCTCATTGATCACGCCCCTGGCCACGACCGCCACCGTGGTATTGGTTGGATTGCCCCGGATGACCATCGCCCCGGTACTCTCCCCGGCGCTCATCTCGTCGGTCGTGCCCACGGTCACCGTGAAATTCCTGGTAGCGCGGAACGTATTCGTGGTTGTACCAACTGTTCCGCACGAAATAAACCCGTTCGCCACAGGCATTGTAAGCGCCGCAGTGTCGGCGCCAATGTTTCGCCTGGCCAGGCGGAACATTGAGATAGATCGGCGGACGACCGACCGGCACCCGCTCGACGACCACCGGCCGTCGGTAGATGAGTTGCGGCGGCGGATAGCCCCCGATGTCCACATGCCCATAGAAACCGGGCTGGCCGATGCTGACCGAAACACCAAGGTCGGCGGCAAGTGCCGGTACGGTGGTCGCGACGGCAAGGACTGCTGCAAATATCAGACGTTTCATGATGGACCCTTTGTTGTCGGTACTCGCACTTAACGCGCCGGCACATCCGCTCGACGACGATCTTGTTGTGACGCCGTGTCACGATCTGTGCGCGCCGCGACGCCGGCCACAACGCACCGACCGAGCATGCGAATGCCATAGCGCCGGCCATGACCTACCGGAACCCGCTCGCATCGCCCACGCCAGAGCCGGGGCGCGGCGACCGACAACCCGGTCCACACCTCGCTGCACGTGTCCTCAGCGAGGAGGAACGATGACCACAGTGCCACCGCTGGTCGCTCCCTTTGCACCCGTATTGCCGCGGGCACCCGTGTTGCCGGTCGCGCCCGTATCACCCGTCGCCCCGGTATATCCCGTCGCCCCGGTGCTTCCGGTGGCACCGGTACCGCCACTGGCACCGGTGTCGCCGGTCGCGCCCGTATATCCGGTATTACCCGTATTGCCCGTTGCACCGGTATGCCCCGTCGCGCCTTGTGGTCCTGCCGGACCCGCGGGAAGGGTGAAGCAAGCGCTCAACGCGAGCGTCGTCAGTGTTGCGGCAATCAGCTTCGAATAGTTCATGATGATTCCTTCCCCTTGACTTACCGGAACGACCCACGTCATGGTGAGCAATCCCCCGGACTTGATCAGCTTCCGGCGGCAATATTCGGCATCGGCGGATCGGGCCATCGCTACTGCAAGGACGATACCGGGCTGACCTTCGGAAGCCACTTGAGTGCCGGTCTCCAAGGTCAGCGCAGCACCATTGGCGATGAGACTACGAGACCCCGAGCACGAAGTCGGTACGCTGGCGCGCATACCCTGGTATTGCCCGACAGGGCGGTGTGCGTCCGCCTGATGCACGAGAACACGCTCAAATCCGAAGACCTTTGCGTTTCCTTAACACGTCGATCTCAACTATTAATTTGATCTTAATGGCACCTTTGCTAACGTTGGGTTTCTGACCCGCTTGTTCATTCGGAGGTGCCATGGACCCGCTATACCTGCTTCTCGCCGCTGGCTTCTTTGCCCTCACGACGTGGCTTGCCCTGGTCTTTGAAAAAATTCGGAGGCAAAAATGAATCTCCTGTATTTGATTGCTCTGGTTGGCGCGCTAGGCGTCCTTGTCTACCTTGTCGCAGTGCTCTTCTTTCCGGAGAATTTTTCATGACTGGCAACGGCTACCTGCAAATCGGTTTTTACCTCACCGTACTGCTGCTGCTCGCCTGGCCTCTGGGCATTTACATGGCCAGCATCTACCAAGGAGACATTCCGCTGTTTATCCGTTGGCTGCGCCCGGTCGAGCGCGGCCTGTACCGGCTGGCAGGCGTCAGCGACGCAGACCAGATGCACTGGACGCGTTACGCGCTCGCCCTGCTGATCTTCAACCTGCTGGGCCTGGTCGTGGTCTATGCCCTGCAACGCCTGCAAGCCGACCTGCCGTTCAATCCCGACGGGATGGCCGGCACGACGGCCGACCTCGCCTTCAACACCGCCGTCAGTTTTGCCACCAACACCAACTGGCAGAGCTACGGCGGCGAATCGACGATGAGCTACCTGACCCAGATGCTCGGATTGACGGTTCAGAATTTCCTGTCTGCCGCCACCGGCATGGCCGTGCTGATCGCGCTGGCGCGTGGTTTCGTGAATCGGGAAGTGCATGTGGTCGGCAATTTCTGGGTGGATATGGTGCGCTCGACGCTCTACATCCTGCTGCCACTTTCCCTCTGTCTGGCCGTGGCACTGAGCAGCCAGGGTGTGGTGCAGACCTTCTCGGCGCACCACACCGCAACGCTGATGGAAGCCCTTGAATACCAGCAACCGAAGCTCGCATCCGACGGTCAAGCGCTTCTGGATGACAAAAACCAGCCGGTGACCGAAAAGGCAACCGCCAATGAGCAGACCATCGCGGTCGGCCCGGTGGCGTCGCAAGTGGCCATCAAGCAACTGGGTACCAATGGCGGCGGCTTCTTCAACGTGAACTCCGCGCATCCCCTCGAGAACCCGACCCCACTCTCCAATTTTCTGGAGATGCTGGCCATCCTGATCATCCCTGCCGCCCTCTGCGTGACCTTCGGCATCTTCATCAAGGACCGCCGTCAGGGCCTGGCCATCCTGGCCGCGATGACCATTGTCCTGGTGGCGCTGATCAGCCTGTGTGTCGCGGCCGAACAGGCCGGTAATCCGCTGTTCGAACGCCTCGGGCTTGCAACGCAGGCCTCTGAACTGCAGGCCGGCGGTAATATGGAGGGCAAGGAAACGCGTTTCGGCGTAGTCAATTCAGCGCTGTGGGCAACGCTGACGACGGCGGCATCCAACGGCTCGGTCAATGCCATGCACGACTCCTTTACCCCGCTCGGCGGGCTGGTACCGATGTGGCTGATACAACTCGGCGAAGTGATCTTCGGCGGCGTCGGGTCGGGCCTCTACGGCATGATCATCTTCGCGCTGGTGGCGGTTTTCGTCGCCGGCCTGATGATCGGCCGCACCCCAGAATACCTGGGCAAGAAAATCGAGGCCTTCGAGGTCAAGATGGCTGCCGTCGCCATCCTCGTCCCGCCGCTGGTGGTACTGGTCGGTACGGCGGTGGCGGTGATGCTCGATGCAGGCCGGGCCGGCATCGCCAACCCCGGCGCGCATGGCTTCTCGGAAATCCTTTACGCCTTCTCGTCAGCCGGCAACAACAACGGCAGCGCCTTTGCCGGACTGTCGGCCAATACGCCGTTCTACAACACCCTGCTGGGCTTGGCGATGCTCTTCGCGCGTTTCTGGATCATTGTTCCGGTATTGGCCATCGCTGGCTCGCTGGCCGCCAAGAAGCGCATTCCGCCCGGTGCCGGCACGCTGCCCACGCATACTCCGCTGTTCGTCCTGCTGCTGATCGGCACCGTGGTCGTCGTCGGCGCCCTGACTTTCCTGCCGGCCCTGGCGCTCGGCCCGATCGTCGAACAACTGCAAATGCTTGGCGCGCACTAAGGAAAATCCGTATGCAAACCGTACACACACTTTACAACGCGGCCATCCTGCGGGAAGCCGCCTGGGAATCGTGCAAGCGTCTATCGCCGCGCCATCAGGTCAGGAACCCGGTGATGTTCGTCGTCTGGCTGGGCAGCCTGCTGACCACCGGCCTGTTCATCCAGGCCTTGACCGGCAAAGGCGAGGCGCCGGCCGGCTTCATCCTGGCCATCACGCTGTGGCTCTGGTTCACGGTGCTATTCGCCAATTTTGCCGAAGCGGTCGCCGAAGGACGCGGCAAGGCTCAAGCCGCAGCCCTGAAGGGACTGCGCAAAACGGTCTGGGCCAAGAAACTGCGGGAACCGCACCATGGCGCCCAGATCCACACGGTACCCTCGGAGGATCTGCGCAAGGGGGACGTGGTGATGGTCACGGCCGGCGATATCATCCCCGGTGACGGGGAAGTCATCGAGGGCGTTGCTTCAGTGGACGAATCGGCGATTACCGGTGAGTCGGCGCCGGTCATCCGTGAAGCCGGTGGCGACTTTTCGTCGGTGACCGGCGGCACTCGGGTTCTTTCCGACTGGCTGGTCGTGCGCATCACGGTCAACCCTGGCGAAACGTTCATCGACCGCATGATCGGCATGGTCGAGGCGGCCAAGCGCCAGAAGACCCCGAACGAAATTGCCTTGACCATCCTGCTGGTGGCACTGACCCTGGCCTTCCTGCTGGCCACCGCGACGCTGCTGCCGTTTTCGCTGTTCAGCGTGGCCTCGGCAGGCGTTGGTACGCCGATCACGGTGACGGTTCTTGTTGCCCTGCTGGTCTGCCTGATCCCCACGACCATCGGTGGCTTGTTGTCAGCCATCGGCGTCGCCGGCATGAGTCGGATGATGGGCAAGAACGTCATCGCCACCTCGGGCCGCGCAGTTGAGGCAGCCGGCGACGTCGATGTGCTGATGCTCGACAAGACCGGCACCATCACCCTCGGCAATCGCCAGGCCTCATCCTTTGTCGCCGCACCCGGCGTCGGGGCTCCGGCACTGGCCGAAGCAGCGCTCTATGCCTCGCTGGCTGACGAAACACCGGAAGGTCGGTCGATCGTCACGCTGGCCAAGGAAACGCTGCATCAGCGCGGTCGCGACATCCATGCCGAAGGGGCAATCTTCGTCCATTTCACCGCGCAGACCCGGATGAGCGGCATCGACTGGAATGGTCGCTGTATCCGCAAGGGGGCTACCGATGCCGTGCGTGCCTACATCACCACGCAAGGTGGTACGTGGCCTGGGAAGGTACAGGAAGCAGTCGATGAAATCTCCCGGCGTGGTTCGACACCATTGGTCGTCGCTGAAGGAAACCGGGTGCTGGGTGCTGTCGAACTCAAGGACATCGTCAAGGGGGGTATCAAGGAGCGTTTTGCAGAGCTGCGCCGCATGGGCATCAAGACGGTGATGATCACCGGCGACAATAACCTGACGGCAGCGGCCATCGCGGCCGAAGCCGGGGTCGATGATTTCCTTGCCGAAGCAACGCCTGAAGCCAAACTGAAGCTGATTCGCCAGTACCAGGCAGAAGGCCGTCTGGTCGCCATGACCGGCGACGGCACCAACGACGCGCCGGCGCTGGCCCAGGCCGACGTGGCGGTGGCCATGAACACCGGCACGCAGGCCGCCAAGGAAGCCGGTAACATGGTTGACCTGGACTCCAACCCGACCAAGCTGATCGAGGTCGTCGAGACCGGCAAGCAGATGTTGATGACCCGCGGCGCACTGACCACCTTCTCCATTGCCAACGATATCGCCAAATACTTCGCCATCATTCCGGCTGCCTTTGCCAGCACCTATCCTGCCCTGAATGCGCTCAACGTCATGGAGTTGGCGACGCCTTCATCGGCCATCCTGTCGGCCGTGATCTTCAATGCGCTGGTGATCATTGCCCTGATCCCGCTGGCTCTCAAGGGCGTTGCCTATCGCCCGTCGGGTGCCGTCGCCATTCTGCGCCGCAATCTGCTGGTCTATGGGCTGGGCGGCTTGGTGGTTCCGTTCGTCGGCATCAAGGCCATCGACCTCCTGCTGGTCGGCCTCAATCTCGCCTGAGGAGTTCGCTATGCTCAAAGAATTCAGACCCGCTCTCATTCTGCTGATGGCCCTGTCGATACTGACCGGAATGATCTATCCGGCGTTGGTCACCGGCTTGGCCAGGGTGGCGTTTCCCGACGAATCGAATGGCAGCCTGCTGGAAAGTGACGGCAAGATCGTCGGTTCCCGCCTGATCGGGCAGAGCTTTTCCGACGCCAGGCATTTCTGGGGACGTCCTTCAGCGACTTCACCGATGCCCTATAATGCGGCATCTTCCGGCGGCTCCAATCAGGGCCCACTCAATCCGGTATTGGCGGATGCCGTCAAGGGGCGCATTGAAGCCCTCAAGGCCAGCAACCCTGCCCAGGCTGCCCCGATCCCGGTCGATCTCGTCACCGCCTCGGCCAGCGGCCTTGATCCGCACATCAGCGTCGCAGCGGCCCTCTGGCAAGTGCCACGGATCGCCCGCCAGCGGCATCTCCCTGAACAGGAAATCGAGAGCCTGGTCACGGCCCAAACCGAGGGTCGCCAATTGGGCTTCCTCGGCGAACCCCGGGTCAATGTGCTGGCCCTGAACCTGCGCCTGGACAAAACCGCGAATCCGCGCTAGAAAACATTGCTGAACACGACTCAATGCCGGTAGCCAGAAAGATTGGTCATGGGTGAAATGCTTCATCGCCCCGATCCGGACGCGCTTCTCGCCCAGATCGAGGCCAATGCTGTTCAGGCCCGGCGCGGGAAGCTGAAGATTTTTTTCGGCGCCAGCCCTGGGGTCGGCAAGACTTATGCAATGCTGGGCGCCGCCCGCTTGCTGGTTGGCCAGGGTGTCGACCTGGCGGTCGGGGTGGTGGAAACGCACGGCCGTTCGGAGACGACGGCGCTGCTCGAGGGTCTGAATCTGATCCCGATGCGACTGATTGACTACAAGGGGCATCAACTCCACGAATTTGATCTCGATGCGGCCCTGGCGCGCGCTCCGGATCTTATCCTGATGGATGAACTTGCACATTCCAACGCACCGGGTTCACGCCACCCCAAACGCTGGCAGGATGTCGAGGAGTTGCTCGGCGCCGGCATCGACGTATTTACGACGGTCAATGTCCAGCATCTCGAAAGTTTGAACGATGTCGTCGGCGGCATTACCGGGACGAAGGTCTGGGAAACGGTGCCGGATCACGTTTTTGACAGTGCCGACGAAATCATTCTGGTCGATCTGCCCCACGAAGAACTCCTCCGCCGCCTGAAAGAAGGCAAGGTCTACCTTCCGCAACAGGCCGAGCGGGCGGTGCAGAACTTTTTCCGCAAAGGCAATTTGCTGGCGCTGCGCGAACTGGCGCTGCGCCGGACAGCGGATCGGGTGGACGACGACGTGCTGGCCTATCGCCGGGAAAAATCCGTCACGACCGTCTGGCCAACCCAGGAATCGCTGCTCGTCTGCGTCAGCGCCGGTGTCGGGAGCAACAAGCTGATTCGGGCCGGCGCTCGCCAGGCGGCACAGTTCAACGTGCCCTGGCATGCCATCTACGTCGAAACACCCAGGCTTCAGCGTTTGCCAGCCGATGCGCGGGCACGCATCCTGCGTACGCTCAAGCTTGCCCAGGATCTGGGCGCGACCACGGCCAGCCTGTCTGGACAGGACCCCATCGCGGTGGCAGTGGCCTATGCCCGCGACCACAATTTGGGCAAAGTGATTATCGGTCGTGACACGGCAAGGCTCTGGCCCTGGCAACGCAGCTTTGCCGAGCGCATGAGCCGCGCAGGCCCTGAACTGGATGTCGTCCTGGTCGCGCGCGACCGCGATGAACGGGAAAACACGCCACTTCCGCTGTCCGAGAACACGCCGGCTGGTGTCGCTCGGGATTGGCCGAATTATGCCTGGGCTGCGGTAGCGGTCGCACTGGTCGCGTGCCTGATGACGCCTCTGCTCCACCTCCTGGACCTGGCCAATATCGTCATGGTTTTCCTGCTGGCTGCGGTCTTTGTCGCCTATAAACTCGGGCGCGGCCCCGGTGCTTTCGCGGCGCTTCTGGCTGTCGCCGCATTCGATTTCTTCTTCGTACCGCCGCGTTTCTCGTTCGCGGTCAGCGACGTTCAGTACGTCCTGACTTTTGCGGTCATGCTGGCCGTTGCTCTGCTGATCGGGCAACTGACTGCCGGCCTGAAGTTTCAGGCGGCCGTTGCCGAGAGTCGCGAGCAGCGCATACGCGCCTTGTTCGAAATGGCCAGAGAACTGTCCAGTGCTCTGGCCACTGAACAGATTGCTGAAATCAGCGAGCGCTTTGTGCAACGCGTGTTCGGCGCGCCGTCCTTGCTCCTGGCTCTGGACACGAAAGACAAACTGGTGACGGTGAGTGAAACGGTGACCTTGCCGCAACTGGATGCGGGCATCGCTCAATGGGCATTTGATCACAATGAACTGGCCGGATTCTCGACCGGAACGCTGCCGTCGGCACCCGTGCTCTACGTCCCGCTGAAGGCGCCGATGCGGACGCGGGGCATCCTGGCAATACGGCCAACAGCCGGGCAATGGACTGCTGCGCCGGAACAACAAAGACTGCTGGAAACCAGCGCAACGCTGATTGCGATTGCCCTCGAACGCGTGCATTTCATTGCCGTCGCTCAGGAAGCCTTGATCCAGATGGAATCGGAGCAGTTGCGGAATTCCTTGTTGTCCGCGCTTTCCCATGACCTCCGCACACCGCTGACGGTGCTGACCGGCCTGGCCGACTCCCTCAACCTGGCCGGTCCGCCGTTGCCCAAGGCTCAAGCCGACATCGCCCAGTCCATTCGCGACGAGGCACTGCGGACCAGCGCGCTGGTCACCAACCTGCTCGACATGGCGCGTTTGCAGTCGCGCAACGTCAAGATCAATCGCGATTGGCAACCACTGGAAGAAATCATCGGCGTCGCACTGCAATCCCGCGCCCACCTGTTGTCAGGCCATTCGGTTAAGGTGACACTGCCGGCCGATCTGCCACTGCTCTATTTCGACCCGATTCTGATGGAACGGGTGTTCTGCAACCTGCTGGAGAATGCGGCAAAATACACCCCGACCGGCAGCACAATTTCACTGTGGGCACGGCAGAATGGGGATTCGGTTGAAATCATCGTCGAGGACAACGGCCCCGGACTGCCCCATGGCAAGGAAGAAGCCCTTTTTGAAGCATTCGCTCGTGGCAGGAACGAATCAGCGGTCACCGGTGTTGGTCTGGGGCTGTCCATTGTCCGGGCCATTGTCGAAGCGCACGAGGGCACCGTCAGCGCCGGGAAGCCCGACGAGGGTGGAACGCGCTTTGTCATCCGACTGCCGGCGGGAAACGCCCCTGAAGTCCCCAGGGAGGTTGTCGAATGAGCACTGGCGCAATCCCGCACAGCGTCATCGTCATTGAAGACGAAGTCCAGATCCGGCGCTTCGTGAGAGTGGCGCTTGAGGCGGAAAACTGTAAGGTGACCGAGGCGGGATCGGGCGAACGCGGGATCATCGAGTCCGGAACACGCAAACCTGATCTGGTCGTTCTCGACCTGGGATTGCCGGACCGTGACGGCATCGATGTCATCCGCGAAATTCGCACCTGGTCTGGCGTACCCATTCTCATTCTCTCGGCCCGCAGCATGGAGAGCGATAAAGTCAGGGCGCTCGATGCCGGTGCCGACGATTATCTGACCAAGCCTTTCGGTATCCCGGAGTTGCAGGCACGCGTTCGTGCCCTGCTCCGACGGGCTGGACATTCGTCAGGCACGGAAAATCCGCAATTCATTGTGGGTGACCTGCAGATTGACCTGATCAAGCGGCAGGTTTGGCGCGGCGAATTGGAAATTCATCTGACCCCCATCGAATACAAGCTACTTACCCTGCTGCTGAGAGACCTTGGCAAGGTAGTCACGCATAGGCAACTCTTGTGCGAGGTCTGGGGACCCAGCCACGTTGAAGATACTCATTACCTGCGGGTCTATATGGCGGGTTTACGGCGGAAACTGGAGATTGACGCAAATCTTCCACGGCATATTCGTACGGAGCCTGGGGTGGGTTACCGACTGGTCGAGTAGATAAGGTTGGGGAATTCATCCCGGCCCTTGTCCAGCAACCGTCCCAAACGTATTCACGCCCGTTGCGCAAACGCCTCGAAGCCTTCGACCGGCAGCGGACGGCTGAACAGGTAGCCCTGGTACGCGTGACAGCCCTGGCTGGCGAGAAAATCCCTCTGGGCCTCGGTCTCGACGCCCTCGGCGATGACCGCCAGACCAAGGCTTTCCGCAAGAACGACGACCATCCTGGCAATCGCGGCATCGTTGGTGTCGGTAAGGATGTTGCGGATGAAGCTCTGGTCGATCTTCAACTGATCGAGCGGCAAGCGCTTCAGATAAGACAGCGACGAGTAGCCGGTCCCAAAGTCGTCCAGCGAAAAATCGACGCCCTTCGCCTTGAGAACACTCATCTTGGCAATAACCTGGTCGACATCGTCTACCAGCAGGCTCTCGGTAAGTTCCAGCTTGAGCCGTTGCGGCCGGGCTCCGCTACGCGCCAGCGCCGCCAGCACCTGATCGACAAAACCCTCGTCGTGAAACTGACGGGCACTGACGTTCACCGCGATCGTGAGATGCGCCAGCGCGGGTTGGTCGGCCCACGCCGCCAGTCGCTCGCAGGCCGTGTCCAGCACCCACTGACCGATGGGCAGGATCAGCCTGGTTTCCTCGACCAGGGGAATGAACTCTGCAGGCGACACCAGGCCGCGCTCGGGATGCAACCAGCGCAGCAAGGCTTCGGCACCGGTAACCCGACCGGACGAATCCACCTGCGCCTGGTAATACACCAGGAACTGCTCTCTCTGCACGGCTTCACGCAAACCGGCTTCCAGAGCGGCACGCGCGGTGATGACCGCCTGCATGCTCGGGTCGAAGAAGCGCAGCGTATTGCGACCCGCCCCCTTGGCATGGTGCATGGCGGACTCTGCACGTTGCAGCAAATCATCGACACTCTCCTGGCGATCGCCAAACAGGGCAATGCCGATACTGACCGTGCTGTGATGCGCGTAACTGGCAAGCGGGTAAACCTGACTGAGCGCGGCCAGGATCTTCTCTCCGACCATTTCGGCTTGCGTCGCCGCCTCCTGGGCGCTTTCACTCAGATCTTCGAGCATCACCACGAATTCGTCACTGCCCGGACGCGACACGGTATCGCTGGCGCGCACGCAGCCGGCCAGACGCTGGGCGACCTGCTGCAGAACCAGGTCTCCCTGGTCACGGCCAACGATGTCGTTGAGGCTCTTGAAGTTGTCGAGATCGACGAACAGCAAGGCGCCGCCGCGACCGGTTCGCGAGCTGGCAGTCAGCGCGTGTTGTAACCGGTCGAGCAACAGGCGGCGGTTCGGCAGATCGGTGAGGATGTCGTAGAAGGCGAGATGGTCGATCTTTCTTTCCGCCGCCTTGCGCTGCGTCAGGTCGGAAAACACCGCCACATAGTGGGATACGCTAGCTTCCTCGTCGCGGACGGCGGCGATGCTCAGCCATTCCGGAAAGACTTCGCCGTTCTTGCGTCGGTTCCAGATCTCGCCCTGCCAATGCATTTCAGAAGTCAGTGCCGCCCAGATTGTCGCGTAAAACGCGCTGTCCTGTCGCCCCGAATTGAGCAGGCGCGGCGTCTGGCCAACGGCTTCGTCGGCGCTGTAACCGGTCATCCGCGTGAACGCATCATTGACTGCCAGGATCTGCTGGTCGGCATCGGTGATCATGATGCCTTCCTTGGCATTGTCGAAGACCTCCGCCGCCAGCTTGAGCTGCTTTTCGGCGGCGCGCCGCACGTCGATCTCCTTGATCAGGTTCCTGTTCGTTTCATTGAGCGCCTGCGTACGTTCCTGGACCCGGCGGTCGAGTTCCCGGTTGGCAAGTTCGACCGCATTGAGGGATGCCTCAAGCTCGGACGATTGGCGATCGATGATCCCCTGAGCACGCGCCACCAACAGAAAGAGCAGTCCGTAGAGCAACGCCAATAGGCCAAAGACAATGCCGATCACGATCCGGCGGGTTTCCTCCAGGCGGACGACAAAGGTTGTGACGTCGCTGTAAATCTCGATGACCCCGACGATCGCTTTGCTTTCGTTGCGCACCGGCAGGTAAGACGAAATGACGTCGAGATCGGTAACGGTCCCTTCGAAGGTATCCATCGTGTCCCGATGACTCAGGACGCTCGCCACCCTGCCCTCCCTGGCAGCCAGGAACCCCGCATTGCTGCTCTTGTCCTCGCCGGTCTGCCCGGGATCGGTGGAAAATACGGTCATGCCGTTCAAGGCGTACACCTTGACCTTGACGACGTCCGTGCCTTTCATTTGCTGCGCGACCAGATCCTGCAGGTGGGTGTCCTGCGCGCGCGCGCGCAATGCGTCGGCCGTTGCACCAGCGCTGTCATCGACTAGGGGGGAAAAGTTCGGCCACAGTGCGTTGGCCAAAGCGTTGGTCAACGCGATGTTGCGGCCTTCGGCAAGGTTCTTGAGATCGCCAAGGGCGAGATGCTGGTAGCTCCAACCCAGCACGATGGCGGTGAGCACGGTGCACAGCAGGCTGCTCAGCGAAAAATACCGCTTGAGCGCGAAACGCGTCCGCCCCTGGCTTTCGGTGCTTGGGTGTTCCACCTCGTGTCCCTCCTCCCCGAGCATATGGATCAAAAACTATTGTCGCCAAAAGCATAGCAGGACACGTGACCAAGTAGGCATTCCCGTGCCACCCTACGTGTATTTCCTCGTCAGGATGCACCCTCATGAACATCACCCCATTCCGGGCGCTGGCCTGCCCGCTGGACGGAGCCCCTCTGTGCTGCACCGGAACGACATGGCGCTGCTCCCGCGGTCATAGTTTCGACATTGCCAGCCAGGGCTATACCCACCTGCTTCCGGTCCAGAAGAAGCGCTCGCGCGACCCGGGTGACAGCAGGCAGATGGTCGCTGCGCGCCGCCGTTTTCTGAATGCCGGTTACTACCACGCGATTGCCGCTGCGACAAGCAAGGCCGTACTCGCCGATCTGCCGCCCAAGAGAACTGTCAGTTGCCTTGATGCAGGCTGTGGCGAGGGTTACTACCTGCGCCAGTTGGCAGCAGCGAGCAGTGACGGACCAACACTTGCGTTGCTTGGGTTGGACATTTCGAAGTGGGCCGTCCTGTCGGCTGCGAAACAGGACAGGCGGCCCAATTGGGTCGTAGGTAGCAACGCGAACCTGCCGGTGCAGTCGGGAACGCTTGATCGGGTGCTGTGCCTTTTCGGGTTTCCCGTCTACGCCGAGTTTAACCGTGTACTCAAACCGGATGGCCAATTACTGCAGCTTGATGCGGGGCCGGATCATCTGCGGGAACTGCGTGAAATCATTTACCCCTCCCTGAAACCCGAACGTGCTGCCGACGTGCGAGAGCCGCAAGGCTTTACCTGTCTGTCAACTGAAACTGTCTGCTACACGCTGCAACTCATCGGCTTGGAGCCGATCGCCGATCTGCTGGCCATGACACCGCATCTCTACCGCGCCACGGACGAGCGCCGCGCGCAGGCGGCGAAACTGAGTGCTTTGAAGGTCACCGTCGAAGTGCGCATGACCCGCTTTGGGCGGCACGCCTTTCGCTGAGCATCGCTGCTTTCCCCCTGCTGCGCGGCAATTATGGTTGCCATTCGCAGGCCCTTGTGACACTCTCTGCAATTTCCTCGTAGCCATATGTGATGATGCACTTCGCTGCCGATGATGGAGAAAAAATCCACCTCCAGGTTTCGGGTCATGGTTCCCCGATCATCATGCTGCACGGTTGGACGGCAAGCCACAGAGAATGGTCGCCATTTCTCGACCCACTGACAGCGCAACACCGAGTGTACCGATGGGACGCCCGCGGCCACGGAGGACATCGACTGACGCGAGACACCGTGCCGACTGTGCAGCGCATGGCGCGAGATCTTCGCAACCTGATCGACCATTATCAGCTTGACGACCTAATTGCGGTCGGTCATTCCCTGGGCGCTTTGACCCTTTGGCAATACATTGAGGAATATGGCTGCCACAAGCTGCGCAAGCTTTGCTTTATCGACCAGTCCCCCAAGCTGCTGACCGATGCCGGATGGTTGAATGGTATTTACGGCGACTTTGACCGCGAGCGATCCATGACTCTGCTGCAAGACCTGAAGCATGACTTCGCTGAATCGGTTCTGCGCCTTGGTGCGATGGGACTCAATAATCGTGCGCGGCAGAAGTACGACGAGAATACGCGCGGCCTTGAAAGGGCACGCCAATGGCTGAAAGAGCAGGACCCGGCACCCTTGATCGCCTGCTGGGAAAGCCTGACTGAAGCCGACTATCGAGCCACTTTAGACCGGATCGATATCCCGGCGCTGCTGGTTTACGGTGGCGCCAGCAACTATTATCGCAGTGAAACAGCGCACTACGTTAAAAAAAGGATCGCCAACGCGGTGTTACATGTTTACGAGGGAACCGATCACTCACCGCACCAGTGGGAACGCGATCGCTTCGTGCGAGACTTGCGAAAATTCATTGATTCACCTTGATCAGGCTGGCAAAGCGCTTGCGAAGCTTGGCCAGTTTGGGGCTGACAACAACTTGACAGTATCCCTGCTCGGGGTTCCTGCGAAAATATTGCTGGTGATACGCCTCGGCGGCGAAAAACCGAGGAGCAGGAAGTAGTTCAGTAACAATCGGCCCGGACCACAGGCCGAGACTGTCGAATTCCGTAATCAGCGCCATCGCGACCTGCCGATGCTCGTCGGTGTGATAAAAGATTACCGATCGATACTGCGTCCCAACGTCATTTCCCTGCCGATCTCGCGTCGTCGGATCATGGATCGCAAAGAAGATTTCGAGAAGGGTACGATAACTGCACCGCGCAGGGTCAAAAGTAAGCTGAACGGCCTCCGCATGGCCCGTTCGACCCCTACAGACGGCGGCATAATCCGGATGGTCAACGTGTCCGCCGCAGTAACCGGACAGCACAGACTCCACACCGTCGATCTGCTCGAATACCGCCTCCAGGCACCAAAAGCACCCTCCGGCAAGAGTTGCGATCTCGTGTTTCGCTGTCATGGGGTAACTTTCAGTATCCACGGACCAGCCAATAGTCTTTGCACTGTTGATTGCTAGAAAGGCGAAAGCCCTCGCCGGGGCTAACCGGGGAGGGCTTTTAGATGGGGGAGCCTGGCGGTGACCTACTTTCACACATGAAGTATGCACTATCATCGGCGTACCTTCGTTTCACGGTCCTGTTCGGGATGGGAAGGGGTGGGTCCAAAGGGCTATGGCCGCCAAGCATAACGGGGTCGCGCGAAGGGACAAGCGACGCGCGCAAAACGGGAAGAAGGCGATTGTGATTGCGACGGAGTTGCCGCTTAAGGTTATAGGATCAAGCCTCACGGGCAATTAGTACTGGTTAGCTTAACGCATTGCTGCGCTTCCACACCCAGCCTATCAACGTGGTGGTCTACCACGACCCTTCAGGGGGATCGAGTCCCCAGGGAAATCTCATCTTAAGGCGAGTTTCACGCTTAGATGCTTTCAGCGTTTATCTC
>ERZ795062.1559-NODE-1559-length-16190-cov-4.042826_pt1 | contig 16190 bp, 8 predicted proteins | sample MGYA00375146_ERZ795062 | MGnify/ENA primary metagenome ERZ795062 (study PRJEB30191, sample SAMN05720281) | activated sludge metagenome | isolation source: Anaerobic digester | place: USA | collected 2015-07-16 ... | reverse complement strand
CCTAGCCGAGCTGCGGGCCTGCATGATGCGGCATCGCCCGGTCGTGGTCCTGCCGAGCATTCGCTCTTCCGACGGTCAGGAAGAAGGAATTCCGGTCGTCCTCATCGAGGCCATGGCCAATGGCTGTCCGGTCGTCTCGACCACGACTGGGTCGATACCCACCCTGATCACTCCTGGGTGCGGAACACTGGTTCCAGACGAGGATCCAGAGGCGCTGGCCGATGCACTCGACGCGATCTGCGAGCACCCCGGCGCGGCTGGTGCGGCCGCAGACCGCGCCTACGAGCGGGTTCGATCGGAGTTCGATCGCGAAACCGTCGCCGCCACGATGCTCGACTTGATGGCTCACCAAGGGACGCTCCGATGACGTATGCCGACCTGCTCACCGGCGCTTTGGCGCTAGGGCTGCTGGGATACCTCGGCATCATCGTTCTGGTGTACCGACGGACCCGTGACCCTGGGATGACAACCATCCTGCTCCTGGCGTCCTACTGGACGGTCCTCGGCGCCTTTCCCATCCTCGCGACGAAGCGTCTGGACAACGGGGTCAATTACACCTACATGGAGGACCGGCTCTTCACGATCGTCGTGGATGGCGCCTACACCGAGACCCTGGCCGCCTACTTGCTCTTCCTCGTGTTGACCGCGCTGGTGACCCTCCTCCTGAGTCGAGACGCCTCACGGAACACACCGATTCGAGCGGGGTGGGACCGCTTGAATGCCGACTTCTCGCATGTGACGATGATCTGCGTGGTCACGGCCATCACCGCGGCCAAAGTGGTCATCGTCCTGCTGCTCTTGCGAGCCAGCGGCGAAACCGGGCTGAGTTTGTACGCGGCAACGCGCACCGTCAAGGGGGACGCGGCTGGTCTTCTAAGGATCTATCAGTATTTGAACATCCTTTCTTCGTATTCGTTGTCAGCGGGTCTAGCTCTGTGGCTGGGGTATCGAGGCACGCCGACGATGCGTCGGTCGACGCGGGCGTTCGTCTGGGCTGGGTACGGACTCTTGGGCGCCTTGGTTTTCGCCGAGAACGCCCTCCTGGGAAACCGCGCGGTCCCACTCATCGTGATGGCCGCCGCCGCCACCGGATGGATCCGCTGGGGTTTTTTGCGAGCCTCCCGTGCCCGCCGAGGTCCCATGCTCCTGCGATTCACCGCCTTGACTCTGGCCGGATTAGTCGTCCTCGGGACGATCGGGGTCTCTCGCGGGGGGAGTCTGACCAGTCCGGCCGCTGTCGCGGAAGCGATGGTCACCAATGTGTCGAAGATCGGCAATGTCGTGGGACAGGTCGTCGGCAGTTCCGAAATGGTCGCCAGCCATATGTCCCTGTACGGGGTCATCCGGGAAGAGAATCTCGTCCATGACGCCTGGTCGGCGAACAGTTACGGCACGTATGCCGACCTTGTCCAGGCTCCGGAGGACCAGGTCTTCACCGTCCACTACGTTGCCGCCTGGTGGTTGCGCACCGGGCCACTTGGCGTCATTCTCGCCGCGGTCTCGTTCGCACTCGCCTTGATCCTGCTGCAGCGCATCTCGTGGCGACCTCGATCACTCTGGGCAGCCAGCTTCGCCCTGCCGGCTGCGGTGCTTCCTGCGGCGGGAGCGCCCGTCATCCTCATGCGGAGCGGACCTGAGGCGTTACGCGCCGTCTTTGTCGAACTCGTGGTGCTACCCGGCCTCGTGTGTGGCGTGTGTCTGCTCGCCGGCCGCTCCCGAAACTCCCGCAAAGCCGTCCATGCCAGGGAACCTGCACTGTTCACTGCGTCTCAAGGAGAACTCCATGTCAACCGTACCCACTGACCTCACCCGTGCGATCGCCGCCATTCGGCGTCGCTGGATGGTCGTTGTTGCCGCGGTGGTCGGCGGTCTGCTGGTCGGACTTCTTCTCGGCTCCCGCTCCGGGGCGGCCACCTACGAAGCGGTCATCCCGACACCCACGATCGACTCCTCTGATCTCATCGACCAGGTGGTGGTGGTCCGCCCCTCTCTGGATGATCTGCTCGCCTTTGTTCAAGGCCCGGACGCTCGGGCTTCGCTGGGGGACCAGGTCGTCGGCTCGAGCGTCACCGGAGTGGTCGCGACGGACAAGTCGACCATCACCCTGCGCATCAGCGCACCTGATGCCGGCCGAGCCAATACCGCCGCTCAGGCCTACGCCAACCTCACCGCGAAGGCCTACTCAACGCAGCTTCTTGCCCAGGTGGCTCAGTCCATCAAAGCGATCGACGACGGCATCGCTATCTTGGCGAACCGCCCCGCCCCAGCCGCCGGACTCGCCTTCGACGGCAGCTACAAGTATGCCGAACTCGTCGTCCAACGCCGCTTCATCCAAGAAGCGAGCGCCGCACTCACGGTGGTCCCGCCGTTGGAGACGGGTCAGCAACAGGCTCTCGACCTGGAGTTTCCGGCCCCACAACCCTTCGTTCCGGTGATCGTTCACCCACCCGCTGCCTCTGGTTTGGGGGCACGCACGCTCGAGTCGTGGGAATCGACCGACGTCGCTGATGAGTTCTTCGAACGACAGCCGACAACTCGCAGCCAACTTCCGGAACCCCGCGCGTGGGCACGCCGATACGGGCAGGCATGGGTAGAGGCGGCAGTAGGTCGTCGGCCAACAAAACAACTCGGCCGCTGGTCCACTCCACAGGTGCTTCACAAGCTCCAGACTGACCGCGCGCAGGCCAGTTCGGCTCGCCCCACCCGAACCTCGCAAGCTGTGGTTCGCAGCGTTCGCGTGGATGAACCGGCCGACGGCGTCGCCGAGGTCGCCGCGGTGGTTCACACGCGCGATCGCAGTCGAGCCCTGATGCTTCGCCTGGAGGGCTGGGATGGCCGCTGGATTTGCACGTTCGCCGCACTTTTGTGAGGTTGGTTCGCCCCGCGACGGCGAAACAAACGCCAAGGCTCGGTGGGGCTTGCGCGCCGAGCCTGCGGGGCCGTGCGAGGATTTGACGGGTCATGGGTCAGTTCATTCGTCAGCTCACAGGAGTGCGCTTCGTCGCAGCCTTCTGGGTCGTGCTGTACCACTATCAACCAGCGCTCGCCACGGCCGGAGTCCTCTTTCCGCTGCTGCATGAAGTGCTCCGGGTCGGCTCTCTAGGTGTTGACCTCTTCTTCACGCTCTCCGGATTTATTCTGACCCACACGTACCTCACCAAACTCGGTCCCAAGGTGGCGGGTAAGTCCGCGGGCCACTTCCTATGGCTGCGGCTCGCCAGGATTTACCCCGTTCATTTCGTGATGTTGAACGTGGCAGGCCTCGCGGTACTCGCCGCATCCCTGGCAGGTTCGGGCGATGCGCGCGATCGCGACTGGCTAAACCCCATCTCGTACATCAAGCAGCTGCTCCTGATCCAAGAGTGGGGTCCTGATCCAAGCCGCGGGTGGAACTTCGTGGCCTGGTCGCTGTCGATGGAGTGGTTGGCGTACCTGTTCTTCCCGCTTGTCGCCCTGATCCTCTGGCGCGTGAAAGACCGGCTATCTGCCCCGGCCCTGGCCGTTGTTGCTTTCCTCTGCCTGACTCCCCTGCTGTGGATTGGGTTCACCCGCACGAACGATCCGTTCCTCACCCAAGGGTGGGCATCGTCGATTCGGGTACTGACGGAATTCATCAGCGGTGCGTTTGTGTACCTCGTGGTCCGGAAACTCACTCTCGAATCAGACCCGAGCCGCAACGTTCAACGAGTGGCACTGGTCATGAGTTGGAGCATCCCGCTGATCATCATTGTGATTTCGATCGGCCTTGGAAATATCGGTTCGCTGCAGTTCCCTGGGCTCCCGAACGAGGCCCCCCGCCTCTACGTGATCATCGTGCCGTTCCTGGTGGCATGGATTGGCGCTCTTGCACTCACGAACAGGGGGCCGACATCCTTCCTTTCCACCCGCCAATTGGTGCTCGGTGGATTCATCTCCTACTCCCTCTACATGGTCCACCTCGTGTGGTTCGGCCTGTGGCGAACCGGGATGTCCGCCGTCGGAATCACAGGCGGCCCGATCTATCTGCTCGGTGTCATTGGCCTGATCGTCATGGCCGTCGCACTTGCGTACCTGATGTGGCGCTTCGTCGAAGAACCCGCCCGCGAATGGATGCGTTCCAAGATCGGCGTCAAGAAGTTGCCGGTTGAAGAGGCCGCGATGGGCGTCGACATCGACCACACCAAGTCTGAAACCACTGACACAGGTGCAACAGCGAGCGAAGCGTCCGCAGGCGAAACCGAAGCAGAGACGACCACCCACGACGACGGTGCCGAGGCAGAGTCAGTGACTCGCCAGGCAGACACGTAAAACATGAACAGGCCGGACGGCACCCGGGTCGCATCGTTCAACATTCTTCATGGGCAGACCGTCAGTAGCGCCGCCGCCCATTCGACTGCCCACCTGCAGTCGCCGTCTGACGGGCCTCCGAGTGCCGCCGCACTTGTCGACGCCATCGGCGAAATTTCGCCGTCCGTCATCGGATTGCAAGAAGTCGACCGGAATCAAGAACGCTCGGGCCGAATCCACCAAACCCAGGTCGTCGCCGACGCGTTGGGAACAGACCAGTGGCGCTTTGTTCCCACCGTCGTCGGAACTCCCGGTGGCTCAGGGGGTTTCCGCGCCACGCAGGAACATGAGCAGGCGCACGAATTTGACTCTCCACACCCCGACTACGGAGTCTCATTGGTTTCGCGGCTGCCCGTCACGCAGTGGTACACGACCGTGTTTCCAGCCGCTCCCGTGTCGATGCCGCTCATGGTGCAGTCCGAGGGTCGACCCAAAGTCATCAAGGTTCGCGACGAACAACGTGCCGCGATCGCTGCTTGCGTGGTGACCCCGACTGGGCCGCTCACCATCGTTACCGCACACCTCTCATTCGTGCCCGGGTACAACGTGCGTCAACTGCGCCGCATCAAGAAGTGGTTTGCAGACCTTCCGCGGCCCTTGGTGTTTGTTGGTGATTTCAACCTGCCGTCGGGCGTTCCCGCGCGCGTGATGCGCATGACTCCGCTGATTCGAGAGTCAACGTTCCCCAGTTACCGGCCACGAATCCAGTTCGACCACATCCTGGTCGACGGGTTCAACTACCCACAGTTATCAGCGGCTGGCGAAACGGCAAGGGTTTGGCAGCTACCGGTCAGTGATCACTGCGCGGTCAGCGTGGATATCGATCTCAACGCGGGTCGGCCTCGTCCGAGAAACTGACTTCCGAGATATCCGGCAGGTCGCAGAACCGCACCACCTCCGAAGTGCGAACGTAGACAAACACTCCGTCGATATCTGTGGCTGGAACATTCATCGATTGCGACCACGCGTGACGATAGATCGCCAACTGCAAGGGGTCCGCGGTCGCCGCAATATTTGTCTTCCAATCAACTACCTCCCAGCGATCGCCGACGCGGTACACCGCGTCGATGCGGCCCCTAAGCACCAGCCCATTGACCACGATCGAGAACGGCACTTCGACTGCGTACGGCGTGCGGTCTGCGTACTCGGTCGCCAGGAATCCATGGCGAAGTTGCACCATTTCTTCCTCGGTGAACAACTCGTCATCGGAAGCACCGGGGAGTTCTTCGAAGAGTGGGCGCTGGCCTAGGTGAACCTCAACCCAGTTGTGGAATCGAGTCCCGCGAAGAGCTGCGGGCGACGGCTGTTGTGGCATTGGCCGCGCCCGGCGAGCCAGGAAACCCGCCCGGTCTTTCTGCGCTGCCATGAAGTCGCTCGCTGACATCGTCCGCGGTAACTGAGTAGTTGACGATTCACTGCGGTAGGTGCGCTCAGCGAGCAGCATGTCGATGTCTGAGTCCCAGTCACGAATCAGTGCCTCTTCGGCCTCACTGAGCGAATCAGTTGCGGGCGGCCGCGACGGATCCGAAAGGGCTGCACGCGCGGTCTCAACCAGCGCAGCCGCGGCCAGCCTCCTGCTCCGAGTTTCGGATTCCAGGTTGGGTGGCCACGGCGCATGCTGGTCAGTCGACCTCGCTGGATTCACCTCGTAGTCAGTCTGGGCGACCCACGGATCATCGTCCCTCGCCTCGACACATCGTTCCCGCACAACGTGCAGCAACGACGACGGACCGCGCGGTTTCGACTGCGTGGGCCCCCACCAATGCCCGGACGCCAAGAGCAACCGTGTTGGTCTCGTCACGGCTACGTAACCGAGTCGGCGCTCTTCATCAGCGTTTGCGTCTTCCATGTCACTTTTGAAGGCGCTATGTGCGGCCGTCCCGAAACCAACAAACGAAGGCAGCGAATCGCGGTCACCACGCAGCGGGTGCGGTAGTTCGCGCATGTTGCTGGTCCAACGACTTCGGGACTGTGTGGAAGGAAAGACCAAATTGCTCATGAACGGCACTGCGACAACATCCCACTCAAGACCCTTGGCCTTGTGAACGGTCATGATTGCCACCGCACCGGGGGGCGTCGGCACTTCGAATTGTGGATCACGATTCACCCGACGGATGACCGAGATCCATGCCAAGAAACCGCCCAAGCTGCGATCTTCGATGGACTGCTCCGACGCATTCACCAACTCGTGAAGCGCGGCGATAGCCGCGATGCCCCGCTGTGGCGGTTTGGCATTAACGCCTGACGTCGCACACGCCTCCAACCTCGCCTCGACGTCCAAGCCCGTCGCCGCGATCACTCGCGACACCAGGTCGGGAAGCGGCAGTGAAGCCGCCGCCCGCAATTCGCTCAACTCCTGACTCAGCCTGGTAAGCCGATCGAACGCCTCATCGGAATATGGGAACTCGTCACGCGGGCCGAGGTCATCAACCGCTTCGGCAAGGCTCACCAAGTCAGCCGGATCCGTGCCGTGGATTGACTCCGTGAAGTCCACCGAACCGGGTTCCTTCACATCGTGCCCCGGTTCCCCCCAGCGCGGCTTCGAGCGTGGTGCGATGGCAGCCGCCCTAGCCCCAAGCAGAGCCAAGTCACGAGGCCCGATCCTCATTCTTGGGCCCATGAGAATCCGCAACATTGCCGGGTTCTGGGTCGGATCGTTGATCACCTGCAGGATGCTGATGACATCCGTCACCTCGGGTTGCGCCAACAGCCCTTCCGCTCCGCTCACTGCGGCAGGAATCCCTCGCCCATGGAGTTCGTCGAGGACCGCGGTGAAGTCACTGGTTACTCGGCAGAGAATGGCGATCCGCGCGGGATCGGTGCCGACATCAAGCTGTTCGGCGATCCGATCACCGAGCCAGGTGAGTTCTTCGCGATACGTCTCCAAACAGGCTGCGCGAACAGCATCGCGCCGCGGCCCCTGCGGCCCGTCTGGGGCAGGCTTGAGAATCACTACCTGAGCCGACTCCGCTCGCATCGGCTCAGCGATGTCGTTCGCCACGTTCAGCACGTTGACACCACTGCGATGACTCGTGCTCAACGGAAGCACGAGCGGCTCGACCCCGTCGCCCGCGAAGTGTCGCGCGAAATCGGCCATGGCATCGGCTCCGGCGCCCCGCCAGCTGTAGATCGCCTGCAACGGATCCCCGACGGCGGTGACCGATCCCTCCGGTCCGATCAACGGTGCGAGCAGTTCCGCCTGCACCACTGAGGTGTCCTGGTACTCATCTAGAAGCGTCATCCGAACCCGGCTATGAAATATCTCCTGCGCATCTTGTCTGCCCGCAAGTTGGTGCCCGAGGCGAAGGACATCCGCAAAATCGACAGCACCCTCACCCTGTTTGCGCTCCCGGTATTCCTCCACCAGGAAGCTCAGCTGAATTCGCTTTGCTGCGGTCTCTGCCAGCGCCCTGTCATCTTTGACGGTCTTGGGTAGGCCACCCACACGCTCTATCAGGGCCTGGTCATGCTCGCGCAGTTCGTGTGGTGTCGTTAAGTGCTCCGACAACTGCTGATCAAGCTTGACGACGACCTCTGCCAATGAGGCCGGTGACAACCCGATAGCCGTCAGCGGGTAGTCGGTGTTAACTACCACCCGATACGCCTCCTGCAACGACTCTGTCTCCGACAGCAGGCGCGCGCCCGGCTCAACGCCAATCCGCAGCCCGTGCTCAGCGACAAACTGGTGAGCGAATGCGTGGTAGGTCGAGACGAGCGGACTGCCAGCTTCACCATCGTCGAGGCCGACAGGTGGGAAGTCCTCGTAGAGCTTGTCGAGCAGGGTCCTGACTCTTGCACCAAGCTCACCGGCCGCCTTCTTCGTGAACGTGAGGCCGACGATTTCGTCGGGAGCGCACTGACCCGTTCCTACAGCCCAGAGCACACGGGCCGCCATGACTGTCGTCTTGCCAGAACCCGCTCCGGCAACCACCAACAACGGCCTTGCCAAGTCAGCAGTCACCGCCGCAATCTGTTCCTCCGACATCGTGAAGCCGAGAATGCGGTTGAGTTGATCAATCGTGAATGTCATTGCGCAACCTCGCCGGACTCTTTGCGCAACGGGCAGACAGTTCGGAAGTCACAGAAGTCGCAGTAGCGGTTCTTGGTTGGAACAAACTCCTCGTTGCGAACAACGGCGACAGCTTCGGCAAGTTCAGCCTTGAGCGCCTCGGAATCAATCGCCGCCTGCCGCTGAACCTTCGGCAAACCCGTGTCGCGATCCTCGATCCGCAGGAGTACCAATGACGCGTCGTCAACGATTGGGGATCCACTTGATGTCTGAGCAGTCGCGGACGAACCCTCCTCCGCCAGAACATCGTCGAAGGCCCCAGAATTCGCGGCAAGTTGATACAGAGCCAATTGCCTGTTCGTCTCGAGGTTCGCTCCGGTCTCAGCGACGCGCTGCGTCTTCAAGTCGAAGATGTGTAACTGACCGTTGGAATCAGCCTCCAACCGATCAACAGACCCCGTCACCCGCACGGTGTCACCGGGGATCTGCACGGTCGTGTCGAATCGAAGCTCACTGCCGATCACCCGCTGGTCGGTTCGCGTGGTGCTCCACTGTAGGAACCGCGCGATGGCGTCGCGCGCCTCACTGAACTCGTCTGCCTGTTGCCAGTCCGCCTCGAAGCTGAGCGCGGGCCAGACGGAGGCAAGCTGTTCGGTGAGCACCTGCGAATCGGGAGGCAGGTCCCCTCGGGTCACTGCGTCGGCCAATTCGTGGATGACCGACCCGAATGCCGTCGCGGTCGTTCCTGGAGTCGTCGCCTGCGCTTCATGCTGCAGGAACCAGGCAAGTGAACATCGATCTAGTTGGCTCCAGCTTGACCCTGAGATGCGCAGCGGTTCACCGCTCGGGCGAACTTCTCGACCACTGTGAGTCCAATCCGCAAGACCCCACCATCGCCGAGGGTCCGCCGCGCCGACACCACCGTGGGCTAACTGCGCTAGGCGCGCTGCCGCCGCTTGCTTGAGACCCTCCGATGAATCGGGTGCCTCGAGCGTCGCGCGAAGGGCGGCGACGACCGAACTCATGTTGAGCGAAGACAGTTGATAGCCAGGCTCATGAGTTGTTCGCACGGTTGTGCCGTCGCCAGTGAGTTCCGCGAGGAACCTTGACGGCTGCTCGCCCGACGTCGCTGACTGCCCGGCATTGGCAACTGCTGTCACGACCAGCGAATCTTGCGCACGCGTGCAGGCCACGTAGAAGAGTCGTCTCTCCGCCTCAAGAAGTTCGCTGACCCGCGGTGGATCGCCAATCCCATCCGCGTGCAGTCGGTCGGGGATAAGTAGCGACGGGCGTGACCGAAGATCAGGCCAGCCTTCCTCCTGGACACCAACGATGAATACTTTCGGCCATTGCAGCCCCTTCGCCCGGTGTGCAGTCAACAGCGCAACCGCATCATTTGCATCCGGCGAACCCGAGTTGCCTCGTGCAGAGGTGTTGATGGATTGGGACTCGAGATCCCGCAGGAAGGCATCGACAGGTCGCGCTATTCCGAATGCCTCATCCGCTCGGGCAGCAGCACGGAATAGTGCCAGCACACTGTCGAGATCACGATTAGCTGCGCGCGATGCCGTGCCTGACCCGCGCGCAGTGCGTGCGAGGCGGGAACTCCAATCCGTCGCAGACCAGACAGCCCAGAGCACTTGCTGGACTTCCGCCCCGTCGGCAATGGCCACCGTCGCGGCCGCGAGTACGCCGCGAAGGGTCGCAATCGGCGCAAGGAGGTCGGCGGAGACCTTCGGCTGAACTTCGCGCCAGAATTCGTCATCGGTCAGCGCCCGCCGAACCGCGTGGTCGGACTTCGGCGGAGCTCCGGACGTGGATTCGCTCAACACATTCCGCAGTGCCCGGGCAAGGCGCCGGTATGTGAGCCCATCAATTCCGATCATGGCCGAGAACAACAACAACTTCGTGCGATCAACTGTCAACCTATTGACGTCCGAGGCAACGCTGATCACCTCCAGCAGAGGCTTGACCGCGCGATGTTCCCGAAGTGGGATTTCATCGGTCACTAGGTCAATGGGAACCCCTGCAGATTCAAGCGCCTGTGCCAAGAGCGGCAACGTCGAGACCGCAGACCTCACAATCACCGCAACCTCGGACCAGGCCGACACCTCGCCGGTCAGGCGTGCCCGCCTGATTCGATCGGCGATCGCAACGGCTTGAGCAGCGGTCGAATCAAAGGTCACTATCTCAACCGACCCAGGGTCAGGTTTCACACAAATTGGGGACCTGTGCTCGCGTTGAATCTGGGCTGGCAACTTGCCCAGCCCAACTCGCCGGATTACTCGCCCGGCTGCCTGAGCGATGTTCGAACCAAATCGACGCGTTTCGCGCAACACCACAATTTGCGGCGGTTCCCCAGTGGTCGTAGGAAAGTCGTCACGGAACCTCAGGATCCCACCGACATCCGCACCCCGGAACCCGTAGATGGACTGGTCGGGATCACCAACCGCGACGAAAGTGGAGTCAGTCGAAGTCAGCGCTTGCAGGAGTTGGACCTGGGCGGGATCGGTGTCCTGATACTCGTCGACGTAGATCGCTCGGTAGCGACGGCGCAAGACGTCGGCGATGCCAGGATCCGCTGCTAATACGACCGCCCGATGAATAAGTTCGGAGTAATCCAGGACACCCGATGCGTCCAGGACATCGAGGTACTCCCCAAGGAAGTCGGCAAGAGCTGCCCACGTACCGATTCCGGCGGCTTCTGCTGCGCGGCGAAGTGCCACTTCATCGAAACCGAGGAGTTGGGCGCGAGCCAGCAGTTCGCGAACCTGCTCCGCCAGACCCTGCGTGCCGATAGCAGCGTCTAGCTCACTTGGCCAGGGAACCCGCCCCTCATGGACGGCGTTGGTGAGCATCTCGCGCAGCCGCGCATCCTGGTCGGCGGCGTCGATGAGGCGAGGGGTCGTCGCAAATTCATCAGCCGAGGAGAACTCCCGCAGCAATGCGTAGCTGAAAGAGTGGAAGGTCGCCACTGTCGGCAGAACGCCCGTGCCGATGCGGGTGGCGATGCGTTCGCGCAACTCATCGGCGGCTGCACGCCCAAAAGTCAGCACGAGCACCGGAGGTTGCCCAACTACTGGAGTGCCCGACGTTGCTTGCTGCCCTCGTGGCTCATTCGTTGACTCGACCATTCGGGTCGCCACGGCCTCAACGATTGTGGTGGTCTTCCCCGTTCCTGGGCCGGCCAGAACCAGCAGCGGACCACGCCGATGAGCCACCACAGCCCGCTGAAATTCGTCAAGGTTGGGGGTCACTTGCGGCGAACTCACGACCTTTGGCGCTCCTTTCATATGTGTGACACAACCATGCGGGTCGGACATTCAGGCCGTTCATCTGGGACGATCCACCTCGTGTCGGATTATCGCAGTGGGTCACCTCCACCGGAGGAGGGCCGAGGTGTGGATTCACCACACGGCGAGCACGACCGCAGTTGGGAAGAACCGCTGTTCCCCGACGAGGCGAGCGATCAGGGTGCAACCCCCGACGCGGGAAGCAGCCAACCCCAGACCACCGCCAGCCAATCTCCGAGCACCAGTACGAATCGCCAGATCCACACAACGGGACCGCTGAGCGCCGAGGGCAGGGCGGTGAGCGGTCAATCCACGCTCGTCATCGAAGGGGACGTGATCCCGCGGCGCCTGCGCCGACCAGCGGATTTGATGCGCTTCGCCCTAGTCGTGATCGCTGCTGCAGTGGTCTTGGGTGGAGCATTCTTCGCGTCCAGCACCGCTAGCGGACTCGACCGTGACCTCGCACAGGCTTCCACCAACATCCCTGCGCCCCTGGTCTTTGTTGCCAACCTGGTGGGTTTCCTTGGAGTCATCGCGCTGCCGATCGCGGCCGCAATCGACCTCCTCGTGCGTCGTCGTGGCCGCCAACTCATCGAAGCTATTGCGGTCTTAGCGCTCACGGTCACCGTCGTGTGGTTGCTGGCCTGGTGGATCCAGCAGGTGGAATCCGCTCAACTGTTGATCGCGCTGACAGGACGTCCGGACGCGACAAGTGTCATGCCGCTGAATCCGATCCTCAGCGGAATCATCGCGTTCATCACGGTCGCGCGGTTGGTGGACAAGACGCGGTGGGCGATCGCAAGCGCAGGTTTGGTCATTGCGATGTTCGTCGCCAATATCGTTGCTGGTGGCATCACTGTTGCCGCGCTGACCCTTTCCGCCCTAATCGGCTGGGCAATCGGCCTCATCGCCCGCTACGCACTAGGCACCCCAACCACGCGGCCCAATGGTTTGGAAGTGGCGTCCGCGCTAGAAAAGTCCGGCTTCCCGCTCACAGTGCTCCGCGCTTCGCATGAGACAGCCGGCGGGCGCCGCTACTCGGCAACCACTCGCGTCGGCGAACGCATGGAGGTACTGGTCCTCGACCGCGACCTTGAAGGTGCCGGACTTCTGCGCGGAGCCTGGCGACAGTTGCGCCTGCGCGACGAAGGCGGGACTTCGGGATTCTCGATGCGCAGCCGTCTGGAACATGCCGCCCTGCAGTCCTACGCAGCGCAGGCAGCGGGCGCGCCCGTACCTCGACTTGAAGCAGTGGCAGCTGTCGGTCCCGACGCTGCCGCACTTGCTTACGCACGGATCGACGGCATGACGTTCTCCGAAATCGGCGGAACGTTGACGGATCGAGACCTGGACGGCGCCTGGCGCGCCCTACGAACCTTGCATGACTCAGGCATCTCGCACCGCGCTCTCTACGCCGAACACATCCTGCGGGACTCAAACGGCGGGATCTGGCTCCTTGACCCCGAAGAAGGCTCCGTCGGCGCTGGCGACCTTGCCGAACGCCTTGATGTCGCCGAGCTTCTTTGCACGCTGGCGATGCTGACCGATCCGGACCGAGCACTCGCGGCCGGACGGCGAGTCATGGGCACCCCGACCCTGAGCAAGGCCCTGCCAGTCCTTCAGCCGGTTGCGCTGACACCAGTCACCCGCAAGGCGATCAAACGTCGCAAGGACGTCCTTGTCACGCTTCGGGAATCGCTTGAGGAACTGACCCCTGAAGGGTCGGTCGAAGAGATCCAGGTTGAGCGGCTGCGACCGCGAACCATTGTCACGATCGTGGCGGGAACCGTCGCTGCCTACGTCTTGATTCTGCAGCTCGGACAGATCGACCTTGCAACCCTGATTTCACAAGCCGACTGGCGCTGGGCTGGTCTGGCCGTGCTGCTTTCCGCCGCTACATATGTCGGTGCCGCTATGTCGGTGGAGGGATTTGTTCCCGAACACTTGAACTTCTGGCGCACCACCCAGGTTCAATTGGCGGCGGCTTTCGCGACTCTTGTCTCGCCCCCGACGCTGGGCTCAGTGGGCGTCAACATTCGCTATCTCCAGCGATCTGGAGTTCATCCCGCTCTGGCGGCGGCCAGTATCGGTGTCTCGCAGGTTATGGCGTTCGGCATGCACATCCTGTTGGTCTTGGGATTTGGTCTCATCGCAGGAACTCAGAAGGAAGTCGACATCTCACCGCCGCGCTGGGCGATCATCATTGGAATCGCATTCATCGTTGGGCTGGTCCTGCTCTTCGTTTTGCCGATCACCCGACACTGGGCAGAACGACGCGTTCGTCCAATCCTCAGCCAAGTCGGGCCACGACTTCTGACACTCGCACAGACGCCGAGCAAGTTGATCCTGGGCGTCTCAGGCTTCATCGTGTTGAACATCGGCTACTGCTTCTGCCTGGTCGCCTGTGTGAGGGCGTTCGGGGGCGGCGGTGAATGGGCAGCGATCTGTGTCGTCTTCCTCGTCGGCGCAACGGTCGGGCAGGTAGCGCCAACACCTGGTGGTCTCGGTGCCGTCGAAGCCGCCCTGACTGCAGGTCTGGCAGGTGTTGGTGTCGAGGGCGGCATTGCGCTCTCTGCCGTCCTGATGTTCCGGGTCTTCACCTTCTGGCTGCCAGCCGTCCCAGGTTGGTTCACGTTCAACGACCTGCTGAAAAAGGGCTACCTCTAACGCAGCGCCGCACGTCGCTCATCGAGACCTCAAAAAGCAAGGAGCGGGTGCGGCAAATTGGCTACACCCGCTCCTTGCTGAAGGTCTAGTACGTGGGCTGGCTCGGATCGATTTGGTTGACCCAAGCGGATACGCCGCCACCGACATGGATCGCATCGGCGAATCCCGCTGCCTTGACGAGCGCGAGCACCTCGGCCGATCGGCCACCGACCTTGCAGTACAGCACCGTTGGCTTGTCTTGCGGCAGCTTCGAAAGTGCATCACCCATGAGGAACTCGCCCTTGGGGATCAGCTCAGCTCCAGGAATCCTGGAGATGTCCCATTCATTGGGTTCGCGCACGTCAACCAGGACGAAGTTCTGTTCGCCGCGGTCGCGGGCTTCGAGCATCGCCTTCAACTGGTGAACGGAGATTGTCGAATCCTTGGCCGCATCTGCCGCTTCATCCGAAATTGCGCCACAGAACGCGTCGTAGTCGATCAACTCGGTCGGCAAAACGCCTGCGGGATCCTTGCGGATCTTCAGCGTGCGGAATGACATTTCGAGGGCGTCATAGACCATCAGGCGCCCGAGCAGGGACTCGCCGATCCCAGTAATGAGCTTCACGGCTTCGGTCACCATGATCGAGCCGATGGTTGCGCACAACACGCCCAGAACGCCGCCCTCAGCGCACGAGGGGACCATTCCAGCGGGCGGGGGTTCCGGGTATAGGTCACGGTAGTTCGGCCCGTGTTCGGCCCAGAAAACGCTTACCTGGCCCTCGAAGCGGTAGATCGATCCCCAGACGTATGGCTTGCCCAGGATCACTGCCGCGTCATTGACGAGGTAGCGGGTCGCGAAGTTGTCCGTACCGTCGAGGATCAGGTCGTACTGACTGAAGATGTCGAGCACGTTGTCATTGTCCAGGCGCTCGTTGTGAAGCTGGACGTTGATGTACGGATTGATCTCGAGCACTGAATCACGGGCTGACTCGGCCTTTGGACGCCCAATGTCGCTTTGACCGTGAATCACCTGGCGCTGCAGATTCGATTCGTCGACCTCGTCGAACTCAACAATTCCGATGGTGCCAACGCCAGCAGCGGCCAAGTACAGCAACGCTGGACTGCCGAGCCCACCAGCGCCCACACACAACACCCGGGCGTTCTTCATGCGCTTCTGGCCGTCCATACCGACATCAGGAATGATGATGTGACGGCTATAGCGGCGAACCTCATCAACTGTTAACGATGCAGCTGGTTCAACCAGGGGTGGCAAAGACACTTTGTGCTCCGAGTTCGGTGTGTGGATTCCGCGGGACATCGCGTGGCCAAATCGTACGCCAGCCAGCAATGTCGTTAATCGCCAATGACAACAGTGAGGCGCACGTCATTGTTCCCAGACATCTCCAGCGACTTCCACCTCAGGCATCGACGGATATCACCGGAGGACTTATCCGACAAGCTCCCGCCATGCCTGCTCAACGATGTGTGGGTGCTCCATCTGCGTCACATGCCCCGAGTCGGGCACCACCATGACGCTTGCATTGGGGAACTCCTTGGTTGATCGGAACGCCGCCCGTGGGTTAACGAGTTTGTCCTGTCGGCCGTAGATCAGCAGCACCGGCACGGTGATGCCACGGGCCAACTTCCACGGAGCTTGCTGCGAATAGTCGAAGTACGTTGCGATGAGACCACGCAAGGTCTCCAAGCTCGCAGCAGCGGTGTGGCTGAGCGCATCGCGCGCTCTAGCTTCCGCCACCTGGTCGGCCATTCGGCGCGGATCAATCCGATCGGGGTCGGCGTAACAAATCGACATGCTCATGCCGACCCGCCATTCGACATCCCGCTTCATCATCCGGCGCATCAGTCGTTCACCAACGCCAGGAATCGCGGTGATCGGCATGTGAATGTTCGATGCT
>ERZ795062.1557-NODE-1557-length-16200-cov-91.862001_pt1 | contig 16200 bp, 15 predicted proteins | sample MGYA00375146_ERZ795062 | MGnify/ENA primary metagenome ERZ795062 (study PRJEB30191, sample SAMN05720281) | activated sludge metagenome | isolation source: Anaerobic digester | place: USA | collected 2015-07-16 ... | reverse complement strand
TATATTGATTCTTATTTATATAAAGAGAATGCAGTCAATTTGTCAAGGCCAAATTAACTTTCTTTAAGGCAACTTCCTTTTTACGTTACAGCCGTTCACATCTGATGATAAACCTTAAAAGTGTATTGTATTCTCGGAAGGATTGATGTAATCTCCACTCATCTAGTGTCTCATGTTATCTAGCGTGGAATTCATCGTGCTTTAAAATATTATATCAGAGCTTTCCTATAATTGTATTATTGATTTTTTGCATCACTAATCAATCTATATGACCTACCAGAGATATCTTTTACATAATCCACCTACCAGATTGGGAGAGTAGCTGTGAGGCATAGTCACGATTGTATCCAGTAATAGCTACCAGGTTATCGAGCCTCTCTGTCTTTTCTTTCTTGGATAATTTCTTATATCCTTTACTGGCCTCATAAACAATTTCTCTTCGTGTCTTCAAGAGATACCTCACCTCTAATCCCTCCCTTAAGAATATTCTCTTAAGGGAATAATAATTTAACTTTGATTTTTAGTTGAGGCAACTCGGTCGCTTGACAGGAGTGAAGAGGAATAATAAAATTTAAACCAGCATAACCTTTTTAATGAAAGGAGGTGAGGGGTGAGTTATCGTGAGATATAGTTTGGTAGGTTTTTTGGGCAATTTGTATTGATTGGATCTAACTAAAATTAGTTAAAGGGGGGCTAGTAATGAAAAAGAGAAATAATTGGTTATTAATTTTTGTCATTCTAACAGGTATGATTCTTTTGGGGGGAACTGTCTGGGCAGAAAAATACACTTTTGCCTGGATTCCTAAATCCCTCAACAACCCGGTTTTTGAGCTGGGGAGTGTTGGAGCTTTCCAAAAGGCTAAAGAATTAACAGAACAAACTCCTGACGAAGTGGAAGTGCTCTATGTTGGCTCAGTAGCCTCTGATGCTGCAGAGCAAGCCAGAGTGGTGGAAGATGTAATAGCTAAGGGAGTAAACGGTATTGCTATATCCTGCAATGACCCCACTGCTTTGATTGATGTGATAAACAAAGCTGTGGATGCCGGGATTCCGGTGATGTGTTTTGATGCTGATTCACCCGAGAGCAAGAGGTTCACTTATCTGGGTGTCAGCAACTACGATGGTGGCAAAGCAGCAGCAGAGATATTGATTAGATATATGGGAGAGGAAGGTAAGGTAGCTATCTTAACTGGTGTTCCTGGAGCTTTAAATTTAGAGGAACGGATAAGAGGATTCAAAGATGTAGTAAAGGACTATCCAGGAATCGAGATAGTAACTACTGTGGCTTGTTACGACGATATTAATCAAGGAGTGCAGGTAGTAGAGGAAACTATGCAGGCCTATCCTGATTTAGACGGGTGGTTCTTTGTAGGTATCTGGCCACTTTTTGCTGAGCGCGGTTCCATGCCTCTCTGGGAAGAAGCATGTTCTTCCGGCCGTTGTAAAACTGTGGCTTTTGATACTCTCCCGGAAGAATTACAATATCTCAAAGAGGGGCTTCTGGTGGGGTTGGTAGGTCAAAAGTACTGGGGCTGGGGATATGATTCTATACAGATACTTTACGACTACATAGTTAATAAAAAGGAATTTCCTGACTGGATTGATTCAGGAATGGACATTGTAACCATTCATAATGTTGATGCTATGATTGAAGCCTGGAATACCCAGGATTTCACCAAGCCTCTTCCTCCACCTTTTCCAGAAGAGGAGTAGTGTAGAAGAGGGGGTTGAGCTAAAAGCTCAACCCCCTATTTCTTTTTTACCATTAACTCAAAGGAGGCTCTTTATTTATGATAGAAGATCCGCAGATTGAGGAAGAAAGAGAAGAAGAAGAAAGCCAACCTACTTTACTTTTCAGAATATTTCATAATCAACTTATAACTTTAATTCTGGTGCTTTTAGTCATAGTTGTATTTCTGGGCGTTACTACCCGAACTTTTCTAACCGCTAATAACATTTTCAACGTCCTTCGAGCCTTCTCCTGGATTGCAATTGCCGCCTTTGGCCAGTCTATGGTAATTATTGGAGGAGGGATAGATCTTTCGTGTGGTTCCAATATGGCTTTCTGTGGAATTGTAGCTGGCGCATTTCTGGTAGCAGGTTACCCAGTAGCCCTGGCAGTATTAGTAGCCTTGGCGGTAGGGGCAGGAATTGGCTTCTTAAATGGCTTCATGGTTAGCCGTACTTATTTACCTCCTTTTATCGCCACATTAGGCATGATGAGTATAATCCGCGGTTTTTGTTATGGTCTTACCAGTGGGTGGCCTGTAAGAGGTTTACCACAGAGTTTTCTTTTTTTGGGTCAGGCCGATATCCCCTTTTTAACTTGGAAGATTCCTTTGCCAGCCATAATCATGGTAGCTTTTGCCATTTTTTCTTTTATCTTGCTGGAAAAAACTAAATTGGGATATCATATTTATGCTGTGGGAGGTAATGAATATGCTGCCTCCCTTGCTGGCATCAACTGCTCGAGAGTAAAACTGGTTATTTTCACCTTATCCGGTCTTTTTGCCGGTCTGGGAGGAATTTTGATGACTTCCCGATTAGGAGTCGCTGCACCTACTGCTGCCTCAGGTTATGAATTAGATGTGATAGCTGCAGCGGCCATTGGAGGAATAAGCCTGGATGGAGGAGAAGGCAGCGTTTGGGGAGCATTAATTGGAGCAGCTTTGATGCAAATTTTGAGAAATGCTTTAGTTCTCCTGGGGTTTCCCGCTTATTGGCAACCTTCGGCTATCGGGGCAGTTATCATAGGAGCGGTTATGATTGACCAGTATCGTAAAAGGAGAATCTGATATGGAGAAAAATTTGCCTATTTTAGAACTGCGGGGGATTTGTAAATATTTTGGGGGTATTCATGCCTTAGAAGATGTAGATTTTTCTGTATGTCCTCAGGAAGTGGTAGCTCTAGTGGGTGATAATGGAGCAGGAAAGTCCACGCTAATAAAAATTATTGCCGGGGTTCATTATCCTACCCGGGGAGAAATCTATTGGCAAGGGGAAAAGGTGGAGATCAATTCTCCTCAAGATGCCAGAAATTTAGGAATTGAGACTGTTTATCAAGAATTAGCCCTCGTAGAAACGAGAGATGTACCAACTAACTTCTTTTTGGGGAGAGAACCAACCCGGGGGAAATGGAAAATCTTTGTGGACCACAAAAAAATGACGGAAGAAACTACTAAAACTCTTCAGGACCTGGGAGTTACCATTCCTCGCCTGAATACCCTGGTACGTTATCTTTCTGGAGGACAGAGACAATCCCTAGCAATCGGGAGAATTATCCCCTGGGGAGGCAAGGTCATCATCATGGATGAGCCCACTGCTGCTCTGGGGGTCAAAGAATCTCGAAGGGTTTTAGACTTAGTTCGACAATTAAAAGAAAAGGGTTGTTCAGTCATTATCATTAGCCATAACTTGCGTCACGTTTTCAGTGTAGCAGACCGTATTGTGGTTTTGCGAGGAGGACGAAAGGTAGGAGAAAAAAAGAAAGAAGAAACTACTATGGATGAAATAGTTAAGCTCATGGTAGGAGCAGAAATGCTCTAATAACTGGAACAGAGATAAGGCAGTCTATTTCAGGTAAAACGTCCTGTTAACAATAAATGCTTTATAATAGAAACAGCCTGGTCCGTGAAATAAGAGTGTAGATAAACTATAGAAGGATAAAAGCTATTGAGGGGGAATTTCTCTTCCTACGTACATATAAAAATATAAAGATGTGCCTGGAGAAGAGGGGTTTCCGCTGAATTACAGAGAATTAAATCAGCTGATCTGATTCCCTTGTAAGCCCTGGCTATGAAGGGGAGTTTCACCGTTAATCTTTTCTAGAAGATAAAAAGTAGAAGCGTGGTGTATAGAAACTACCGGGAAAGATGTTTCTCTCCAGTGTTGTTGTGGTTTTTGTAGTGAACCGTTAGAAATGTGGAGAAAGGGATAGTAGCGAGAGCTTTATTTAGAAAACGCAATCGTCCATTACGAAATTGTCTTGCAGGATAATGATTTACCAGGGAGTAACATCTCCGGGTAGCTGGGGTTTAACGAGAAGAGTTTTTTCTCGTCGGTAAGTTACTTTTCCTATCTGAGAGGGAAGAGTGCGAACATATTTTACCTGAGTTACAATGACTTCTGCTCTGGATTCTCCTCGAACAGAAGAGAAATAAGCGGCTACCCGGGCTGCTTTTTGTATCTCTTCCTCCTCATTTTCCTTGTTTTTTATTTTTAAAATCACGTGGGAGCCAGGCAAGTCTCTTACATGAAGCCAGTAGTCCTGGGGAGAAGCAATTTTGGTGACCAAAAAATGGTTGCTCTTTGCATTTTTCCCCACCCATATTTCATTGCCTTGTGAAGTTTTAAATCTTAAAGCTTTTTCTGGAGAAGAAAGAAAAGCTTTGTTTCCCTCTTTTTCAGGCAGGAGTTCTTCTTCAAAAATTTTCTCTACTTTTCTTTCCTTTTCTTCTAATTCTTTTAGTCTTTCTCTTAGTTTGAGGTTTTTTTCTCGGCCTTTACGATAAAGTCGAAAATAATTTTGCATATTCTGGTTTATGGAAAGTCGAGGATTAAGAGGAATAAAAATATCTTGAGGAGGAGAAGAAAAGACGTTTTTAACCGTTATTCCTTCTTCGGTTTTGCTTATTACTTCCAAGCCAGGAAGAATTTTCAGGAGCTCCCCTTTTATCTTTAACTCTTCTAATTCTTCCTCGTTTTTTATCAAACTTTCAATTTTTTCTCTTTCCTTTTCTAAGAAATCCAGTTCTTCTTTCATCCTTTTCTCTTTTATTTTTTGCTGAATAAACTCTTCTTGCCTTTCCCACCAGGAAAAATGGAAACACTCCACTGCCTGATTGAAGGAAGGAAACTCTTGATAAGAAAGAGAGGAATAAGGGGTAGCCGAGTCCCAGAATATTCCCTGAGGTTCTCCGGAGGAAGAAAAAAACACTCTTATTTGATAATTACTCTCTCGAAGGGGAGAAATAGTTTCTTTCATTGCCTCCCGGGGACTCTTACCTCCTCCCACCTTTTCCGCTATTATTTGGCTTAAGAAAGGGCCAATGCCATCTATTTGTTGAACAAGCTCATGTTGTAAATCCTCAGGAGAACTGGAAAAAAGCAAATCTTTTTCTTTTTCCTGAAGGAAAAAGAAGGGGTCAATTTTATTTTTCTGGGGAGGCAGAGAATATTTCTCCCCGGGAAGAAGAGTCCGGAAACGGTTCTGGTCTTTACCAACCCGACGGTACACTCCCAGGATGTGTGGGGGTTTACTCTGATCAGTCAAAATAGCATTAGTGTTTCTTCCCGTTAGTTCTACGAACAAATAAAGATTTCCCTCTTCAAAGAGTTGGGGATTTTTAATTTCTATTTTTAATACCCTGTCCCAACCTACTTGGGTAAGAGAAATGATTTTCCCCCCTACCAAATATTTATTCAAAAGCTGCTGCCAGTTATTAGGTTTTTCTTTCTGTACTTCTTTCCGAGAAGTGGTAAAAATAAAATTCTCCTGGGGATGGAGAGAAATGACCAGGGACTTCTCTCTATCCCCAGGAGAATAAATCTCCAGCCAGGTTTCTCTTCTGGGAGTAGTAAAAACTCTCTGAATTCGTGCTCCTTTAGCTTCCTTTTCTATTTCTTCTGTTAAAAAGTGTAATGCCAGACCTTCCAAAATCTTCATCAGTTCCACCAAAAAAGTGAATTATAGTTTACTTATAGTTTGTCTTCTCTATTCAGGATTCCGGGTGCTCCTCTCCACTTGAAAATGAGAGAACCGAGAGGTGGAAGAGTAAGATTTAAAGAAAAAGATCGGCCGTGCGCAGGAATACTTTCCGTCCACACTCCTCCCCAGTTTCCCAGATTGCTACCTCCATAAATTTCCGAGTCGGTATTCAGGATTTCTTGATAGAATCCCTCCCGGGGTACTCCTATGCGATAATTAAAACGAGGAACAGGAGTAAAATTAGAAACAAAAACTAAAAAATCCCCCGGGTTTTTACTTTTGCGCATAAAAGAGATTACAGAGTTGTCGGCATCATTGCAATCAATCCATTCAAATCCCTGCCAGGAATAGTCCAATTCAAAGAGAGATTTTTCAGTTGTATAGAGATGGTTTAGGTCTTTCATTAATCTTTGAAGTTGACGATGAGTTTCGTAGCCCAGTAAAAACCAATCCAGCTCTTCATCATGATTCCATTCTCTCCATTGTCCGAACTCTGTACCCATGAAAAGGAGCTTCTTTCCCGGGTAACCAAACATGGTAGCAAAACTCAGGCGCACGTTGGCAAACTTCTGCCACCAATCTCCTGGCATTTTATCGATTAGATTTCTCTTTCCATGCACTACTTCGTCATGAGAAATGGGTAAAATAAAATTCTCAGAAAAAGCATAGAGTAAGGGGAAGGTAAGATTTTGATGATGGTGTTTTCGATAAACAGGGTCTTTACTAATATAAGTGAGGAAATCGTTCATCCATCCCATATTCCATTTGAAAAGAAATCCTAATCCCCCGAGATATGGGGGTAGTGTTACTCCAGGCCAGGCAGTAGATTCTTCAGCGATGGTGGCGATTCCAGGAAAATAGTGATAGATATTTTCATGCAAATAATGGAGGAAACTAATAGCTTCTAAGTTCTCCTTTCCTCCGTAAGGATTAGGTATCCAATCTCCTTCATTTCTACCATAATCGAGATAAAGCATAGAGGCTACTGCATCAACTCGCAATGCATCAATATGATATTCTTTGAACCAGTAAAAAGCGTTGGAGATTAAAAAAGTTCTTACTTCGTTTCTTCCATAGTTGAAAATATAACTTCCCCAATGGGGGTGTTCTCCCCGTCGGGGGTCTAAATGTTCGTACAGTGCGGTACCATCAAATCTTCCTAAGCCATGGGCGTCTTTAGGAAAATGGGCAATGACCCAGTCTAATATTACTCCTATTCCTTCCTGGTGACAATAATCTACAAAATATTGAAAATCTTCTGGAGTGCCAAAGCGACTGGTGGGAGCAAAATATCCGGTTACCTGATAACCCCAGGAGGCGTCAAAAGGGTGTTCGGCGATGGGAAGAAGCTCTATATGAGTGAATCCCATCTCTTTGACATAGGCTACCAGTTGGTGAGCTAGATCTCTATAGTTTAAAAAAGAATTATCTTTCCCTCTTTTCCAGGAGCCTAAATGAACTTCATAAATACTCCAGGGAGAGGAAAGAAAGTTTTGAGATTTTCTTTTTTCCATCCACTCTTCATCTTTCCAGGGAAAAGGAGAAAGATTGTACACTATAGAAGCAGTAGCGGGGCGTAATTCAGAGAAGAAAGCATAGGGGTCAGCTTTAAGAAGGAGATTACCTTCCTGGGTTTTGATTTCAAACTTATATTTTGCTCCTTCTTCTGCTTGAGGGACGAATATCTCCCATATTCCTGAGCTTCCCAATACTCTCATTTGATGAATACGTCCATCCCACCTGTTGAAATCTCCCACTACGCTTACCCGGCGGGCATTAGGAGCCCAAACGCTAAAATAGACTCCTTTTATGCCTCCTACCTCTATCAGGTGAGCACCTAACCGTTCATAGGCAAAGTGATAAGTGCCCTCGTTAAAAAGATGGAGGTCGAATTCAGAAAAAAAAGGAAGGAAAGAGTAGGGATCAGCGGTAACTCTTATTCCTTCTTCTTCCTCTATTTCTAAAAAGTAGGCAAAAAAATCTTTCCCAGGAAGAGTCAGCTCAAAAAACCCTCTTTCTTCTACTTTATTCATAAGCCAGCTATTCTGGCTGTTATATCGGTCTATTACTTTTATTTTTTTAGCTGCGGGAATAAAAACTCTTACACAAACTCCCTTTTCTTCTTCTAAAGGATGCATTCCCAGTATAGAAAAAGGGTCATGACAATCGGCATTGATTATAGACTCCATTTTTTCTTTACTTATAGTAACGGGTGAATTACTCATACTTTTACCTCCTTTTGGGAAACGGTACGCCAGTATTCGTGATTTATTTCTTTCAGTATTTCCGGGTGAACCTGATAGGGGGTGATTATTTTTTTAGGAGGAAGAGAAAGAGAAAGCTGAGGAAAAGGGTAATTTCTTAGTTTTTCATTGTAGGCAAAAACCATCAATTTTTCCAGGTTGACCGTGTCTGCAACGTTATAGGCTAAAAGTGTTTCCAGTGCCTCAGGACACCCCTCCCGGTATTTTTGCCATAGTAGCACTGCCGTATAACCATTTACTCCTCGCAAGTCTCCTCTATCGATGCCTATGGCTTTTTCACAAGCTTTTAGTCCTCCTCGAAAGCCCAGGCTTCGTAAAATAAAGCGGAGATCTAAATGTACGTGGGGAAATTTTATCCCTAAATGCTGCTCCAGAAACGGAATATCAAAACATTTGCCATTGAAAGTTACAATGACTTTGTATTTCATAATCTCTTCCTTGAATTCCGGTAGATTTATTCCCTGAATAAAAGTTTTTATTCTTTTTCCATCAAAAATAGTTATGGCAGTGACATAGTCCTGAGGAGGGTTTAATCCAGTGGTTTCAATATCTAAAAATACGGTATCATTTTGAAAGTGAGGGAACAACCTCCAGTGGTCATGAGTATCTAAATGTTCCTTAAAAAAGCGAGCTTCTCCTCCTTCCAATTTTTGAAGGGAGCGATAAAGGAAAGAGCGCGCTGAACGGGAAAACTTAGAAGGGACAATCTTTTCCAGAGCGGGATAACCTAAGGCTTCTTCCCAGGTAGTGATGCCCTCTTCCCAGATTCTCCTTTCTATTTTTTCCCCGACACCGGGAATGTGACAAAAAGTTTGTAAAAGCATCTTTTATTCCCTCAATTCTTTTTAGTAAAATGGAAAGATTTCTGTGGTTTTATTTCTTTAACGGGCATTTCAAAAATTATGTCTTCCTGTAATTCCTGAAAACGAGGATGTCGAAAAGCGCATAGTATTCCTCTTTTACCCAAGAGGTGATGTATTTCAGGATGCAAAAATTCTAAATCCTTTTCTTCCAGCACAGTAGTGGAAGATATCCCTCCTCCGCTCCATCCTGGCCAAAAATCAATTAAACTTTCCAGTATTTCTCCCCGATCGGAGAGAATGAAAAGCTCTACTTCTCCACTGTTCTCAAAAAGACCGGAAATCTTTACCGGATAGTAGAAATTTCGGGAGAGGAAAATATAACCCACAGGTTCAACCCTCTCCCTGTTTTCTTGAAAATCCACAATATCCAGGACAAAATAATTTATTCCTCTTTTTAAGTAATCATCGACTAGGTTTTGTAATTTTTCCTCCTGAAAGCGAGAGGGAAGGTTATTCTGAAGCAAGAAACTTCTGACCCATTCCAAAAATTCTTCGCTATCATTTACTTTTACCACCGTAATTTTATGAGCTCCTTGAGTAACCTGATATTCCACTTTTATTGCTTCTTCTTTTTCTCCCCCCTTATAAAATGTTAGATATTGCAAATTATGTTTTTCACAGATATGAGAAAGTCTCTTCCATATCTCGTTGTCTACTTCTATTATTTCAGGGAGGGAGGGAAAAGGAATAAGGCGTAAAACAGGAGTATTTTGAGAAGCAATGAGGTCGGTAGAGAGAATAATAATTTCTTCAAAACCGTCGTGAGCAATAATGGCTTTTTGGGCCACCTCTTCAACCTTCACTCCCCCTGTTGGAACTATGGCTCCCATGTCGGCATAAAGAGGAGTGGTTAAAATTGCAAGAAAGGAGATGAGTATTGTTGTCAGGGCTTCTTTCATTGTTTGCTCCTTTCTGTTCCGTTACCTATTATATTGTAAGATAATTTAACATATTTTCCAATAGCTAACTATATTACAGCAATATTATGTACTAAACGTTGTCATAAGGTTCTTTTCAAAAATCTTGTGTGACAGGTTAGTTATTCGAAAGCTTTTCTAAAGTGGATAGAAAGATCGGAAAATACTGCTTCCCGCAGAGAAGGCGCTCGGAGTTAGATTATTTTCCTGGTTAATTTAGCATTTCTTTGTATTACTCATCCGGTTTACCACCAGTTTCCGGCAGTCTTTTATATTCCCAACCCGGGTTCTTTCACAATCTTTAGGGGGCCAGATACACCAACTACCCATCTCGTTTTTCTTTGTTGTTTCCTGAGTAAACTGCTCGGCTATTTTCTGTTTTCCACCAGGGAGAGGCTTTTTTGCTCCACTTGCAATCGTTGCCTGTAATCCCTGTTAGTTTTCAGGCTCTTTGTAAGTGAATTGATTATTTTAAGCTGGTGAAGGCAGCAATATTCTTTTCACAAATTTTTATCAGCGTTTCGAGCTGGCTTAGAACTTCTATTTTTGCCCTTCTCGCTCGTATTTATCCCAGAAACTTTTCTTTCGAGCATGAGTCTCGGCTATTTTTTTAAAGTACAGCTCATGAGGAAGAACCCCCTGCCAGTCAGAGACTTGAGGGGCTAACTTCTCCAATTTTTTCAAATACCGCACCCCGTATTGATAATATTTGGATTGGGCTCGGCGCAGAATAGACTCTAAAAGTTCTCGATAGATAATAGTGGAGACAAGGAATCGATTTTCTTTTTCAAACCGCTGAGCTAAAGTTAGCATTAGACCGTATTGGTCGCCATTTAAAGTGTCCTCATTTTCTAATACATATTTTGAGCCAGGTCAACTTGATTAATATCAAGCAGGAAAGAAATATCATAATAGAAAGAAGAAGGGTTAGCCATAATTTCCTGGCTGGTTTCAGCTATCACTTTTTCTCGTTGGTCCTCACCGATAATAGATAAAAGTTCTTCTAGGTTATCGACGCCTTTGTGCTGGCGAAAAATTTTCCAGGCTACTTCTGCTAATTTTTCCTGGTTATTGGTTTTTCGATAAATATCTAATAATAATTTATCTCGCTTATAGTCCTCTAAGGTCATTTCTGGGGGAACTTTCTTTATCCAGTCGAGTGCCTTTTCTGACTCTTGCGCTTCTAAATAAACTTCAGCAATGTCTAAACAAGTTTTAGAAGAAAGATCAGGCCAGGTAGCTAATGCAGCTCTTTCATAAAGAGGAGCGTCATGTAGCTGACGAGCTAAAGATTCTACTGCAAAGAGAGAATGTCGAGCATCGTATTGGCTATCTTTAGCAGTTTTATCTATATTTTCGGCATTTTCCCAGAACCGTTGAGCCAGAGAGTACAAGGCTTCCTCGGGCAAAAATTGGGAAGCATAGTCTACCAATTCTTCCCGGACTCCGTATTCATCTTCCTCATAGAGCTTGAAAACTAAGTCGGACAAATATGATTTATCTTCTATATCTCGAGCATAATGAGCAAAAAGTTCGGTGGCGTCGTAGCGAAATACCTCTCCCACATTTCCGTAGGAATCATCACAGGACTCTAAAACTTTGTTATCACTTTCAAAGAAAGCTACTACTAACTCCAACCCGATTTTAGGGTCTTCAATGTTTCTTTGAATATCAGCTAAAAGATCACTTAAATCTGAAGCATAACTCTGAGCTTCTCTGGCTCCTAAAAACCTTTTTCTTTGCCTTAACCCTCTTATTTTAGCTTTAAAACGGCGGAGATTTTCTTGGGGAGAGGATAGTAGTTGTTCAATGAGCTGAGTAGCTTGATCACTGCGGGTGGACAAATCTAGAAGGGCATCAGCTAACTTCTCTGCGCCCAATTTAATCAGTTGTTCTCTAGGATTAGTAGGCATCATTAAACATGACCTCACTTGGGTAACTTAAATTAATTTTTATTTTATCACTTTTTATCTTTGGATGCTTTTGTTGTGTTATATTTATTCTGAGATTATTGAATAATAGGAGGTAATAAATGAAGAACAAGCTGATAGTAGCAGGAGTAATTTTTACCTGTTTGGTTCTTCTGGTAGGTTGTGGTGATGAAAAATGGAACCCTTTAGATGTGGAGATAGTTGACCACGAGACGGGATGCCTTGCTTTAGAAGAAGAGTCTATCACTGCCCTCCGGGAGGGAGAAGATATCGTAGCTACCACTATTTTCTCTACGTCTGTTCCCTGCTATCAAATACAGTCCATTTCTGCTCGAGAGAAGGAGGATAAAATCGAAGTAAAGATAAAACTGGAGCGAGAAGAAGGGGTGTGTATAGAATGTATAGGCTTTCAGAAAATAACTTTTCGAATAAAAAATCCTCTCTTTTATCCGGAAATTAACTTGGAATTGCAGGTAGAAGTTGATGGCCAGGTATTGATTCAAACCATTATAGAACAGCCTGCGACGTAAGATAAAAAAGACAAAAGAGATAGAACAATAAGGGGGTAAACCCCCTTATAACTCCCAGAAAGATAAAACAAAAATTACTGGTGGGAAAATATCCATCAGCACGCTGGGAAAAGCACTCCAGCGCTCCTTCGGCGTAAGGTAGTGATCTTGGGGTTAGATAAAATATCTTCTTATTTAGAAAGGAAGAAAAATGGAAAAGTTAAACCAACTTTTGCTTAATTGGGTGGCTATTATTACTGGAGGCACTCGAGGAATTGGTCTGGGTATTGCCAGGGTTTTGAGTCAAGCAGGAGCGAAAGTTGCATTGGTTTACCGATTAGATAATCGGAGAGCCAATGAGGCTATAGAAGAGCTTAAAAGAGAGGGCTGCCAGGCTATATCTATTCAAGGAGATGTAGGCATAAAGAAAGAAGCCGAAAGGGTGGTTAACTTAGTAGCTGAGAAGTAGGGAAGAGTAGATATTTTGGTCAATAACTGTGGAATTTTAGATTTTACTTTTTTAGAAAATTTAACTGAAGAGCAATTTGACCAGGTATTGAGAGCTAATTTAAAAAGTGCTATTTTTTGTACCCAGGCAGTATTGCCCTTTATGAAACAGGAAAAGTTTGGAAGAATCATAAAAGCTAGTTCTATGTCTGGCCACTTTGCTGATATAGGACAGATTGCCTACGGTGTGAGTAAAGCTGGAGTAGAGATGTTTACCAAAATTTCCTCAGCTGAGTTAGCGCCTTACGGTATTACAGTCAACGCTTATGCTCCGGGGATTATCGAAACAAATATGACTCAAGCTATGATTGAAGAAAGAGGACATCTTCAAAAAGAGCAAATTCCTCTGAATAGATTTGGAGCTCCGGACGAGGGGGGAGCTTTAGTGCTTTTCCTTTCGCTAGAGGAAGCTGGATACATAACCGGGGAGATAATTGGAGTAGATGGAGGAATGCTGAAAGTTCAAAATGCCTGGAGAGCTCGCTATTAGAAAAAAGAGCAAGAATGAGAAAATTAAAAACACTTTCCTGTCTAACAAAGAAATAGGACTTTATGTTCTTCTTTTCTGAAGAAAGTTAAGATTTAAAGTAATATACTGAGTACATATTCGAAAAATAGTTCAAGGGAGCGAATAGAATTGAAAAAGCAGTTTTTGTTAATACCTTTCTTTTTTGCTCTTATAGTTATCGGTTTGGGTCTATCAGGTATGGGAGTGGTGATTCCAGAGATGGCCCAGCATTTTTCCGTTTCTTATTCTGTAGTGGGGAGAGTTTTCTTATTCCACGGGTTAGGACATTTACTTTCTATTCTTATCGCTGGAATTTTAGGAGATATTATCGATCAGGTTTCTATCTTGAGGTTAGGAATTTTTCTATCTTTAGCTGGTTTTGGAGGAATTTCTTTTCTTCCTTCCTTTTCTTTAGTCATGGCTTCCTTTCTGCTTATGGGAGTGGGATTGGGATTTATTGATGCTATGGTTAATCCCATAGCTACCAGCATATTTACCGAGAGATCCGCCAGCTCTTTGAACATCATTCACGCTTTTTTTGGGCTGGGGTCTTTGGCTGCTCCCCGTCTTTACTCTTTCTTAGTGGTAGAGGGTTATGGGTGGCGGAATCTTTACCAAATATGTACTCTCTTTACTCTGGTAACTTTGATTATTTTTCTTTTTCCTTTTATTCCTCGAAAAAATCAGCCTTCTCAGTTTAAGGAATTATTGGGAGTATTCAAACAGCCAGTGTTGTGGTTAATGGGGTTTACCACTCTTTTTTATGCTGGGGGAGTAAGCACCTTGAACGGTTGGCTGGTTTCTTACCTGGAAGAAGGAGGAGTAAAAAGGGGAGAAGGAGCTATTTTTCTCTCTTATTTTTGGTTGGGTATAATGTTAGGGAGGCTTATACTTTCTCCTATTTCGGATAGAATTGGTCATCTTAACACTATTCGTCTTAATGCTTTAGGAGGGATAGTATTTATTTCCTTGTTTTTGCTTTTGCCTTTTCACTCTACTTCTGTTTTACTTTTACTTTTTGGTACTGGTTTTATGCTCTCTACTTTGATACCTACCACTGTTTCTTACGCTATTGCCACCTTTCCGGAGGTAACTTCCACCGCCTCCAGCTGGGTTTTGTTTAACAATAGTTTAGGTAGTTTCCTGTTTCCCTGGCTAGGAGGAGTAATAGGAACAGCTTTTAGTTTGCGCCTGACTATGATTTTTGTTCCCCTATTTCTCATTTTGATGTTTTTATTTCAGCAATGGTTAGCTACAATAGGTAAAAGAAACGTTATGGTTTTTAATAGCTATCAAAAAGAATAATGGAAATGAGGTAATGAAATATGAGCGATATTCAATACTGGGAAGAAAAATTAGATAGTTTTGATTATGAAGAGCGTTGGAATGCTTTTTTGAAATTAGTGGAAAAAGCTAGAAAAGGGGAGATAATCCTTCCTCCTCCTTCTCCTCGAGTTAATCTTCATTTTCACACTTTCTTTTCTTTTAATGCTTATGGTTATTCACCTTTGCACGTCATTTGGAAAGCCAAAGAGCTGGGTTTGAGCATGGCGGGAAGCGTGGATTTTGATGTTCTTGATGCAGTGCCTGAATTTCAGCGAGGAGGGCTGGAAGTAGGTTTGCCCTTTTCCTCAGGTATTGAAACTCGAGTTCATCTTCCGGAGTTTCCCGATAAGGAGTTTAGCTCTCCCCATGAACCGGGGGTGGCTTATTATATGGGTAATGGTTTTACCCGCCTTCCTGATAAAGGTAGTGAGATAGAGCAAATTCTTTTGAGTCTAAAAAAAATTGCCCAGACCAGAAATCAGAAGGTGATAGAAAAAGTCAATGCTTACTTGGATAAAGTGCAAATTGACTACCAAGAGGATTTGTTACCTCTTACCCCCTCAGGCAACCCCACCGAGAGACATATAGTTCTTGCTTATGCTCTAAAAAGTGAAGCTTTGATCCCCGATGAAGAGGAAAGAGCAAAGTTCTGGGGAGAAAAATTGGCTATGGAAAAAGAAGAAGTTAAGAAACTCTTCCGGGATAAAGCTACTTTTTATGACTTTATCCGCAGTAAGCTCATCAAATTTGGAGGGGTGGGTTATGTAAAGCCTGATGCCGGGGATTTCCCGTCGCGATCGGAAGTTAATAAAATGATTTGGGAGTTAGGAGCTATACCTTCTTTTTCTTGGTTAGATGGGACTAATAGTGGAGAAAGAGACCCGGAAATGCTCTTGGAATTTTGTTTGGCTAATGGCGTAGAGACTATCTTTCTCATTCCCGACCGAGCCTGGAATATCCCTTGCGAGGAAGAAAGAAAGATAAAATTAGCTAAGCTCTATGAAATAGTAGAAGAAACAAAAAAAAGAGATATGCCTGTTTTTGTGGGAACAGAGCTTAACCGCTACGGACAAAAGTTAGTTGATGACTTTGACTCTCCCTATCTTGAACCTCTTGCCCCTTACTTTTTAGAGAGTGCCTGGGTTCTGTGGGGACACGTAGTTATGGAGATGAGCTCCCGGAGAGGTTATACAAGCGATTGGGCTAAAGAAAATTTCTCCAACCGGCGGAAGAGAAATAAATTTTTTGCCTCTTTAGGGAAAAACACTCCTGCTGAAGAAAAGGCAATTAAACAAGTGGGAGAGGAATCTACTTCTCGCTTGCTTCAGCAATTTGGAGAGTAGCTATGGTTGTGGTAGTTACTCCTAACCCTTGTGTGGATAAAACTTTATTTATTAAAGAGAACCGCTGGGGAGAAAAAATCCCGGTTCAAGAGATGCAAAAAGTGGCGGGAGGAAAAGGTTCTAATGTATCTCGAGTTCTTAAAACCTGGGGTGGAGAGGCAAAACATCTTTTATTTTTAGGGGATTATACCGGGAATAGAGTTAAAGAATTATTAGAAGAAGAAAAAATCGATACCTATCCGGTAGAAATTGAATCCTTTACTCGAGTAGTATAACTTCATTGTGGTAGAATAAATTAAAAGCTTTTTAAGGAGGTAAGAAAATG
>ERZ795062.1555-NODE-1555-length-16214-cov-5.273532_pt1 | contig 16214 bp, 12 predicted proteins | sample MGYA00375146_ERZ795062 | MGnify/ENA primary metagenome ERZ795062 (study PRJEB30191, sample SAMN05720281) | activated sludge metagenome | isolation source: Anaerobic digester | place: USA | collected 2015-07-16 ... | reverse complement strand
ATAAATGATTTCGAGCTATTTCCACTTTTTCTTCAATAGTATAGCCAGACATTTTTATCACTTCCATTCTATCTTTCAAAGCGGGTTGAATGGTTGACATATTATTTGAAGTAGCTATAAACATAACTTTCGATAAGTCATATCCCATTTCCAAAAAGTTATCATAAAACTCTTTGTTTTGCTCTGGGTCTAAAACTTCTAGAAGAGCCGAAGATGGATCGCCATGATTACTACTCGACAGTTTATCGATTTCATCCAAAATAAATACAGGATTTGATGTTCCCGCTTTTTTAATACTTTGAATTATTCTTCCTGGCATTGCGCCAATATAGGTTTTTCTATGACCTCTAATTTCAGCTTCATCTCGCAAACCACCAAGCGAAATTCGTACATATTCTCTTCCTAGAGCTTCTGCAATTGATTTTCCTATTGAAGTTTTACCAACACCTGGAGGACCAGTTAAGCAAATAATTGGAGATTTCATGTCGTTTCGAAGTTTCAAAACTGCTAAATGTTCAATTATTCTTTTCTTAACATCTTCTAGTCCAAAATGGTCTCTATCTAGTATTTTTTGAGCTCTTTTTAAATCAAAATTATCTGTAGAAAATTCGTTCCAAGGCAATTCAAGGAAAAGTTCTAGATAATTTCTAAGAATACCAAAATCTGGTGATTGTGGATTTGTTCTTTGAAGTTTGGAAAGTTCCTTCTCAAAATGTTTGCTTGTTTTTGCATCCCATTTTTTCAAATTTCCTTTTTGACGCATTTCTTCAATTTCCTGTTCATAAGAAACTCCGCCCAATTCTTCTTGGATGGTTTTCATTTGTTGATGAAGAAAGAACTCTCTTTGTTGTTGGTCTAAATCGAAACGTACTTTGGATTGAATATCATTTTTCAATTCAAGTTTTTGCATTTCGATATTCATGAATTTCAATGTTTCTAATGCTCTTTCTTTTAAAACATTAGTCATCAATAAATCTTGTTTTTCCTTAACGGAAAGATTCATATTAGACGAAACAAAATTTATTAAAAACGATTGACTTTCGATATTTTTTATTGCAAAAGTTGCTTCGGTTGGAATATTTGGACTTTCTTTAATGATTTGAATGGCCAACTCACGAATTGAATCTACAATTGCTGAAAACTCAGTATCATGAACTCCAGGACGAATCTCATCTACTTCTTTAACCATTGCTTTTAGATACGGCTTCTCCGAAGTAACAGCATCAATAGCAAAACGTTTTTTTCCTTGAAGTATAACTGTGATATTACCATCTGGCATTTTCAAAACTCTAAGAATTTTTGCCACCGTTCCTACTGGATAAATATCATTTTTTGTAGGATCTTCATCTGCTTCGTTTTTTTGAGCAACAACTCCTATAATCTTATTACCAGCATTGGCCTCATTTATCAGCTTAATAGATTTATCTCTTCCAGCAGAAATAGGGATAACAACTCCAGGAAAAAGCACAGTATTTCGTAATGGAAGTATCGGTAATGAATTAGGTAATTCCTCGTTTATCATTTCCTCTTCGTCCTCTGGGGTTAAAAGAGGAATTAAGTCAGACTCATGGTCTAGCTCTTGTAATGACAAACTGTCAAAAGACAAAATATTATTTATTGGCATGTGTGGTTTTTTTATGTATCAAATTGTGATTAAACTCACATTCGATAAACAAATGTAGAGTATCTTTTTTAACAAATAAATTAAAATCGTTGTATGACATCTGATTTTGAATAAAATCGATATACAATATATTTTAATCGACTATTTTACTACTAGACAATCACTGTGCCATAAAAAAAATCCGCCAAATTGGCGGATTTAATTTTTTAGTTAATTTGTTAGTGTATAAGTTACATCTGTAAAAACTCCGTTTGATAAAGTCTTTGAGCCTACAACGGAACCATCATCAGGATTAAGTAAATACACAGTGCAATTAAAGGTTCCTGAAATTTTTTTACTAACTATATCATTTGCCGTAATAGTTAATGAGCCTGTACTATTATCAATATCATCAAAATCATCAGAAGTGTAAACTGTATCTGGTTCCAAGACATTTGGAAAATATCCTATTTCAGCATCTTCTGGACCATTTGGTCCAGTTCCTGTTAAATAATTATTTGTTCCATTATCTTTTATTTGTATCATAACTGATTTTGTAACTCCTCCAGCTGTTGCTATCCCGGCAATTTGATAAATTGAGAAAGGCTGAGAAATTTTTGTAGCATTTATAGTGCTTGCAGTAAATGTTACCCCATCAATATCAACTTTAAAAACGCCATTATTATTCCCATTTCCTCCATTATTACCTCCAAAATCATCTAAATCAATTGCTGAATCAATAGGTTCGTTTTCACATGATGTAAAACTTATTGCAGTAAAAAGCAACAATAAACTTCCAATAATTTTTATTTTCTTCATAACTTTAAAATAATTTTGTTCAAATATAATTTTTTTTACATTAATTCAATGCTTTTTTTGGTACTCTAAGTAAAAGTATAAATCCAATTATGAAAAAAGCTCCTAAAAAAACAATAGCGTTTCGCATACTTCCTGTTACTTGATCAATAATGCCATAGATTGACATACCTATTACAATTCCTATTTTTTCGGTAACATCATAAAAACTAAAAAATGAAGTTGTATCTTCTGTTTCAGGCAGAAGTTTTGAATAGGTTGAACGTGCAAGCGATTGTATTCCACCCATAACAAGCCCAACAAAACCTGCCATTAAATAAAACTCATTTGGCGTTTCTATAAAAAAAGCAAAAAAACATAATACAGCCCAAAAAGCATTTAAAAATAGTAAAGTTTTAATGTTTCCATATTTACCTGAAACCCTTGAAGTAATAAATGCGCCAAAAACTGCAACAATTTGAATTACTAAAATACAAATTATTAAACCTGTGGTTTTTTGACTTGGTGTTTCCCATTCTATTTCTGTTGCGCCAAAATAAGTTGCTACTAGCATAACAGTCTGAACAGCCATTATAAAGACAAAATAACTGTATAAATATCGTTTTAAAGCAAGGTTTTGTTGTAACTGTTTCCAAACTTTTTTTAACTCATGAAATCCATCAAGAATAACAGCTTTTGTAATTGGCTGTTTGTTATGATTTCCTTTTGGTAAATAATAGTACGTTATATGGCTAAAAGCAATCCACCATAAACCTACTGTGATAAAAGATATTCGCATGGCTTTCATGCTAGCTTCTGCATCTGAACCAGTTATACCAAATTTATGTGGAAACATTACCATGGCTAGATTAAAAATTAATAGAATTGTGCTACCTATATATCCCATAGAAAATCCACGAGCACTCACTCTATCTTGTTGTTCTGGGAAAGCAATATCTGGAAGATATGAATTGTAAAAAACTAAACTTGACCAAAAACCTATTAATCCAAAAAAATAGAACGTATAACTAAGAAACAATTGATTTAAATCGAACCAATATAAACAAATACACGAAATTGCACCTAAGTAACAGAAAAAGCGTAAAAAGTTCTTTTTATTTCCAATATAATCTGCAACACCCGATAATATAGGTGAAAAAATGGCGACACATAAAAAGGCAAATGCAGTTACAAAACTAATCATAGCAGTATCTTTACATTGCATTCCAAAGACTGTAACATAATTTTTTCCATTTTCTTTAAAAATCATTTCATAGAAAATAGGAAAAACAGCGGAGGCAATAACAAGACTGTAAACAGAATTTGCCCAATCATAAAACGCCCAAGCGTTGAGCAGTTTTGGATGTCCTTTTGGTAAGTTTGGCATAAATATTTTTATAAAATAAAAAAATCCCGACTAATCGGGATTCAAATATACTTTTTTTAGAATACTTATTTAAAAATCACTCCAAATTTTAAGGCTTCTGCTTTTGCTACAGGTACTAATTTTTTCAAATTTGCTATTCTTGTTTCGTCAGATGGATGTGTACTCATAAATTCTGGTGGTTTGTTTCCTCCCGAATTTGCAGACATTCTTTGCCAAAACACTATTGCTTCTTCTGGATTATAACCTGCGATAGCCATAAGGGTTAACCCAATTTTGTCAGCTTCAGATTCATGAGCTCTACTAAAAGGCAACATTCCTCCAAGAGTTGTTGCTGCACCATATGCCGTCATTGCCATTTGTTGAGTTTCTTCACTTTTATTTCCAACAGCTACAGCTGTACCAACAGCACCAAGTTGCTGAAGTAAACCAGCACTCATTCTTTGTTGTCCATGATTTGCTAATGCATGTGAAACTTCGTGACCAAGAACAGTAGCTAATCCTGCTTCGTCTTTTGTTATGGGTAGAATTCCTGTATAAACTACTATTTTTCCTCCAGGCATACACCAAGCATTAACGTCTTTACTATCAACTAATTTGTATTCCCATTGATAGTCTTTTAGATAACCTTGATAACCGTTTGCGTTGAGCCATTTTTCGGCTGCATTTTTAATTTTCACCCCAATAAGTTCCACTTTTTTAGCATCGCTAGTTCCAGAAATTACTTTGTTGTCTTTTAAAAACTGACCATATTGCTGAAATGCAGATGGAAGAATTTCGCTATTAGGAACTAATGCTAATGTATTTTTGCCTGTAAAAGGATTTTTTGCGCAAGAAAAAATCAATCCAGCTAAAAAAGCGCTAAAAAAAATTGTTCTGTTTTTCATAGTAAACAAATTAGTAATACAAATTTAGCAATATACTAGCTACCTTTTATACATAATTCTGTAAAATCTTTATATACTTCAAATGTGTTTTCAGATGAAATCGTTTCTTTATCGAAAACTATTTTTTCACCATCAACCTCTATTTTCTTTATTTTGAAAGGAAACCCTTTCAGATTTATTTTGAATGTATTGTATTTTGTTTCAAAAGTTCCTTCTTTGTGTTGGAATATAGAAACTTCTTTCTCTTTACCTACAAAACTGAAAGTTTTGAAAGAGTATCTACCTTTGTTATAATCATAACCATCCATTGCATCTTCATATACAAAAGATTTCTCTTTACCTAATTTATAATATACGTCCAATTCTAATTGTTCTATTTCTTTTTCGCCAACATATTGTTGAACTGGATATTTTGGAATTATTGAACCTTCAAGAACAAAAATTGGTATTTCATCAAAAGCAGTATTTATCCAAAGTTCTTTTTTTCCTTCAACAACTTCATTTGTCCAAAAATTGTACCATTTCCCTTTTGGAAGATACATTCTTCTTCCTTGAGCATTTGGTTCCAGAATTGGACAAACCAAAATCTGATTTCCAAAGATAAATTCGTCAGTTCTGTAATGAGTTTGTGTATCATTTTGATCAAAATATACTAATGGTTTCAACATTGGAACTCCATCATTAACATATTGCCAAAACATTGTATATAAATAAGGTAACAATTGATAACGTAATTCAACAAATTTTCTAGTAATATCAATTACTTCTTCGCCAAAACTCCAAGGTTCTTGTTCACCATGATGTCCTGATGAGTGTGTTCTACAGAATGGATGAAAAACACCTAATTGAATCCAACGCGCATACAATTCGGCTGTTGGTTGTTCTGCAAATCCACCAATATCTGAACCTGTGAATCCCATTCCTGAAATTGACATACGTTGCATTTGGATGTTGGCTATCCATAAATGTTCCCAAGTGGCTACATTGTCACCTGTCCAAGAGGAAGTATATCGTTGCGCTCCAGAATATGCCGAACGCGTAATTACAAATGGACGTTTTGGATAAGCAAATCGTTTTACACCTTCATAAGTAGCACGTGCCATTTGAGTTCCATAAACATTGTGTGCTTTTCTATGACTACAATTATTTCCATCATAATTATGACGAACATCAAGTGGAAAAGTTTTTGTTGGAACTTCCATTACCGCAGGTTCGTTCATATCATTCCAAACACCTTTTACACCTATTTCTGCTACTAATTCTTTGAATAACCCAGCCCACCATTCGCGAACTTCAGGATTGGTAAAATCAGGAAAATTACATTCGCCTGGCCAAACTTTTCCTTTCATATATGGTCCATCAGCGCGTTTACAGAAATAATCTTTTTCTAAAGCTTCTTTATAAACTGAATAGTCTTTATCAATTTTAATTCCTGGGTCAATAATTACTACCGTTTTGAATCCGTCTTTGGCTAAATCGGCAACCATTTGTTTTGGATTTGGAAAATAGTCTTTATTCCAAGTGAAGCAACGGAATCCATCCATATAATCAATATCCAAATAAATAGCATCACAAGGGATTTTTAGTTCTCTAAATTTACTTGTGATTTCTTTTACTTTTGATTCAGGATAATAACTCCATTTGCATTGTTGATAACCCAATGTCCAAAGCGGTGGCAATTCTGGTTTTCCTGTAAGATGAGTATAAGTAGTTACTACATCGCTCATCATTGGACCATAGATGAAGTAATAATTCATTTCACCACCATCTGCCCAAAAACTAGTTACACCTTTGCGTTCGTGACTAAAATCAAAGAATGAACGAAAGGTATTGTCAAAGAAAATTCCGTAAGCTTTATTGTGGTGAAGACCTATGTAGAAAGGAACTACCTTGTATAGTGGTTCTTGATCTTTTGCAAAAGCATATTGGTCTGTAGCCCAATTTTCGACACGCTTTCCTTTTAAGTTAAAATTAGTTGGCTTGTCGCCTAATCCATAAAAACTTTCTCCATCGTGTGATGTTTTACTCATTTTCACGATGTTTCCACCATATTCATAACATTCTTCCCAATGAAAACCAATTTCGTCCTCAAGAATTGCAGTTCCATCTAATTCGTAGATTCCAACACGGCAATCGTGTTTTTGAACTACAACATAAACTTTGGAAGTTTTTATTCTATAATGGTCAGTTTCCTCAGTAACTTCCAAAACATCATAACCATGCGATTGTGTTTTATCAATAGCATATGAAAAATCATTACTGAAATATCCTTTTGCAGTAAAACGAAAACGTATCAAACTATCGCGAAGAACTGTTACTCGAAGAATAACATTATTATCAGTATGGAAATCGATTGAATCTACTTCGTGTTTGTAGGATATAATTTTTGACGGAAATAAATCGCCTTTGTACTCAAGTTCGGTATTAATTATCATAGGTTATTTTTAGACAAAGTGCCAAATTTACAAAGTTGAAAAAGAAAATGTTCGTTAGTTATTAACTAATTTTCAACTCCAACGTTTTCGTTTAGTGATAAATCAAAAAAAGTTGGATAATTCCAACTTTTATTTCTTAAAAATACATATTGATAATGGTGGTAAAGTAACTTCTGCAGAATAATCTTTACCATTCCATGGTGTGTTTTCAATCTTAATTGATTTTGGATTAGAAACTCCACTTCCACCATACTGATTATCATCGGAATTGAAAATTTGTGTTAGCTTTCCTTTTTCTGGTAAACCAATTCGGTAATTATTATGAACATTTGGTGTCATGTTGCACACAATTACTAAATCATCTTTGGTATTATTCCCTTTTCTAATATATGATAAAACAGCATTTTCGTTGTCTCCATAATTAATCCACTCAAAACCTTCGGCAGAGAACTGTTTTTCATACATTGCCGGATAGGTTTTGTAGAGTTTATTCAAATCGGTAATGCATTGTTTTATTCCTTTGTGATAATCATATTGAAGCAAATGCCATTCGAGACTTTGTTCAAAATTCCATTCGCCACTTTGCCCGAATTCGCTTCCCATAAACAACAATTTTGCACCTGGATGAGTAAACATATAACCATATAGCAAACGTAAATTGGCAAATCGTTGCCATTCATCACCTGTCATTCTTCCAAGAATGGAATGCTTTCCATATACTACTTCGTCATGCGAAAGTGGTAACATAAAATTTTCTGTAAAAGCATAGGTCATCGAAAATGTGATATCATTTTGATGATATTTTCTATATATGCTATCTTTTTTGAAGTATTGTAATGTGTCGTGCATCCAACCCATCATCCATTTCATCCCAAAACCTAATCCGCCAAGATAAATTGGTCTTGATACCATTGGGAAACTTGTACTTTCTTCGGCTATAGTTTGCACATCTGGAAAAGCAGAATAAACAGCTTCATTAAAATCTTTTAGGAAACTAATTGCATCAAGATTTTCTCTTCCACCATAAATATTAGGTTCCCATTCGCCATCTTTTCTTGAATAATCTAGATAGAGCATTGAAGCAACTGCATCAACTCGTAATCCATCGGCGTGGTAATTTTGTAACCAAAAAATAGCATTACTAATAAGGAATGAACGTACTTCGTTTCTTCCATAATTAAATATCAAACTTTTCCAATCGGGATGATAGCCTTTTCTAGTGTCTGGATGTTCGTATAAATGTGAACCGTCAAAAAAACCAAGACCATGAGCATCGCTAGGAAAATGAGATGGAACCCAATCGAGTATTACACCTATTCCTTCTTGGTGAAGTTTATCTACCAAGACCATAAAATCTTGTGGTTTTCCAAATCGAGAAGTTGGTGCAAAATACCCAATCAATTGATAACCCCAAGATGGATCAAATGGATATTCCATTATTGGCATAAATTCTACATGAGTAAAACCGGTTTCCTTAACGTAATTTACCAGTTCATCGGCAAGCTCAAGATAGGTTAATGAGCGGTTTTCTTCGAGGTTTCTTTTCCATGAACCAAGATGAACTTCGTAAACAGAAAATGGTTTATTTAGACTATTGTTTTCTTTTCTAGTCTGCATCCACTTACTGTCATTCCATTTATAATCTAAATCCCAAACGACAGAAGCTGTTTGTGGTGGTTTTTCGCAATAGAGTGCAAATGGATCAGCTTTTTCGGTAGAAATATCGTTATGATGTGATTGAATTTTAAATTTATATTTGGTTCCTTTATCTACTCCTGGAATAAATCCTTCCCAGATTCCTGAACTGTCCCAACGAACATTGAGATGATGTTGTCCTTCTACCCAATAATTGAAATCTCCAATGACAGAAACGGCTTTTGCAGATGGTGCCCAAACGGCAAAATAAACTCCTTTTTGCCCGTTGACTTCTATGAGATGAGCACCAAGTTTTTCATAAAGTCTAAAATGTTTTCCTGCTTTGAATAAATCGATGTCGAAATCGGTGAATAAAGAATGTGGTTGTACTTGGTTCATTTTTAATTTGTTGTTTTTGGTTTTTGGCTTTTTGTTACCACGAACAGATTAGTTATTTTTTTGTTCCCTTGACTGCGTTTGGTATCACAGTTTAATAAGCAAATAAATAATTGCAAAGTTTTGTCATCCCGAGCGCAGTCGAGGGAACTCAATCATTATTATTTATAGTTATGATGTGTTGCGTTTCTACATTCTGCAAGCGTTTCTATCATATCAAAATCTCCTTTAATTAATGCTTCCTTCTTTGTTTTTGACCAACGTTTTAATTTTTTCTCAAAATATATGGCTTGATTTGGTTCAGTGAAATCCTGATACCAAACTAATTGAACTGGTCGTTTTCTATAAGTATATGCATTTGGCAATTTTCCTTCGTTATGTTCATTTATTCTTCGTTCTAAATCATTTGTAATTCCTGTATATAAAGAATTATCATTGCAACGAAGTATGTAAACATAATAGAGTTTCATTTTATTTTCTACATTTTTATATCGAGCAAAGTCGAAGTGGTTTTTTTTTACTTAGTTTGTGTTCCCTCGACTGCGCTCGGGATGACAAAATTTAGTTTATTTTATAGCTCTTTTTAATAACCATCTATATACTGAACCTCCTGATGGCTCCGAAACAGCATAAGCTTGAACAAACTCCCAACCGCTTTGTCCCATAAAATTCATAGCCTCAACCATAGAATTAAAAGTTTTGGCTTTCCCGTTTTTCTCATCAATTATGTATCCACTTTCAAACTCATTTTCTGTATCTCCATAGTCAACTAAAACATTTAATGTTGGATGAATTTTAAAATCAAAAATCTTCCTGTTATCGTAACCTATTAATTCACAATATACAAATTTTATTGGGGTATAATTTTCAGAATTGTTTTTTGAAACTGCTCTAATAGTATAATATTTACTATTCTCAATTGTTCCAGAATTGCCCTCTAAAGTTGTATAATTTACGCTATTCAAAACTTTAACTGGATTTATAACATCTATTGTTGTATTATCTTTTAAATAAATTCTATAAACTTTTTTCTCTTGACAAAAAACAGAAATGGAAATAATCAAGAAGAGTGTTAATAATATTTTTTTCATATTTTTAGTATTTATTTACAATTCAATTTTTCATTAGCCCCGATTGAAGCAAACTACCTTGTAGTGCGAAAAGCGGGAAAATGGTTTTTATTTTTGCCCAAATGTTTTTCTCCTAATAATCCATTATACTTTGAATGCCTCGCAACGGAATTACAGCCCATCGTGGTCTTGAGTTGAGCTCGTAGCCCAATTCATAAACTGCTTTTTCTAGAAGACAATATTTTAGTAAAAATTCAATTTCGTGACTGTATCCAATATTGAGGTTTCCTTCTTGAACATTTTCTATATAGGTTTCGAGAAATGCTCCTACAAAATATTTGAATAATAGTTCTGCTGCTTTGAACAATTCTTCTTGTTCATAAGGATATTTGTCTTTGTTGTTGAAAATGGTAGCATAGATGGCATAATGGAATGAACGAAACATTCCTGCAACGTCTTTTAATGGTGGTTGTTTAACTTTTCTATCTCGAATGGTGCTTTCTGGTTCGCCTTCGAAATCGAGAATATAAAAATCGTCACCATTTACTAACACTTGACCAAGATGATAATCACCATGAATTCTTATTCGTTCGGACTTCATTTTGGTCCAATCAAAGTCAACGAAATGCTTTCTAATCAGTTTTTTATTGTCTAAAAATTGATGAGCTAATTCTAATGCATATCCATCTAGTTTGTGCAAACTATTTTCGATAATATTCAGTCTATTTTGAAACTGATAGAGTAATCTATTCTTGAGCCAAACTGTGTAATCGCCATTATAGGTTGTTGGGGTAAATGCTGTATCGTGAATATCGCTTCCCAAAGCAACGTGCATTTCGGCTGTTCGTTTAGCCAATGTTTGAATTCTTAGAAACAGACTAAGTCCAACCCAATCAATAATTTCGGGTGGTATTTCGTTAATCTTTAATCTTTTGAATAATTTGATTTCTGGAAGTTTATTGATTTTTATTTTTTTTCTATTTAGGTTATCAAAAACACCATCGATTTGTTCTAGCATGAACTTCCATGCATCACCTTGATTTGGCACTAATTCCTGCATCAAACCTAATGTAATATTGCCTTCTGTCATGGCTATATTGATACTTCCTGTATAGGCTGGAGTATTTTTGTAATCCATTCTTTCGGTAAGAAATCTGCTTATTTCATAATCAGGATTGGTGCTTACATATATTCTTCTGAAAATTTTTAAAACAAAACTATCATTATAAATTATGGATGTATTGCTCTGCTCTACTCCCATAAACTTGGAGGTTTTGTACTCTTTATCAATTAAATGGGCGCCTTTGTGAAAAACAAGTTTGAATTCTTTGTTATGAGTAGATTGTACAATATTGTCAAACAATAATTTTCTAAAATCTTCTTGATGTAATGCATCGACCAGATAGCCTTCGATAGGACCAAATTTTGCTGGTGAAATTATAGTATTTGTGTCCAATTCATCGTTAGTCATAAATGCAATTGGCATGAAATAATGCTGAAAGAAAGCTTCTTTAAAATTCACCTCTAATAAAACGCCGTAATAGGTGTTCTTTTTGGAAGTAATTTTAAAATAATCTACAATTTCTATATACTTCAAAGTACTAGCTTTACCTCCATACCAACGCTTATTTATAATATAACTTTCAAGAATATCTGAAGAGAAAGTCTTAATAAAATCTTGGTCTAAAAAAGCATCTTTCCATTCATTCTTAAAGTTGAATGGAGAAATAAATGTATCTTGATTATTGTTTTTCATAACCTAAATATTTGTGGTCATATCATTTTTGAATTTTGAAAAGATGGAACGGTAAGGCTGGATGTAATTCAACAAAATTCCATTCTTTATCCCAATGATAACTGTTCCCAGTTATTTGATCAATTACGGTAATACTTTTTCCTTCATTTATACCCAATGAACTAAGTGGCAATTTTACCCATGCTTGTTTAGAATAATAGGCATCCAAACTTACAATCATGAGTGTTTCGTTTTGTTTTTTATCGTCATACTTGTAGTATGCTATTATTTGCTCATTATCTGTATCACAAAATTCAATGTTATTTGTTTGCTGTAACGACTCTTGTTCATTCCTAATTTGATTAATTTTAGCAATAAGCATCGTTATCTTATTTTCCTTGTTCCAATCCCAATGTCTAATCTGATATTTTTCGCTGTCCATATATTCTTCTTTCCCAGGAATTGCATCAGAAACCATATATTCGAATACTGGTCCATAAATCCCAACAGATGAACTCAAAGTTGCCGCCAAAAAATACTTTTGAAGATGAGTGCTTTCATTAGCTCCTTGTAGTGGAAATGGGTTTATATCGGGTGTATTTGGCCAAAAATTTGGTCTAAAGAATTCTTTTTGATTTGTTCTTGTCAACTCCGTTAAATACTCTTGTAGTTCAGCCTTTGTATTTCGCCAAGTAAAATATGTATATGATTGAGAGAAACCTTGTTTCGCAAGCTCATGCATGATTTTTGGCCTAGTAAATGCTTCTGCGAGAAACAATACATCTGGATGTTTTTTCTTAACTTCTGCTATCAACCAACCCCAAAAATAGAATGGTTTAGTATGTGGATTATCTACTCTAAAAACTCTTATTCCGCATTCTTCAACCCAATATAAAGCACAACTCAAAAGCTCTTTCCAAAGATTTTTCCAATCTGGAGTTTCAAAATAAATTGGGAGAATATCTTGATATTTTTTTGGAGGATTTTCTGCATATTGAACAGTTCCATCTGGTCTCCATTTAAACCATTGTGGATTTTCTTTTACCCAAGGATGATCTGGTGCAGCTTGAAGAGCAAAATCCATCGCATTTTCAATCCCAAGTCCTTTAGCGGTTTTTACTAATGATTTAAAGTCATCTAAAGTACCAAGTTGTGGATGTAAATCTTTGTGACCTCCAAAATGAGAACCAATTCCCCAAGGCGAACCAACATCATCTTTTTGAGCATTAGTAGCATTATTTTTCCCTTTTCTATTTATTTCACCTATTGGATGTACAGGAGGAAAATAGAGCGTGTCAAATCCCATTTGAGCTACTTTTGGTAATATTTTTTCACAATCTTTAAAAGTTCCATGTTTATCCTCATTCTGTGATGATGAACGAGGAAAAAATTCATACCAAGTGCTGAAAAGCGCTTTTTTTCTATCAACATAAACCCTTAATTCATTGGATTGATTAGCAAGTATTTTTGATGGATAATGTATAAAAATATTTCTCAATTCATCAGAAACTGCCTCTTGTATTGCTTCATTATAAAACTTCTCTTCCGAAAAAAAGCCCATAATCTTTTCAAGATATTTTTTTTCAGAAGCATTAACTTTTTTCAATAAAGGTTTGATATATTCTACTCCTTCGAGCAGTTCAGATTTTACAATTTGGTTATCTTTTATTTTTTTTCCTATACCATATTGCCAATTTAATTCATAATCTATCCAAGCTTCAACAAAATAGCTATAAAAACCTTGCCTTTCGACAGAAAAACTACTCTCAAAAGTATCATTGGGTAACTCGTTCATTCTTTTCTGGGTCCATTTTTTTTCTTTTTCATGTTTGTAATGAACTTCGGCTTGCATAACATCATGTCCATCAGAAATTATATCAGCTGAAACAATAATATTTTGCCCAATAATTCTTTTAATAAAAAAAGCCCCATTGTCTAATTGAGGCATTACATTTTCAATGATAACACGTTTTTGATTTAACATTTTAGGAGTATAATTTATATTGCTTAAATTTAACAAAAAATACCATTCGTTATAAAGGCAGTTAAAAAATTTTTGAAATGTCAAAAAAAAATCAATTATCAAACCAATCTTTAAAAATTCCGAAAGGAATTATCGTTACAGCTGTTTTTTTGCAATCAATTTCATCAAAATTAGCAACATTATTTGCAGCAAAATTGTTTACCACACCTGTAAAATTTAAAGTCCCAAAGCGTGAATGGCACATGGATGAAAAAAGCATTCAATCAAAACTATTCATCAATAGCATAAATAAAAGAATACATATTTATCAATATGGAAATGGTGAAAAAAAAGTTTTATTAGTACATGGATGGTCTGGTCGAGGAACTCAATTAGTAAAAATTGCTGATGCATTAGTAGATAATGGATATATGATAATAAGTTTTGATGCACCAGCGCACGGAAAATCTTCAACAAAATCATCTTTGATGCCAGAGTTTATAGCTTCAATACATGAAATTGATAAAACTTATGGTCCATTTGAATTTGCCATAGGTCATTCTCTTGGAGGTATGTCAATTGTAAATGCAGTTAAACAAGGCTTTAAAATCAAGAAAGGGGTAATTATTGGAAGTGGAGATATTATCCAAGACATAATTGATGATTTTATTAAAAAAATAAACTTGAAACAAAAAATAGGGTTAATGATGAAAGAGCATTTCGAAAAAAAGTTTAATGAGCCCATGGAAAATTATGCTACATCAAATGCTGCTTTGGATGTGAAAACTCCATTCCTAATAATTCATGATGAGAATGATGAAGATGTTCCTTTGAAAGCAGCGATCAACATTCACAAAAAACTTTTAGAGAGCAAACTTATCATTACAAGTGGTCTTGGGCATCGAAAAATATTAGGCGATAAATCTGTTATAGATAATATTGTTAAATTTATAAAGGATTAAAAATGATAGCTAAGATTATTTCAAAAAACATTTTTGACTGCTCTTCGTGCGTATCGAGATGCGACGGCATTTCAAAGGGAGTTTATGATTTTGAAAAAGATGTTGATTTTTCAGAGAAAATTGAAAATGAAGTAATTCGTTTAATTAATGATAATTATCCAGATTTATTTGCCTTTAAAAGTAAAAGAAATGGTTATCCAGATATTGAAATTATTTCAAAAAAATCAATTACAAAGGCTATAGCGTTTATTGAGATTAAAGTTCAATCAAGAACTTTTATGTCCGTTGAAAAATTTTTACCAAAAAGTAACTTAAAACCCTCAGAAACTATTGCTTTAAATTTAAGCGATTTAGAGAGATATTTTGACATCCACGATAAGGAAAAAGTTCCTCTCTTTATTGTTTGGTGTCTTAAAAATAGAAATTGCATTAACAAACATAATCAAGATATTTTCTTTTTTCAAGACGTGTCAATTTTAGAAACAATTAGAAAAAAGGATGCAGAAAATTATAGAAAATTTAAACGTGCTTCAGGAATTGGGGATGTTGTAAATGGAATTCATAAAGGCGTATTGGTAAATTATCATTTTAGCTTAAATGAGCTTCAAGAAGGTATCCCAAACTTACAGTTATAGACATATGAATTTATTTGAAGAAAACAATTGGGAAGAAAAATTAATCCCTGTAATAGAAAAATATAAAGGAAGAAAGCATCCGCTTGAATATCAAAATAATTATCAGCTAATAGTTATGGTAATACTTTCTGCAAGAGATTCAGATGCAAATATTAACAAACTAGCACCAAGTCTTTTTAATAAATTTCCAGATTTTGAATCTATTAGCAAAAGTTCTCTTGAAGAATTCACTTCTTATTTAACTAAAGTAACAAACTATCATTCAAAAGCAAAATGGATATATGACATTTCTAATGTTCTAAAAAAAAGTGATTTACCAAAAAACCTAGATGAGTTTACAAAATTTAAGGGGATTGGAAGAAAATCTGCAAATGTTATTTTAAAAGAAATAAACTTACCAGCAGAAGGCATAATATGTGATTTACATGTCATTAGAGTTGCCCCAAGAATTGGCATTACATCTGAAATAAATGACGGAAATAAATTAGAAAAAGAATTAATAGAAAAACTTCCAAAAAAAATATGGAGTGAAATAGGCATGTCATTATCGTTTTTAGGTAGAGAAATTTGCAGACCAAAAAATCCAAAATGCACAGAATGTATTTTGAAAAATATATGCTCATATTATTCTATAAATTATACAACTTAAAATCAACAATAAAAAAAAGAGCCTATCTGATTAGATAGGCTCTTTATAAAAAAGGCGGCGACATA
>ERZ795062.1554-NODE-1554-length-16217-cov-6.426865_pt1 | contig 16217 bp, 12 predicted proteins | sample MGYA00375146_ERZ795062 | MGnify/ENA primary metagenome ERZ795062 (study PRJEB30191, sample SAMN05720281) | activated sludge metagenome | isolation source: Anaerobic digester | place: USA | collected 2015-07-16 ... | reverse complement strand
CCTTTTCCACCATAAGTATCCACAATAATTTTTCTTCCTGTTAAACCTGTATCTCCATGTGGTCCACCAATTACAAATTTACCAGTTGGGTTAATATGATAAGTGATGTTGTCGTTAAAGAAATGCGCATATTGCGGATATTTAGCTTTCATTCTTGGAATTAAAATAGATATCAAATCACTTTTAATTTTTGCAAGCATAGCCGCTTCAGTATCAAAATCGTCGTGCTGCGTAGAAATCACAATAGCATCTATTCTTTGAGGTTTATTATCATCAGAATATTCAAGTGTTACTTGCGATTTTGCATCTGGACGTAAATAAGTAATCTCAGAATTCTCTCTTCTAATATTTGCCAATTCAATCAATAATGCATGAGCAATATCAAGTGCCAATGGCATATAATTTTCAGTTTCATTAGTAGCATAACCAAACATCATTCCTTGATCTCCAGCACCTTGCTCTTCTTTACTTGCTCTATCAACACCTTGATTAATATCTGCAGATTGTTCGTGAATTGCCGAAAGCACACCACAAGAGTTTGCTTCAAACATATATTCACTTTTGGTATAACCAATTTTTTTGATAACATCTCTTGCAATGCTTTGTACATCAAGATAAGTGTTTGATTTCACTTCTCCAGCAAGAATTACTTGTCCTGTTGTTACCAATGTTTCACAAGCAACTTTTGACTCAGCGTCAAATGCTAAAAAATTATCAATTAGTGCATCACTAATTTGGTCTGCAACTTTGTCTGGATGTCCTTCGCTTACAGACTCTGAAGTAAATAAATAAGCCATATTTTTATTTTTTTATTTAGTGGAAAAAAACGCTCAGATTGTAGCTAAAGAAGAATTACTGCTTTAGCATTTTTTTATGAGGTTGCAATCAGAACAAATTTCTCCTCCGAATTTTTTCGGTTGCAAATGTATAAAATGAATTTTCAATAAAAAACGATTTGAATATTTTTTTTCGAAAACGTGATAGTAACTAATTTCAAAAATATATTTGGAATTGTCAATAATCTTGATTTAACTTTGCATCGTTCATTTACATAATGTTTGTTATCACGAAAGCTGGAGAGATTAGACTCGATGAAAGCTTAGCAACCTTCGTTAGACGAAAAGGTGCTACATTCTATCTTTATGCCGAACTTGTTTCGGTATCTGTTAAATCAGAATATAAGGAACAGATAACTTAGAAATACTTTCCAAATTTCTGATAACAAATATTATTCAAACGTTATCAGATGTCAAAAATTCAAGACGAACTAAAAAACAGAATTCTCGTGCTCGATGGTGCAATGGGAACAATGTTACAGCGCAATAAATTTGAAGAAGAAGATTTCCGTGGTGAAAGATTTGCAGCTTTTCCGCATCCACTAAAAGGAAATAATGATTTGCTTTCTATCACGCAACCAGAAGCCGTAAAACAAGTACATCGATTGTATTTTGAAGCTGGTGCAGATATTGTTGAAACCAATACATTTTCTGGAACAACCATTGGTATGGCGGATTATCACATGGAAGATTTAGTGTATGAATTAAATTTTCAATCGGCAAAAATTGCTCGCGAAGTTGCTGATGAATTTACAGATAAACCACGTTTTGTTGCTGGCTCAATTGGTCCAACCAATAGAACTGCTAGTATGTCGCCTGATGTAAATGATCCAGGTTTTCGTGCAATAACATTTGACGAATTAAAAATTGCTTACAAACAACAAGTGGAAGCATTAATTGATGGTGGAGTAGATATTCTTTTAGTGGAAACTATTTTTGATACGTTAAATGCCAAAGCCGCACTTTTTGCTATCGAAGAAGTTAAAGAAGAACGCAATTTAGACATTCCAGTAATGGTTTCAGGAACAATTACTGATGCTTCTGGTAGAACGCTTTCTGGTCAAACCGTAGAAGCATTTTTAATTTCAATTGAACATTTTAATTTGTTAAGCGTTGGGTTTAATTGCGCTCTTGGTGCAGATCAATTGAAACCTTATTTAAAAAGATTAGCACACAATACACAATTAAATATTTCTGCACATCCAAATGCTGGTTTGCCAAATGCTTTTGGTCAATATGATCAAACGCCTGAAGAAATGCAATCTTTAATTAGAGAATATCTACAAGATAATTTAGTAAATATCATTGGTGGTTGCTGTGGCACAACTCCAGAACATATCAAAGCAATTGCTGATGTAGCAAAAAAATTTAAACCTAGAATTATTTTAGAAAACGCATAATAAAAAGCAACCACGAATTTCACAAATTTCCACTAATTAAATTTGTGATAATTAGTGTAATTCGTGGTAAAAACAAAAAATGGAGAAAAATAAATATTTGAAACTTTCTGGACTTGAACCTTTAGTAGTTACACCCGAAAGTAATTTTATAAATGTTGGCGAACGAACTAATGTAACGGGTTCACGAAAATTTCTCCGATTAATTAAAGAAGAGAAATATGACGAAGCTATTGAAATTGCTCGTGCTCAAGTTGATGGTGGCGCACAAATCATCGATGTGAATATGGATGAAGGAATGCTTGATGGTGTTTATGCCATGACTAAATTCTTAAATTTAATTGCTGCCGAACCGGATATTGCTCGTGTTCCAGTAATGATTGATAGTTCTAAATGGGAAATCATTGAAGCTGGATTGAAAGTCATTCAAGGAAAAGGAGTTGTGAATTCAATTTCTTTAAAAGAAGGAAAAGAGGTTTTCGTCCATCATGCCAAATTAATAAAAAGATATGGTGCCGCTGTAATCGTTATGGCTTTTGACGAAGAAGGTCAAGCCGACACTTATGAAAGACGTATCGAAATTTGTAAAAGAAGTTATGATATTTTAGTTAATGAAGTTCATTTTCCAGCAGAAGACATCATTTTTGATCCAAATATTTTTCCAGTTGCAACCGGAATGGAAGAGCATAAATTAAATGCTTTAGATTTCTTCCGAGCGACGAAATGGATTAGAGAAAATTTGCCTTATGCTCATGTTTCTGGCGGTGTAAGTAATGTTTCATTTTCGTTTCGTGGAAATGATAAAGTGCGTGAAGCCATGCACTCGGCGTTTTTGTATCATGCCATCAAAAACGGAATGACTATGGGAATTGTAAATCCGGAAATGCTTGAGATTTATGATGAAATTGACCCAATTTTATTAGAACATGTAGAAGATGTTTTGCTAAACAGAAGAGAAGATGCAACCGAGCGTTTGTTAGATTTAGCTGAAAGCTTTAAAGGAGAAACTAAAAACAATGAAAAAGAAATTGCTCAATGGCGAAATGGTTCGGTTCAGGAACGATTAACACATTCTCTTGTAAAAGGAATTGACGAATTTATAGAAATAGATGTTGAAGAAGCACGTTTACAAGTAGAAAAACCAATCGAAGTTATCGAAAATCACTTAATGAACGGAATGAATGTGGTTGGTGACTTATTCGGTTCTGGAAAAATGTTCTTACCACAAGTGGTGAAATCGGCTCGTGTAATGAAAAAAGCAGTGGCTTATTTACTTCCGTTCATCGAAGCTTCAAAAGACGGGAAATCTTCTTCGGCAGGAAAAGTGTTGATGGCAACCGTAAAAGGCGATGTACATGATATAGGCAAAAATATTGTTTCGGTAGTTTTGGCTTGTAATAATTTTGAAATCATAGATTTAGGTGTAATGGTTCCGCCAGAAAAAATCATTGAAACCGCAGTAAAAGAAAATGTTGATATCATTGGTTTGAGTGGTTTGATTACGCCATCACTCGATGAAATGGTTTATTTGGCAAAAGAGTTAGATAGATTGAATATCAAAATCCCAGTAATGATTGGTGGTGCAACCACTTCTCGTGCACATACAGCGGTAAAAATTGCTCCAGAATATCAAGCAACTGTGGTTCATGTAAACGATGCTTCTCGTGCGGTAACAGTAGCGAGTAATTTGTTGCAAAACGAAACAAAAACCGAATATTCTAAAAATATAAAAAGTGAATACGACAAACTTCGTGACGATTACTTAAGTAGAAGTAGAGAAAAAAATTACCTCACAATTGAAGAAGCAAGAATAAATAAATTTAAAATCGACTGGGAAAAATTTGAACCTGTAAAACCCAATTTCATTGGAACAAAAACTATTGAAGTAGAACTTTCTGAATTAGTAAATTTTATTGATTGGACGCCATTTTTTCAATCGTGGGAATTATATGGTAAATTTCCAGCAATTTTAAAAGATGAAGTAGTAGGCGAACAAGCCACAAATTTGTTTGACGATGCACAAAAAATGTTACAACTAATTGTTTCAGAGAAATGGTTTATTGCGAAAGGAATTCTCGGAATTTTTCCAGCAAACACAGAAAATGACGATGATATTAAACTAACAACTAACAACCAACAACCAGCAACTTTTCTAACTCTTCGTCAGCAATCTCAAAAAACAGCTGGTGCGCCAAACATCGCTTTAGCCGATTTTATTGCTCCAAAAGATAGCGGAAAACAAGATTATGTAGGTTGTTTTTGTGTAACCACAGGTTTTGGAGTAGATGAAAAAGCTTCTGAATTTGAAAAAAGCTTAGACGATTATAATTCTATATTGGTAAAAGCACTTGGCGATAGATTAGCCGAAGCATTTGCAGAATATTTACACCTAAAAGTTCGAAAAGAAATTTGGGGTTATGCTTCGGATGAGAATTTATCTAATGACGATTTAATAAAAGAAGAATATAATGGCATTCGTCCTGCTCCAGGTTATCCTGCTTGTCCAGACCATTTAGAGAAACCAACTATTTGGAAATTATTAAATGTAGAACAAGAAATAGGAGTAAAGTTAACTGAAAGCATGGCAATGTGGCCAGCAGCATCAGTTTCTGGTTATTATTTTGCTAATCCAGAAAGTAAATATTTTGGTTTAGGAAAAATAAAAGATGACCAAGTACAAGATTACGCCCAAAGAAGAAATATAAGTATAGAAGAAGCAAAAAAATGGCTTGCGCCTAATATAGCAGACTAAAAATTTGTTTCAAGTTTAAAGTTTCAAGTTGAAAGTTAACAACCTGTAACCTTAAACCTGAAACCTGAAGCAAAAAATATGAAAGTAACACAGCATATAGAAAACGCTCAAGGAAAACCACTTTTCTCTTTTGAGATTTTACCACCATTAAAAGGACAAAATATTCAGTTTATTTATGATGGAATTGACCCATTAATGGAATTCAAACCACCATTTATAGATGTGACATATCATCGTGAGGAATATGAATTTAAAGAGCTACCAAGCGGTCTTTTACAAAAGAAAATTGTAAAAAAACGTCCAGGAACAGTGGGTATTTGTGCCGGAATTCAAAATAAGTATAATGTAGATGCAATTCCACATATTTTGTGTGGTGGATTTACCAAAGAAGATACTGAAAATTTGCTCATAGATTTAGATTTTCTCGGAATAGATAATGTAGTTGCACTTCGTGGTGATGCTTTGAAGAATGAAACCTATTTTAAACCCGAAAAAGAAGGAAATGAATATGCTAGCGATTTAGTGCTACAAATCAACAACTTAAATAAAGGAATTTATCTTGACGAAGATTTGCAAAATACTGCTTCAACAGATTTTTGCATAGGCGTTGCTGGTTATCCAGAAAAACATATGGAAGCGCCAAGTTTAGACAGTGACATTCATTTTTTGAAACAAAAAATAAAAAATGGTGCCGATTATATTGTTACCCAAATGTTTTTTGACAATAAAAAATTCTTTGATTATGTGGCAAAAGTTCGCGCTGCAGGAATTACTGTTCCAATTATTCCTGGGTTGAAACCTATAGCAACTAAGAAACAACTGAACTTGATTCCGCATCGATTTTCATTAGAGTTGCCAGATGATTTAATCATGGCAGTTGTAAAAGCAAAAGATAACGACCACGTAAAACAAATCGGGATTGAATGGTGTATTGCCCAAAGTAAAGAATTGGTAGCAGCAGGAATTCCTGTTTTGCATTACTATTCGATGGGAAAAGCAGAAAATATAAAGGCAATTGCTAAGGAGGTTTTTTAAATTTTAGGCTGACAAAAATATTCTGCTATATTTGTGACTTAATTTTTAAAAATGAGGAAGTTTTACCTTCTTTTTTTCTTTTTTTCTCATGCTGTTTTTGGACAAAACAAAAATCCATTTGCTGTTGAGGTTTCTTTTCTCAGAGGAAATGCTTTGCCACATACCGAAGATATGTATCATTTGGTAAATGGTCATCCAAATGGAGTGATGATTAATTTCTTAAAAAGAAGTGATGGCTCAAAGGAATGGCAAAGAGCTTATAATTATCCCGATTTTGGAGGATATTTTTTATATCAAGATTTTAATAGTAAACCATTAGGAGTAAACTATTCGGTTGGAGCTTTATATAATTTTTATTTTCTCAACAGAAAACTTCAATTCAAATTATCTCAGGGAATAGCTTATACTACAAATCCTTATGATAAGGAAACCAATAGCAAAAACAAAGCTTTTGGAACTAGAGTAATGGCAAATACTAATATTGGTTTGAGCTATGATAATCAAACTTTATTCAAAAATATAGGTTTCCATGCGGGTTTGCTTTTTACTCATTATTCTAATGGAAGAATAAAATCACCCAATAGCGGTATAAATACCTACTTGCTCAATCTTGGTTTCAATTATGATTTTACCAATGATTTGAAGAGAAACACGGATTCAATTGCTGATACAAAAAGTTTTAAAGACAAAATTCATTACAATTTTGTTTTGAGAACAGGAATAAATGAAAGCCCAATTATTAGAAGTGGTCAATATCCATTTTACCATTTTAGTTTTTATGCAGATAAACGAATAAATAGAAAGTCAGCGTTGCAACTAGGAACAGAATTGTTTTTAACGGAGTCTTTCAAAGAATATATCAAATATTTTTCGGTGGCATATCCTGAGAAAAATATTGATGCAAATACTGATTATAAAAGGATAGGATTATTTGTAGGTCATGAACTATTGATTAATAAAATATCGCTCGAAGCTCAAATAGGTTATTATGTTTATCAACCTTTCAAAAAAGATATTCCGGTTTATGATAGAGTAGGTATGAAATACTATTTCAACAAAAATATTTTTGGAGGTTTTACAATAAAAACACATTTGTTCTTGGCTGAAGCGTTGGAGTTTGGCATTGGCTACAGATTATAAAGTAAAGAGATGAAAAAAATCAGTTTGTTATTAGTGACTTTTATATTATTGTTAGCTTGTGAAAAGCCCAGCGATTGTGTGGAAAGTTCTGGCGATTATATCACAAAAGATATTAGTGTCAATGCCTTTAGTAAGATTAAGGTTTACAAAGGAATAGAAGTTATTATTACTCAAGGCAACGAGTACAAAGTGCAAATACTTGCAGGCGAAAATTTTATCGATAACATTGAAGTCATTCAAAACGGGAACCAATTGATTTTTAAAGACCAAACCAGTTGTAATTGGGTTAGAGAATATGGACAAACAAAGATTTATATAACCACACCTACACTCGAAGAAATATACTCTAAAACCGATAGAAACATCAGTACTAATGGAACAGTTACTTTTCCTAATCTTAGCATACTATCCTTAGACAAAGACGCTGATGGTGAAGCTGGAGCAGGAACTGGTGATTTTTATTTAACGGTTAATTGCCAAAACATTTCTATACACAACAATAATGTTTCACGTTTCTTTTTGAATGGGAATACTGTCAATGCCGATTTTAATTTCTATTTTGGAGATGGTAGAATAGAAGCACAAAACCTAATAGCTCAAAATATACATGTGTATCATCGAGGTTCAAATGATATGATTGTAAAACCAATAGAAAACATTAATGGTGTTTTGAATAGTACTGGAAATTTAATTTTAAAAAACGTTCCACTTATCGTTGATGTTCAAGAGTTGTATCAAGGAAGTGTGATTTATCCTTGATTAGAATATCAAAAAAAATAGTTAATTTGCTATTCACTATTTACTTTTCACTAATCACTATTTCTTCGTTTTCTCTCTAAAAATTTGTTCTAGATTTTTATTTTTCAAAGTCAACTGAAGTGCACGTAAACCATTTTCTTGAGCAAAATCGAATACAGAAGAACGCATGTCTTTTTCGGTTTCAAAAGTCAATTCCCAAACTTTATCATGTGTATTCTTGAATGATTTTAAGTCTGACAAATTTGAAAGTAAAGTTTCATCAATTTCTTTATCAAATTCAACTTCAATAACTTGTTCAACTATCTCCGAAACAAGCTTGTCTAGTTTTTTATCCGTTACAATTTTTCCGTTGTTAATAATAATAACTCTATCACAAATGGCTTCCACTTCTTGCATGATGTGTGTGGAAAGAAAAACCGTTTTGTCTTTACCAACATTCTTAATCACATTTCTAATTTCTACCAACTGATTTGGATCTAAACCTGTTGTTGGTTCGTCCAAAATCAGCACATCTGGATTGTGTAACATGGCAGAAGCCAAACCTACTCTTTGACGATAACCTTTAGAAAGTTGTCCAATTTTTTTGTGACTTTCTGGCGATAATCCCGTCAGTTCTATAACTTCTTCAACTCTAGATTTAGCAACTTTATACACATCAGCATTGAACTCTAAATATTCACGAACATACAAATCCAAATACAGCGGATTGTGTTCTGGTAAATAGCCAACAGATTGTTGTACGGCTTTTTGATTCTCAGAAACGTCATTATCATTTACCAATGCTTTCCCTTCGTCAGCAGCTATATAAGTAGTCAAAATTTTCATCAAAGTCGATTTTCCAGCGCCATTTGGACCAAGAAAACCAACAATTTCTCCTTTTTTCACAGAAAAAGAAACGTTATCCAATGCTTTTTGAGCACCATAATTTTTTGAAATATTTTGGACTTCTATTGACATGTAACTCTATTTTAAGCAAAAATAATAAAATTTAACTATGAGACTATCTTAATTAAATTATAATAAAAGATTATTTTGTTTAATTATTTGTTACATTTGTTAAACAAAATAAATTATCATGGCAAAGAAGAAAACAATTGAGATTAATAAAGAGACTATTGTTAATTTCTATACAGATTATGTGCTAACCAATGGAAAGAAACCGCATTCTATCTATGAGTTTGCAAAAAATAATAGCATAGAAGAAGTTGAGTTCTATAAGTATTTTGCCTCATTTGAAGCATTGGAAGAGCAATTCTTTTCAGACATGTTGCATTATACTCTTGAGTTATTGTCCAATACTCCTGAATATGAAAACTATGATGCTTCTCAAAAGTTATCTTGTTTTTATTTCACTTTCTTCGAAGTTGCCACAGTTAACAGAAGTTTTATAATGCATTTGTTGAAGAATGAAAAAATGCCTTTCAAAAATCTAATGAAGCTAAAATCACTTCGAAAAGATTTCTTGTCTTATGTAAAAACCGTATTAGAAACTCCTTATAAAATTGAAAATCAAAGAATAACAAACATTCAAAATCGTTTAGTTCATGAAGGAGCTTGGTTGCAATTCATGTCCATATTGAAATATTGGATGGAAGATACTTCTACAAGTTTTGAAAAAACAGACGTTTTTATTGAAAAGTCGGTAAAAGCAAGTTTTGATATGGTTTATAATGTTCCGATTGAAAGCATTCTCGATTTTGGGAAATTCATCTGGAAAGAAAAATTTGGAAATTTTAATACTAATAAATGAAGAAAATAGATTCAATTCCAACCAACAAATTGGAACGTGTAGCGAAATTAGTAACTACAGGTGTAAAAGTCGGTGGAAATTATTTAAAATATTACGGCGAAAAGGTTGTAAATCCTAGCTTGACCAAAGATAAACTTCATGAAAATAACGCTACAGATATCTATGATGGATTGAAAGAGTTGAAAGGCAGCGCAATGAAAGTAGCCCAAATGTTGAGCATGGAGAAAAATTTATTGCCGCAATCCTACGTGGAGAAATTTTCTTTGTCACAATTCTCTGTGCCGCCATTATCAGCTCCATTAGTTCGTAAAACGTTTAAAAATTATTTCAAAAAATATCCAGAAGAGTTGTTCGATGAATTTGCACCAGATTCTATAAATGCAGCAAGCATTGGCCAAGTCCATAAAGCAAAAAAACACGGTAAAGATTTGGCAGTAAAAATCCAATATCCAGGTGTTAGAGAGAGTATTAGTACTGATATTGCCTTGGTCAAACCTATTGCTATCAGAATGTTTAATCTTCAAGGAACATCAGATGAATATTTCCAAGAAGTAGAAGATAAATTGACTGAGGAAACGGATTATAAGCTGGAACTTCAGCAAAGTGAAGCCGTTCGTAAAGAATGTGAAATTATTGAAAACCTAAAATTTCCAAGTTATTATCCAGAGTTATCTTCTGATAAAATCATTACCATGGATTGGATGAAAGGCATTCACTTGTCCGAATTTTGTAATTCTGATGTTTCGCAGGAAAAAAGAGACCGTGTGGGACAAACCCTTTGGAATTTTTATATGTTTCAAATTCATAAGTTAAAAAAATTTCATGCTGATCCTCATCCGGGTAATTTTTTAGTAGATGATGAAGCCAATTTAATTGCTATCGATTTTGGTTGTATGAAGCAAATTCCAGATACGTTTTATAAACCTTATTTTGAAGTTTCTTCTCCAAGTTCATTGTCTGATATGGATTATTTCAAAAAGAAATTATATGAATTAGAAATATTAAAATCAACTGATAGTCCAAAAGAAATTGAGTTTTTTACAGCGATGTTTCATGAATTGCTGACCGTTTTTACCGAACCTATTCACAAACCCGAATTTGATTTTGCAAATCCAGAATTTTTCGGAAAAATAGCGGCATTAAGCGAAAAGTTTGCCAATGACAAGCAATTACGAAAAATGAATGGAAATAGAGGTTCAAAACATTTCATTTATGTAAATAGAACATTCTTCGGATTGTATAATTTGATGTTTGATATCAAAGCAAAAATAAAAATCAACGATTTTGAAAAATATTTATCATAAAGGGAATAAATCTTACTTGCCTAGTAAAATTTGTGTCACTTGTGAAAAGCCATTTTCATGGAGAAAGAAATGGGAGAAAAATTGGGAGGAAGTAAAATATTGTAGCGATGCTTGCAGAAAAAGGAAATAAAAAAATCATTTGGTTCAGAAATAATCTTCGAACACATGATGCTGCTTTTTGGAAACACATTCAAGAAGAAGATGATGTGGTTGCGATTTTTTGTATTGAACCATCATGGCTTGATAAAACTCCTTATGGCTGGAAAAAAATGGAAGTTTTTCGAGCTCAGTTTTTATTGGAAACGTTATCAGATTTGAAACAAAAATTGGAAAAATCGGGTATAAAGTTTTATGTTTTTCAAGAAACAGCGCATCAAGTTTTTAAAAAAATCCATCAAGTTTTTTCTTTTCAAACCATCATTACACAATATGAATGGACATCAGAAGAAGTTGATGTTGAACAAAAAATTAAGAATGAGTTTCCAAAAACAGAATGGATTCACACATTTGATCAGTTTTTAATTGAACCTTCAGATTTGCCTTTTTCAATTAAAAATTCACCTGATGTTTTCACTGTTTATCGAAAAAAAGTTGAGGAAAAATGGCTTGTAAACGACGAAGTTTCAAAACCGTCGATAAATTTTAAAACTATAAATCTTCCATTCTCTTCAAATATTCCTACACTAGAAGCACTTGGTTATGAGACAATTTCAATTGATGAAAGAACGGCATTTCCTTGCAAAGGTGGAGAAACACAAGCTTTACAACACCTGAAAGAATACATTTGGGAACACCAACAAATTACAACTTATAAAGAAACCAGAAATGAATTAGTTGGCGTTCAATACAGTACAAAATTTTCTCCTTGGTTAGCAAATGGTTCTTTGTCTGCCAGAAGAATATATCATGAGGTTAGAAAATTTGAACAAGAAGTTCTTGAAAATGAATCCACTTATTGGGTATTATTTGAGTTGCTTTGGCGTGATTTTTTCAAATGTGTTAGTTTAAAATATGGAAATAAATTATTCCATTTATCGGGTGTTTTAAATAGAAAATACAATTGGAATTCTAATGAAAAAATCATCAATGATTGGATAAACGGAAAAACAAAATATGATTTTGTCAACGCCAACATGTTAGAATTAAAACACACAGGTTGGATGAGTAATCGTGGCAGACAGAATGTTTCCAGTTATTTTGCCAAAGAAATGGAACAAGATTGGCGAATTGGTGCAAGTTATTTTGAAGCTTATCTGATAGATTATGATGTGCATTCCAATTATGGAAATTGGAATTATTTAGCTGGTGTGGGTAATGATCCAAGAGATAGAAAATTCAACATTGAACTACAAGCAAAAAATTACGATGAATTTTATGTTTTTAGAAATCTTTGGTTAACTAAAAAAACGGTAGAATTATGATTTTACGTTTGATATTAGGTGACCAATTGAATAGTCAACATTCTTGGTTTCAGGAAAAAAATCAATCGCATTATTTATATGTGATGATGGAAATACAATCAGAAACAAATTATGTATTGCATCATCATCAAAAGATAGTCGCTTTTTTTTCCGCCATGCGAAATTTTGCAGAAGAATTGAAAACCAAAGGAATGCAGGTCTTTTATTTTAAGATAAATGCGCAAGAAAATCAACAATCATTCGAGAAAAATATTGAGTATTTGCAAAACAAATTTTCGGTTGAAGGGTTACAATATCAATTGCCAGATGAATTTAGATTATATCATGAATTCAAAAAATTCAAATCAATTTTTTCGTTTGAAGTAAAAGCTTTTGAAACAGAACATTTTTATTGTAGTCTAAACGAAATTGCCGATTTAGGAAAGGAAAAAAAATACTTTTTACTTGAAAACTTTTATCGCCACTTGAGAAAGAAACATCAAGTTTTAGTAGCTAACGATAAACCATTTGGTGGAAAATGGAATTTTGATGCCGAGAATAGAAACAAATGGAAAAATGAAGTTCCAATTCCTGAATATTTACAATTTGCAAATGATGTTTCAGCAATAGTAAATGATTTAGAAGAAAAAGAAATCAACACTTTCGGAAAAAAAGTCAAGGTTTCAAATTATCCAAAATCAAGAGCACAAGCTTTGCAGCAATTAGCTTATTTTTTAGAGAATTTATTACCTTATTTTGGAACCTATCAAGATGCCATTCATACTGATGAAAGGATGTTGTTTCACTCCAATTTATCTTTTGCGATGAATGTAAAAATGATTAGTCCAAAAGAAGTAGTTCAAGCTACTGAAGATTATTTTTATCATAATCAAGAAAAAATTACTGTCTCACAAGTTGAAGGTTTTATTCGCCAAATTTTAGGTTGGCGAGAATATGTAAGAATGGTGTATTGGAACAAATTTGAAAAAGAAAAAACCAGTAACTTTTTGGCAAATCGTCATTCGCTACCCGAAGTTTTTTGGACAGGAAAATCTAGAATGAAGTGTGTAGCAACTTGTACTCAAAATTCTTTGGATAATGCCTATGCACATCACATTCAAAGATTGATGGTTTTAGGGAATTATGCCTTGCTTATGGAAACTCATCCAGATGAAGTTGATGATTGGTATTTGGGCGTTTATGTTGATGCAATAGAATGGGTGCAATTGCCTAATACAAGAGGAATGAGCCAGTTTGCCGATGGAGGAATTATAGCAACGAAACCATACATTTCTTCTGCAAATTACATTGATAAAATGAGCAATTATTGTACGACTTGTACTTATGATAAAAAAACAAAAACCGAAGAAAACAGTTGCCCATTCAACAGTTTATACTGGTATTTTTTAGATAAAAATAGAACCAAATTTGAAAATAATCAACGGATGAAAATGATGTATGCATTATTGAATAAAATGGATAAAAATGAAATGGTAAAAATCAATCAAAGAGCCAACTTTTTAATTGAAAATAGAAATTGCTAAAATTTATGAGCTTAGAAAAAATCATATCACCAAGAATTAACAATACTTTATCGGAAGCCGAAATTGACAGAATTATTGAAATGGCTTGGGAAGACAGAACGCCATTTGAAGCCATTGAATATCAATTTGGATTACCAGAAAAAGAAATTATTCAATTGATGAGAAAAGAACTGAAACGCTCATCTTTCAACCTTTGGCGAAAAAGAGTAAATTCTGGTGTAAGTCAAAAGCATTTGCAAAAACGAAATCCAGAAATTAACCGATTTAAATGCGCTTTGCAAAGACAAATTACAGGAAATAAAATATCAAAAAGATAAAAAAGCTATGAAGAAAATTTTAATTATTGGTGGAAGTAAAGGAATATCAAAGGAAGTTGTAAAACAACTTTCTGAAAAAGGAGATTTTTGTTATGTCATTTCTAGAACTGCTCCAGATTTTGCTTTCAATGGAACCCATTTTGCACTGAACGCATTAACTGATGAATTGCCAGCTATAGAAAGTTTGGATGGTTTAGTATATGGAATTGGAACTATTAATTTAAAGCCTTTTAATCGTCTAACCGCAGAAGATTTTCAAAATGATTGGCAGGTGAATGTGTTGGGTGCAGTGAAAATTATTCAGCATTATTTACCTCAGTTAAAAAATGCAGAACAAGCAAGTATTGTAATGTTTAGTTCTGTAGCAGCTCAAAGAGGAATGCCTTTTCATGCCAGTATTGGCGCAGCAAAAGGAGCAGTAGAAGGTTTGATAAAAAGTTTAGCAGCAGAATTAGTTCCAAAAATTCGTGTTAATGCAATTGCACCTTCAATAGTTGATACACCACTTGCTGCTGGAATTTTAAGAAATGATACTATCAAAGAAAATATGGTAGCTAAGCATCCGCTTAAACGAATTTTGCAACCACAAGATGTGGCAAAAACTACTGTTTTTCTTTTAGGCGAAGAATCTAATGGAATTACAGGACAAATATTTATTCAAGATAACGGTCTGATTTCTATCAGCAACTAAAAATAAAAAGCTATGACAAAAAATTTAACAATAGATAAATCCAGATTGGTTTCCTTTTCAATAGATGAAATAGGAGATAATCATTTATTTACATCAGTTGAAACTCCTATGAAAGCTGATGCTTTTGAAATGAGTGATGTAGAGAAAAAAGAAAAAATAGCCTATCATTTTAGCGAAATTATGGAAACTTTGGGATTGGATTTAACTGACGATTCTCTGAAAGGAACTCCACAACGTGTAGCCAAAATGTATGTTGATGAAATTTTTTGTGGGTTGAATCCAGCAAATAAGCCAAAAGTTGCATTGTTTGATAATAAATATCAATACAATCAAATGTTGGTTGAAAAAAACATTACATTTTATTCCAATTGTGAGCATCATTTTGTGCCTATTTTTGGTAAAGTACACGTGGCTTATATTTCAAATGGGAAAGTAATTGGTTTATCAAAAATTAATAGAATTGTTCAATATTTTGCACAAAGACCACAAGTACAAGAACGTTTGACCATGCAAATAGGTTTAGAATTACAAGAAATTTTAGAAACAGAAGATGTTGCAGTAATTGTTGATGCAAAACATTTGTGTGTGTCTTCACGCGGAATTAAAGACGAAAGCTCTGCTACTGTGACAAGTTATTATGGTGGTGTTTTTCAAAAAGAACAAAAAATCAATGAGTTTTTAAATTTTATAAAAAATTAAAAATAATTTGTTTTTTATTGAATATTATTCTTATGTTTGCTCAAATCAATTGATTTTAATGAAATTATTTAACACATATTATAACTATTTTTTTTATTTCTTCTTTGGACAGAAAAAGGGATTAGTATTGTGTTATGTAAAAAAGTAAAAAATAAGACAAACAATATATAATCCCGATTTTATCGGGATTTTTTTTTGACTAAAATGAAAGAAAAAGTAGCCATACAAGGAATTAAAGGATCATTTCACCATCAAGTTGCCTTAGAATATTTTCAAGAAAATGTTGCCATTGATGAGTGTATGTCGTTTGAAGCACTAGCCGATAGTTTGATTAACAATCAATCACAATTGGCAGTTATGGCGATTGAAAATTCTATTGCGGGTTCGATAATTCCAAATTATGCTTTGATTGATAAGAATAATTTCCACATTGTAGGTGAATATTATTTGGATATTGTTCAGAATTTGATGGTTTTAAACGGGCAAAAATTTGAAGAAATTCAAGAAGTTCATTCACATCCAATGGCGTTGTTACAGTGTATGGATTTTTTAAAAAAACATCCAAACATCAAATTAGTTGAAGATAAAGACAC
>ERZ795062.1553-NODE-1553-length-16229-cov-9.982936_pt1 | contig 16229 bp, 13 predicted proteins | sample MGYA00375146_ERZ795062 | MGnify/ENA primary metagenome ERZ795062 (study PRJEB30191, sample SAMN05720281) | activated sludge metagenome | isolation source: Anaerobic digester | place: USA | collected 2015-07-16 ... | reverse complement strand
GGTTAAGGTGATGGAGCGAGTGGGACCGTGGGGGTCAAGCGACACTCCCCGTCACGACTCCACATTCGCGGTCGACCAAGATTCACGAGGAGTGACCCAACCCCACCCTCGAGTCGCGCGTCACACCCGGTGACGACGGCAAGTCGGGCCGACCAGAGACGAAGCGAGGGATTGACGTGGACACTATCGAGACTCGACCCAAGACCAGGCGACTCATCGGCGCGCTGATCACCCTCCCCCTGCTGCTCTCGGCATGCACGGCCACCGGCACCACGCCCAGCGCCCCCAGCGCTGTGGCCACTTCCACCGCGGCTCGACCAGCCACCTCCACTCCGACACCGACGGTCACCGAGACCGTCGATCCGTCGGTGTCCGCCCCGACGCCCGTCGCGCCCTCGCTCCTGGCCGAAGGTGCCAGCGGCGACAAGGTGCGCGATCTCCAGGCCCGGCTGAAGCAGCTATCTCTCTACGAGGCGACCGTCGACGGCACCTACGGTCCCCAGACGACCACGGGGGTCCGCGGCTTCCAGGTGAAGAGCTCGCTGTCCGCGACCGGGGCCCTCGACCAGGCCACCTACGACGCCCTCGTCGCCGCCACGAAACAACCGAGCGCGGAGGACCTCGCGGGGCACTTGATTCCCGGTCCGGCGCTGCTCAAGCCCGGCGCCAAGGGGGCCCAGGTCCGCGACCTGCAGGCCCGGCTCAAGCAGATCGGTTGGTGGTCGGGCGACGTCACCGACACCTATGGGTCCCAGACCGAGACCGCCGTCACAGGCTTCCAGGCCAAGCGGGGCATCCCCGAGACCGGCGAAGTCGACCAGCGCACCCTCGACCGACTCCGCGCGATGACCCGCAAACCAACCTCCGACGAACTCAACAACGTCAAGCCGAAGCCGGCTGCAGGTCTCACCAGCGACGGCCTGGACCCGAGGTGCCTCACCGGGCGCGTCATGTGCGTGTCGAAGGCCACCAACAAGCTCGTGTGGGTCGTCGACGGTGTCCCCCTGGCTCGGGTCGACGTCCGCTTCGGCAGCCAAGAGCTCCCGACCCGCGAGGGCTCCTTCCGGGTCTTCCAGAAGAGCCGCGACCACGTGTCGACGCTGTATCACACCTCGATGCCCTACGCGATGTTCTTCAGCGGCGGCCAGGCGGTCCACTACTCCCCCGACTTCGCGGCACGTGGCTACAACGGCGCATCCCACGGGTGCGTCAATGTCCGCGACCTCAAGACCATCACCTGGCTGTTCGACCAGGTGAGCATCGGCGACGCGGTGATCGTGTACCGCTGACACCCTTCCCAAGAGACTGGTATGCCGTGGGCTGGGTTCCGATCGGAACCCAGCCCACGGCATACCGGCAGGAGAAGGACCCGATCAGGTGACCGGCTGTCGCCCGGACATGACTCTGGCCTGGACATGACTGTGGCCCGGACCGAAGTCCGGGCCACACGTAGCCCCGACGGGATTCGAACCCGCGCTACCGCCTTGAGAGGGCGGCGTGCTAGGCCGCTACACAACGGGGCCCTAGCGCGTCTGCAGGGATGAAACCCTGCGGACAACGGTGGAAACCTTACCGGTCACCGGAGCCTTCCACCGAATCGTCCGACCGCGACCCAGAAGGGGTCTGCCGGAGCTGGGGTACCAGGACTCGAACCTAGAATAACTGAACCAGAATCAGTCGTGTTGCCAATTACACCATACCCCATGGGGTATCACTGCTCGCGCGCCGCACGCCGAGACGTGAGCCTTCGAGAGTGAACCGGAGAGCGATGTTACCGGTCCCGCTGAGATGCCCCAAATCGCCGCAGCGGCGGCGGGAACCCGGGATCAGGATCTAGAGCGTGTCTCGCAGCGCCCGCAGCCGCATCAGCGTCGAGGTCTTGCCGAGGATCTCCATGGATTCGAAGAGTGGCGGCGAGATGCGCTGGCCCGAGACAGCCGTCCGCAGCGGCCCGAACGCCACCTTGGGTTTGACGCCGAGGCCGGTGACGATCGCCTCGCGCAGCACCTGCTCGATGCCTGCCGCGTTCCACCCCGAGTCGGCACCGAGCACCCCTGTGCCGTGGTCGTCGATGTCGCCCAGCGCATCCAGTGCCGCATCAAGAACCTCGGCCGAGCGGGCATCCAGAGTCGCGCGGGCGTCGGCCGCGATCTCGATGGCGTCGTCCGCGAGATAGAAGGGCGCGACCAGCCCGAGCGCGTAGGTGAGCTTGACGATGCGGGTCTGGATGAGCTCGGCGATCTGCTTCAACCGCGCCAGCTCCCCCAGGGATGGGTTGTCCGAGAGGATCCCTGCCCCCTCCAGGAAGGGCAGCAGGCGCGAGGCGAACTCCCCCACCGGCAGACTGCGGATCCACACCCCGTTGAGCCAGTCGAGCTTGTCGAGGTTGAACATCGAGCCGGCGGGGTTGACCTTGGCCCAGTCGAAGCGCTCGGCGAACTCGTCGAAGGTGAAGACCTCACGCTCGCTGCCATCCGCTTCGAGGATCGGCGGATAGCCCTGCAGGGCAAGGAAATTGACGAGGGCCTCGGGGAGATACCCCTGTTCGCGGAACCATGTCAAACGCGCCCACGGGCTCTTGCGCTTGGAGATCTTGGCCTTCTTCTCGTCGCGCAGCAGAGGCATGTGCGCGAACTCAGGCGGCGTAATCCCGAGCCAGCGATAGAGCAGCAGATGCTTGGGCGTCGAGGAGATCCACTCCTGACCGCGCACTACGTGGGTGATGCCCATCTCATGATCGTCGACGACGACGGCCAGGTGATAGGTCGGAAAGCCGTCGGTCTTGAGGATGACCTGGTCGTCGGGCATGGGGGCGTCGATCCGGCCGGCGATGAGGTCGACGAAGCTCGTGTCGACATCGTCGGGGATCCGCATCCGCACGACCGGAGCCTCGCTGAACCCCGGCAACGCCGCCCGTTGCTCGCGGGTCTTGCCCAGGCACAGCCGGTCGTAGCCCGTCGGCTGCTTGCGGCGCTGCTGTTCCTCCCGCATCTGGGTGAGACGTTCGGGCGAACACCAGCAGTAGTAGGCGTGGCCGTCCGCGAGCAACCGCTGCACGTAGGGTGCATAGGTTCCCAGCCGCTCGGACTGCCGGTAGGGGCCGCACGGGCCGCCCACGTCAGGGCCTTCGTCCCAGGTCAGCCCCAGCCAGTGCAGGGTGTCGAAGATTTGGTCCTCACTGCCGGCCTGCAGCCGGGCCCGGTCGGTGTCCTCGATCCGCAGGATGAACCGCCCGCCGTGCTGGCGGGCGAAGGCGAGGTCGAACATCGACATGTATGCCGTGCCGACATGCGGATCGCCGGTTGGAGACGGCGCGACGCGCAGACGCACCGCGCCCGGGAGTGTGCTGGAGGCTGTCATGGTCCCACCAGCGTAGGGCCTGCCGCGGCGGCCTCCACGCGGGCGCTGACCCTGCGTCTCCCCTCAGCGCCGCCGGACGAACGGGTTGTCGAGCACCCCGATGCCCTCGATGTCGACGGTCACCCGCTGTCCCGCCTCCACCGGACCGACGCCTGCGGGCGTCCCGGTGAGGATGACGTCGCCCGGCAGGAGCGTGAATGCCGCCGATGCGTAGGCGATCAGCTCGGCCACGCCGTGCACCATGTCGGCGGTCGTGCCATCTTGCACGACCTCGCCGTCCCGACGAGTCCGGATCCGCAACGCCGCCGGGTCCAGCTCGGTCTCGATCCACGGGCCCAACGGGCAGGAGGTGTCGAAGCCCTTCGCGCGCGCCCACTGACCGTCCGAACGCTGCCAGTTGCGCGCGGACACATCGTTGGCGCAGGTGTAGCCGAACACGCACTCCAGAGCCTGCTCGACGTGCACGTCCTTGGCGATCTTGCCGATGACGACCGCGAGTTCGCCCTCGTAGTGCACCTCGGTCGCTCCTGGCGGAAGGGTCACCGGATCTCCAGGGCCGCACACCGCGGTGTTGGGCACGAGGAACATCATCGGTTCGGCAGGCACCTCGTTGCCGAGTTCACGGGCATGGTCGGCATAGTTGCGCCCGATCCCCACGACCTTGCTGCGCGGGATGACCGGCGCCAGCAACCGCACGTCCTCCAGCGGCACCGGCGCTCCCCCGGCGGGGCGCACCCCGACGTAGAGCGGATCCCCTTGCAGCGGAAGGATCAACGCATCAGGCCCCTCGCCACGCACGACTCCGTATGCCGGGTCCTCACCGATGGTGTATCTCGCGATGCGCACCCTCCGACTCTAGCCAGCGGCTGCGAGATCCAGGTCCTCCAGGGAGGCCACCACGGCGTCGGCCAGCACGGCATACCCGGTGTCGTTGGTGTGGATGTCGCTCAAGGTGCACATCCACGTCCATTGGCAGATCCGCAGCACGTTCAGGGGCAGCTGCATCCCACCACCTGCCGGCACCAGCGTCCAGACCGTACTGGAGAACGCTCCCGCGACGTCCGCTCCGACGCCCCCGACGCTCGTGGCGGCCGCCACGAGACCGGCGTTGAAGGCCTGCAGTCCCGCAGTCGTGGTCGTGGCCAAGGTCTGCCCGGACGGGCCGGTGAGCCACGCCGCGAGGAACGGGTTGTAGTAGGTCAGCACGACGATCGCGGCATGGGGCGCGTCGGCGCGCAATTGGGCGAGGATCGCGCGGGCATTGGCATGCACGGTGCCCATGGCGCGCACGAAGCAGGCCTGGTCCAGCGCCCCGCCCGCCGCGCACCGGGTGATGTCGTTGGCTCCGATGTCGAGCGTGATGACACGCACGAACTGCCCATGGGCATGGAGGAAGGCTCGCGCTGCCGCCAGTTGGGAGCCGTCGGCGTAGGTGCATCGCCCGCCGTCGATCATCGTCACCGTGGTTTCGCCCGAGCACGCCAGATTGACCAGTTCGGTCTTGGGCGCCGTGCCGCGCACGGCAGTCACGACCCCGCCGACGTAACCGCCGGTGCGATCGTCACCGACGCCCGGCTGATAGCCGGCCGCGAGCGAATCACCGAGCGCGAGGTAGTAGCCCTTGGCGTGGGCCCGGCCCTGCGGGGAGGGATCGGCGCCCGCGCTCGGGGCGGCGATCACACCGGCGCCGGCGAAGAGGGCGACGAGGGCGACGACAGCGAAGCGTCTCATCTGGGCAGGATGACACGGATGCTGCCGCCCAGGAGACGTTTCGGCGATTCCCACGGCCGCCCCACGGCCGCCCCACGGTCGCGCCCCCAGCGATCCGGACGGCGATCCGGACGGGATGTGGACGGCGAGGCGGACGCGATAGGGACGGGGACGCGGGTAGCCGGACTAGCCTGGCGACCCGTGGAGATCGACCTGGCCCGTCATGAATGGGAGTCCGCCGCGCAGGCTCACGCCGAGCGCGCGGATCGGCTCACCGCCGGGCATCGGCAGCGCCGCCTCACCGGCACGCCCCACGCGGTCGAGGATTTCCTCTTCACCTACTACCGCTTCTCGCCGACCGCCCTGCGCCGGTGGTCACCGGGCGTCGGCGTCCGGTTACGCGACGCGGTCGGCTCCGAGATCGCGCGGCAACGCTTCATGGTCACCACGGGGCAGGACGCCCGGGTCGACCGAACGGCATACCTGCAGGAGCGCGGCGAACTGGCCCGATTCGTACGGGAATTGGTGATCGCGACCGCTCACCGCGCCCCGCAGTGGGGATGCTTCGCGCGCCATGAGTGGGCGATGGTCTATCGCATGACACCCGAGCAGGTGCGCCACCAGAGCGTGCCCTTGCGCTTGGATCCGCGTGAGGCGGATGCGGTTGTCGAGGCGGCGCCGCTGGTGTGCACGCATTTCGACGCCTACCGGTTCTTCACCGAGCCTGCGCGCCCGCGCAACACCCGCACGCTCACCCGGGACGCTGTGGTGCAGCACGAACAGCCTGGGTGCCTCCACGCCGGCATGGACCTCTACACATGGGCGATGAAGCTCGCCCCCGGGATTCCCAGCGAGCTGGCTCTGGACTGCTTCGAGTTGGCCATGCGACTACGCGAACTCGACATGCGCGCTTCCCCCTACGACGTCACGTCGCTTGGTCACACCCCCATCGCGATCGAAACGCCCACGGGAAGAGCGGAATTCACCGCACTACAGCGCGAGTATGCCGCGTCGGCCCAGGTGCTGCGCCAGCGCCTGGCTGACGCATGTGACCTGGTCTTGGCCGAGGAACTGGACGCTCAGCGCCAGTAGGTCGCCCGCGACCCCCGGCCACCCTGCCCAGCAGCTGGCACGGTCTTGCACAGCAGCGGAAGGATTCGCCCGGGCACCGAACCGAGGCGCTCACCCACGGTGACGGCGCCGACCTGCTCGTAGAAGCCGGCCGCCTGCGGGTCGGCTTCGATGTAGAGCCGGCGCCAGCCTCGCGTCACAGCGGCCGACACCGCCGCCTGGAAGAGCACCCGGCCGACTCCGGCCCCGATGAAGTCGGGCTCGACGAAGAGCATTTCCAATTCGCCTACCGGCAAGCCAGATTCGACCTCTGAGCGGTCGGCTGCGGGCAGCGCTCCGGTGACGGGACCGAGCAGGTAGAACCCTGCGAAGACACCGTCGACATCGGCCACGACGGCCTCGGCGGCCTGAGCCTCGGTGAGCGTGAGCTCCTCGCGGAAGGCCGCCATGAGCGAGTCGGAATAGCCCCAGAACGCCTTGCTCCGGAAGGCCAGGTCGCTCAGGACCGCAGCATCGGCGGCCTGGGCCGGGCGGAGCACCAGGCCACCCTGGGCCGGCGGCATGGCGGCTGTCGGCGGCATGATCGAGGTGCTCATCGGGATGGCACCCCCTGGCGGTTGAGGCCGTAGGTGATGCCGTCGACGAGGGCGCGCCAGCTCGCCTCGACGATGTTGGGGGCCACCCCGACGGTCTGCCAGGTGGTCTGCGCATCGGCGGTCTCGATGAGCACGCGCGTGATCGCGTCTGTGCCATGCGAAGCGTCGAGAATGCGCACCTTGAAGTCGACGAGCTCGAGCGACTCCAGCTCCGGGTAGACCGCGCTGAGCGCCTGGCGCAGCGCATGGTCGAGAGCATTGACTGGGCCGTTGCCCTCACCGGTGGCCACATGGCGGCGTCCTCCGGCGGTGAGTTTGACGGTGGCCTCCGAGGTGGCCTCGCCGGCCTCCCGAGCGTCGGTGATCACCCGCCACGACTCCACGTCGAAGTAGCTCACGGCCTGGCCGAGATGCCGGCGCAGCAGCAGTTCGAACGACGCATCGGCCGCATCGAAGGTCCACCCCTTGAGCTCGAGGTCCTTCACCTCGGCGAGCAGACCGGCCACGAGCGTCGGTGAGTCGGCGAGATCGACACCCATCTCGGCGGCCTTGAGTTCGATGCTCGCCCGGCCGGCCATGTCCGACACCAAGGTGCGCATCGCATTACCGATCAATGACGGGTCGGTGTGCTGGTAGAGGTCCGGGTCGACCTTGAGCGCGCTGGCGTGCAGACCGGCCTTGTGGGCGAAGGCGCTCGCTCCGACGTAGGGCTGCCGGCTGTACGGAGGCACATTGGTCACCTCGCTGATCGCGTGCGCGATCCGGGTGGCTTCGCGCAGCCGCTCCGGAGCGACCAGCGGCCGGCCCTGCTTGATCTGCAGGTTGGAGACCACGGTGAGGATGTTGGCATTGCCGGTGCGCTCGCCGTAACCGTTGACGGTGCCCTGCACGTGGGTCGCTCCCGCGTCGACGGCGGCCATCGAGTTGGCCACCGCGCAGCCGGTGTCGTTGTGGCAGTGGATGCCGATCCGCGCAGCGGTGCCGTCGATGACATCGCGCACCACGTCGGCGATTTGGTTGGGCAGCATGCCGCCGTTGGTGTCGCATAGGGCGATGACCTCGGCACCTGACTCCGCCGCCGCGCGCACGCACTCGAGGGCGTAGTCGCGGTCGAGCCGGTATCCGTCGAAGAAGTGCTCGGCGTCGACAAAGACGCGCCGGCCCTCGCCGCGCAGGAAGGTCACCGTGTCGCGGATCATCGCGAGGTTCTCGGCCAGCGTCGTGCGCAACGCCTGCTCCACATGCCGGGTGTGTGACTTGGCCACCAGGGTGACCACCGGCGCGCCTGAGTCGAGCAGCGCCCGGACGAGGACATCATCGGCCGCGGTGCCGCCGGCCCGACGGGTCGCCCCGAAGGCCGCGAGCGTGGCGTGGCGCAGGTCGAGCTCCCGCTGCGCCCGAGCGAAGAACTCGGTGTCCTTGGGGTTGGCTCCAGGCCAGCCGCCCTCGATGAACCCGACCCCGAGGTCGTCCAGTTGCCGCGCAATCGCCAGCTTGTCCGATACCGAGAGGTTGAGGCCCTCCTGCTGGGCGCCGTCGCGCAGCGTGGTGTCGTAGACGTGGAGGTCGGTCGGCGTGCTGGTCGTGCGGGACATGTTCTCTGCGGCTTTCGGTCGAGGCATGAATTTCGTGAGCAGGAACCCGGGGTTGATCGTTCCCCTCGCGCCGTCGGAGCCGGCTGGGATGGTGCCGGGACCAACAAAAAGACCCCCCGGGGTGTGGGAGGTCTGCGCGACGAGGAGATCGGCTCGTCGCGCCTAGCTAATAACGATCGTGGTGACGGTGGTCACACGGGTCCCAAGGCTCACGGGCAGCAGCCTCTCACACGAGGGGAGCGCACGGCATACCGTCTCGATATGCGGGACACGCTGTCCAGCTTCACTCTCCGGTCACCCGGTGGACACGCGGGGTGAAGCGCGCGAGCAGCGCCTCGACCACATGGGCGACACCGTCGTGTTCGTTGCTCGGACAGCGATGAGTGGCTTCGGTGTGCACATCGGCGTGCGCATTGGCGACGGCGAAGGACGCACCGGCCCACCGGAGCATCGGCAGATCGTTGGGCATGTCGCCGAACGCCCACACGGCATCGGCAGGTATGCCGTGCGCCGCGCACCAGCGCGCCAGGGCTGCCGCCTTGGTCACCCCGGGCGCGCTGATCTCGGCCAAGCCAGGTGCACCGGAATAGGCCAGCACTCCCCCGCTGCCGACCACAGCACCCACACGGCCCAGCAGTTCGTCGTCGCTTAGTCCCGGCGCTGTCGCGAGCAACTTGCCGACCGTCTCGCCGGACAGCTGCTCGATCGGGCCGGCGACCGCCCCCGTCGGATCTGACTCCGGATGCCGCTCATGGAACAGCGCCTCGATATGCGGCCCGCTCGCTCGCTCCGCGGCGAATCCGACGTCTGGCAACTCCAGGCGCAGCCGCCTGACGAGCTCGAGGACCTGGGTGCGGGAGAACCCGCGTTCCTGGGTCACCCGGCGATCATGGACGTCATAGACCCACGCGCCGTTGCCGGCGATGACCATGCCATGCCCGCCCACCGCGTCGGCCACCGACGCGAGCCACCGCGGCGGCCGGGCCGTGACGAACAGGACGCCGATCCCCGCCTCCTGAGCAGCGTGGATGGCAGCGCGGGTGCGCGCCGAGATGCTGCCGTCCTCGCGCAGCAACGTCCCGTCGAGATCGGAGGCCAGCAGTGCCGGCCGACTCAACGGCAGTCTCACACCAGGCGGGTCAGCCATCCGTGCACGTCCTCCGCGCGGCCGTACTGGATGTCGAGCAGCCGCTCGCGGACCGTGCGGGTCACCTCCCCGATCTCCGGGCCACCGCGGCGGTGGTCGACCGAGCCGCCCTCCCACCGCAACTCGCCGACCGGCGTGATGACCGCCGCCGTGCCGCAGGCGAAGATCTCGACGATGTCGCCGGAGCGAGCGCCCTCCTTCCACTCCTCGATGGGGATACGGCGCTCTTCGGGGTCCAGCCCCATTTCCTTGCCGAGTTCGAGGATGGAGGACCGAGTGACGCCCTCGAGGATGGTGCCGGTGAGTTCGGGAGTGACCAGACGCCCGTCCTTCGTGACGAAGAAGAGGTTCATGCCTCCGAGTTCTTCGATGTACTCCTGGGTCGCCGAGTCGAGGAAGACGGCCTGATCACAGCCGTGCTCGATGCCCTCGAGCTGGCCGGCGAGGCTGGAGGCATAGTTGCCACCGCACTTCGCCGCGCCCGTGCCACCCGCGCCGGCGCGGGCGTAGGACGAGGAGATCCACAGCGTCACCGGCTTGAGGCCGCCGGAGAAATAGGCCCCGGCCGGCGACGCGATGACCGAGTAGGTCACCTCGTCGGCCGGACGGACCCCGAGGAATGCCTCGGACGCGAACATGAAGGGACGCAGATACAGGCTGGTCTCGCCGGTGCCGGCTGCCGGCACCCAGTCCTGATCGACGGTGACGAGGGCGCGCAGCGACTCGACGAAGTCCTCGACCGAGAGGCTCGGCAGAGCCAGGCGGCGCGCGCTGCGCTGCATCCGCTCGGCATTGGCCTCGGGGCGGAACGACCAGACCGAGCCGTCGGCGTGCCGGTAGGCCTTGAGGCCCTCGAAGATCTCCTGCGCGTAGTGCAACACGGCCGCCGAGGGAAGCAACTGCAAGGGCCCGTATGCCGTGACCTTCGCATCGTGCCAGCCCTGCCCGCGGGTCCATGTGGCCAGGACCATGTGATCGGTGAACGACTTGCCGAACCCCGGGTTGGCCAGGATCGCTGCACGCTGCTCGTCACTGGCCGGGTGCCCCGACCGCTCGAGAGTGAAGGACAGGGGCTCGGGGGTGGCGCTCGGGCTCATCGTGCGTACTCCATGCGTCTCGGGGGGATGGACACGGGCCAGCCCGGTCGGACCGGGCTCTAGGACGAGGGTACTCGGCGCCGCCACGGCACTCACCGGTCCTGGACTGCGGCCGTTGGGCCGAAGTGGCAGCGGACCGGGTGCCGTCGGGGTTAGGGTGAGGGACAACGCCGGGGGGCGAGATCCAGGGGAGGGCTCGAGAAATGGCTATACGCATCGTGCACGTGGGCCGGTCGGCCGCGGCGAGGGGCACCGGCGCAGAACGACCGCGTCGCCGCAGGTCTGGGGTGGGACGGGCTGCCGGGTCCGGCTTGATCAGCCTGCTGCTGCTCGCGAGCGCTGCCATGGGGTCCTCGGCCGCCACCGCCGGCACTGTGGCTGGTCCGCCCGTGGTCGGCGACGACACGATCGTCCTGGCTGCCTGGCATCCCACTACCTCCGGCAGCTGGGCTCCGGTGGACAGGGTCGACCTCTACCGTCCCGACCCGGTCCCGCACGGAGCCGCAGCCTTGCCGGCACCGTCGGTGCCTGCCCTCCCGCCGGTTGCGGTCGATCCGGACCCCGCCGCGTCGGAGCTGCTGCCCGACCTCGATGCCGTGATCCTCGGTCTGTCGAGCTCTTCGCAGGTGTTGTCCTCGGGCTTCGTGCGCCCGGTCGACGGGGTGCCGACCTCCCAGTTCGGCCCGCGCTACCACCCGATCCTGCACGTGTGGAAACTCCACAGCGGTCTCGACTTCGGGGCAGCGTGCGGCCGACCGGTCGTCGCCGCCAAGGCGGGCACGGTGACCAAGACCGGCCCGGCCGGGGGCAACGGGACCCAGGTCGCGATCGACCACGGCAACGGTCTCATCACGACGTACAACCACCTCTCGGCGTATGCCGCGACGCCCGGCATGTCGGTCGCCCAGGGCCAGATCATCGGGCTGGTCGGCACGACCGGTCTCTCGACGGGGTGTCACCTGCACTTCGAGGTCATCCTCAACGGCGCGTTCGTCGACCCGGCTCCCTACCTGCTGCTGGCCCCCGCGCCGGTAGTCACCCTGCCGGCGGCGATCCCCCAGGTGAGCGCCGCGTCGCTCCCGACGCCGACCGAGTCCCCTGCGGCAACCGCAACCCCCAGCACGCCATCAGCGACCACCGAGCCATCAGCGACCACCGAGCCATCAGCGACCACCGAGCCGTCTTCAACCGGGCCTTCCGCCACCGAAGCGCCCAGTGTCGAGCCGTCCCCGTCGGCCACTGCGGAGCCGACGAATGCGCCACCCACCCAGACCATCCCGACGACGACGCAGCCGGCCTCGACAAACGAGCCGACCACCGCAACAGCCGACCCAGAGACCTCGACAACGGGCCGGACACCTGTTGTCGAACAGTCCCCGTCGGCCGCTGCAGCGTCTCAGGTCACGGCCAGCCCGTAACACACCCTCGTCAGGCGCCCCTCGTCGGTCACCTGCTGCGACGGCGGACGCCGCCCAGATCTCGGATCAGCGCCGTGGCGGCGATCAGCCGAGCCGTGCGGTGATCGCCTCGCCGACTGCACGGGTCGAGCGCGGCGCGCTGCCCCGCTCGGCGAGGTCGGCCGCCACCGCAGCTTCGATACGACGCCCGGCGTCGGGCAGGCCCACGTGGTCGAGCATCATGGCCACCGAGAGGATTGCCGCCGTCGGGTCAGCCTTGCCCTGGCCCGCGATGTCGGGTGCCGAGCCGTGCACCGGCTCGAACATGCTGGGCGTCGTGCGCGCCGGGTTGATGTTGCCGCTGGCCGCCAGGCCAATGCCACCGGCGATCGCGGCTGCGATGTCGGTGATGATGTCGCCGAAGAGGTTGTCGGTGACGATGACGTCAAACCTCCCGGGGTCGGTCGCCATGAAGATCGTGGCAGCGTCGACGTGCTGGTAGGCCGTCTCGACGTCCGGGAACTCGGCTCCCACCTCTTCGACGGTGCGGCGCCACAGGTGGCCGGCGAAGGTCAGCACGTTGTGCTTGTGCACCAGAGTGAGGTGCTTGCACGGCCGGGCCGCGGCGCGGGCAAAGGCATCGCGGACGACGCGCTCGACGCCGAAGCGGGTGTTGACGCTGACCTCGGTGGCGACTTCCGCAGGGGTGCCGGTGCGCAGCGTGCCGCCGTTGCCGACATAGGGCCCTTCGGTCCCCTCCCGGACCACGACGAAGTCGATCCCCTGCGGGGCGACCCGGGCAACGTCAAGCGGGCTGGCGACCCCTGGGTAGAGCTTGGCCGGGCGCAGGTTGACGAAGTGGTCGAGGGCGAATCGCAGCGGAAGCAGCACGCCGCGTTCCAGGACGCCACTGGGCACGGTCGGGTCACCGATCGCACCGAGCAGGATCGCGTCGTGGGAGCGCACCTCCTGCAGCACCGACGCGGGCAGGGTCTCGCCCGTTGCGTGCCAGCGGCGCGCGCCGAGATCGTATTCCGTCGTCCGAATGCTCACCCCGGACGCCACCGCCTCCAAAACCCGCAGCCCTTCGGCCACGACTTCGGGACCGATGCCGTCGCCGCCGATGACGGCCAGGTTGAGTGAGGTCGGGGGCGTCGGTGCACTCGCAGTCATACCGGTCAGGCTACGGCTGCGTCTCGCCTGTCAGGATGGCTGTTCCACATAGCGAACCACCCCCGCTCCGTAGGGAGCGGGGGTGGTTCGCGAACGCTCGATAGCGACGTCGGCAGGATCAGAGATCGATGACCGCGAAGTGCTCAGCGCCCACAGCGGCGGCGACCTGAGCAGCCACCTCTTGGGGCAGGGCAGAGTCGGCGTTGAGAATCATCAGGGCCAGGTCGCCGCTCTCATTGCGAGCCACCTGCATGGCCCCGATGTTGATGCCTGCGGCTCCGAGCAACTGGCCGACCTGGCCGATGACACCCGGCCGGTCGGCATACGTGAAGGTCGCCATGTGGTCGGTGAGCGGCACTTCGAGGTCGAAACCGTTCATCCCGACGATCTTCTCGATCATCCGCGGGCCGGTGAGGGTGCCCGAGACCGAGATCTCGGTGCCATCGGCCAGCGCGCCGCTGAGCGTGGTGACGTTGCGGAAGTCGCCGCTCACCGCGTCGGTCGTCATCGTCACGCCGACGCCGCGCTGCTCGGCGATGACGGGGGCGTTGACATAGGAGACCTGCTGCTCGACGACGTCCATGAACAGCCCCTTGAGGGCCGACAGCGACCAGATGCTCACGTCGTGCTCGGTGATCTCGCCGTGGACCTCGAGGTTGAGGTGCAGCGGCACCGAACCGGCGACGGCGGTGAAAATACGGCCGAGCTTCTCGACCAGCGCGATGCCCGGGCGGACCTCTTCGACGATGACGCCACCGGAGACGTTGACCGCGTCGGGGACGAGTTCGCCGCTCAGGGCCAGGCGCACCGAGCGGGCCACCGAGACGCCGGCCTTCTCCTGGGCCTCCTCAGTCGAGGCACCCAGGTGCGGGGTCACGACGACGTTGTCGAACTCGAAGACCGGAGAGTCGGTGCAGGGTTCCTTGGCGAAGACGTCCAGGCCCGCAGCACCGACCCGGCCGGACCGGATCGCCTCGGCCAGCGCGGCCTCGTCGACGATGCCACCGCGAGCAGCATTGACGAGCACCACGCCTGGCTTGACCTTGGCCAGGGCCTCGGCACCGATCAGGCCGAGAGTTTCGGGAGTCTTGGGCAGGTGGATGGAGATGAAGTCGGCGCTGGCGAGCAGCTCGTCGAGGTCGACCAAGCGGGCACCGAGCTGGCTGGCCTTGGTCGGGGTGGTGTAGGGGTCATAGGCCACGATGTGCATGCCGAAGCCGCGCAAGCGCTCGGCGACCAGGGCCCCGATCCGGCCCAGTCCCACGATGCCCACCGTCTTGTCGAGCAGCTCGACGCCGCCGAACTTGCTGCGCTTCCACGCCCCGCCCTTGAGGGCTTGGCTGGCCGGGGAGATGTGCCGGGCGGCGGCGAGCATGAGGCCGACGGCGAGCTCGGCGGCGGAGGTGATGTTCGAGGTCGGGGCGTTGACGACCATGACGCCGGCCTGGGTGGCCGCGGGCACGTCGACGTTGTCCAGGCCCACTCCCGCGCGGGCGATGACCTTGAGCTTGGGGGCCCCCGCGATGGCCTCGGCGTCCATCTTCGTGGCCGAGCGGATGAGGACCGCGTCGACGTCACTCAATGCCGGCAGGAGTGCGGACCGGTCGGCACCGTCGCACGATCGGATCTCGAAATCGGGCCCGAGGGCGTCGATCGTGGCAGGCGAGAGCTCTTCGGCGAGCAGGACGACGGGCTTGGTCACAAGCGTTCCTTAGGCTGGGCCGGCCTCCTCGCGAGGCCGGAGACGACGGATCGTCGGCACCTCGATGTGCCGCCTCCGAGCGTAGTCGCGCGGCCCTGAGGCACCGGGCCGTGCCTCGACTCGAGCGACGTGACCTCTCGCACGCGGAATCTGAGACAACCGATTGAGACAACCGCCCGGGTATGCCGTCCGGATCAGGACAGCGTGAGGTCCTCGGGCGCCTCGGGCACGGTCAACAGGCGACGCCGGGCGACCCGCGACAGCCACAGAGTGAGCCAGATGCCGACGGCCCCGACCGCCAGCCACCCCCACACCGTCGAGGCGGCTCCGCCGATCCATGCCTCGACCACGGCAAAGCCGACCGTCGAGTAGATGGCGGCCCAGACGATGGAGCCGACGATCGCGCCGATCTCGAAGCGCCACAACGGCATACGGAGAATGCCGGCTGCCAGGTTGATCGCGGACTGCACCCCGACGGTGAGGAAGGACAGCGCTACGGCCGGTGCACCGAAGCGCGCCACGAGGGTCTCCGCACGGCGCACCAGCGGGCTGTCGAGGTGACGCGCTGCCCGGGTCCGCTCTCCCCCACGGCGCGCTCCCCAGCCGAGCCAGTAGGTGAGATTGGCGCGCGCCATCGCACCCGCGAAGAACACGGCATACGTGAGGGCGAAGGGCCAATCCGAGAACACCCGGACACTGTACGTGGCACCGCCCGCCTTCCCTGACATCGGGAAGACGGGCGGGTATGCCGTGCCACCCCGGCCGCGGGTGCGGCGCGCCGGGGCGCAACAGCGAGATCAGTGGCGGGCGGCCGAGCCTTCGGTGTAGTCGGAGTCGCTGTCCTTGATCCAGCTCATCAGCTTGCGCAGCTTGCGGCCAGTGGCCTCGATCGCGTGAGCGGCGCCCTTGGCGCGCAGTTCCTTGAACTCCGGTGCGCCCGCGTCCTGGTCGGCGATGAAGCGCTGCGCGAAAGCACCCGACTGGATGTCGGCGAGGACAGCCTTCATGTTGTCCTTGACGCTCGGGTCGATGACCCGCGGGCCGGAGACGTAGTCACCGTATTCGGCGGTGTCGGAGACCGACCAGCGCTGCTTGGCGATACCGCCCTCGACCATGAGGTCGACGATGAGCTTGAGCTCGTGCAGGCACTCGAAGTAGGCGACCTCAGGCTGGTAGCCCGCCTCGACGAGCGTCTCGAAGCCGTACATGACCAGCTGCGAGGCGCCGCCGCAGAGCACCGACTGCTCGCCGAAGAGGTCGGTTTCGCACTCCTCGGTGAAGGTCGTCGTGATGCCGCCGGCACGCAGACCGCCGATGGCCTTCGCGTAGGACTTGGCGACATCCCAGGCCTGGCCCGAGGCGTCCTGCTCGACGCAGACGA
>ERZ795062.1552-NODE-1552-length-16233-cov-5.842008_pt1 | contig 16233 bp, 13 predicted proteins | sample MGYA00375146_ERZ795062 | MGnify/ENA primary metagenome ERZ795062 (study PRJEB30191, sample SAMN05720281) | activated sludge metagenome | isolation source: Anaerobic digester | place: USA | collected 2015-07-16 ... | reverse complement strand
AACCTCGACCGCTACGAGCTGTGGCTGCGCGACCACCTCACCAAGACCTTGGGGACGACGGCCACCGCCAGCGTCGAAGTCGAGTTCCCGGAACTCGCCGGCCAGTCCGTTTGCCACGTCCGGATCACCCCGAGCAACCGCCCGGTCTTCCTGACCCCGGGCAAGGGACAGCCGCCGCAGTTGTGGGTCCGGGTCGGCAACTCCACACGCCAACTCGGTGTGGACGAGGCGCTCAGCTATGCCGCTGACCGGTGGGGCCGGCGTCGTCTGCGCTGATCAGTGTCCGGATCCGCAACACGTTCGACGCAAAAACCGTCAGAAGGGGCGGAAAATGGACCTTTGAGACCGAACGCGTTGCAGATCCGGACATCACTTCCCCGTGAACCGGGCCGGCCGCCGCTCGACGAAGCTGCGCACGCCCTCGGCGGCGTCCTCGGAGACCAGAATCCGCGCCAGGGCCTCCTTCAGGTGCTCGCGGGCGGCGTCCTCGCCGCGGTCGCGGGCGATCCGGGCGCTGGCCAGGGTCTCCTGCACACCGAGCGGGGCCTGCTCGGCGATAGTCTGCGCGATCGCCAGTGCCCGATCGAGTTGCTGCCCTGGTTCGACCACTTCTTGCACCAGCCCTATCCGGTAGGCCTCATCGGCGCCGAACTCGTCGGCCGTCAGCAGGAACCGCATCGCGTTCCCCCAGCCCAACTCTGCGGTGGCACGCAGGGTCGCCCCGCCGAACGGCAGGATGCCGCGTCCGATCTCCAACTGCCGGAACCGTACATCCGAGGCGGCCACCACGACATCCGAAGCGAGCGCCAACTCGATCGTGAGCGTGTAGGAGATGCCCTGCACCGCCAGCACCACGGGTTTGGGCACGGGCGGCGCCCACATCCCCCACGGGTCATAGCGGTAGGTGCCGGCCAAAGCCCCCGGGCCGACCTGAGCCACTTGCGGTCCCACTTCGGCCAGATCCAGGCCCGCCGAGAAGTGGTCGCCGATCGCATGGACGACACCCACCCGCAACTCGGGGTCGGTCCCGAGTTCCTCGTAGGCCCGGCTGAATTCGTCGATCACCTCGAGGTCGAAGGCATTGCGCTTTTCGGGACGGTTCACGCCGATCAGGAACACATGATCGCGGCGCTCAGTGATGACCTTCACGCGGTCCTCCGGATGAGGTCGCGCAGCGTCTGCTCGTCGATGCCGCGCAGATCTTTGATGTACAGGCAGCCCTTGCCCCGGGTGTGCGGGCCGAGGGCATCGTCGGATTCCGGCATGTTGTACAGCGCCAGATTCGCTTTGCGCGGTGAGAACCCGACCCGGAACCACGGCTGGGGGCCCTTGCTCGTCGTGTACTCACCGTCGCCGAAGCCGATGATCGCCGAGCCCCACATCACGGCCTGGGCACCGGTCTCCTCGGCCATGATCTGGGCCAGTGCCCGGGCATCCTCACGGCGTCGTTCGTCGGGAACAGAGTCGAGAAAGGCGGCAACGTCGTCGGCCATCGGCTGCGTCTTCATGGGCCAAACCTACGCTGGGATCTGTGCGACTGCGAGCGGTGTTCGGCCTAGCCCTGCTGGTGCAGGTCTGGGCGCTTTACGTACCCAGCGCACCCTCCGTCGACACCGGCCTGCCGCTGGACAAAGTCGTTCACGCGGCGCTGTTCGCGCTGGTGACCTGGCTGGGCTTGCGGCTGGGCTATCGCTGGATCATCCCAGCCATGGTTGCTCAAGCGGCCCTCAGTGAACTGGTGCAGTCGTGGTTCTTGCCGCAGCGCAGCGGGGACATCGCGGATTTACTGGCCGACCTGCTCGGGATCGCGCTCGCCTGGGCGATCAGCTCCCGCCCTGCATCTTTCGCACCTCGTCGTCGATCTGCTGCTGACTCGGCGGGACATTCGCCGGACCGTAGGCCCCGAACGCCGTGAACATCGCTGCGATGCCCATCCCGAGCATGGCCCAGGCCGGCCAGAAGTAGCCGCCGCCGGACAGCGCCCAGATCGCCGTCAGGATCACCGACACAATCACGAAAATGCCGAGCATCTGCCAGAAGTTGCGCTTGTCCTTGATGCGTTTGGCCGCGGCTGCCCGCAGTTCCTGGTCGCTCATGGCCGACAGCGTAGACCGCAGTGGTTGCTGATCGCACCTGCCGCAGGACGCCGCCGTGACGCAAATGCGAGCGAAGCGTCCCAGATGTGAGCGAAAGGCACGGGGTTCTTCGCTCACATCTGGGGCGTATTGCTCACATCTAGTCGCGCGGCCTAGCGCACCTGCCAGGCACGCAGCGTCATTCCGGCAGCCCGCAGCCGCTCGACCAGGGCGTCACCCATCGCCGTGGCAGGCGTGAGCACGCCGCCCTCGCCGTCGGTCGTTGCCAGGCACAGGCCGGACTCGCCAAGCATGCGGGACGTCGCGGCGTAACCGGGGTCGCCTTTGCCGATCACCTCAGCCCCGTAGATGCGGCCGTCCGGTAGCAAACTGCGGAATTCAACGCGGAAGCCGCCCTTCTCGCGGGACTCCTCGCTCGGCCCTTCGCCGGGTTCGGGCAGGAATCGGGACGCGATCATGCGGGTCGGGCTGAAGCCGAGGGCCATCATGCCTCCCGTGCTGCCTGCAGCCAGCGCCGTAGCGCGGGCGCGGCCGCCCCAGCCCGGACCGGTCGCGACGACCTCTTTGTACTCGAAGTGCTGGCCGTAGGCGAAGTCCGACAAGTAGTTCGACCGGCGCACGACCCGCGTGTTGATCATGGCCATGATGAACGGTCCGGTCCAGGAGTCCAACGACGGCTCATAACGGACCCACATCTGGTCACCCACGTCAGGTCCCGACTGGCCGGGGGTCAGGGCGTACGGATCGGCCATGATCTTCCCGAGCCGGGGGTCCTTGCGGGCCACCTCCATCTGCCCGATGCCGCTGGCGATCGTGCCGCCGCTGAGCCCACCGCTGGCCCAGCGCACGGCCATGACCGTCTTGCCGAGTTCGCCGCCCGCGGCTTCGTGCAGCAGGTAGACGCCGAGGTCCGACGGGATCGAGTCGAAACCGCTGGCATGCACGATCCGCGCGCCGGTCTGTTTGGCCATGGCGTCGAAACCGTCGATGCTCTCGCGCATGAACAGAACCTCACCGGCGAGATCGGCGTAGTGCGTGCCCGCCTGCGCGCACGCCTCGACCAGCGGCAGGCCGTACTTCATGTACGGGCCAACTGTGGTGACCACGGCTTTGGTCGATTCGGCCAGCGCATGCAGGGAGCGCGGGTCGTCGGAACTGGCCGTGATCATGGGCCAGGACACGCCGAGATCGGCCGCGACTTCCGCCAGTTTGTCGGGGTTGCGGCCGGCCAGCGCGATCCGCTCGGGACCCCCGCGTTCGGCCATGTACTTGGCTACCAGCTTGCCCGTGAAACCGGTCGCGCCGTACACCACGAGATCGAAGTCGCTCATGGTCCCACCGTACGGGCGGGTGGAATCCCCACAGAACGAGGCTGCTGGCATCAAGGCGCGTACCCCGATCCGGCCGTTCGTCTGCGAACTAGTCTGATCCGGTGCGCATCCACCGGGCCTGGGCCGTCGCTGCGGTGACGTTCCTCGTGCTGCTCGGATCCGCCGCGTTCCGCTCCAGCTACGGGCTGATGCTGGTGCCGATCGAGGAGGACCTGGGCTGGACCCGCGCCGCCACCAGCCTGGCCGTCTCGGTGAACCTGTTGTTCTACGGGCTCACTGCCCCCTTCGCGGCCGCGTTGATGGAACGCGTCGGTATCCGGCGGGTGGCCGCTGTCGCGCTGGTCCTGATCGCCACCGGAACCGGGCTGACCGTCTTCATGACCCAGCCGTGGCAACTCGTCCTGCTGTGGGGGGTCGTCGCCGGGCTAGGTGTCGGCTCGACCGCGCTGGTCTTCGGAGCACTGATCACCAATCGCTGGTTCGCGCGCGATCGCGGCCTGGTGATGGGGCTGTTGGGTGCGGCCTTCGCGACTGGGCAACTCATCTTCTTGCCCTTGCTTTCACACGTGATCGACATGCATGGCTGGCGCGCGGCGTCGCTGCTGATCTGTGCACTGACTCTGCTACTGGTGCCCCTGGTACTGGGCGTGGTGCGTGATCGTCCCGCTGATGTCGGTCTGCTGCCCTACGGCGCCACGGAAGCGGTTCCGGAGGATGTCCCGGCTCAAGGTGCGGCCCGTCGAGCTGTGTCGGTGCTGGTCGACGCTGCCCGCACGAGGCCGTTCTGGCTGCTCGCCGGGACGTTCTTCGTCTGCGGCTGGACCACGAACGGGATCGTGAGCACCCACTTCGTCCCCACAGGCCACGATCACGGCATGGCAGCCACCACTGCCGCCTCGATGCTGGCCGTGGTCGGCATCTTCGACATCATCGGCACGATCGGCTCGGGCTGGCTCACCGACCGCTTCGACCCGCGGGTTCTGCTCGGTGTGTACTACGCGCTGCGCGGGCTCGCGCTGGCTGCGGTGCCCGTGATTCTGGGGCCCTCGGTAGAACCAGGGCTGCTGGTCGTCATGGTCTTCATGGGTCTGGACTGGGTCGCCACGGTCCCGCCCACGGTGACGTTGTGCCGCGCCTTCTACGGGGTGGAGCGCGGCGCGATCGTCTTCGGCTGGGTGTTCGCTGCACACATGATCGGAGCGGCGTTCGCAGCCACGATCTCGGGCGTGATGCGCGACATGCATGGGACCTACAGCACTTCCTGGTGGCTGGCCGCTGCGTTGGCGCTGGCGGCGTCAGCGACGTGCCTTGCCATCCCGCGCGTGCGGCAGGGTCAGATGGCGACTGCCAGCACGTAGTCGCTTTCCGGCGTTTCTGCTACGAAGAACGTGCGCTCGCCGACGATCCGGAAGCCGCACTTCTCGTAGAAGCGAATGGCCCGCTGGTTCTCCTTGTTCGTCCCCAGCCACAGCCAGTCGTGACCCCCCTGGCGGGCGCGCTCGAACGCGACCTCCATGAGTTGTCCAGCCAGACCGGATCCGTGGGCGTGGGCATCGACGTAGATCCGCTTGACCTCCAACGGGCGCTGCCAGTCGGTGTCGATGGGCGGCCGGTCGAAGGCAAGCATGAGGTACGCCTCGTCGCCGATCAGGTAGAACTCAGCGCCGGCCGCCATGTGTTCGCGGAACCGTGCTGGACTCAATTGGGTGGCGATGTGCTCGGCCATGGCGTCGGGCGGGGTATGGGGTGGACAGGCCAGCGGGAACGTCCGCGCCGCCAGTGCTGCCAGAGTCTGCGCATCCGCTGGAGTTGCGCGGCGGGCCGTCATGACACAGTCCCGGGCATGCCGTACTTGTTCACCAGCCCCACGCACAGGCGTCCAGTCCCACGCCAGTTGCGCGCGCTGATTCGCAGTGGTTGCCCTTGGCACGTGCGCACCTTGCCGGGAGTCAGCGCCAGCAAAACCCCGAGCCACCTCACGGGGTCAGTTTAGGAACGTCACGGATTCGTGACTCCCAGATGGGCGCCGGTGAACCCCGGAAAGACCGACTGCAGGACGTCGTCACCTGCATCGCAACGGTTGGCGAGGATGTCGGCGAGCACTGCCCGATAGTCCGTCGTCGCCTTCACATCGCCGTCGTACATGCCCTGGTCGTTGAGGCCCAGCCACGTGCCGTGCACTTCCCCGCCGTTGACGTTCCCGCCCGCCACGAACATCACGTTGCCCCAACCGTGGTCGACCCCACCCGAGTCGTTCTCCTCCACCCGCCGGCCGAACTCGCTCAATGTCACCAGCGTCACACCCTGCGCCGCTGAACCAAGGTCGGCGAAGAAGGCTCCGATGCTGTCGCCCACGTCGCGCAATTTGTCGAACATCCAGCCGCCGGATTCTGGCCGTCCAAGACCCGCGTGCATGTCCCAATCGCCCTCGTCGATGGTCACAACTCGCACGCCGATGCCGGCCTTGATGATGTGTGCGGCCTCCTGCAGGGAGCGCCCGAGGTCGGAGTCCGGATACGGCACAGCCGGCGTGTAGGAACCCAGCGCTGCGGCCGTCGTCAGCGCGCCGAGCGTCGTCAACGCCGGCCCCTTCACGTGCGTGGGCGCCGCGTCGTGCAGGGTGGTGAGCGCACCCACCCACTTGTCCCGCTCGGCTGCATTCCAGGCTCCAGACAGCGCGAAGTCGTCCAACCGCCCGAACCCCAGCTCGTCGAAGGGGCCACTGAATGCCATGGGCATCCCGCCCCACCCGATCTGTACGCCGTCGAACGCGCCAGTCGCATTCCACGAACCCAGCGTGCGGTCCAGCCATCCAGTGCGTACTCCGCTGCCCGGCGCCGCCCGCTCGATCTCGTCCATCGCCGAGAAGTGCGAACGGTTGGGACTCGACATGCCGCAGGCCGTGACCACAGCGAGGTCGCCGGCGTCCCACAACGGCTTGAGCCCGTTGAGCGCGACGTTGAGCCCGAACATGGAGTCCAACGGGACAGTGCGGTTCACCGGCACCGCGATCGAGGGTCGCAGCGTCTGGTAGTTCGGATCGCCCACGGGCGGCACTGCCGACAGCCCGTCGAAACCGCCGCGGAAGGACAGCACCACCAGGACGTCACCGGTATACCCGGGCGCCGCCCACCCCACCTGCGTTGCCAGCAGCGGCGTGGCCGCGGCGGCACCGAGGACACCCAGGAAACCACGCCGTGACATGGCCTGACATTCAGCACAACCGTTCATGTCACCTCGCCAACAGGTAGGGAGAGTCGAGCAGCAAGGCCACCACGTAGGGCAGTCGCCAGCCGTAGATCGCGCTGTTCGCATTGGCCGGTGAGTTCGCGCTCTTGCCGAGGAATGCGAGCAGCGCTTGCTTGTGGCTGGCAGCGGGCTGTAGGCCGAACAGCTGCAGGCCGATGCGATCGATCGCCTCACCGTAGGTTGCCGGAAGCGTGCCGGCGAAGACGTACTCCAGAAGGTCCGGTTGATCGACGTTCGATCCGCTGTCGGCCAGTCCGAGCGTGGCGTTCCAGCGGTTCAGCGTCCAGACCGGCGACGTCCAGGCTTGCGGCGCGTCCGGCCAACCGGTCGGATAGGGAGCGCCGAAGGGCGACTGACCGAGGCCGTCGGTGATCCAGGTGATGTCCTCCCACCCGTCGATCCCGTCGCCCGGCGTGATGCCCAGTCGCCGCAGGGCCGCGATGTAGGCGTCGAACGGGCGCCGGGTCTTGCCGCCGGCACTACTCCAGAACTCGTCAGTTCCGAAGACGTGTTCAAGCAGCGCCGAGACGTTGCCGTCGGTGTTCTGGTAGACCGCCACGAGCGCGTCCACGTACCCGGCTGACGGTGTGTCGCTGACGAACCGGCGCGCGAGCTTGCTGCAGATCCTGCGGGCCGTCGAGGGGTGAGTTGCCAGGTAGTGCGCATAGGCTCGGAACACCTCCAGGCCACCGGCTCTGGTCGCGTTGCTGTGGCTGAAACCGAGGACTCGGACGCCACCTGCCCAGTGCCGCCACGGCTTGTACTCGAACTCCTCGCTCTCGCCGTCGACACTCAAGCCCGTCAGAATGCGGGCCGAGTTGAGGACGTCCTCCTCGGTATAGCCGGCCTCCAAGCCGACCGTGTGCAACTCCAGCAACTCCCGGCCCTGGTTCTCGTTCGGGTGCTCGTCGTCGGACTCCCGGTTGTTGAGGTAGGTCAGCATCGCCGGGTGAGTCGAGACCGCGACCAGCAGATCCTCGAACCGTCCGAGTGCGTGTTTGCGGATGGTCCACTGGTAATGCGCGCGGGAGGCCGCCACTCCGTCCGAGGGCACCGTGACATTGAAGTGGTTGGCCCAGAACTCCTCGAGGGACGCCAGCAACTGCCGGCGCGACCAGGACGCCCGCACGATCATCCCCGTGTTGACCCACATGAGTTGCCGCCAGCCCTCGCGTTTGTCATTGCGCAGGTCGTCCTCGACTTGCCAGATCTCGTCGGCCTGGTCCGGCAGCCGTTGCAGGTAGGCATCGCAACTGCTGTCGTCGATGCTGTCCGGCTGGAGTTGCCGACGTAGCCACGCCCGGGCACCGCCGACCTCTGCCACGTCACGCAGGCCTTGGGGTGAAACTCCGTAGCCCACTCGGTTCAGGACGTGGTGCGTGGCGTTGGCGGCGCTGTAGGGCGATACGGCGACCACGGTGGGATCGCCGGGATTCTGCGGCGGCGGTGAGGGCGTCTGCCCTGGGGGCGTCGGTGTCGGCGTCGCGGGCTCAGGCGCCACGTGGCGCTTACCGCTGGCACCGAGCAGCTTCAAGTGCAGCTTGCGGGAGTAGACCAGCGCCCGCTTCGTCTCATCCCAGAGGTACGGCGTGCGCACCCACGCGCCGTGCCTCTTCTCGAACACCTTCTTGCCGACGAACTTCGCCGTCACCTGCTTGACCTTGTGCTTGGTGACGCGGGTGACTCCGGTCTGGGCGTTGTAGGTGTACTTGACGGCGACGAACTTGCGCACTGTGCGCACACGCGCGGCCTGCGCCTGGGCCGGGGCGATGGCCAGCCCGGCTGTGAGCGCACCCGCGGAGAGCATGGTCCGGCGGGCCAGCGTCCTGTGCTCCATGGGCGCCCATCGGCGGTTCAGGGGTCGGGCTTGAGACCGATCACCCCTGGGGCATACCCCGAAAGCGTCACGGGGATGGCGGCGTGTGCACGACCTCTCGGGTAGTTGCCGCACTGTAGTAGCCGTCGACGGACCGTGTGAAGAAGGAGAGGCAGGACGCACCGGCCGGCACCCCGTAGAGCAGGTACGTCCCAGAGCCGGTGGGCCAGATGTCCAGTGGCTGGTCGGTGTTCTCGTCGAAGCTGGTTCGGCACTGTCCACTAGCGGCCAAGGTCGCGACCAGCCTCGCGTCCGCGGGGATCAGGGCAGTGACCTCGTAGTCTGCATACTCGGGATTCTCGACCAGACCTGTGATCTGCGGCGGGGCCACGAACGGCGGCGCCGTGGTGATCTCCCGGCTCGAGGTCGGGCCCGCCAAACCCCACTTGTTGACGATGCGCGCCTGCACGCAGTGCCGTCCTGGCCTCCTCCTGAGATCGTCGCCGGGCTCGACCCAGCGGCCGGCGGCCAGCGGCAGCGTGTCCCCGGAAAGCCAGTCCATCTGCGCGGTGCCGCTGCTGCAGCCATTGGGCGCGCTGAAGAGCGAGACCTCGACCTTAGAGCCAGGGCGCGCGGGTCTCGGCATCCCCCACGTGACGCTGACTGGGCTGTCGGGACTCTCCCCGCCGGTGACCCTCAGATCTGGCACCTCGGGCGGGGCAGGCTCGAGCAAGCACAGGCGCTTACTGGGTTTGCGGAACTTCCCGCCGTACAGCCTGATCACGCCACGGACATCGTCGGCCTTCAGCAGCCGGCAGGGGTAGTAGCCAGGCTGGATGTCGAAGCACCGTCTCTCGATCGTCGGCTCCATGATTCGGCAGTCGTCCTCGCGCCCCGACCCCACATGGTCCAGACCCAGAACGTGCCCGAACTCATGCGTCAGCAGCATGGCACCGAAGATGCGGCTGCTGGCGTCAACGGGCTGCCGGGAACCGGAGTCGCGCCTCAGATGGAGATACGCGTTGGGCTGACGGCCGATCGAGGAGTATCCGCTGAAGGCACCCGGCACGTCGCCGAACCCGACCTGAACATCGGCGCGGGCCCGGCTCTTGACCTTGCGCAGGCGGACCTTGGCCCCGGCGGTGTTCCACGCCTTCACGGCCTGGCGCAACTCCCAGTCATAGGACTTCGGCAGCGTCTCGTGGAACGTAATGGTGCGCCCGGGCCAGCGCGGGCCGGGCGCGTTGTACGCGAATGCGGGTCCGGACAGCAGCATGAGCAGCCCAACCGTCACAACCAACACGCCCCGCGTGCGCATCGTCACACGCTAGTTGCGGGCATCCCAGGGGTCAATGGGCCGCTCAGCGCAGGAACGCCGCCAGCAACTGGTCGGCTGCGACCGCGGGCGGCAACTGCCCGGCCAGCACAGCCGCCTCCGTCTCGGCCACGGCCACCGACTCCCGGAACTGGTCCAGCAGACGGTCGCCGATCAACGCCCACATCCAGCCGATCTGCTGGCGCTGCCTGCGTTCCTGACGCTCCCCGGTCGCAGACAGCCGGTCCCGATGGGCGACAATCTGTTCCCAAATCTGCGGCAACCCCTCATTGGTCAACGCGGAACACGTGAGCACTGGCGGGGTCCAGTTCGGCGATGCCGGCGTCATCAGGTGGATGGCCCGCCGATAGTCCGCCGCAGCCATCCGGGCGCGTTTCACGTTGTCACCGTCCGCCTTGTTCACGGCGATCAGGTCGGCGATTTCCAGCACGCCGCGCTTGATGCCCTGCAACTCGTCGCCGGCCCCGGACAGCATCAGCACTACGAAGATGTCGACCATCTCGCTGACGGTGGTCTCGCTCTGTCCAACGCCCACGGTCTCCACCAGCACGACGTCGAAGCCGGCGGCCTCGCAGAGCAGGATCGACTCCCTTGTTGCACGAGCGACCCCGCCCAATGAGCCGCTCGCGGGAGAGGGCCGGATGAAGGCGTTGGAGTCTGCGGAGAGCCGCTCCATGCGGGTCTTGTCGCCGAGGATGGCGCCGCCCGTGCGGCTACTACTTGGGTCTACGGCCAGCACTGCCACTCGGTGTCCGGCGTCGGTGAGGTTGGTCCCGAACTGGTCGATGAACGTCGACTTGCCTACGCCGGGCACACCCGTCAGGCCTATCCGATCCGCGCCCCCGGAGTAGGGCATCAGCGCGGTCAGCAACTCCGCAGCCTGCGCGCGATGCTCGTGCTTTCGGCTCTCGACCAGCGTGATCGCGCGGGCAAGCCACATGGTGTCGCCACCCCGGACGAGGTCGGCCAGTTCGGCCGTCCCCGGCAGCGGTTGCTTCATGAATTCAACTGCTCCAGCAGGTCCTCGGCGGCTTCGGCAATGACCGTACCGGGCGGGAAGATCGCCGCGGCCCCTGCCGCTCGCAGCACCTCGAAGTCCTGTGGCGGGATCACCCCACCGACGACCACGAGGATGTCGGGCCTGCCCAGGTCGGCAAGGGCCTGCTTGAGTTGCGGGACCAGCGTCAGGTGACCGGCGGCCAGCGACGACGCACCCACGATGTCGACGTCGTTCTCCACCGCCTGCCGTGCGACCTCTTCCGGGGTCTGGAACAGCGGGCCGATGTCGACCACGAATCCGAGGTCGGCGAACGAGGAGGCGATCACCTTCTGGCCGCGGTCGTGGCCGTCCTGCCCCATCTTCGCAATGAGGATGCGAGGGCGCCGGCCTTCCCGGGTCTCGAACGCCTCGACGCTGTCCCGCACGGTGTCGACCTGCGCGTTGTGGTCACCCATCTCCTGCCGGTACACCCCCTGAATGGAACGGATCTCGGCCTTGTGCCGACCGTACACGCGCTCCAGGGCCTCGCTGATTTCCCCTACCGTGGCGTGCGCGCGGGCCGCTTTCACCGACAGGTCGAGCAGGTTGCCGGTGCCTTCGCGGGCGGCCGACTCGAGGTCGTTCAGCGCATGTTCCACCGCCGCCGGGTCCCGCTCGGCGCGCAACTTCTGCAACTTGGCGATCTGGCCCGCGCGAACTGCGGCGTTATCGACCTTCAGAACGTCGATGTCCTCGGCTTGCGTGGGCCGGAACTTGTTGACACCGATAACGGCTTGCCGGCCGGAGTCGATGCGAGCCTGTGTGCGCGCCGCCGCCTCTTCGATCCGCAGTTTCGGGATTCCGGCCTCGATCGCCTTGGCCATACCGCCAAGTTCCTCGACCTCTTGGATGTGCGCCCAGGCCTTGTCCGCCAGCTCCCGGGTGAGCCGCTCGATGAAGTACGAGCCGCCCCACGGGTCGATCACCCGGGTGGTGCCGGATTCCTGCTGCAGGAACAGCTGAGTGTTGCGGGCGATGCGGGCGCTGAAGTCGGTCGGCAGCGCCAGCGCCTCATCCAGGGCGTTGGTGTGCAGGCTCTGCGTGTGGCCCTGCGTCGCGGCCATCGCCTCGATGCAGGTGCGCACGACGTTGTTGAACACGTCCTGCGCGGTCAGGCTCCAGCCAGAGGTCTGCGAATGGGTGCGCAGCGACTGCGACTTCGGGTTCTTGGGGTGGAACTGCGAGACAAGTTCGCTCCACAGGAACCGGGCCGCCCGCAACTTGGCGATCTCCATGTAGAAGTTCATGCCGATTGCCCAGAAGAACGACAGCCGCGGCGCGAACGCGTCGACGTCCAGCCCGGCGTCGATGCCGGCCCGGATGTACTCGACGCCGTCGGCCAGCGTGTACGCCAGCTCCAGATCGGCGGTCGCACCAGCTTCCTGCATGTGGTAGCCGGAGATGGAGATCGAGTTGAAGCGCGGCATTTTGTCGGAGGTGTATCCGAAGATGTCGCTGATGATCCGCATCGAGGGACCGGGAGGGTAGATGTAGGTATTGCGAACCATGAATTCTTTGAGGATGTCGTTCTGAATGGTTCCGGTGAGCTTCTCAGCGGGAACGCCCTGCTCCTCGGCCGCGACGATGTACAGGGCCATGACCGGGAGCACGGCACCGTTCATCGTCATCGACACGCTCATCTTGTCCAGCGGGATGCCGTCGAACAGCACCCGCATGTCCAGGATGGAATCGATTGCCACACCCGCCATGCCGACGTCGCCCTGAACGCGCGGGTGGTCGGAGTCGTAGCCGCGGTGAGTGGCCAGGTCGAACGCGATGCTCAGGCCTTTCTGACCCTGTGCGAGGTTGCGGCGGTAGAAGGCGTTGGAGTCCTCGGCGGTGGAGAAGCCGGCGTACTGCCGGATCGTCCACGGCTGGTTGACGTACATCGTCGGGTACGGCCCGCGCAGGAACGGCGGCAGGCCCGGATAGGTGTCGAGGTGCAACCCATCGAGATCCTGGGCGCTGTAGAGCGGCGCCACGTCGATCCCTTCTGGGGTTTCCCAGACGAGCTTGTCCGGCGTGCTGCCGGTGCTCTGCGCGACAGCTTGCTCCCATGCTTCGCGATCCGGATGCGGAGCGCGCGGCGGCAGCGGGATCTGGCTGAAGTCGGTCATCGCAGGGCCTCCGCTCGGGTGAGGACATCGAGGGCGTCGACGCCGAGGTGGACGTACTCGTCCACGCTCGGGTAGTCGCCCTTGCCGGCCAGGTAGACGCGCTTGGCACCGGCCGCCTTGAGTGCGGCGGCAGTGGCTTCTGCCTGCTCGGCGTACACGTCGTCGCTGGAGCAGATGCAGGCGATCGGAGCGCCGGAGGCCTTGAAGGCCTCGGCCACATCGCCGTCGCCGGTGACCGCCCGAATACCGCCAGCCGCGAACAAGTTGCTGGCGAATGTCGCGCGCGCAGTGTGCACCGCAATTGGACCGAGGTTGGCCAGGAACACGGTGCCTTCCTGTTCGCGCAGTTCCTCGTACGGCTCAGCCAGGCGGCGGCGCGGCCAGATTGTCGCTCGCGTGCCATTGACCGGGATCGCCGGCCGCGAGTCGGTCTCCGGCACCGGCACCGGATCAGGACGCTGCTCGTCCAGCAGCGGGAACTCGCTGACCCCGGTGATCGGGTGCTTCCGGGTGGCGATCTGATCGTCGCGCCGGTCAGCCACCACAGCGATGTCAGCGCCGACCTCGTCGAGTGCTTCAAGGATTCCGCCGGCCGCCTCGATCCGCTGGAAGAACTTCCAGCCAGCCGCGGCGAGTTCGTCGGTGAACGTCTCGAGGTACCAGCTGCCGCCCGCCGGGTCGAGCACACGTCCGATGCCAGACTCGTCCTGCAGGATCAGTTGGGTGTTGCGTGCCAGCCGCCGGCCGAGCTCACCAGGCAGACCTGCCGCCGAGTCGAACGGGGCGAGCGTGAGGCTGTCGGCACCGCCTACGATCGCGCCCACTGTCGCTGCCGTGCCGCGCAGGATGTTCACCCAGGGATCGACCTCGGTCAGCCATCGGTCTGCGGACACCGCGAGGATCTGTGCCGAATCCTGCGGTTGATCCATCTCGCGCAGGACGGTCGCCCAGCAGTGCCGCAGCGCCCGGATCTTGGCGACTGTCGCGAACAAGTCGACGTCGGCCGTGACCTCCAGCGCAGGCGGAGCGCCGGTCTCCCGCAGGTAGTGCAGCGCGACAGCCAGGATGTAGCCGATCTCCTGGGCTTCACTGGCACCCGCGTCACTGGCCGGCGCTCCCGAAGCCAGGAACGTGCGGAGTCTCGGTGTTCCCGGCTCCGGCAACGTCAGGTCAGCTTCACCTGTCGTGACCAGCGCACCGATCGGGTCCACGCCGAGGTTGCCCATCGCGTCCGGCGCGAGTTCACGGAACCAACTGGCCACCAACGCGCCATGCGCTCCGGCCCGCAGGCTCACGGCAGCCGCATCGAAGACGACACCATCCAGCACCCGGGCCAGATCCTCCTTGGACCGGATGCTGACGCCCTCGCCAGCACCGAGATCCAGCAGCACCTCCACGCTGGTCGCGCCGTTGGCGAGGTCCTCGAGCAGCTGCGCGTTTGCGGTCGCGATGTCCGGATGCACGACGCGCGTGCGGATGTCCCACTGCCCGTTCGGCCGCGGTTCCACATGAGCGCCGCGCAAGAGCGGTTCGAAGCCCGGGAAACCGGACTCGTCCTGTGCCGTTGGACCTTCGGTGTAGAGCGGCTCGATCCGCAGACCGTCCAGCGTCGTGCTCACCAGTGTGCGGTCGAAGTCCTTGCCCTTGAGCACCTTGTCAACTGCAGCCAGCCATTGCTCCCGAGTAGCCACTCTTCGAGGATAGTCCTGGCCATCGGGGCGGTATGTCCGACGGGCGAGGCGTAGCGTGGAGGCGGAGGCGATCATGAACGCGCGCCGAATCACCGGTCTTGCCACAGCCCTGGTTCTCGCCACCGGACTGGCCACAGGAGTGAGTCCATCTGTCGCAACGGCAAAGCACCGCATACCTGACCGTTGCTGGCCGTCCTACAAGCACGACCTGCAGCGGCTGCAGCGGCGTATGAACGCTCAGCTTCCGCATTACGACGCCCCCTACACCAGCGTCAACGCGATGCTCGACGGGATGGTCGACATCCTGTCCAGCGATTCGCAGGATCTCTTGCCGCAGATGGAGGCGGGCGCTTCTGAGTACCGCGAGACGATGACGCCACTCATTGCGGACGATCGGAACAGCGCGACGAAACTTGTCAGTGTGGTGCAGCGGTCCAACAAGAGCTGCTTCAACGGCAAGCGGCAGCAGAAGTTCCTGACGGGCATGGCCGGCGTCCGCTCAGCGTTCCAGGACCTGTTCGGCGCGTACGGCACAACGCAGTTGGCAGCCGGCTATCTCACGACCGCGCAGACCGCCAAAGCCCAGGAAGCGCTCAACAAGGCCGCCGTCGACAGCGCGACCGTCGAGGATCAGTTCGACCAGGGAATACAGGCTCTGCGCGATCTCGTCTAGCGCCACGCCAAGTGTCACAGTTGTGCCCATGAGCGACGCGCATGAATGGGACGCCCTGCTCGACTACACCGCCGGGAAGGCGAAGGCGTACCTCGACGGTGTAGACGAGCGGCCAGTTCCACCCGCGGTGGCGACGGACGACCTCGTGGCCGACTTCGACCTTCCAGCAGACGGCCTGGACGCGAAATCCGTGATCGAGCAGTTGTGCCGCAACGCCGAGCCTGGACTGACCGCCATGGCCTCACCCCGCTTCTTCGGATTCGTCATCGGCGGCGTCTACCCGGTTGCGCTGGCTGCCGATTGGCTGACCAGCACCTGGGACCAGAACGCCGGATTACGCGATGTGACCCCAGCCCACAGCGCAGCCCGGGAGGGGGTCGAGCGCTGGCTGGTCGATCTGCTTGGACTGCCCGCCGGAACGACCATGGGTACGGTCACCGGCGGGCTGATGGCCAACTTCACAGGACTTGCGGCGGGGCGCCACGCAGTCCTGGCCCGGGCCGGTTGGGACGTCGCCGAGCAGGGTCTGCAGGGAGCGCCGCGGGTGCGCGTCCTCGTCGGCGCCGAACGCCACGACACCATCGATTTGGCGCTGCGCTATCTCGGTCTTGGAGCACCGGAACTCGTCGCCGCCGACGAGCAGGGCCGGATCCGGGTCGACGCTCTTGCAGAGACTTTGGACGAGGGGCCGACCATCGTGGCCCTGCAGGCCGGCAACGTTCACAGCGGCGCCTTCGACGACTTCGCCGCCGCTATACCGCTGGCCCACGAGCACGGCGCCTGGGTGCACGTCGACGGGGCGTTCGGCCTGTGGGCCGCTGCCTCCCCGCGCACCCGGCATTTGACCGCAGGCTTCGAGCAGGCCGATTCGTGGGCGACCGATGC
>ERZ795062.1550-NODE-1550-length-16264-cov-46.923869_pt1 | contig 16264 bp, 17 predicted proteins | sample MGYA00375146_ERZ795062 | MGnify/ENA primary metagenome ERZ795062 (study PRJEB30191, sample SAMN05720281) | activated sludge metagenome | isolation source: Anaerobic digester | place: USA | collected 2015-07-16 ... | reverse complement strand
AACAAGACCCGAGCTCAGCGCCCAGCCGTCAGGCGCGAGTCGCCTCGACCCAACGCTGCACGAGAGCGTCGGCGGCGCCGGAGTCCAAGGCTGCTTCGGCGCGATCCATCCCGGCTCGCACGTCGGCGTGAACCGCGGCGGGGGTGCGCCCCGAGTCATTGGCGGCGGCAACAGCCAAGGCCGCACCGGCGTTGAGAACGACGGCGTCACGCACCGGCCCACGCGCTCCGCCGAACACGTCGCGCACCACTGCGGCGTTGTATGCCGCGTCGCCGCCACGCAGCGCCTCGGTCGGCGAGAGGGTCAAGCCCAACCGGATGGGGTCGAGTTGGTGCTCGACGACGTCACCTGAACGGACCCACCAGACGGTGGACGTCGTGGCCAACGTCAACTCGTCGAGCCCATCGTCGCCGCGGAACACTGCGGCATCCCGGCCCCGACCGGCGAAGACGCCGGCGATGATCGGAGCCATCCGCGCGTCGGCGACGCCGACGGCGGCATACGTCGGCTGGCCCGGGTTGGTTAGCGGGCCGAGGAAGTTGAAGGCCGTGGGCACACCCAACTCCCGGCGGGTGCCGGCGACGTGGCGCATCGAGGGGTGGAACTGCTGGGCGAAGCAGAAGGTGATGCCGACCTCGTGGGCCAGTGCCTCCACGCGCGCTGCGGGCAGCGTCAGGTCGATGCCCAGGGCTTCGAGGACATCGGCCGATCCCGAGCGGCTCGAGGCCGCACGGTTGCCGTGCTTGACGACCGAGACTCCCGCAGCAGCACACACCATCGCGGCCATGGTCGAGATGTTCACCGTCTGGGCGCGGTCACCACCGGTCCCGACGACGTCAAGGCTGAGTTCGGGGGCCTGGATGCGCGTGGCGTGGGCGAGCATCTCGTCGGCCAGGCCGCGCATCTCCTCCACGGTCTCGCCCTTGGCGTGCAGCGCCATGAGGAAGCCGGCGATCTGGGAGGGGGTCGCCCCGCCGCTCATGATCTCGCCCATGGCCCAAGCGCAGTCCTGACGTGAGAGATGACCACGCTGGAGCAACCGCGAGTAGACCTCTGGCCAGGACTGGGTCCCTACCTCGTTGTTCACCGTCGACCCGAGGTCAGTGCGCGGCCGTGGCGCCAGCCCCGGCCCCAGCCAACTGGGTCACCGCCCGAGCCAGCGCAACCGGGTCGAGGGGATGCGGCACGACGGCGTCAGCCTGCGACCAGGCCGCCAGCCACCCGTCCTGGACTCGGCCGGTGAGCACCAACGTCGGCGGGCACTGGAAGATCTCGTTCTTCAACTGACGGCACAGGCCCATCCCACCCATCGGGGTGGCCTCGCCGTCGAGGATGAGGACGTCGAAACGCCGGTTGTCGACCGCCTCGACGACGGCAGCGTGGGTGGCGCACTCCAGCCAGGAGGTCACCTCGACGTTCTTCGCGGGCCGTCGGCCGACCGCGAGGCGCACGGCATCGCGGACCGTCACGTCGTCGCTATAGAGCAATACGGAGATCTGGTGGACGGATGCGGGGACGGCCGGGCTGGCCGAGTGCGCCTGCGATGCGGTCATGTCGCTCATGCTAGTCGCCACGTGCGCGCGCCCGCGCGGGCCGGGGGCGGCGCGGCGGCATACCCCACTCTGGGCGGGAACCCCCCGTGGTGACCAACCTCATGGGGCCCGCTGAGCACGAAGTTGACTCGTTTGGCGATTAACCGGGGGGTCGGTCGCACATGCCGACACTCGGCACGCCATAATGGCGCGCGTGGCGACAGCATCGGCGATTCCAGCGCACCCAGTGAGCAGCGGGCATGGTCCGGCGACCCGACCGAACATGGTCCAGGTCGGGACCATGGTCTGGCTCTCCTCCGAACTCATGTTCTTCGCGGGGCTCTTCGCGATCTACTTCCAGCTGCGGTCGGTCTCGGCCGAGCTCTGGGCAGATCAGACCGCGAAGCTCAACGTGACCTTCGCGACCATCAACACGGCGATCCTGGTCATCTCGTCGGTTTGGTGCCAGATCGGCGTGATGAAGGCCGAACGCGGTCAGGCATCGCGCACCGGCAAGCTCACCGAGATCGGCAAGTGGGGCATGCGCGAGTGGTACGTCGTGACGTATCTCTTCGGCGCAACCTTCATCGCCGGCCAGGTCTATGAGTACGCCAAGCTGGTGTCCGAGAACGTGACGCTCTCCTCCGACCGCTACGGCTCCGTGTTCTACATGGCGACCGGCTTCCACGGTCTGCACGTCACCGGCGGCCTCATCGCGTTCCTGCTCATCATCGGGCGCACCTTCACGACCCGCCGGTACACCCACACCCAAGCGGTGGGCGCGGTCGTCACCTCTTACTACTGGCACTTCGTCGATGTCGTGTGGATCGCGCTCTTCGCCGTGATCTACCTGCTCAAGTGAGCATCGACACCCCCCGACCCGCGAGAACCCACGACAGGACGACATCGTGAACGCCTTGGCCGCACGTCGCCGCCACCCAGCCGCCATCGCCATCCTGCTGTTCCTCGGGCTGGCCCTGGTCGGGACGGCATACTCGCTGCTTGCCCCCAAGCCCGCCCAGGCCGCCGTCGCGACGGCCGATGACGCGGAGCTCGGCAAGCAGTTGTTCCTCGCCAACTGCGCGACCTGCCACGGTCTCAACGCCGAAGGCACCAAGTCCGGTCCGACGCTCATGGGGGTGGGCGCCGCGTCCGTTGACTTCCAGGTCAGCACGGGGCGTATGCCGCTCGCCGGCCCCAACGTCCAGGCGCCGCGCATCGACACGGTCAAGTTCACCGAGGAGCAGATCGCGGCCATGGCGGCCTACGTCGCCTCGTTGGCTCCCGGCCCCGCGATCCCCGACGCCAAGCTGACCTCGGGTGAGGGCGGCGACGTCGCCCTCGGCGGCGAGATCTACCGGGTCAACTGCGCGATGTGCCACAACTTCGCCGGATCCGGCGGCGCGCTCACCCGCGGCAAGTACGCCCCGTCGCTCTACGGCGTCGACGGCAAGTACGTCTACGAGGCGATGATCACCGGCCCGCAGTCGATGCCGGTCTTCAACGACACCAACCTCAACCCGGAGGCCAAGGCTTCGGTCATCGCCTACCTCAAGGCGACCCAGGCCGAGCCGAACGTCGGAGGGATGACCTTGGGCAACCTCGGTCCGGTGTCCGAGGGGATGTTCGTTTGGATCTTCGGTCTCCTGCTCATGATCGCCTGCGCCTTCTGGCTCGGCCAGAAGGCCGCGTGAGCCCCGCCTACCCCACGACGACAGGATCGATGACCTCATGAGTGACCAGGTCACCCCCACCAGCGGGTCGGCGAGCGGCGCCGGCACCGTCAGCCTCGACGAGGGGCATCACGTGGGCAGCGGCGGTCTGCCGGCGACGTTCGAGAACCCCGGGCTGCCGCCGCACGTCCACCGCGCCGCCGACGACGACCCCAAGGCAGCCAAGCGCGCCGAGCGTCAGGTCGCGGCGTTGTTCACGCTGTCGATCCTCGGCACGCTGGGGTTCATCGTCAGCTACTTCGCCATCGACCGGACCACTTCGGTGTTCCTGCCGTTCGTCGGGCTGACCAACCTGCTCAACATCATGCTCGGTGTGTGCCTGGGCATCGCCCTGCTGGGCATCGGGTTCGGCGCCGTCCACTGGGCCAAGACCCTCATGTCCGACGAGGAGGTCGTCGAGGAGCGGCACGCGATCGCCTCCTCCGACGCGGCCCGTGCTGACTTCGTCGGTGCCCTGGCTGCCGGCGCAGAGTCCGCCCAGTTGGCTCGTCGCCCGCTCATCAAGGCGACGGCCGGCGCGGCCCTCGGCTTGTTCGCCCTGCCCTTGGGTGTCCAGCTCGCCGGCTCGATGGGTAACCCCACGAAGGCTCTGGAAGAGCTCAAGCAGACGATCTGGGACGTTCCCACGGGTGGCAAGCCGATTCGGCTGGTCCGCGACCCCGAGCTCACCCCCATCAAGGCTTCCGATGTGACGATCGGCTCGGTCTTCCACGTGATGCCCGAGACGCTCAAGGAGCTTCGCGAGCACAACGTCAAGGAAGGCCACTCCGAGTGGCACGGCGTGTTGGAGGCCAAGGCCAAGGCCGCCGTCCTGCTCATGCGCCTCAACCCGTCGGAGTTCAAGGACGACGTCCTCGGCCGCAAGGCCCGCGACTGGGGCTTCCAGGGCATCGTCGCCTACTCCAAGATCTGCACCCACGTCGGGTGCCCGGTGGGCCTCTACGAGCAGCAGACCCACCACCTGCTCTGCCCCTGTCACCAGTCGACCTTCGACGTCACCCGTGACTGCGAGGTGATCTTCGGCCCGGCCAAGCGTCCGCTGCCGCAGTTGAAGATCACCGTGGACGACGAGGGCTACCTCGTCGCCCCGCAGGGCTTCGCCGAGCCTGTCGGCCCGAGCTACTGGGAGCGCCTCAAGTGAGCACCACTGCCTCCGCGCGCACCGCTGCAGACCTGCGCGCCGCCGACGCCAAGGGCCGCAGCGGCTCCGAGAGCAAGGCCGGCGCCGCAGGCGTGTGGGTCGACGAGCGCACCGGCCTCGCCAAGGGCGCGGCATACATGATGAAGAAGGTCTTCCCCGATCACTGGAGCTTCATGCTCGGTGAAGTGGCGATGTACTCGATGATCATCTGTCTGCTCACCGGCGTGTTCCTGTCGTTCTGGTTCGTCCCGAGCGCCGGCCAGATCCCCTACAACGGCTCCTACCTGCCGTTGCAGGGCGTGATCATGTCCGAGGCGTACAACTCGACGCTGGCGATCTCGTTCGACATCCGTGGCGGCCTGCTGATCCGGCAGATCCACCACTGGGCCGCCCTGATGTTCTGTGTCGCCATCACGGTGCACATGCTGCGCGTGTTCCTGACCGGCGCGTTCCGCAAGCCGCGCGAGCTCAACTGGGTCATCGGCTCGATCCTGTCGATGCTGGCCATCGTCGAAGGCTTCGCCGGCTACTCGCTGCCGGACGACCTGCTCTCGGGCACCGGTATCCGCGCCGCCGAAGGCTTCATCCGCTCGATCCCGCTGGTGGGGTCCTACATCTCCTACCTGCTCTTCGGCGGCACCTTCCCCGGCGAGGCGATCATTCCGCGGCTCTACTCGGTGCACGTCCTGCTGCTGCCGGCCGTGCTCATCGGCCTGTTCACCGCGCACATCGTCCTGGTCATGGTCCACAAGCACACCCAGTTCCCCGGCCCCGGCCGCACCAACGAGAACGTCGTCGGCTTCCCGCTGATGCCGGTCTACACCGCCAAGGCTGGTGGCTTCTTCTTCATGGTGTTCGGCGTCCTGGCGATCATCTCGGCGCTGGTGACGATCAACCCGATCTGGGCCTACGGTCCTTACGACCCGTCCCCCGTCACGGCCGGTTCGCAGCCTGACTGGTACATGGGCTTCGCCGACGGCGCCCTGCGCCTCCTGCCGGGTTTCCTCGAATTCGAGCTGTTCGGTTTCACCTGGAGCATGAACGTCTTTCTCGGCGCCGTGGCCCTCATCCCGTTGATGTACACGGCCGCGGGTGTCTACCCGTGGATCGAGGCCTGGGTGACTGGCGACAAGCGCGAGCACCACCTGCTCGACCGCCCGCGCAACGCGCCGACCCGCACTGCGATCGGCATGGCCGCGTTCTCGTTCTACGTCGTGCTCATGTTCGCCGCGGGCAACGACATCATGGCCATCCGCCTGCAGTTGTCGATCAACGACGTCACCATCCTCTTCCGGATGCTCGTGTTCGTCGTCCCGGTCATCGTCTTCTGGGTGACGCGACGGATCTGCTGGTCGCTGCAGCGCCACGACCGTGAGAAGGTCCTGCACGGTCGCGAGACCGGCACGATCATCCGGACCGCCGAGGGCAAGTTCTTCGAGCGGCACGAGGACATCGACGCCTTCGAGCGGTGGCCGCTGGTGGCTTTCGAGTCCCCCGCACCTCTGGCGCTGACGGACGCGGCCGACGCCAACGGTGTGTCCTCCAAGGATGCGAAGAAGGCACGTCGTCGCGTCGCGTGGTCGAACTTCTACTTCAAGACCCGCGTCGAGCCAGTCACCCCGACCGAGTTGGCAGCCGCTCACCACCACGGCGAGCACGAGGCCATCTCCGGTGGATCGGCTCCGGCGGCGATCAAGCACGACAAGCACCCGCACTGACCCAACGGTCACCCTGAAGGGCTCCTGGACTCCGGTCCGGGAGCCCTTCGGTTGTTCCAGGTCACTCCCCCGCCGGCTCCCCTGCCGCCTCATGTAGCCGCTCACTTAGCCACTCATGCGGCCGAGGGCGCCCGTCAGGCCGTCAGCAGCTGCGCCAACCTGGCGCGGCCTGCCTCCTCCTCGACGTCGACGTCGAGCACCTTGGTCCGGCTGGTCGCGCCGGCCACCAACGTCACATCTCGACGGCGCACGCCGAACGCCGCTGCCACGGCATCCATGACGGCCGCCGTCGCCGCACCGTCCACAGCGCGCGCAGAGACCGCCACGGTCAGCACGGCGTCCTCCCCGGCGCCGTAACAGCCCCCTACGCGCGTCCTGGACGCGCCTGGGCGCACGCGGACGCTCAGACGCACTCGCGGACCCCCTGGGGCCTCGGTGACCCGTGGAGGGCCACCAGTCGCTGCTGTATGCCGTGCACCGTCACCTCACCGCGCTCGTCGGGTCGGCGACAGCCAGGCAACCGGGTCTCATGCGCCCACTATGGCAGGCTCGCCATCGTGGCTCACCGCAGATATCGGCTCACCCCGGAGCAGTTCGATGCCGCCGTCGAGGAGGCCCTCGAGCTCATCCCCGCCCAGTTTCGCCAGGCGATGGCCAACGTGGCCGTCCTCGTGGAGGCCGAACCTCCCGAGGGTGAGGAGGAACTCCTTGGCGTCTACGACGGGGTTCCGGTCACTCACTGGGGCCAGGACTGGGGTGGGAGCCTTCCGGACCGCGTGACGGTCTTCCAGGGGCCCCTCGAGCGGATGTGCGCGACCCGGGAGGAGTTGCTCGACGAGATCGCGGTCACCGTCGTCCACGAGATGGCTCACCACTTCGGCATCGACGAGGAGCGACTGCACGAGCTCGGCTGGGGCTGAGCAGAGCAGGCGGCATACGCGAAGGGCCGGTTCCGCGATGCGGAGCCGGCCCTTCGGGTATGCCGTATGGATCAGTTGGCGTAGTCGCCCTTGAAGTGCTCGAAGGTCCAGCCGACGAGCGAGACGCAACCGATGACGAAGGCGATCATGAACAACCACCAGCCGACGGCCAGGCCGGCGAAGGCCAGCGCGGACGAGAAGCCGAGCGCCAGCGGCCACCACGAGCTCGGGGTGAAGAAGCCGTAGTCACCCTCGATGTCCGAGATCTCGCCGTCCGGGTTGTCGTCCGGAAGGTTCTCGAACTTGCGGCTGGTCACCCATAGGTACCAACCGGCCAGTGCCATCATCAGCGCCGTGATGAACAGCGCAATGGGCCCGGCAATCTCGAGAACTGCTCCGTAGTCCTTCTGCTGCCACGCCGCATAGAACGGCACGGTGCCGAAGAAGAAGATCATGAGGATCAAGAAGATCCGCCACATGGCCTTCATGCCGTCACCCCTTGTTCTTCTTGGACGCGTTGCCCTTGCTGGACGCGGTCTCGCCGACCTCGGCAGCGCCGAGGACCTTCTGCAGCGTCGACGGGTCAGGAGCCGGTCCGGACGGCGGTGCAGCCTGCGGGTGATGCAGGTCGAAGGCCGGACGCTCCGAGCGGATCCGGGGCAGGCTGTTGAAGTTGTGCCGCGGCGGCGGGCACGAGGTCGCCCACTCCAGCGAGTTCCCATAACCCCACGGGTCATCCACGGTCACCAGCGGAGCCGTGCGCCACGTCTTCCAGACGTTGTAGAGGAAGGGCAGCATCGATGCGCCCAGCAGCACGGAGCCGATGGTCGAGATGATGTTGCCGGTCTGGAAGCCTTCCTCGACGAGGTAGTCGGCGTAGCGCCGGGCCATGCCCTGGATGCCGAGCAAGTGCTGCACGAGGAACGTCAGGTGGAAGCCGATGAAGAGCATCCAGAAGTGGATCTTGCCCAGTCGCTCGTCGAGCATGCGGCCGGTGAGCTTGGGCCACCAGAAGTAGTAGCCGGCAAACATCGCGAACACCACGGTGCCGAAGATCGTGTAGTGGAAGTGGGCCACGATGAAGTAGGTGTCGGTGATGTGGAAGTCGATCGCCGGGCTGGCCATCATGACGCCCGTGATGCCTCCGAAGAGGAAGGTCGTCAAGAAGCCCAGGGCCCAGATGAGGGGGGTATGGAAGGTCAACGACCCGCCCCACATCGTGCCGATCCAGTTGAAGAACTTCACCCCGGTGGGCACCGCGATGAGCATCGTCATGATCGCGAAGAACGGTAGGAGGATCTGGCCGGTCACGTAGAGGTGGTGCGCCCACACGGCCACGGACAGACCGGCGATCGCGACGGTCGCGAAGATGAGCGTCTTGTAACCAAAGATCGGGCGGCGCGACATCACGGGGATGATCTCGCTGATCACGCCGAAGAACGGTAGGGCCAGGACGTAGACCTCCGGGTGGCCGAAGAACCAGAACAGGTGCTGCCAGAGCATCGCACCGCCGGCCTCGACATCGAAGATGTGCATCCCGAAGCGCCGGTCGCCACCGAGCCCGAAGAGCGCGGCCGCCAGCACCGGGAAGATGATGAGCGCGAGCAGCGCCGTCACGAGCACGGTCCAGGTGAAGACCGGCATACGGAACATCGTCATGCCTGGTGCGCGCATGCAGACGATCGTCGTGATGAAGTTGACCGACCCGAGGATGGTGCCGAAACCGGTGAGGGTCAGGCCGAAGACGCCGAGGTCGGTGCCGAGGCCGGGGCTGTAGATCGAGTTGGACAGCGGCACATACATGAACCAGCCGAACGACGCCGCACCCTGGGGGGTGAGGAAGCCGAGCGCCGCCACGAGGCCACCGAGCACGTACAGCCAGTAGGCGAACATGTTCAGCCGCGGGAACGCGACGTCCGGTGCACCGATCTGCAGCGGCACCAGCGCGTTAGCGAAACCGGCGAACAGCGGCGTCGCGAACAGCAGCAACATGATCAGGCCGTGCATGGTGAACAGCTGGTTGAACTGCTCTGGGTTGTCGACGACCTGCAGGCCGGGAGCAGTCAACTCGGCCCGGATCATCAGGGCCATCGCCCCTGCGAGCAGGAAGAAGACGAACGAGGTGATGAAGTAGAGGTTGCCGATCTTCTTGTGATCGGTCGTCGTGATCCAGCTGTAGAACGTCTGCCCTGGCCGTGGCCGCGGGTGCTGCACCCGGGCCGCGGCCTCGGGGCGCTCGATCGTCGCAGTCATCACTTGCTCCCGGTCGGGGTCGGGACCATCTTGAGGTCCTTGGTTTCGAGGGGCTCACGGTTGAGCGTGTTGGGCAGCTGACCCTCCTGGCCGAGGCTCTTGAGCTTGGCCATCTCGGCGTCGAAGTCCTCCTGCGAGACGATCTTGACCTTGAAGAGCATCTGCGAGTGGTAGGCACCGCACAACTCGGCGCACTTGCCCTGGAACTCGCCAACCTGGGTCGGGGTGATCTGCAACCGGTTGGTCTTGCCGGGGATCATGTCGAGCTTGACCAGGAACGCGGGCACCCAGAACGAGTGGATGACGTCGCGGGCGTTGAGGACGAACTCGACGCGCTTGTTGACCGGCAGGTAGAGCACCGGCTGCGGCGTCCCCGTCACTCCCCCGTTGGGGTTGAGCTCGGAGTGGACGCCACTGGAGTAGACGTTGTCATCGACGTAGTTGAAGTCCCAGCTCCACTGCTTGCCGACGACATTGATCGTGTAGTCCGGCTTGGTCGAGACGTCCATGAGCGCGGCCTCGTCTCGCGCCGTGTAGTAGAACAACACGGCGATCATGAGGACCGGCACGACCGTATAGAGCAACTCGATCGGCACGTTGTAGCGCAACTGGGGCGGCAGTTCCGGATCGTCCTTCTTGCGCCGGTAGGCGATCATGCACCAGATCGCCAAGCCCCAGACGAGGGCGCCGACCGCGAGGCCGGCGATCCAGGTGCCCACCCACAGCGTGGTGATCCGACCCGTCTCGCTCGTGACGTGCGCTCCAGCCGTGCCCTCCGGCAGCCACCCACTGGAGGCGCTGCTGTTGACATTGGCACAACTGGAAAGGAGGAGCGTGGCGGAGGCCGCCAGCCCGGCAATGGTCAATCCCCGCCGCGTGACGCGAGCGGAGGTGTCTGCGTGCTTACGCAACGGGCACCTTCCGAATACAGAGTGACTGCTCGTGTGTGGGGCCACCCTACCGCGATGGAATCGACGGATCACGGCAGGGGTGCCGATAACCTCTCGACGTGGCGTATCCCTCATTCGGGCCCTCAACGGAGCCTCCTTTCAGGCACTCCCGCCGGGCGCTCCTCGATGCCGCGCAGGGTCCCGTCCACCCGGCGGCACGCGAGACGATGGCCGCGGCCTGGGAGGCTGGGTGGGCCGATCCGCGGCGCCTGCACGCCGAGGGCCGCCGGGCCCGGCGACTGCTTGATGAGGCCAGATCCGTGCTCGCGCAGGGCCTCGGCGTCGCCCCCGAGACACTGAGCTTCACCCCCGGGGGGCCGACCGCCTTGCGCCTCGGGCTGGAGGGTCTGCGGTATGCCGCCCGCCGCACCGGAGCGCGACTGGTCGCCGCCACGGTCGAACACTCGGCGATCCTGCTGCCCGGGCGACACGCCGCCGCGGCCGCGGGCGACCCTGGACAGTTCGGTCCGGTCCCGGTCGATGCCCTCGGGCGGGTCGACCTCGCCGCGTGGGCGACGGCCCTGGACTCCCCCGGCACGGCCGTGGCCGCGCTGCAGAGCGCCAACGGCGAGGTCGGCACCCGCCAGCCCCTCGCGGCCGCTCACGAGGAGTGCCGGCGGCGCGGCATACCCCTGCTTGTCGATGCCACGGCGGGTCTGGGCCGGGACGCCACCCCCGAGTCTTACGACGTTCTGGTCGGGGATGCCCGCTCGTTCGCCGGTCCCCCGGGTATCGGTCTGCTGGTCCTCCCGCCGCGGACCCGCTGGCGCCTGCCGGGCCCGCCCACCGAGGTGGAGGGCGGCCGGGTCGAAATCGAGCCGGTGCTCCCCTTGGCGCTGGGTGCCGCGGAAGCCTGGGCGCAGACGGTCGCCGCACGCGACGCCGACGCCCGCGCGGCTCGCGCCCTCGTCGACACGATCCGGGCCGCGGCGGCAGCGATCCCTGACACCGAGGTGGTCGGAGATCCGCTCGACCGACTCCCCCATGTCGTGACGTGTTCGTTCCTCTTGGCCGACGGCGAAGCCCTCGTCACCGAACTCGATCGGCGCGGCATCGCGGTCGCGTCCGGCTCGGCGTGCACATCGAGCACCCTTGAGCCGAGCCACGTGCTCGCGGCGATGGGCGCCCTCACCCACGGCAACATCCGGGTGACCTTGCCCCTCGAGTCGGTGTCGCCCCAGCGGACCGACGATGTCGCCGCGCTCGTGGCCGCACTTCCCGACGCCGTTGCTGCGGTCCGAGCCCAGTTGCAGGCCCGATGACGCCGCCCGGCGACCCCACCGGCGACCCCACCGTCGACCCCACCGTCGACCCGGCCGAAAGCGACGCCGCAACGGTCACCGTCGACGCCCGCGGGCTGCGCTGTCCCCTGCCGGTGCTGCGGCTGGCTCAGGCCCTCGCGCAACAGCCGCCGGGCACCGCAGTGCGGCTGCTCGCGACCGACCCCGCGGCGCACACCGACGTTGCGGCCTTCGTCCGGATGCGGGGGCTGCTCCTGCTCGGCGTGCGCGTCGAGGGTGAGCACACGGCATACCTCGTGCGCGGAGTCAGCGCCACGGCGCCGGAAGCGGCGCCTCCAGGGCCTCCCGCAGCAGACCCAGGTATGCCGCCCGCGGCACCTCCCGCACGCCCAACGACGCCAGGTGAGGCGTGACCCACTGGACGTCGATGATCCGCCGAGGATCGCCGTCGGCCGTGATGAGCTCGCGCAAGGCGACCAGCGCGACCTTGGAGGCGTCGGTCACCCGGTGGAACATCGACTCTCCCGCGAACAACCCGCCGATCGCGATGCCGTAGAGCCCGCCGACGAGCTGATCCCCGGACCAGACCTCCACCGAGTGCGCCCACCCGAGCGCATGCAGTCGGGTGTAGGCCCGGGTCACCGGACGGGTGATCCACCGGCCCTCGCGGTCGGGGTCGGCACAGCCGCGGACGACCGCATCGAACGCCGTGTCGACCGTCACCTGCAGCCGAGCGCAGGAGCGCCGCAGCGAGCGGCTGACCCTCAGGTCCTCGGGTCGGAGCACGCCGCGCGGATCCGGCGACCACCACCCCATCGGCCCCGCGCCATGCCGGCCCAAGCCCATGGGGAACGCCCCCGCGCGGTAGGCGGCGAGGATGGTCGCCGGCTCAAGATCGGCACCCGCGCCGACGAGATCCTCCCCCGCGTCTGCGCGCTCGATGTCGAAGGCATAGCGCGAGGGCCCCGGATCGAGCGGCATGGCGGATGGGTGACCCGGGTCCGTCAGGGTTTGGGGCAGCGGATGTGGGAGCGAATCGCCGTGGCGGCGTCGGCTCCGTAGGCCTCGTGGATGCGCTGGACGAAGGCGCTGGTCGTCAGCGAATACTCCTGGGTGCCGACCGTCTCGATGACGTATGCCGCGAGCGTCGAACCGAGCTCGGCGCACCGACGGTGGTCCAGGCCCGCAGCCAACCCAGTGAGGAAGCCGCCGCGGAAGGCGTCACCGACCCCCGTCGGGTCCAGCGGCTGGACGCCCGGGACGACATCAACGTGGATCGGGTCGTGGCCCTTCTGGCGGATCGTCGCGCCGTCCTTGCCCTTCGTCGTCACCTGGACTCCGACGGCATCGGCGAGATCGCGCTCGTCCCAGCCGGCCTTCTGGGCGATCATGTGCGCTTCGTACTCGTTGGTGAACAGGTAAGCGGCGCCCTCGATGAGGTCGCGGATCCCGCGCCCGTCCAACCACGCCAGTTGCTGGGACGGATCGGCCGCAAAAGGTATGCCGCGCGTGCGGCACTCGTCGGTATGGCGTTGCATCGCCACCGGGTCGTTGGGGCCGATGAGGACCAACTGGATCCCGCCGACCCGATCAGCCACCGGCTTGAGCTCGATGCCACGGGCCTCGGTCATCGCGCCGGGATAGAACGTCGCGATCTGAGCCATGTCGACATCGGTCGTGCACACGAACCGGGCGGTGTGGGACTTCCCGGACACGTGGATCGACTGGCAGTCCACCCCGTGGCGCTCCAGCCAGGATCGATAGTCGTCGAAGTCCTTGCCGACCGAACCGATCAGCACAGGGTGCTGGCCGAGGTTGGCCATGCCGAAGGCGATGTTGGCGGCGATGCCCCCGCGACGGATCTGCAAGTCGTCGGCGAGGAAGGACAACGAGACCTTGTCCAGCTGTTCGACGACAAGGGAGTCGGCGAACTTCCCCCCGAAGGTCATCAGGTGGTCGGTGGCGATGGACCCCGTCACGGCGACGCGCATGCCCGCAACGCTAGTGGACGGCATGCCCCCTAGATCGCAGGGCCGGAACTGAAGAATCACCACTACTTGACATGTCTAGGTACTGGTCATACTCTCATAGCCATGACAACGCACGACCCACAGATGCTTAAAGGGGTGCTCGGGCTGCTCCTGCTGCAACTGCTCGATGAGGGTGACGGCTACGGCTACGGCATCGTCACCCGATTGCAGGAGAACGGCTTCGAGGACCTCGCCGAAGGCACCGTGTATCCCGCGCTGGCTCGGTTGGAGGCGGCCGGCCACCTCGATTCCTACCTCCTGCGCTCCGCCGCCGGGCCGGCCCGCAAGTACTACCGGATCACCGCCGGCGGCCGCACGGAGTTGATCCGCGCCCGTCGCGACTGGGACGCACTTGTCGAGCGCGTCCGACTCCTCACGCCGACTCAACTCACCGCACAGACAGGGGCCTGACATGTCCGCATACGAGTGGTTCCGGATCCGCCGCACGATGCTCGCCTACGACTACTGGCTCGATGTCGAAGGCGTGACAGGTCGAGCCCGCAAGGACCTGCGCGCGGAACTCGTCGGGAATCTCACGGACGCCACCGCCGCGGTCGGTTACCCGGCCGCTCGGCGGTCGCTGGGCAGTGTCCGCACCCTCGCCACTGCCGCAGCGCCGGACCGGGACAGCCGGCCCCGCTGGGTCGTCGGGTCGTATGCCGCGATCGTCGTCTTCGCGATCGGAGCCTTTGCCACGCTCGGCCTGATCACGGCGTGGGCTGACGGTGTCATGGCGGCAGGCGGCGGTCAGGGGCTGTGGATCGGGCATCCCTTCTTCCTCCCCTGGGTCGAGATCACGGTCCGCCAGGGCGAGACGCTGCAGATCCTCGCCACCTTCAACCCCTGGAGCGTGGTGGTCCCCCCGCTCGTCGCCTTCCTCATCGGGTCGCGGATCTGGCGACTGGCCACCCGACAGTCCTCCCCCACACCCGCTGCCCAGGTGCGCTGACGTCTGGACGTCGTGTCGGGACCTCGCGTCACGGCATACGCGAAGGCCCCCGAGACCGCAATGGTCTGGGGGGCCTTCGTTCGTTCTGCGGGAGTGGGTCAGCTGAAGCTGTCACCGCATGCGCACGAGCTGCCTGCGTTGGGGTTGTCGATGGTGAAGCCCTGCTTCTCGATGGTGTCGGCGAAGTCGATCGTCGCGCCCTCGAGGTAAGGGGCGCTCATCCGGTCGACGACGACCTCGACCCCGTCGAAGTCGCGCAGCGCGTCGCCATCAAGGGTGCGCTCGTCGAAGTAGAGCTGGTAGATGAGACCTGAGCAGCCGCCGGGCTGGACGCCGATGCGAAGGCGCAGGTCGTCACGGCCCTCCTGGGCCAACAGGCTCTTGACCTTCGAGGCCGCGACGTCGGTGAGGACGACGCCGTGGGTCGCGGTGCTGGTCTGGTCCTGGACGCTCATGGTGAATTTCCTCGGTGGTCGGGTGCGTGGGAAGTCGTGTCAGACGGTGCTGGAAGGGTCAACCGTGGCCGATTGACGGTTGTTCCCCCGCCTGCGGCATCGGTCCAATGTACGACGTTCGCGGCTGATTCCCTAGTCCGTACGTCCCGGTTGTGTGCGTCTGTGACGCACCGGTGCCCGCGTTGGTGGGGAGTCAGGTGCCGCGTCAGGTGGGGGTCGGCGGCGACCAGGTCCGGGCAACACTCTCGGCTCGGACGGCCAGGGCGCGGGCCGGGTCGGCGGCGAAGGCGGGCCAGGTGGCCAGGGAGCTCGCGACGGCATACGTCCCGGAATAGCCCGCGGCCATGGTCTCGCGTCGGCCCGCCTCCACGCGCCCACACAGGGCGATGGCCGGTATGCCGCCCTCCTGGGCCGCGTGGGCGACCGCCGCGCTCGCACTGGAGCGCAGGGTCTCCCAACCCAGGATCGTCGAGCCGGTGACGACGAGGTCGGCCCGAGCGACGGCTTGGGCCAGGCCGACGACCTGCGGTCCCTCGGTCGCGCCGTCACGCAGCGCGGCTCCGAGCACGGCCAGACCGAAACCGAGCCCTGCTCCGGCTCCGGCGCCCGGCTGACGATCCAGCCGCACGGAGGTGCCGGACAGCAGGTCCCGCCGCTCGGGACGGGCTCGGCGGACCAGATCGACAGCGTGGCCCAGGGCCGCCTCGATGAGTTGGGCGTGCTCGGGGTCGGCGCCGAGCGCAGGGCCGTGGGTCGCCGCGACACCGGCGAGGCCGAGCAGCGGCTGGTGCAGGTCGCCGAGGGCGACGAGCTGGGTGGCGCCGAATCGCCCGATCGCCGTGTCGAGGGCTCCGAGGTTGTCTGCGCGCAGGAGCACCAGGTGGGCAGCACCACCGCTCAGCGCAGCCCGGCCCGCCGCAGTGGACGGCTGGTCGGGGATGAGCCGGCCCAGCATCCCGAGACCGGCGTCGAGCACCAGCGATCCGGTGAGGCCCAGGACGATCCGTCGTGGGCGCAGGCGCAGAGCCGCCTCCAGCAGGTCACCCACGCCGCCCGAGCTGGCGGCGGCGGGGTCATCGCCGGCCGTGCCATCGGGGCTGTGGGTGGCCTGGGTGGCCTGGGCGCCGAAACCGGGCTGCTGCACCTGCCCTCCGCCGGCTTGGGCGGCTTCGAGATAGACCGTGGCGCCGTCCGTGCTGACGAGCATCGTCGCCGGGGTCGGGCGACCCCAGGGGTCATCGACCATCACTACCTGCACCTCGCCGCCCAAGGCCCTGGCCACGGTGTCGATGAAGCCCGGCCCGCCGTCCGACACCGGCAGCACCTCGATGCTGTCGTGCGG
>ERZ795062.1548-NODE-1548-length-16275-cov-6.372441_pt1 | contig 16275 bp, 20 predicted proteins | sample MGYA00375146_ERZ795062 | MGnify/ENA primary metagenome ERZ795062 (study PRJEB30191, sample SAMN05720281) | activated sludge metagenome | isolation source: Anaerobic digester | place: USA | collected 2015-07-16 ... | reverse complement strand
GCGTCCGGCGCAACCCGCGTCGCCGGAACCGCCAACTTCAAACCCGCCTACGCGCCCGACTTTCCCACGGTGCGGATCGTCGCCGCCCAGCCAGGTCACACCGTCACCCCCGAAACGCTCGCCGCCCTCGGCGTGGTGGCCCCAGAGAAAGCCCAACCCATCCCCCCCGCCGTAGCTTCTCGAACCCCCGCCGCGCCCCGCACGAGCAAATGGCCGAGTTACGCCCGTTGCCTCGAAAACGCGCCGGTCGGCGCGAGTGGCCACGCCAAGCGCACCAGCGCCGATTTCGTCTGGTGCAAGATCGCCCTGTCGTGGGGCCACGGTATCGAAGACACCGCCGCACGGCTCCTGCTGGAAAGCGACAAGGCGAAGGAGAACGGCGAAGCCTATGCCCGCCAGACCGCCGAACATGCCGAGTTCGCCGCGAGGCAGCGCAACGCCGCCGGACGGCAGCCAAGATAGGCGGCAGGGCAGGGGAGAATCCACGGGGGGCTTCTGGCTTAGATGGCCCCGCGCACCGGCGAAATTCGCCCGCTGGCGGGCTTTGACGGCTTGGGCGATGGAATGGGTCGCCAGAACGGCTGAAACGCGCCTGGCGGGCGCTGGCGGGGCCAGGGGTTGCCTCATACGAACGTATGAGGCGCGTTGTCTGTTATCCCGTTTTTTGTGGACAAGCCGCTGAACAACCCCGTGCGTAACCCGACGAACCCGCCTGACGGCAACCGATAGGACGCCCTGCCCGCTTTTGCGGCAGGGCGCGGTGTCCGCCTTCGGCCCGCCGCTTTTCCTGCCGCCTGGCCGAGATTTTGCGCCAAGTGTCTTGCTAAATTATGGTAATTACGATAAAGTAATTACCATAATAACGATAATTTTAGGGCGATATTTCAAGGACATATCATGGCCAGAGCCGTAGTGACGCAGGAGCGGGTGTTCGAGGTGGCGCAAGCCTTGGTGGAGCAGGGCACGACGCCGACTATTTTGAACGTGCAGGACGGTATCGGGGGCGGCAGCTATACGACGGTCAAGCGTTACCTCGATCAATGGCGCGAAGCGGCCCCGAAGCAACGGCGGCCCGTGGAATTGCCGGAGGCCGCCGTCGCCAAGCTGATGAGCCTGGGGCGCGAGTTCTGGGCCTTGCTGGACGAACAGGCCGGACAACAGGTGGAGGCGATACGGGCCGCGACCGGCGAAGAAATCGCGGCGATCCAGGCGCAGCTCGACCAGGCCGAGCAGGCGATTGCCAGACTGGAAGCCGAGCGCGACCAGGCCGAGAGTCGGGCCGTCGAACAGGAGCAGGCCCACCGCGAAGCGGTGCAAGCGCACCAGGCGCAGACCGAGCGTGTTGCCGCCGCCGAGGCAAAGGCCGGAGAACTCGCCGAACGGGTGGCCGACCTCAAGGGCGAACTGAATCTGGCCCACGCCCAACACGCCGCCGAGCGCGAAGCGGCAACCACGGCCCGCGCCGAAGCGCAGGCCGCCGCCGTCGAAGCGGCGCGGTTGCAGGGCGAACTTGCGGCGCTACGGACGCAGCGCGTCAAGTGAAAGGCAGTGGCGGCGCGGATCGCCGCCGCCACAAGGGCAAGCCTGCAATTAGTCGTTTACTTTCAATGGCTTTTGTCCCTATGTGTTTTGCGGGCGGCGACGACCGCGCCGGAAAACAAAACAGGGAAGGGGGCTTGCCATGACGGACAGCGAAGACATCGCCGCCCTGCGGCAGGAAGTCGAGAACTGGAAACTCATCGCCGTCGAACAGGCGCGGCGGCTCGACATCATCACCAAGCGGCTGAATACGCCGTGCGATGACGAGCATATGCCGACATCGGATGACGATATGCGCGTTGCGAGCGAGACAGACTTGTGGCAAATCAAATTTCGGTGGCGAATTTTTGAACGCGATTTCGATAATCTGTCGAGTTTGGTGCGATGGATCGAGGCTCGCCTCGTCGCCATCGAGAAACAGCCAGGCATCGTGCCGAAAAAAGGCTGGATCGAAGCAAAGACCCTTTCCATCGGCACCGTCGATGATGACATGATGGCGCGACAAGCAGCGGCCATGAAGAACATCGATCCGAGCTAAGCGAGTCCCTTGTGCGCGTCGGTCATGGGCGACGCGCCAGCGTCAGGTTTTTTTCCGGTATGCTTTCCGTCCGTGAGTAATCTCTCGGAAAGACGACCGTGCCCACCTATGACGATCTGCGCAAGACGCAGGCTGAAGTCGAGTTACAAACCAAACTCCGAAGCGTCGAACCGCTGCACAAATCAAGCAATGCCGCCTCGTTGAAGGGGGAAGCGGCGCGGCAGGAAATACCGGAAGGGCCGTCGCAGTCCCCATCAGGGCAGGTTCAGGAGCCACAGACACCAGAACCGGAGCCGGTGCTGCCGTGGAAGGTTCGGTATGATGCGGATGAGCGGGATTTGCAGACGCGGAAGGCCGACTATGCCGAAGCGATCAAGACAGAGGATTTTGAGCGCAAGGAGGCGATGGATAAAGAGATTGTCGGGCGCATGAAGGAGCATGGTTACGACGGGCGCGATATAGAAGATTTCAAGAGAGGTGTTAATCAATATCACAACGCCGTTAGTAACTACGCGGAAGCCGATAAATTACTTACCCAGAGAGAGCGCCATAAATCTTTTTCCGATGATGAGAAAAATCTAGAAGGGCAGTACAAGTGGGAGCAGACGCAGGCCAAAATGGCGCAGATGGCGGCGCAGAAGCGCGGGGATCGACCGGCATCGTTGTCAGGGCAAGCGCCGGAAAAACCGGTGAGAACGCAAGAACCGCCCCGCGTCGCGGTGGCGACGCCGGACGGCAGCAGGGTGGCGCAGGAGCGCGAGGCGATGCAGCGGGCGAGCAGGCCGCAGCGACCTGAACCGCAGACCGCGCCGGAGGTGGCGAAAGCGCCTGAGAAGCCGGAGCAATCCCAGGAACCGCGCCGCGCCGCGCCGAGCGAAGCCGCGCCCGACGCTGGCAAGAGGAAGCTGGTGTTTTACGAAGACCGCCACGCGCCGACGCCGGAGCACCAGATCAAGCGTTAGGCGTGGTATCGACTTTGCGTGGTCGGCGCGTCAGGCGTCGCTAAGGTTCAGTCGGTTTTCGATGCGCTGTAGGCGCGTGTCCATTTGCGCCTGCATGGTTTCGCGGCGCAAGTCATCGCCGCGCAGACCGTTAATGTCTTCGCGTATTCTGATGAGTTGCCGGTTCTGGTCAGCCTGTGTCGTCTTGATTTCGGACAGCCCAGCCTGCAACTGCTTGAGGACTTCGTAAATAAGTTCGTTGGTGATCTGCGTCATGAAGACGACAGTATCACCAAACGAATTAAAAACAACTTTATTGATGGCCGCGAATAACCGTTTTCTGTCGGTTTATAGGCCATTAACCATTATGCCGAAATCAAGCGTTAGCCTGGCTGGTGGAGATTGACGCCGAGTGATTTCAGTTCGGGATCGGCGAACCAGTTCGATCGCTGCGCCATGATCGGATTGACCTCTTCCACGAACAGCAACTGCTGTCCCTTCCGCATCACCATCAGCTCATCGGCAAAGGCCAGGTGCCGCTGGGCGACATCGGTGTTGGTGCTTTCGGTGTGAGAGGTGCTGCTACTGCTGCCGCCCCCCGACCCCGAACCGAAGACGCGGGCGATGCTGTTGCTGATCGAAGTTTTCTCAATCGTGGTGACGCCGCAGAGCTTGGAGAAATATTCGGCGGTCTTCTGGTCGCGGCTGCCGAAATACTGCAACACGCCCGCATTGCTGATGAAGGTTTCCCAGCCCTTGTCATAGATACGTTCGAGCTGCGACAGGTCTTGCACGATGCCCCAGAGTTGCATCCCGAAGCCCGCCATTAGACCGTAAGCCTGTTCCACCATCGCGAGACGGCCCAGGGCGGGCATTTCGTCGAGCAGGAAGAGAATCGGCTTGGGCGGTTTCTGGGCGATGTTGCGGGCATTGACCGTGATCGCCTGCTGGATCAACAGGCGCAGCCAGCGCCCGAAGGTATTGAGCCGGTCGGAAGGCAACACCAGATAAACCGTGGTCGGCGCGGTCTTCAAATCCGCGAAGCCGAAATCCGACTTGGCGAGGCTGGCGCGGATGCGCGGGCTATCGAGAAAATGGGTATGGGATTGCAGCGACGCCATGACGCTCGCCCGCAGTTCCGGCGCTTTTCCGGCGGTGCGGTCGGCGGTGCTGACGACAATCGGATTATCGCTCTCGACCATCTGCCCCAGCACGGCATTGAACGCCTCCACCCCCGACACCACAATGTCGCGCACCCGCGCCAAGGTGCGCGTGCCCTGCTCGCGGGCATCGAGCGCGACGTAGAGCAACAGCCCCATCAAGATGGCCTTGGCTTCCTCGTCCCAGAAACGGTCTTTGCCTTCCCCAGGGATGACGATGGAGTCGGCGAGCATCATGGCGTTTTCGCTGATGTCGGGATCGTCCGCCCTGAGCCAGTCGAGCGGGTTGAAGCAGGCGGCGGGCTGGCCGGTAATGCCCCAGGGATCGACCACATGTACTTTTTGTCCGAGGCCAGGAATGGCGGCGCTGCCCTGACCGCGCCGCGCCGCCGTAATCATCGCGTTCTCGCCCTTGGGGTCGATGACGACCGCCGAGCCGGTGTAGGTCAAGAGATTGGGGATGATCGCCGAGACGCCCTTGCCGGAGCGGGTGGGGGCGACGGTGAGCAGATGGCGGTCGCCCGCATAGCCGAGGGCATGGGCGTGCGGCGTGGCGACGTTATTGGCGAAGGTGAATTCGGTGACCTGGCCGAGACGCAGACCGGCGGTGTCGAGCAGCTTGCCGTTCCGCATGTCCTCGATGGTGGCCCATTCGGCGGAGCCGAAGGCGGTCGATTTTCGGCGCGGCTCCGTGGCTTTCTTGAAGATCAGCGGCGCGACGAAGATGCCGATGACGAACATGATGAACGCGGCTACATACACCGTGCCTGGCGCGAAGGAAGCGAAGGTGTTCAAGAAGAAGAACAGCAGGAGGAACGGGAGAAACTTCAACACCTTCCGCAGAACCGCGCCCGCGGGGTGTCTGAAAATGAAATAACCGACGCCGACGCCTGCGGCCCCTGCGACGATTAGCATAAAGCCGGAGACAGACAACAAAGCTCCCATAATGGATAAGCACCTTTCGTTTGTTCGTATTTTTCAAGGAAAGGGGAGCCATCGCCCCCCCGTTGCTTCTCACCGCGACGGCCGCCGCGATGGCGGTGAAATTTTATCCGGTTTCGCGTTTGCCCATGCTTCGCCAGTGGTTAAGCCGAGGCGCGAGAAACGCGGTTCTTTGTCCTGCCTGACCCTGCCGAAACCCCCTTCGGCCAACTGGCAACGGCAGCGGGCAAGGCGGTCGGCGACGGCGAAAAGGCCAGAAGTTCGCCGGAGCGCCACCCACAAAATCTAGTGACAAATCGCCCGAACCGTGGCATATATAGAGGCCAGAAGCCTACGGTTAGCAGAGAGCAAGGGGGGTGTGGTAATACCACACCATGCCCCGTCACCCGCCCAAAAAGGGTCGGGCGCAGGGCATCCTTGGCAAGGGGTTCCCCCGTTGCATCCCCGAAAGGCGAAAGGCAAAACCCGCCGAGGGGGCCGAGCGGCCCAGGCGGTCGAGAGGACAAGCGATGGAATCTCAAGCCGTAGCAACCGCCGTCGTCGATCCATCCCCAGAGGCGGCAGAAGCCGCCGCCGCAGCGCGACCGCCGCGCAAGCCGCCGCAGCGCGGCAAGGCAGGGGGGCGAACCGTGGTGAAAAGCCTGCGCCTGTCCGCAACGGAAGCCGAGGCGATAGGGGTGCGACAGCAAGCGGCGGGTTTGAGCTTTAACGCCTATGCATGCACCTGTATGTTGGGCGAGGGCGGGCCAAAGCGGCGACGCCGCCCGACGATAGACCGCGAAGCCCTGATGAAGGCGACCGCCGAACTCAACCGCGTCGGCAACAACCTCAACCAACTGGCGCGAGCGATCAACCAGGGCCGCGACGCCGACGAGCTGGCCGAGACGCTGGCCGAACTACGGGCGACGGCGACAGCGATCCGCGAGGCGTTGCAGCGATGATCGCACGGGGACAAATCCACAGCAGCGGCCCCAAGCTCGCCGCCTATCTGACGACCGGCAAAGAAGGCGAACGGGCCGAACTGGTCGAATTGCGCGGCGTGTTGGCGGAGGATATTCGCGGCGCGTTCGCCGACTTGCAGAACATCGCGGCGCTGACCAAAGCCGAGAAACCGTTCTTCCATGCCCATATCCGCCTGCCCGACGACGAGCGGCTGACCCGCGAGCAATGGCTGATCGTCGCCGACCGCATGGAGAAGGCGCTTGGCTTCGAGGGGCAAGCCCGCGCCATCGCCTTCCATCGCAGCGGCACGCACGGCGATCATTTGCACGTCGCGTGGAACCGGATCGACCTCGACACCATGAAAGCCATCGACCCTGGCCTGTTCGCCTTGAAGATGCGCGACGAGGCGCGGAAGCTCGAAGCGGAATTCGGCCTGCGACGGTTATCCAACGAACCCCGCCCCGACCGCTTGACCAAGGCCGCGAAGCAGGACGAATTCGAGCAGGCGCAGCGGCTCGACACCGACCTCGACGCGCTCCGCAACGGCATCCGGCAAGCCTGGAACGGCAGCGACAACGGGCCGAGTCTGGCGGCGGCGCTGGAAGCCCAGGGCATGATCCTGGCGCGAGGCGACCGGCGGGATTTCGTGGTGATCGACGCGGCGGGGGGCGAACACGCGCTGGGCAAGCGGGTGTGCGGCGTCACCGCAGGCGAGGTGCGGCAGCGGCTTGGCGGGGAAGAGTTCAAGCGCGGCTTGCCCACTGTGGCGGAAGCGCGGGCGACGCAGCGCGAGCGCGAAGCGGAACGCGCCCACGAGCGCAGCGAACGCCACGGCGAGCAGGGCGAAAGCGGGGCGGGGCCGTTCGCGCCGCAGCGTCAGGAGAGCGAAGAAGACGAAGCCAGGCGCAAGCAGGGCGGCAAGGAAGCGCCTGGCCGCGTCACCGTGGCGACGCCGGACGGCGGCATGGTGGCGCAGCAGCGCGAGGCGATGCGGCAACTGACCAAGCGGAAGCTGGTGTTTTTCGAGCAGCAGCCGGACGTGCAGGCGCGGAACGAGCAAGACCGCGCCCAGGACGGCGACCGACCGCGAACGCGGGGACGGTAGCAGGCGACCGCGCAGGGCAGCGCGGGAGCCGGAGGCCGAAAGCCCGCCAGACCGGAGCGCAACGCAGCCGGTGCGCCGCCGCTCCTTATTTGCACCAGGCGAAGGCGGGAAGGAATGCATGGGGGCGACCGTTTCACGCTCAGGCGGCCAGCGGGGCATGGTCTGGCGGCAGAAGCCACGGGGCGGTATCACCCGCCCTATTGTCGGCGCTCATGGTGGCGGCGCAGGCGCGGCATGTGACGCGGCAATCCACGCGCATGGCCCAGACGTATCCCTTCGGCGGGCGCGATCCGATTGCGGCTATGAAGGGTCTGGCCGCGTTGCTGATGCAGCGCCCGCCGAAGAAGAAGCGCGAGCGCGGCAAGGACGAAAACGGCTTGCCGCTGTGGTGGCTGTTCCGCCAGCCGCATGAGGAAGAAGAGATCGAGAACGAAGGCCCCGCGTTGCAGAACGTGAAATGGTGGCTGCTGGAGCCGTATTGCTGGGCGGAGCCGGAGCCTGGCTAGTCGCAGCGCGGCGAATCTGCGGACGATGATTTTGGGTGATCCTGGCTTGGTCTAAGATTGGTTAGCGAATCAATCGGTGTTTTCAGTCTCTTGTAGTCATCTTGGTATCTTGATATTTCCCGTGATCCTGGATTTATGCGTCAAGTTCGCCGTCCTCAATGTGCTGGCGTATGGCCGCGACGTTGTCGTTGATGTTTAATAGCAAGAATACTGGGCCGAATAACATTGAGCAAACTGAGAAAGCTCCAATAGCCCCAAACAAGAACCCATTTTCATGGATGAACATCCTCCCAATCATCCCGCCAGCAACTACTAAAATCAAGAATGAAAGAATGCAAATAATGCTGAATATGGCGATTATTGTATTTCTCATGGTTTCTCCGGCTGCGAAATTGTGCCCCATGAGAGCATAATTTTACGGGTGTCGAAAGTATAGATTTAGGCGTTGCCAGAAAATCGCCAGCACTCCAGTGCGTGAAATGGTGGCTGCTGGAACCGTATTGCTGGACGGAACCGGAGCCTGGCTAGTCGCGGCGCGGCGAATCTGCGGACGATGATTTCGTCTGTCGTGTCGATCGTCTAATATCGGGTGGCGAATCACTTGGTGTTTCAGTCTCTGTTCAGGGAGTGAAGAAGCCATGCCAGCCGGACGTTCCCCGCCGATCTTGCCGCGCCTCAATCCGCTGACCGCTGGCCGCATTGCTGGCCGAAAGCCCCCCATGCCGTACAAAGTTGCCGTGCAGAGGATGCGCGAGCGGCAGCGCCTGGCGAAAGGCATGAAGCAGATCGCCGCCATCGGCGGAGCCGCCGCGCCGCCGAAGCAGGTCGATGTGCTTGCGGCCAAAACCGCCCCCACCCATACCGCACCGGCGCGGGCGCTCGAAAGGACTTGCCCCGTCACCCGTCAGGGGCAGCACGATCTGGTTGCGGACGAGGCCAAGCAGGCGGCCAGGGACGCGGCAGCGGCGGCACCGGAGCCGCACAGCTTGCGCCCGCCGAGGTTGGTGAAAGCGGGCCGCTATGCCGAACTGAAGAACGGACAGCCAGGTTGAAGCCGCCAAACAGAGAAGCACCCCTATGAATGAATACATGTATACATGTATCCGACTGCCCCCAAGGCCGCGCCGCCGCCAGTCTGGTTTTCCTGGTGACAAGAGGCTGGGGATTGCGTAAGCAGGGAGGAGCAATTCGTTCCGGTCGATAGGCTTGCTCGACCCGTGAAAGGACGCGCTCCCGCCTTGCCAGACCGCCATCCCAACAGCCGCCGTTTCTGGCGTTTGAACAGCATCATGGGGCTACGCGTGATGCTTGGAAGCCTGAGTCCCACCAGCTACGCCGCCGACCCCGAAGCCCTGGCGGCGCATCGGGCGTATGAGCGCGAACTGGCGGCATTGCTGCGGCGGGAACAGGCCGTGCAGGCGAGGGCGCGGCGCATTGGAATGCTGGCCCCCTGACGCGCCAAAACCTGTTTACTGATTAACGGCCTACCGCCGGACGCAACGGATTTTCTGCCCAGTGTTCTTGTTATAGAAGACCTGACTGCCATCGCTGAATCGCTGGTACCACCCATAGCCGCCGCTAGGGTAGTCTGACGAAGACCAGTAGTAAGATCCGCTGGTATCAAAGCCGCCAATTGCTGCCAGGTTCGCATAAAGCACATTCAGTTCGCCTAACGCCGGAAGATACCAATCCGTATAGGTGAGGGAGGAAAGGTTCTCGCAATATTGCGCCGCGCTGTAGGGGCTGTCGGCGTTGCTTAAGGCGGCAAGCGCCGTTGTGTTGGCCCTACCGGTTGTGTGGCTGGTATAGCCGCTGTTTAAGTTTGAGTAAGCAGAGAATTTCTGCGTCCCCCGCGTTCCGGTGCAAGCGCCCTGCGAGCCGCTTTGCCCGTAATCGCAAGGAGTGGTGTACATCTTCACGTTGGTGTCGGGGGATAGGCCAGCATAGATCGTGCCGTCGGTGCAGGCTGCGCCAGGAGTCGGCGCGGCGGGGGCGCAGGGATCGGTCGCGGTCGTCGCCGTCCATGTGCCCGAAGTGGTGCCGCCCACCGTCACACTCGCCGTCGTCGCCGTCGCGCCGCTGGCCGAGGTGATTTGACGAATGGCGATGGTGTCGCCCGTGCCGAAGCCGGTGGCCGACGCGGCGAAAGCGCCGCCGTTGCGCGATACGCCGGTGCAGCCGGTGCCGCAGGTTCCCGTCAATCCGCTGAAGGTTCCGGTCAACGTCGCCGTGTTGCTGGTGATCGTCGTGAGCGTTGTCTGGTCTGTCACGTCGGTAAAGCTGAAGGCGTTCGGGGAATTGGTGCTGGTGGTCACGCTCCAGGTCGATGAGGTGGTGTTGCCAACCATCACGGTCGCCGTCGTCGCCGTGCTGGGGCTCGACGACGAGGTTTGCCTGATGGCGATAGTGTCGCCGTTCGAGAACAGCGCCGTCGGCCCGCCCCAGATGCCGTTGCGGGCAATGGCCGTGCAGCCCGTGCCGCACACCGCGCCGAGCACGCCGCTAAAGCCGCTGAGCGCCACCGCGTTGCTGCTGATGGTCGCGTTCAAATTCACGTCGGTCTGGTTGGTAAAGCTGAACGCCGCGGCCGTATTGGTGGAAACCCCGCTGAACGCGCCCCAACTCGTGCCGTTGCAATATTCGATGAAATTCAGGTTGACGTTATAGCGCACACCACCGGTATAGCCGGTGCAGGAAGCATTCGCCGCCGCCGAAGCGGTTTGCAGCAGCAGACCATCTGTGTTGGCACTCAAATCCAACGAGCTTTTCGGCGTCGTGGTGCCGATCCCCACGCTCCCCGTCGCCGTCACGCGCAGCCGCTCCGTCGCCCCTGTGGCGATGCTCACCGTGCTGGCCGAACTGCTGAACAGACCCGTGCCGACTTCGCCGGTCTTGTAAGGACTCGCCGCCCCCGCCGAGGTTCCCAGCGTACTGCTGCCGCCGCCAAGGCTTGACCAGGCGTTGCTGACATACGCCTCGATCGCCGGCGTCGTGCTGTTATACCGCATCATCCCCGCCGACGGCGTGGCCGGGCGCTGGCCGGTGGTGCCGGTTTGCAGCAAGATCGCGTCGGTTTTGCTGCCGAAATCCACCGAAACCTTCGGCGTTCCCGTGCCGAGGCCGAGGCTGCCGGTGGCGGTGAGGCGCATATGCTCCAGCCCGCTCAACCCGACGCCGTTGCGAAACACCAGGTCGCCGCCGGTGCTGACGGTAAAGCCGTGCAGGTCGTTCGGGTTGGTTACGTCCGATGCGTCGTTCTTGTATGCGCCGCAGGTTTCCGTGCCCGCCAGACCGAGCACGCTGCCGCCGCAGTTTCCCGCCCCGCCCGCATGAACTGGCGCGGCGCAAAGCAACGGCGCGGCCATGACGATGGCGACGAGGACGGTCTTGCCGACAATGCGCCTCATTTGTCCGAGAACCCGCATTGCACCATCCGGCCAGGAATGCCTGACCAGCCGGTGACTTCCTTGCCGTCCGCCGTCCGATACCTATGGCAGGCGCAAAGCTCGCCGTTGCCGTCCGCCGCGATCGTCCCGACGTGATCCGCGTCGCATTTCACCGGCGGCGTGTCGTTCGGCTTGAGCCGCAGGAAATCGTGCGGCGCGAGGGCGTCCGCATCGGCGGCATGAACCGCGACCGGCGCGATGATGAGGAGGAAAAGCAGGACAAGACAGGCGTGTTTCACGAATCCCCCCGAAGCGCAAAGCCCCAGAGGTTCAATCCTCTGGTGGCGCGGGAGTTGATGAATCGCACTGAGACGATTGCGACGGCCTTTGGCCGCGAGGCTTGGACATACACCGCCGCCTCCCGAAGCGGGACTGACCGCTTTCGCAACGACATTGCGAAATTGACGCGCAAAGGTCAATGACAATAGCGTGAGCGCGTTTCTGCCGCCGTGGCGCTTTTGAACAGCGCGACCGTCTGGCGACCGTCGCGGCGCTAACCAAGGCGCACCCTGACGGGAGCGCCGGAGCCCCCCCCCGTGGCTTCCAGCACTGTGGCCACGCAGATTTTGCTTGCCTCTCCCCTTTTCTCGTTTTACGAAAAAAGGGCGCAAGAGGCAGTCCGCATGACCAGTCCCCGCCCTGCATCGGCCCGCGCCGATGTTTATAGCAGCGTCACCAACCGGATCATCGCCGATCTGGAAAAGGGCGTTCGCACCTGGCAGAAGCCGTGGGACGCCGAGCACCCCGCCGGAAGCATCACCCGACCCTTACGCCATAACGGCGTGCCCTATCGTGGCATGAACGTGTTGCTGCTGTGGGGCGAAGCGCTGGCGCAGGGCTACAACGCGCCGATCTGGATGACGTTCAGGCAAGCCGCCGAACTCGGCGCTCACGTTCGCAAGGGCGAGCATGGCAGCCTGGTCGTCTTCGCCGACCGCTTCACCAAGACCGAAACCGACGATGCGGGCCAGTCCATCGAAAGGCAAATCCCTTTCATGAAGGGTTATACGGTGTTCAACGTGGAGCAGATCGAGGGACTGCCCGCGCATTACTATGCCCCGCCCGCGCCGTGTGAGCCGATTGCCCGCATCGAACACGCCGAGGCGTTCTTTATCGCGACCGGTGCGGTCATCACGCATGGCGGCAACATGGCTTACTATTTCCCAGGGCATGACTTGGTGCGAATGCCGCCCCGCGACAGCTTCAGGGACGCCGAAAGCTATTGCGCCACCTTGGCCCATGAACTCACGCACTGGACTTCCCACCCGTCGCGTTGCGACCGCCAACTCGGCAAACGCTTCGGCGACGGCGCTTATGCCGCCGAGGAACTCATCGCCGAAATGGGTTCCGCCTTCCTGTGCGCCGATCTTGGCATCACGCCGGAGGTGCGCCCCGACCACGCGCAGTATCTTCGCCAGTGGTTGGGGATTCTTCAGGACGACAAGCGGGCGATCTTCACCGCCGCCGCCCAGGCGCAACGCGCCGCCGACTACCTGCACAGCCTGCAACCCAAGCCGGAGCCGCAGCCGTCGCTGCCCGATCCGACGCGGCCAGCGACCACGCGACCAGTTCCAGACTTCGCGCTGACTTAGCGAGCGTGACCGGCTTGCGCCCGTCACGTCATGTTTTCGTGCGCCTCCTGGCGGGAGCGCGTTGCGTGCCAGCGTGGTCTTGCCGTCGCGCAACCCAATAACGGACGGGGCGAAGGCACATTAGACGCCGCCGCTGGCCGTCAATGACGCTTTGTGGTTCCCCCTGAAGGTCTCCCCCAAAAAGCTATGACCGCCGCGCTCAAGCGCCGTCTTGCCATGCCTCTCTCGCCCCCGCCGTGGGGGTCACACCAACCAAAGAGGCAAGACCATGACACACGAACTTTCTCCTGCCGAACGGGGCGAACTCTTCCCCGTTCCCCTGCCGCCGCTGTTCGATCTCGGCAGCATCGTCGCGACACCTGGCGCACTGGCGGCCTGCTCGCCGGAACACCTGAAATCATGTCTGGCGCGGCATCGCTGCGGCGATTGGGGGGCTGTCTGCGCCGAAGATCGTAAGAGCAACTTCGCGGCGCTGTTTGTCGAGGGCCGTATCCTCTCAGCCTATCCCATCGACTCCAGCCAGCCGTGCGAAGGGTTCGGCGACAACACGCTATGGATCATCACCGAAGCCGACCGCAGCGTGACCACGTTCCTACTGCCGGACGAATACTGACCGAGCAGGCCCGCGCCGGATCGTACCGGCGCGGGCTTTCTTCCGCTCCAGTGCAACCAGTTGCAAAAAAGGGCTGCCCGAAGGCAGCCCTTCCTCACCAGCTACCCGGAAATCAGGAAACGCACTCGTACAGCGAAAGCAGGTTGTTCGGCTGTTCGCCGTCCGCTTCCGTCTTCAGATACTTGTTTCCGAACCGGCTGACCGCAACAATGACATTGACGATATGTCCCCGAACCGCCACGTAGAAGCTCCACTTCCCGGCCTCAATGCCTTGAATGGCTTCCTCCTGCGTGAGCTTCCAGTTCGTCCCGTTGGAATTGACGCCGCCTATGGCACGGATGCGCTCATGGGCATTGTAACGGTCAGTCTTGTTGATGCACTTCACTTCATGACGTGTCGTCATTGCTTACTTCCTTCTAAACGAAGGCCAGCCCGGCTACTGGCCATTGACGAAAGAAGGGGAGACCGCGTAGACTGTTCGTGCCAACAAGCAGTCAAAGCGGGGTTCCGGCCCCTACAAGAAGTCAGTCGTTAGCGCGACTGGCTTTTTGTTTTTTTTGCGCCGTCATAGCGCGAATCCGTTTCATTCCTTCAGCTTGAACACACCCTTTCGCTTCGCAACCCGCTCCAGATGTCCTGCTTTGGTCATCCGGTAGAGCTTGTTCGCCATCATCCGCCTGTCCTCTGTGACGTACTCGAAGTCACGGAACAGGCCGACCATAATCTCGTCGATGCTTGCCGCGCCGCCGTAGCGCTTCCTGACGGTCTGAAGGATTTTTTCTTCAAGGTCGTCCATCTTCGCTGCGTTCAGCTGCTTGCGCAGGGCTTCCGGCAGGTCGCTCAGGTCGCCCAGCCGCTTGCCGACAGTCTCAAGAATCTCATCGCCCATGCCGCTTCTCCACGTCTGGCCAAATTCTACAACGCCCGCGCCACTGCGCGCAAATGCTCGCCAAAAATTTTTCTTGCAAGCTCCTGTTGGTTCTGTGCGTTAAACTGAGATGATATTTAACGCGCTGCTAAAAATCCATAGATGGATAGTCTGTACTTCTTTGTATGTTTGTTTAGCATCGCTACAGCGCTTCTTTTTATACACACACAATTCTGTCTGTACTTGCACGACTTATTCTCAATCGCGCCACGGGTCGAAGAGTGGAACGTGCGCCTTCGCATAGTCGCCGGTGTCCCGTGTGACCACCGTCAGACCATGATGCAGCCCTGTTGCAGCAATGATGAGGTCGGGCTGCGAAAACGTATGGCCAGCCTTGCGGCCCTCTTCGACGAGCAGCCGCCATGTAAACATGATGTCTTCAGTGACAGGAAGAATGCGCTCCTCGAACATGGGCCGCACCTTGTGAGTCAGCCATCCGTTCAGTTCGGCGCGGCGGTTGGCGTCGGCAACCAGTTCAATACCGAAGCGGATTTCGGCCAGAGTGACGGTGCTGACGAACAAGAGGTCGAGCGGTTGTCCCGCGACGAATGCCGCCACTTGCGGTGCGGGTCGAGGCCGCCGCAGCTCCGACAGGACATTCGTATCAAGCAGCCAACCCGTCACAGGCTCACGTCCCGCACGGGCATCGGCACACGCTGGGGTTCGATGTCGATGTCGCGGTGCGGCGAGGCTTGCAACGCCTCGATCAAGGCTTGGCCGGTGCGAATGCCCTTGAGACGGCGAAACTCTTCGGCGGCGATGACGACGACCTCATCGCGGCCATGCACGGTCACATGCTGCGGCCCCTCGCTGCGTACCAAACGCACCAACTCGCTGAAGCGGGCCTTGGCGTCCTGAAGCGGCCAGTGACCAGGGCGCACATGCGGCGGCTTGGGTGGGGAGGATGGCGGTTTTGATAAACTAGTCATGCTGACTAGAATAGCATAGGCGTCAGCCACATTCCAGCCTAAACGTATCTTCGCCGTTACTATTGATAACATATTTTATCAATAGTCACTTGCTCCACATCTTCATCCTTGATCGCCCAGGGTGTCCATGCTATAAGCTAGACGGTAATCTAGCTTATTAGGTGGAGAAAACATCATGCGCGAGGTCGGAGCCTTCGAGGCCAAGAACAAACTCGGCACGTTGCTCGATTGGGTCGAGAACGGCGAGGAAGTCCTCATCACCCGACGCGGCAAAGCCGTGGCGCGGCTCGTGCCCGCAGAACCTGGCTTCGACCGTGCCAAGGCGCGTCGGGCAGCGGACGGAATCATCGAGGCCCGACGCGGCGTCACGCTCGGCGGTCTCAAGATCAAGGATTTGGTCAATGAGGGTCGCCCGTGAGTTTCGTGCTGGATAGTTCGGTCAGCCTGACCTGGTGCTTCGATGATGAGCGCACGGACGCCACGGATGCCTTGCTTGAGCGCGTGGTCGAAGCCGGTGCTGTCGCGCCCATGCTGTGGCCGCTGGAAGTTCTCAATGCGCTGGCAATGGCCGAGCGCCGCAGTCGGATCGACGCCGAACGGCGGCAACGGCTCGCCGGATTCTTGCGCGATCTTCCGGTGACCATCGACGAAGAGACGGCCAGCCAGGCGTGGGCGGTGACTTCCCAACTGGCCGCAAGGTTTCGGCTTACCGTCTACGACGCCGCCTATCTCGAACTGGCGCAGCGTCGCGGCCTGCCTTTGGCGACGCTCGATCAAGAGTTGCGCGCCGCGGCCGCCGCGCTCGGCGTCACCCTGCTCGGCTAACGCTGGTGAGATCGCCCATGACAACCGACCAGTTTCCCGTCGCCCCCCCCGTCGCTTCTCGACTTCTGACCGCCGAGGCGTATCAGCGCCTGGCCGACGTGCCGCCGGAGGTCGAGTGGTTTGCCAACCTCGACAACCAGGCCACCCGCCGCGCCTATGAAAACGCGCTGGGCGACTTCATGCGCTTCACCGGCATCGCCAAGGCGGAGGAATTCCGCACCGTGACCCGCGCCCACGTCATCGCCTGGCGCGACGACCTGGCGAAGCGC
>ERZ795062.1545-NODE-1545-length-16291-cov-10.905580_pt1 | contig 16291 bp, 12 predicted proteins | sample MGYA00375146_ERZ795062 | MGnify/ENA primary metagenome ERZ795062 (study PRJEB30191, sample SAMN05720281) | activated sludge metagenome | isolation source: Anaerobic digester | place: USA | collected 2015-07-16 ... | reverse complement strand
TATGTCGGCGTGTTCGCCGTGACCGCCGGCCTGGGCGTGGAGAAAAAGGAGCAGGCCTTCATCGACGCGCACGACGACTATTCCGCGATCATGCTCAAGTCCCTGGCCGACCGGCTGGCCGAGGCCTTTGCCGAGTGCCTGCACCACCGCGTGCGCACCGACCTGTGGGGTTACGCGCCCCAGGAGGCGCTGAGCTCTGAAGACCTGATTGCCGAGAAGTACACCGGCATCCGCCCCGCGCCGGGTTACCCGGCCTGTCCGGACCACAGCGTGAAACGCGCGATGTTCGAATTGCTGCAGTGCGGCGACATCGGCATGGGCCTGACCGAAAGCCTGGCCATGACACCGGCCGCCAGCGTCAGCGGCTTCATGCTGAGCCACCCACAGAGCACGTACTTCAACGTCGGCAAGATCGGCGAGGACCAACTCTTGGCGCAGGCGTCGCGGCGCGCCATGCCGCAAGCCGAGCTGCGGCGTCTGCTGGCTTCGAACCTGTAGTCGCGCCACGTTTCCTGGAACTATGCACGGTCTGTAACGCTTTCCTGGCCTGCCCTCTGTTCGCTTCCTGTTCGTCCCGCCACAATCGCGTCATGCGATTGGTGGGTCTGGATTCTTGGATGGGGCGCCTTGCCGTGTGGCTGTGCGCGACGCGGCAAGTGGTCGCGCTCGGTTTTCTGGTGTGTCTGGCCGGCGCCCATGCCGCACCCCCCCCGGTTGCCGTCACGCTCGGCGAATCCCAATCCACTGTCGCGCTGGCCAACCACAGCGAGTTCCTGGTGGATGTGGGTGGACGCCTGACGGCGGCCGACGTCGAATCCCGGCAGTCAGAACTGCCCTTCGCTCTGCGGCCCGACGGACACAAGACCCTGCTGACCGATGGCGATGTGCTCTGGATCCGCTTCGTGGCACGGGTGACGGACCGGGATGCGCGCTGGCTGCTGGAGGTGGACCTGCCGGGTGTCGATGATGCCTCGCTCTACTACCGCAATGCAGCAGGGGCGCTGGTGGTGCAGCATGCGGGGGACAGCCTGGCCCAGAGCCAGTGGGCCGAGCGCGGCCGCATGCCCTTCTTTTCGCTCGGCCCGGATACCAGCCGCGAGGTCACCTACCTGGTGCGGATCAGCCATGCGCGGGTGCCATTCTCTGGGGGCCTGTTTCTCAAGACCCAGGTGGTCGCGTCCGACCAGGAGCAGCGCGCGCAGTTTTTTCTTGGCGGCTATTTCGGCCTGGCCGCGCTGGCGGTTTTTGTGGCACTGGCCAACGCGCTGGTGTATCGCGATCGCGGGTTCGGTGCCTATGCGATCTACGTGCTGGCCATGATCCTGGGGCAGGCGGGCATCACGGGCGTCGGCGGGATGCTGTTCTGGCCCGAAATGCCGGCCCTGAACAATCCGATGACCTTTTTCATGCCCTTGCTCGCGGGTGCGCTCGGTGTCTGGTTTGTCCGGATTGTTGCGACGCCGCAACAATACTCGACCCTGCTGGACCGCCTGGCGGTCAGTATCATTCTTGGCCTGATTGCCGTGGCCGGCATCGACGCCGTGGTGCCGAGTGTGATCGGATTCGAGCTGAGCCTGTACCTGCTGGCGCTCTCGATGGGCGTGGTCCTGTTGCTGCTGGGGCTGGCCATTGCCCGGGGCGACCGGCACAGCCGATGGATCGCGGCCGGCTATGCCTTGATCGTTCTGGGCGGCATTTTTCCCGTGGCGCGCAATTTTGGCCTGATCCAGTCCGGCTTCCTGTCCGAATACGGCCTGATGCTCGGCTCGGCCATGGAGATGCCGCTTCTTTTTTACGGGTTGAACCGGCGCTTGAACGAACAGACCGAGACCCGCGCCCGCGCCCGCGCCTTGGCGGTGACCGATCCGCTGACGGGTCTGACCTCGCACCGCCGGCTGTTGACGCAGCTTCAGGCCTCGATCAACCGCGCGCGCAATGGCCGGCCGTTTGCCCTGATGGTGGTGGAACTGGCCAACCATGCGGCGCTGGCGCGCGAACTCGGGCGCGAAGGCGCCGAGCGGGCGCTGGTCCTGGCAGCCTCGCGGCTGCGGCGGGTGGTGCGTGGCACGGACACCGTGGCCCGGGTCGGGGCCCAGCATTTTGCGGTGCTGATGGACAGCCCCTGTTCGCTGGACGAGGCCAACGCCATCGCCACTCATGCCGTGGCGCAGGGGCTGCGCGAAAACGAAGTCCTGCCGCCCGGCGCCAGCCTGCGCTTTCATGTGGCCCTGGGCCAGCTGCCCATGGTGGACCTGGACGCCGTAGCCACCCTCGATATGCTGCTGGCGGAACTGAAGGCCATCAGCCTGGACGCGCGCAAGACCATCCGGGTCGTCAAGCGCTGAGCGGGCGCCCGGCGGCCCCGCCAGGGCTTTGCGTGGGCTTGCGCCGGGCGATATTCAAGGAAAATCGGCACTTTCCCAGCGCGGTATGGTCATTTCATGCTATCAATAAATGACGGATTCCGGCGGTCACGCCGAGCGCAGGGCACGCCGGTACTGCACCGCTTCGGCCACATGGGCGACCTGGGTGTCGGGTGCATCCGCCAGATCGGCGATGGTGCGCGCCACCTTGAGCGCGCGGTGGATCGCGCGTCCGCTCCAGCCCAGACGGGCCGCGGCGGTATTGAGGAACTTCACGGCGGCTGGGTCCAGCCCGGCGTGGGCATCGATGTCCCGCCCCTGCAGTGCCTGATTGGGTTTGCCCTGGCGGGCCAGCGCGCGCTCACGGGCTTGCGTGCAGCGGGTGCGGATGTTGGCGGTGCCCTCGCCCGGGGGGGCGTTCAGGAGTTCGCTGGCCGCCAGTGCCGGCACCTCGATGTGCAGGTCGATGCGATCCAGCAGCGGTCCGGAGAGCCGCCCCTGGTAGCGCAGCACCTGGTCGGGCGTGCAGCGGCAGGCCTTGAGTGTGGATCCCAGGTAACCGCAGGGGCACGGATTCATGGCCGCGATCAGCTGAAAGCGGGCCGGGAACTCCGAGCGCCGGGCCGCGCGGGAAATGGTGATGGTGCCGTTTTCGAGAGGCTCACGCAGGGCTTCCAGTGCGGCACGCGGGAACTCTGGCAGTTCATCTAGAAACAGCACGCCATGGTGCGCCAGGGAGATTTCTCCGGGCCGCGGCGGGGAACCGCCGCCCACCAGCGCCACCGCACTGGCCGTGTGGTGGGGGTTGCCGGTGGGGCGCTGGGCCCAGCGATCCAGTGAGAACCGTCCGCCCAGCGAGGCGACGGCCGCACTTTCCAGGGCTTCCGTGACGGACATCGCCGGCAACAGGCCGGCAAAGCGCTGGGCCAGCATCGACTTGCCCGAACCGGGTGGGCCGATCAGCAGCAGGCTGTGGCCGCCAGCGGCGGCGATTTCCAGCGCACGCTTGGCGGCGGCTTGCCCCTTGACGTCGGACAAGTCGGCATAACGCGCGGCCTCGGGCAGGGGCGTGGCCGCAAGGCGGGCCCAGCCGTCGTCCGCGGGTGGCGTTTCAGGCGCGGACTGCCCCGGCAGGAACTGGCGCACCACATCCAGAAGGTGGCGCGCCCGGTAGACCTGCGCGTCGGGCACCAGCGCCGCCTCTTCGGCGCTGCCGGCGGGCAGCACCAGCCGCGTGCTGACCTGTTGCCGGTGCAGCGCCAGACTCATGGCCAGCGCGCCGCGCACCGGGCGCAGCTCGCCCGACAGCGAGAGCTCGCCGGCAAACTCATGGCCAGCCAGCTGCGCGGCATCGATCTGGCCGCTGGCGGCCAGGATGCCCAATGCAATGGGCAGATCGAAGCGCCCGGAATCCTTGGGAAGGTCGGCCGGTGCCAGGTTCACGGTGATGCGCTTGTTGTGAGGGAACTCCAGCCCGGCGTTCTGCAAGGCCGAGCGCACCCGCTCGCGCGCTTCCTTGACCTCCACATCGGCCAGGCCCACCAGCGTGAAGCTGGGCAGGCCATTGGCCAGGTGCACCTCGACCGTGACCGGGGCGGCCTCAAGTCCAAGCAGGGCGCGGCTTTGCACCAGAGAAAGGCTCATGGCTGAATGGCTCCTGTTTGGTGCGCTTCAAGGCGACCTTGGCGAGATTGAAGGCACCAAACCGGTGCATACTGTAAATTCATACAGATATGTTAGCGCAGGCGCGCCTTGCGGTCCAGTGTGAGGTGGATCCAAGTCCTGAGTCGGGTTGGCACGGTGTGTGCTTGATGGGTGCATCCCTTCAACTTCAGCGAGAGCACACCATGAAAACTGCCTACCTCACCCCTGTCGCCATTGCCGCCGCCTTCGCAGCCCTGTCGGGCAACGCACTGGCGCAGACCGCTGCGCCCGCTGCGGCTCCGGCCGCCGCAAAGGCGCCCGAGCCCGACTACACGCTCTCCGGCAATCTGGGCATCTTCTCGGACTATCGTTTCCGTGGCGTCTCGCAGACCAACAAGCTGCCCGCGATTCAGGGCGGCGTTGACCTGGCGTTGAAGAACGGCCTGTACCTGGGCAACTGGAACTCCAACGTCGACAGCACCATGTACAACGGCGCCAGCATCGAGATGGACTTCTACGGCGGCTACAAGGCCACTTTCGGCGACTTCGGCCTGGACGTCGGCGGCATCTATTACTACTACCCCGGCACCGGCGCCAACCCAGCCCTGATCAGCGCCAAGAACGGCGAACTCTACATCGGTGGCAGCTGGGGTCCGCTGACCGCCAAGTACAACTACGCCGTCACCGACTTCTTCGGCGCGCCGGACTCCAACGGCAGCTGGTACCTCAACGTCGCTGCGGCGCATGATTTCGGTAATGGCTTCGGCATCAACGGTGCCATTGGCTACCAGGCCCTGAAGGGCGGCGCGAAGGTGACGCAGATCAACGGCAGCGTGGTCGACAGCATCACCGACTGGAAGCTGGGCGGCACCTACACCGTCGACGGATGGGTGCTGGGCCTGGCCTACATCTCCACCAACCGCGACCTCGCCGGCTACACCAGCCCGGGCAAGAACATCAGCAACGGCACGGCCGTGGTCTCTGTCAGCAAAACGTTCTGAGCGAGCTGACCGTCTAGGAGTCACCATGAAACTCGTTACCGCCATCATCAAACCGTTCAAGCTTGACGAGGTGCGCGAAGCCCTCTCCGGCATGGGCGTCCAGGGCATCACCGTCACCGAAGTCAAGGGCTTCGGACGGCAGAAAGGCCACACCGAGCTGTACCGCGGCGCGGAATACGTGGTGGACTTTCTGCCCAAGGTCAAGGTCGAGGCGGCCGTGGCCGACGATCTGGTCGATCGCGTCATCGAAGTCATCGAGGGTGCCGCGCGAACCGGCAAGATCGGTGACGGCAAGATCTTTGTCTACAACCTGGAGCAGGTCGTGCGCATCCGTACCGGCGAGACCGGCACCGAAGCGCTCTGAGCGCCCGCCAACCCTGTAAGAGGAAACCGAAATGAAAAAGCTATTAGCCTCCCTTGCGCTGGGACTGGGCCTTCTGATGGGCGCCAATGCCGTCATGGCCCAGGCGCCCGCCGCTGCTCCTGCCGCGGTTGCGGCATCGGCCGAAGCCAAGCCCGCTGAAGCACCTGCGGCCGCGCCGGCAGCTGCTGCCGCGTCGGCTCCTGCTGCGGCTGCTTCGGCAGCAGCGCCCGCCGCTGCCGCGTCGGCACCCGTGCCCAACAAAGGCGACACCGCCTGGATGATGGTCTCCACGCTGCTGGTGATTCTGATGACCGTGCCCGGTCTGGCCTTGTTCTATGGCGGCCTGGTGCGCAGCAAGAACATGCTGTCGGTGCTGATGCAGGTCATGGTCACATTCTCGATGATCGTGGTGCTGTGGTTCATCTACGGCTACAGCCTGGCGTTCACCGAGGGCAACCAGTTCATCGGCGGCTTTGACCGGCTGTTCATGAAAGGCATCTGGGACAACGCGGCGGGCACTTTTGCCAACGCAGCGACGTTCAGCAAGGGCGTGGTCATTCCCGAGATCGTGTTTGCTGCCTTCCAGGCCACATTCGCAGGCATCACCTGCACGCTGATCGTCGGCGCCTTCGCCGAACGCATGAAGTTCTCCGCGGTGCTCGCCTTCATGGCCCTGTGGTTCACCTTCAGCTATGCGCCGATCGCACACATGGTCTGGTTCTGGATGGGTCCTGACGCCTACACCGGCAAGGAAGTGGTCGATGCCATGAACGCCAAGGCCGGCATGATCTGGCAGACCGGTGCGCTGGACTTTGCCGGCGGTACCGTGGTTCACATCAACGCCGCAGTTGCCGGCCTGGTGGGCGCCTTCATGGTCGGCAAGCGCATCGGCTACGGCAAGGAATCCATGGCCCCGCACAGCCTGACGCTGACCATGGTCGGTGCTTCGCTGCTGTGGGTGGGCTGGTTCGGCTTCAACGCCGGCTCTGCCCTGGAAGCCAACGGTTTCGCCGCACTCGCCTTCATCAACACCTTCGGCGCAACGGCGGCTGCCGTGCTGGCCTGGTGCGTCGGTGAAGCGTTGATGCGTGGCAAGGCCTCCATGCTGGGTGCGGCTTCCGGTGCTGTCGCGGGCCTGGTGGCGATCACGCCAGCGGCCGGCAACGTCGGCATCGGCGGCGCCCTGGTGATCGGTTTCGTCGCCGGCTTCGCCTGCCTGTGGGGCGTCAATGGCCTGAAGCACATGCTGGGCGCGGATGACTCGCTCGACGTGTTCGGCGTGCACGGGGTCGGCGGCATCGTCGGTGCCTTGCTGACGGGCGTGTTCAACAGCCCGGCGCTTGGTGGTCCCGGCTACGTGGCCGACTGGGTCACGGCCGGCATGGTGGCCGCCGCCGACTACTCCATCGCCTCCCAGGTCTGGGTCCAGACCAAGGCCGTGCTGACCACGATCGTCTGGTCCGGCGTGGTGTCCTTCATCGCCTACAAGGTCGTGGACCTGACCATCGGACTGCGCGTCTCGGAAGAAGACGAGCGCGAAGGCCTGGACATCACGTCCCACGGCGAAACGGCCTACAGCCGCTGAGTGGTTCCCCGGTCGCGGTGACCATCGCCGCGACCGGTTTTCAATGCGAGAGTCTTCCTTGGATATTCGGCCCACTTCGGTGGGCCTTTTTTTTGCCCGGTGCAGGGGCCTGGCCGTCGGGCCATGCGAATATTCGCACACGCGCCGTTCAAAAAATTCAGCGCTGCCCGGCCACCCGCCGGTTTACCATGCCGGACCATGTCCGATGCCGCGCTCCAATCCCTGATCGATGCCGTTCACCTGGCGGCTGCCCGCGCCACGCCGCTGCGCATCCGCGGCGGCGGCACGAAAGATGTCCTTGGGCAGAGTCTGCAGGGCGAGGTGCTGGACACCACCGCGTTGAAAGGCATCGTCGCCTACGAACCCAGCGAGCTGGTGGTCACGGTGCGTGCCGGCACGCCGCTGGCAGCGCTTGAAGTCGCGCTGGCGCAACAGGGCCAGTGCCTGCCGTTTGAGCCGCCGCGATTTGGCGCGGGCGGGACCGTCGGCGGCATGGTGGCGGCCGGCCTGTCGGGCCCGGCGCGGGCCAGCGTCGGCGCCGTGCGCGACTACGTGCTGGGCTTGGAGCTGGTGAATGGCCGCGGCGAGGCGCTGACTTTCGGCGGCCAGGTGATGAAGAACGTGGCCGGCTACGACGTGTCGCGGCTGATGGCCGGTGCCTGGGGCACGCTGGGCGTGATCACGGCCGTCAGCCTCAAGGTGTTGCCGATGGCGCTCGCCGAAGCCACCCTGAAGTTCGAATGCGACCAGGCCGAGGCGCTGCGCCGCCTCAACCGCTGGGGCGGCCAGCCCCTGCCGCTCAATGCCAGCTGCTGGGTCGAAGATGCCGGCATCGGCACCCTGTACCTGCGCCTGCGCGGCGCGGTGGCAGCGGTGGAAGCGGCCTGCCGCACGCTGGGCGGCGAGCGCCAGGACAACGCCCGGGTCGCTGCCGACTGGGACGCCTGCCGCGACCAGCGCCTGCCCTGGTTCGCGGATCGCCAGGCGTCCGAATGCCTGTGGCGCCTGTCCGTGCCGCAGACGGCGCCGGTGCTGCCCTTGCCGTCGGGCGTGGGGGCGCCTCTGGTGGAATGGCACGGCGGCCAGCGCTGGGTCCAGGCCGGCCCCGAACACGCCGGCGCGCTGCGCGAGGCGGCCTCCAGGGCCGGTGGACACGCTACGCTATTCATAGCTGGCGATGACCCGTCGGCGCTGGGAATCGACCGCTTTGAGCCTTTGAAAGCCCCGCTGGACCGCATTCACCGGCGCCTCAAGGCTGAATTCGACCCCTCCGGCCTCTTCAACCGCGGCCGCCTGTACGCCGAGCTCTGACAGGCCCACGATGCAAACCCGTCTTTCTCCCGAATTCGCTGGCACCCCTGAAGGCCTGGAGGCCGAGGCCATCCTGCGCAAGTGCGTGCACTGTGGCTTCTGCACTGCCACCTGCCCCACGTACCAGCTGCTCGGCGACGAGCTCGATGGTCCGCGCGGGCGCATCTACCTGATGAAGCAGGTGCTCGAAGGCGAGAAGCCCACGCGCAAGACCCAGATGCACCTGGACCGCTGCCTGACCTGCCGCAACTGCGAAAGCACCTGCCCCAGCGGCGTGCAGTACGGCCACCTGCTGGACATCGGGCGCAAGATCGTCGACGCCAAGGTGCCGCGCCCGACCCCGGAAAAAGCCTTGCGCTGGGCATTGAAGGAGGGCCTGCCCTCACCGCTGTTTGCCCCGGCCATGAAGATGGGCCAGGCCGTGCGTGGCCTGCTGCCGGCGGCCTTGCAGGCCAAGGTGCCCGCTAAGCAGGAGGCCGGCGCCTGGCCGACGGGCAGCCATGCGCGCAAGGTGCTGATGCTGGCGGGCTGCGTGCAGCCGTCAATGATGCCCAACATCAACGCCGCCACCGCCCGCGTGCTGGACGCTGCCGGCATCCAGACCGTGATCGCGCCCAAGGCGGGCTGCTGCGGCGCGGTGAAGTTTCACCTCAACGATCAGGATGGCGGGCGCGCGGAAATGCGCGCCAACATCGACGCCTGGTGGCCGATGATCGCCTCCGGCGAGGTCGAAGCCCTCGTCATGAACGCCTCCGGATGCGGCGTCACGGTGCGCGAGTACGGGCATTTCCTCAAGGACGAACCCGCCTACGCCGCCAAGGCCCAACGCATCGGCGAACTGACCAGGGACCTGAGCGAGCTGCTGCCCGCCATCGTGGCGGCATTGCGCCAGAGCCGGCCGGAGCGGGTTCCGGGGCCGCCGGCCGGCGACGCGGGCGCGGGCCGGCATCTGGCGTTTCATCCGCCCTGCAGCCTGCAGCACGGCCAGCAGCTGCGCGGCGCGGTGGAGCAGCACCTGGCCGCGTTCGGGTTCAAGGTCCAGGTGGCGCGCAGCGAGTCGCACCTGTGCTGCGGCTCGGCCGGCACCTACTCGGTGCTCAACCCCGACCTGAGCCACCAGTTGCGTGACCGCAAGCTCGGCCACCTGGGCGAGCTGGAGCCGGACGTCATCGTCTCCGCCAACATCGGCTGCATCACGCATCTTCAAAGTGGCACCCCGACCCCCGTTCGGCACTGGGTCGAGGTGCTGGACGAGCACCTGCGCTGACCGGGCCTGGCCCGAGGGACTGAGAACGCTGGCATGATGGCGGGCTTTCCCCAGACCGCCGATGCCATGACCGCCACCGAATCCGAACAAAAACAAGAACCATCCCCAGCGGTGCCCACCCCGGCTTCGACCGCAACCGACCTCGCGCAACCACCTGGTGTCGAAGTCGCCGCAACCTCGGCACCCGCGTCAACAAGCCCGGTGGCTCTTGGCGATGGCAACGGGGGTCGCCCCAAAGCGACATCGCGGCGCCACGGGCGTGGCCCTCGACAGGAGGGCGCGCAGACGCCCAAAGCGGCGCCCATGGGGGGGCCACGAGCGGCGCGTGCCATACCGCCGGTTCTGGAGCAACTGGCCGAGCTGTACCCGGGCCTGTTCGGCGAGGTTTTCCTGCCCTTGAAACGGGGCATCTTCCAGGAGTTGCTGGCAGCCCATCCCGGCGTGCTGGACCGCGAGGCGCTGAAGACGGGGCTGGCCATCCACACCCGCTCCACCCGCTATCTGCAGGCAGTGGCAGCCGGCTTGCAGCGCCACGACCTGGCCGGACAGGCCGTCGAAGCCATGGCGCCCGAGCACGTTCATCAGGCATTGCTCGAGGTGTTCCGCCGCCGCCAGTCCCGCGCCGGCGAAGACCTGCGCCCCAAGCTGCTGCAACGACTGATTCAGGCGTTCGAGGCGTCCGGCCTGACGCGGGAGGCCTATGACGAGCGGGTGCGCGGTCGCGACGACGCGGCCAATGCCCTGCTGGACGAGGCCTTGGCCGAAGCGGCGGCCCGGCGCGCCAAGGACGAAGCGCTGTTGCGCGCGTTCGAGAACGGGGGGCAGACGATCGAGGTTTTTGCCGACATGTACGGCATGGATCCGCGCGCGGCGTCCCAGACGCTGGAGCGGGCCCGCCAGCGGCGGGCTCCCGCAACGTCCTGACAGGCTGACGCTTTCCGCCGTGTCACTATCAATTAGATAGCTTGAAACGACGATTTGACGCTGGGAACAGGCCAAGAAAATCGGAAATCTGAGTCGGGCGAGCTTCTCAGCCCTTCAGGCGGCCAGCGCCTGCTCGATGTCCTTCGTCAGACTTTCCGGGGTATCGGTGGGCGCGTAGCGCCGGATCACCTGCCCGTCCTTGCCAACCAGAAACTTGGTGAAATTCCACTTGATGGCCTTGCTGCCCAGGATGCCGGGCGCTTCGGCGGCCAGCCACTGGTACAGCGGGTCGGCTTGTGGGCCATTGACGTCGATTTTGGCCATCATCGGGAAACTCACACCGTAGTTGAGTTGGCAGAAGCTGGCGATCTCTTCATTGCTGCCCGAATCCTGCGCGCCGAACTGGTTGCAGGGAAAACCGAGCACGACGAGACCTTTGGGGCCCCAGGCCTCATGCAGGGTTTCCAGACCGGCGAACTGTGGCGTGAAGCCGCAGGCGCTGGCGGTGTTCACGATCAGCAGTGCCTTGCCCTTGTATTTCTTCAGGGGAACGGGTTTGCCGCTCATCGGCTGGGCGGAGAATTCGTAGATGGACGTCATCGGCAGGCCTTTCGGCGGTTCAGTCGGGGGTGGTGCGGCGCCTTTGCAACAGATGCGACGCTGAAGCGGGTAAGTATGGCCCCCGGCCGATGCCATCTGACCGGATGGGGCCATTCGGGTGAATAATTTTGCATTCCCATCCGGCCCCAAGGCCCGCCCAACCGTCCGCCACCACACAGCATGTCCCGTACTTGTGCCATCGCCCTGGCCGGCTTGCCCCCGCCCGAGCGCGTCCTCATCGCAGGCGCCCTGTTTCCGCCGAGCGGAAGCCCGATCCCGGGCGCCTTCATGGCGTCGGATCCCGCGCGGGCGGCGCTTGTCATCGCGAATGCCGACGATGCCGCGGTCGTGAGTGCCCTGAAGGCGCAGATGCCCGCTGCCGGTGTGGTCCTGCTGGGCCATTCCGACCAGGGGACCGGCTGGCCGCTGGTGCCACGGCCCCTGAGCCTGCAGGCCTTGATCACCGCCGCCCGGCGCCAGCTCGCCTTGGCGCACACGAATGAAACGGGTGGTGAGGGGACGAAGCCCGGGGCCCGCGAGGGGGGCTGGTTTCGGCGGTTCGGCAAGGACAGGCCCGTGTTTTCCGACACCCAGCCCTTTGCCTTGGAGCCGGTGGATGCGGAAGAGGGGTTTGCCGAGACCCGCCAGTTCGCGCCGCAATCGCCGCAGGAAAGACCCGTTGTCGTGGCCAAGCCGTTGCCGCGACGGGAGCCGGAAGACTTCGAGCCCACGCGGCAATTCAGCCCCAGCGTGCCGTCCGTCACACCATCCGACTGGGAAAACGAGGTGGCCGAGTGGGAGACTGCGCAGTCAGCCCGGCCCGTCGAACCGATGCCGAGGAAAGGCACGCAGGATGCCGCGTTTGGACGGCCATCGGAGGGGCCGGATTCGCCCGATTCGGAGGGCGACACCCTGCCGGCTCCCTTGGCGGCCGCGGATCGCGTCCTGATCGTGGGATTGCCCGGCTCTGCTGCGGCAGGGCTGATCCGGGTTCTGGAGGGTGCGGGCTACGACGTTGATTTCGCCGGGAGTCCCGAAGCGGTGTCGCGCCAGTTGATGCAGCACGCATACCAGTTTGCCGTGCTGATCGAGGTCTCTCTGGGGGCGAAGGCCATCAGCCTGTGCCGGGATATCCAGCGCAACCGCGGCCGCTCGCCGCCCGATCTGCGGCTCCTGATCGTTGCCAACCACCGTGGATTCCTGTCGCGCATGCGTGCCTGGTTTGCCGGATGCAATGCCTGGCTGCCGATTCCCCTGGACCAGCCCAGGTTGCTGAAGTACCTGCGTGACAACGGCTCGGTCGGTGCCCGTGGCGCTTGAAGACCCCTCGGTGAAGCATGGTTGCAACGAAATCCCCCAGTAGTGCGCGGTATGTGGCCTTTTCCGTCGCGGCCCTACTTGCCGATCCGGTGGTATCGGGCAATAGTCCAAGGCTTTCCCTGCGTTGCAGCTTTGTGCGCGACTCCGGCCTGACATCGGTTTGCTTTCCGCCTCTTTGACGATGCCTTCTGCTTTTCGAGTGGCCCTGGTGGGCCTTGCGCCCGGCGAGCGCTCGCTGGTTGAGGCGGCCTTTTCGTTGCCTGGCCCGGACGGCGCACGCCACGAAATGGTTCACGATCCCGCGCGCGCGAACCTGATCATCCTCGATGCCGAAGATACGCGGGCGGTTCACCACTTCCGGGCGCGTGGCCTGGCCGCGCCGGTGCTGCTGATCGGGCAAGACGACGCCCACACCGGTTGGCCGGCAATCCCTCGCCCTATCGAACGCCATGCCCTGCTGGGCGAAGCGGCGCGGCTGCTGTCCGGCGCGCCGGCGGACCTCGAGGCGCCGCCCCTGGCGCCGGCCTTCCAGGCCACGGTTCCTTTTGCCCCGCTGGAGATGCAGCGCCTGCGCGGCGCGGCCGATGGATTTGATGAGACCCGATCGTTCCAGGAGACCCGTCCGTTCGAACGTCCGGCACCGGGCGCGCCGGAACCCCGCCGGGCCGGGTCCGCTCGGCCGGTTGTTCACGAATCGATCGATGCCCGCAGTGTCTTGCTGTGGCGGGATGCCAAGGACGGCGCATTGGTTTCGTCCGTCGCCGCCCTGCCGTCGGCCCCACCTGCGCCTGTGGCCGGCGCACGGGCCGAGGCGGCATCGCAGGCTCCACGCCACGAAGCCCCCGATGCCGGACTGCCGGCCATCGCCGGGTTTGAATCCACACGCGATGGCGATCCTGTCGCGCACCAAGGGGTTCCCGCCAACTGGCGCGAACTGGCGCGCCAGCGCGACGAGGAGCGCCGCCAGCGGGTGACGCCGGTGGATGCCGGAGCCTTCAGCAGCAGCTTCGCCGACCCCTCGGACCATCCCACCTCACCGCCGGGCCTGGCCGCATTGGCACGCTCGCCGGCCATCCTGCTGGTGGGCGAAGTCCGCCTCGCGGGGAGCTCGCTGATCCGCGAACTGCGGGGCCTGGGGTGTCAGGTGGATCATGCCCACGACATCGAAGCGGCGCTGGCGCGACTGGCGGGCCAGGCCTACGGATATGCCTTTCTCGATGACCGCTCGCTTGGCCGCCAGACGCGCGCAGTCTGCCGCGCCCTGCGCCGACGCGCGCGCGCGCTGGGGCAGACCTTGAACATCGTGGTCATGGCGCGTGACGAGGGTCCCTTGCGCCGCCTGCTGGCACGGTGGGCCGGATGCGACACCTGGATGACCTTGCCGCTGGAGCGAAAGCGTCTGGCCCAGCATCTTCTGGGCGGTTCACGATCCGCAGGCTGACGCATGGGCGGCCGGAAAGGGCGCCCGCCAGGGCGCATTCGCGGCTCAGCCGTGGTGGTTGTCGTTGCGGGCGATTTCGAGCAGGTGCTCGACCTCGTCGCGATGATGCGCGAGGTTGCGCGCGTGCCAGATCTTGATCAGCCACATGAATCCCGCCACCAGCAAGCCGAAGCCCGTGATGGCGCCGAAAGCTGACAGGCCCAGGCCGGTGGACAGGCTGTAAATGCCGCCCAGGCTCAGGATGCAGGCTTGTTCGTTGAAGTTCTGAACCGCGATCGAGCGGCCCGCGCCCATCAGGTTGTGGCCGCGATGCTGCAGCAGCGCATTCATGGGCACCACCAGAAATCCGCCGAGACCGCCGAGCAGAACGAGGAAAGGCGCCGCCACCCAGACGTTGTCGATGAAGTTCAGCAAGATCACCAGCAAGCCCATGCCGATGCCCAGCGGCATCACGCTGGTGGCCTGGTCCAGCTTCATGCGTACCGAGGCCACCACCGCGCCGACGGCCGTGCCCACCGCCACCACCCCGACCAGACTGGAGGCCTGGGTCACGCTGTAGCCCAGCGCGGCGGCGGCCCACGCCAGCACGATGTAGCGCAGATTGCCCGAAACGCCCCAGAACAGTGTGGTCGTGGCCAGCGAGATCTGACCGAGCTTGTCCTGCCACAGCCGGGTGTTGCAGCGCCAGAAATCGGGCAGCAGTTCGAGCTTGTTGCGCGGCATGGGGCGCATCTCGACCCCGGTGTCGGGGATGCGGGTGTTGAACCAGGCGGCGAGCACGTAGACAAAGATCAGCGCGCTGATGGCGGCTTCGGCCGGTGTGTCAACCGAGGTGTCGATGAAGGGGAAGTCCAGCGACAACATGCGGCTTGACACCATGGTGCCGACCAGCTGGCCGCCGACCAGCACGCCCAGGATGATCGAGGCGATCGTCAGCCCCTCGATCCAGCCGTTGGCCTTGACCAGCTGGGATGCGGGAAGCAGCTCGGTCAGGATGCCGTACTTGGCGGGCGAATAGGCGGCCGCGCCCAGACCCACGATGGCATAGGACATCAGCGGATGGGTGCCGAACAGCATCAGCAGACAGCCGACGATCTTGATGGTGTTGCTGATCAGCATGACCCGCCCCTTGGGCAAGGCGTCTGCAAAGGCGCCCACGTACGGGGCCAGCAGCACGTAGAACAGCGCGAACATGGGCACCAGCGCGGCCTGCTGCCATACCGGCGCACCTCCGGTCTTGAGCAATTGCACGGCCGCCACGAACAGGGCATTGTCCGCCAGCGAGCTGAAAAACTGCGCCGACATGATGGTAAAAAAACCGCGCTTCATGAACTCTTGTTTATTGCCTCAGTGGCACTGATGACCTGTGGTCTGTACTTTGTCTCCGGCTGGCAGCGGGTTATATCATGCGACGACGTCGCGGTGACCCTGCAAGCAGTGCCACAATCGGCGCCATCGCGTTCACCGGCTGTCCGCATGCCCCGTCCCATCCAGGCCACGATCCACACCGAGTCCCTGCGCCACAACCTGGCCCGCGCGCGTGCGTCCGCGCCGGATGCGCGGGTCTGGGCGGTGGTCAAGGCCAATGCTTATGGGCACGGGATCGGGCATGTTTTCGAAGCATTTCGCGGCGCTGACGGGTTTGCCCTGCTGGATCTTGCCGAGGCCGAGCGGGTACGCGCACTGGGTTGGCGGGGCCCCATCCTGCTGCTCGAAGGGGTCTTCGAAGCACGCGACCTGGAGCTGTGTTCGCGGCTGAACCTCTGGCATGTGGTGCACTGTGAAGAGCAGATCGACATGCTGGCGGTGCACAAGACGCACCAGCCGCACCGGGTGTTCCTCAAGATGAATTCGGGGATGAACCGCCTGGGCTTCAAGCCACAAGGCTTTCGCGCCGCCTGGACCCGTCTCAATGCCCTGCCGCAAGTCGATGAAATCTCGCTGATGACCCATTTCAGCGATGCCGACGGCCCTGGTGGCGTTGCGGCGCAGATGGCGGTCTTCGCGGCGGTCACGCAGGACCTGCCGGGTGAACGAAGCCTGTCGAACAGCGCGGCCACCTTGCGTTATTCCGGCGACTCCATTTCCTCCGGCCAGGGCCGCCTGCCGGTCAGTGCCGACTGGGTCCGCCCCGGCATCGCGCTGTACGGCAGTGCGCCGGACTTCCCCGCGCACGACATCGCGCACTGGAACCTGCACCCCGCCATGACGCTGTCGTCACGGATCATTGGCACGCAGAACCTGGTGGCCGGCGATGGTGTGGGCTATGGCTCCGGTTTTCAGGCCAGCGGGCCGATGCGCATCGGGGTCGTGGCCTGCGGCTATGCCGACGGCTATCCGCGTGTGGCGCCGACGGGCACGCCGGTGCTGGTCGAAGGCGTGCGCACGCATACCGTCGGGCGCGTCAGCATGGACATGATCACGGTCGATCTGGCGCCGCTGCAGCGGGCCGGCGTCGAGGCCGGCTTTGG
>ERZ795062.1544-NODE-1544-length-16292-cov-6.139188_pt1 | contig 16292 bp, 15 predicted proteins | sample MGYA00375146_ERZ795062 | MGnify/ENA primary metagenome ERZ795062 (study PRJEB30191, sample SAMN05720281) | activated sludge metagenome | isolation source: Anaerobic digester | place: USA | collected 2015-07-16 ... | reverse complement strand
GCGAGGGTTTGTTGTAATAGGGAACAACCGATAAGGTGGCATCGGCACCGAGAGCTTCGGCAGCTTTGGAAAGCTCAACCGCTTCAGCAGTATTGTTGGCGCCGGTGCCTGCGATAACGGGAATGCGTTTGTTGACGTGCTTGATGGTGGCTTCGATAACGGCCAAGTGTTCGTTGACCGGCAAGGTGGCGCTCTCGCCGGTGGTGCCGACGGCAACGATGGCGGCGGTGCCGCTTTCAATGTGCCAGTCAATCAGATTGTTTAATTGCTCAAAGTCGATACTGCCGTCTTCGTGCATGGGGGTAATGAGGGCGACCAAACTGCCTTGTAACATAATGGAACCTTTGTATGCAACGTCAAAATTGAGGAGTAACGGGGATTGTAGCCTACTTTGCGGATTGTGCAAACAGGCTTTCAGACAGGCATAGGTAGCAAGGTAAGCAAAATATGCTTTCTTTGCATGAGTAATGAGTTTTGATAACCAAAAGAGGGAGAATTTTAACCTTTTCCGGTTTGGAATAAGGAAAATCGGCGTCGGGGAAGATGGGGAATAAGCGAGAGAGCAAGGGGGCGGGTGAAGAGGTAGCTTAAGAGCCGTGTTTGAAAATAGCTGTGTAATAAGCATGCAAACGATGCACTTTGGCTTGCAATTCGGGCAAGTTGCCGTTATTCAGTAAAATATCATCGGCTACGCGCCAGCGTTGTTCACGAGAGGCCTGGCTGGCCATAATGCGTTTGATTTCCGCTTCATCCAAACCGCTACGTTGTTTGACCCGTTCGATACGTAGAGCATCATCACTGTCGATGACCAAGATGCGGTTGACCAATTTTTGGAAGGCTTTTTTCTCAACCAATAAAGGAACTTCAATAATGCCGAAAGCCGACTGGCTGTATTGTTCCATTTGTTGCTGGCTGTGCGATCGAATCAGCGGCAGCATAATGTGTTCCAACAGATTTTTCAGACAGGCATTGTTGAATACACGTTCGCGTAAGGCAGCTCGGTTCAAGCGTTGCGGAGTTTCGAATACTTCTGCGCCAAAGGCTTCATAAATAGCAGAAAGGGCTTCACCATTTTCGGCGGTTAATGAACGGCTGATGGCATCGGTATCAATTAGCGGAATGTTAAAACCGGCGAATTCGGCAGCAACTTGAGATTTGCCGCTGCCGATTCCGCCGGTTAAGCCTATCCAGGCCGTCATAATAATCCTGCCGAATTGAGCCAGATATTCAACCCGGCTTTTACCTTATCGTTGGCCACAAACACCAACCAGCCGGCAATCGCCAAGCAAGGGCCGAAGGCAATCGGCTGGCTTTTGGCCGCTTTCATCACCAAGGCGGCAACAATGCCAACTAAGGCCGCTGCAAAAACCACGATTGGTAATACTGAAGCGCCAAGCCAAGCACCGAGTGCTGCCAGTAATTTAAAATCACCGCCGCCCATGCCGTCAAAACCGCGTAGTTTTTTATGGGCAAAATTCAACAGCCACAAGCTCATATAGCCAGCAATGGCACCGAAAACGGCTTGTTGTAGCGAAACGAACGAGCCATTGAAGTTATAAATCAAGCCCAGCCATACCAAGGGAAGGGTGAGTTGATCCGGTAGGTATTGGGTGTCAGCATCGATAAAGGTAAGGGCAATCAGAAAAGCGGTAAAAATCACACCGCCCAAGGTCAGCCAAGACCAGCCATATTGCCAAGCTACTGCGCCGAACATCAAGGCGGTGAGCATCTCTACCATCGGATAACGTAGGCTGATCGGTGTGTGGCACCCCGCACATTTGCCACGCAATAAAAGATAGCTGAACACAGGGATATTTTGCCAAGGTTTCACACCGGTACCGCACTTGGGGCAGCGCGAATCAGGATGAGCCAAATTGAAAACGGCTTGATCTTCTTCGGTTAACGGAATATCCAGATGGCTTTTGGCAAACAGCGTCCAACCTTTTTCCATCATCACGGGAATACGGTAGATCACCACATTAAGAAAGCTGCCGACCAGCAAGCCAAAAATCAGGGCAAGCGGGACGGCAAACGGGGCGTAAAAGCCTTGAATCGACATAGTCATTAACCTACTACGTTACCCAGGTTGAACAGCGGCAGATACATTGCCACCAGAATCACACCGATAATTGAGCCGAGTACCACCATGATGATCGGTTCCATCAGCGAAGAAAGCTGGGCTACGGAGTTGTCTACTTCATCTTCGTAAAATTCAGCCGCTTTGTTTAACATGTCATCCAGCGAGCCGGATTCTTCACCAATGGAAGTCATTTGCAATACCATATTGGGGAATAATTCGGTACTCTGCATGCTGGAAGTGAGTGACAGACCTTGGTTTACTTTGGCGCGGATATCGTGGGTGGCTTCTTCATAAAGAATATTACCGGCCGCACCGGCTACTGAATCCAAAGCTTCTACCAGCGGTACACCGGCGGCAAACAGGCTGGAAGTGGTACGCGCCCAACGAGCAATGGTAGCTTTGCGCACAATAGCGCCGAAGATGGGGGTACGCAGCAGCCAAGCATCAACGCGGCGTTGTAATTTAGGTGATTTGTTCACGGCTTTGATGAAGGCGACAGTACTACCGATCATAATCAAAATCATCAGCCAGCCCCATTTAACGAAGAAATCGGAAATGGTCATCATGATTTGGGTTAAGCCGGGTAATTCTGCTCCCATGCCTTCGTATACCTCTTTAAAGGCCGGCAACACGAACATCATCATTACCATAATCAAGACGATAGCTACCACCACAATCGAAATCGGGTAGGTTAGCGCGCTTTTCACTTTTTTCTTGATGGCTTGGGTTTTTTCTTTGTAGAGTGCCAGTTTATCCAGCAAGGATTCCAATACACCGCCTGCCTCACCAGCACCGATCAAGTTGCAATAGAAGCGGTCGAAATATTTGGGATGTTTGCTGAACGCCGCAGCCATAGAGCTACCTTGTTCCACATCAGATCTAACCTGCATCAGCAATTGAGTCATCGAGGGGTTGGAGTGGCCGCGCGCCACGATTTCAAAGGCTTGCATCAAAGGCAGGCCGGCTTTCATCATGGTAGCCAGCTGGCGGGTGAAAACGGTAATGTCTTCTTGGGTGATTTTGCGTTTGCGTGTATTTTTAACTTTGCTGACACGCAATGGTTTGATGCTGCGGCGTTGAAGTTTTTTGCGCGCATCTTCTTCATCTTTAGCGACTACTTCGCCGCGGACGATTTGGTCGGTAAGTGTATTTTTGCCTTCGAAGGTAAAGCGTTTACCCTTGTCTTTACTGCGTCCCCCGAAGCTGCTTGAATTTGTAGCCATGTTTTTTTACCCTAATGTTGTGCTATATCGTTATATAAATCAAATATTCATTAATCATTTGTACCGGCAAGTACTTCTTCCAGAGAAGTGAGTCCGCTCATAACCTTCAATAAACCGGCGCGACGTAGGTCGACCATGCCTTCATCGTAGGCCATTTTCAGAATATCTACCTCATTACCGCCTTCCATGATGACGCGCTGCATTTCTTCGGTGATGGGCATCACTTCATAAACCCCTAATCGGCCTTTAAAACCTTTACCTCGGCAACGGTCACAACCAACGGGGCGGTAGAGTTGCCAATCTTTGGCTATGTCCTCATCTGTAAAGCCTGCCTGCTTGAGCGCGTCTACAGGCGGGCGCTCGATTGGTGCTTTGCAGGAGCAAAGACGGCGCAGCAGTCGCTGAGCCATAATCAGGCTAACCGAGCTTGCAATGTTAAAGGGAGCGACCCCCATATTCAATAAACGAGACAAGGTGGCCGGCGCATTATTGGTGTGTAGAGTGGAGAAAACCATGTGACCGGTTTGCGAGGCTTTAATCGCGATATCGGCGGTTTCCAAATCACGAATCTCACCCACCATGATGATGTCCGGGTCTTGGCGCAGGAAAGATTTCAATGCAGAAGCAAAAGTAAGCCCCTGTTTATCATTAACGTTAACCTGATTGATGCCGGGTAAGTTAATCTCGGCCGGATCTTCGGCGGTGGAAATATTAACGTTTTCGGTGTTCAGAATATTCAAACAGGTATACAGCGAAACGGTTTTACCGGAGCCTGTGGGGCCGGTAACCAATACCATGCCGTAGGGGCGGTGAATCGCCTCCAACAGCATTTTTTTCTGGAAAGGTTCGAAACCGAGTTGGTCGATATTCAGGGTGCTGGCATCGGAGTTCAAAATACGCATCACCACTTTTTCGCCAAACAAGGTAGGCAGGGTGCTGACACGGAAATCAATGGGGCGGCCATGCTTGGAGAAGGCAATCTGAATACGACCGTCTTGCGGAACGCGTTTTTCAGAAATATCCAAGCGCGCCATTACCTTGATACGGGAAGCCAGCTGGCTGCGTACCGATAGCGGCGGTTGTACCACTTCGCGCAATTGACCGTCGACGCGGAAACGGACGCGCGCAACTTGTTCGTAAAATTCGAAATGAATATCGGATGCGCCGGCATTGAGTGCATCAGACAAGGTTTTGTGAATAAAGCGGGCAATAGGGCCGTCTTCGGCTTCCTCGTTATCGATATACAGCGATTGAGCGGGGGTACCGATATCCTGCTCTTGGCTCATTTCTTTCAGAATAGAAGTTGAGCGCTGGTTTTGCCATTCCAGAATGGTGGAAAGCTGGTCGTGACGTACCACAACCAAATCAATAGCCATGCCGGAAGTAAAGGAAATTTTTTGATAAACCTGAATTTGTGTCGGGTCGGCGACGGCAAGGAAGACTTTGTTGCCACGGCGGAAGATGGGCAGACAATGATTTTGCAGCATGGCCTCTTCCGATAGAAAATCGGTTAGTACATTGCTGCGAGGATAATAGCTTAAATCCAGTAAGGGATAGCTGAAAACCCGCGCCAGTAATTCGGCTAAAGCCTCAGGCGTGATGAGATTGTTCTCAAACAACATGGGAACAATATCTTTGTTCTGTTTTAATGCTTCCTGATAGACAGCCGACTGTTCATGGCTGAGGACTTGGCTTTGAACCAAAACACGAAGTAAACCTGCACTCATTTATATCCAAACCAATCTGAATGACACCCGAGAATCTGTTCTTGCGCCTGACGCTTGCGGGTAAATTTAGTTACCCGGACAGAGCAGATTTGAAGGAGTAAGTTTTCCAAAAATTATTAAAATTATTTAATTTAAAAGTGAAACAGCTTTAAAGAGCATATTATAGATGAAGTTCTAAGCAGCTTGCATTATCTTGCTTAAATTTACTGACAAAATCTTGGTGGGTGAGAACCTTGCCTAAAGGGGTAAAACTTCACTTTGTTTAGAGCAGGGAAATAGGCAGTAGAAGAGATCTCGTAAATTAATTGATTATTTTTAAAGTAAAAAAATATTATGAAACCACAATCGGACATTTTTTTTTTATTTTCTGGTTATTGAAATAGCTGCTTTTCATGAAGATAGTCTATCGGAATATTTGTCTCTCGTTGACGACACTCTTGGCAGTAAATGTTAAGAGCATGAAAAATAGTAGGCAGGTATAGAGTTAAAAATGCCCTGAATCGTATGATCCAGGGCATTGAATTTTGGCTCCCCGACCTGGGCTCGAACCAGGGACCTGCGGATTAACAGTCCGTCGCTCTACCGACTGAGCTATCGGGGAAAGAATGCGCATTATTGCAGTATCCCGATGGCTTGACAAGTATTTTGTGCACGAAAAAATTATTATTTTGTTTTATCAGGGAATTTGTTTAAATGCCTGCCTGAAAGAAGTGGTGTTGGCAAAACTTCATGCGCGGATGGCGGTTTTTGAATACAATAAACCTTTTATGTATCTCTCAATGGGCACTATGGCACATCATCCTTACCGGCGTTTGCGCGCCCAGCGTTTCGAACTGCCTGAGGTGGGTATTTCCGAAACGGACAATATCCGCTCGCTGCATTTGGGCAGCGACACCATCCAAAGCTCGATGAATTTGGATCATCCGGCCGAGTTGGTGTTGTCGTACAGCCGGGCGATGATGGGCTGGCTGTTGTTTGCCGAAAAAGTGCCGGAACACATCACTCAAATCGGTTTGGGCGGCGGTTCGTTTGCGCGCTGGATAGACGAGTATTTGCCGGAAACGAGGCAGACGGCGGTCGACATCAATCCGCAGGTGATTAATGTGGCGCGCAGTTTGTTTGAGCTGCCGTTTGAAGGGCCGCGCTTTGAGATTGTGGAAGCAGATGGCGCGGAGTACATCAAAACCGTGCGCGGCGGTACGGACGTGTTGTTGGTGGACGGCTTTGACGGCGAACAGATTATCGATGCGCTGGTTGATGCGGAATTTTTCAGCAACTGCCGCCGTGCGCTGTCGTCGGATGGCGTATTTGTGACTAATTGGTGGAGCGGCGATAAGCGCTATCCGCGTTTTGTAGAGGCACTTTCCGAAGTATTTGAAGGCCGGGTGATGGCTTTGCCGGCGGAGAGTCACGGCAATGTGGCGGTGATGGCGTTCCAACGAACGCCTCAGGAATTGCAGCTGAATAACTTAAAGAAGCGGGCGCAGAAGTTGGCGGATAAATATGATTTGAATTTTCCGGCGATGTTGGCGGCGCTGAAAGCCAATCATCCGCATAACGGTCGTAGTTTTACATTTGATTAGAACTATTTAATGCCTGTCTGAAAGAAATAGTTGATGATTGAATTGGCTGTTTAATCTTTTATTTTCAAAAGGAATATTTCATGAGCTTTTTTGAGCGCCATCTTTTTATTTGTACCAATGCGCGCAAAGATCCGTGCCGCCAGAGTTGCAACGACAACGGTGAAGCCGATGCGGCGGTGGACTTTTTAAAAGGCAATGCCAAAGAGCGCGGTTTAATCGGCCCCGGCAAACTGCGCATCAGCAGTACCAGCTGTTTGGGGCGCTGTGAAGACGGCCCGGCGATGGTGATTTACCCGGAAGGGCGCTGGTACACCTATGTGGATGAACAGGATTTGCAGGAAATTCTGGAAGAAGATTTGGTGAATCAGCGCAGTGTGAACCGCTTGTTGATTGATTAAAGCGGCAGCAAAAAGGATAGAGCGATATGGTGAAATTGGAAACCATTGAAATAGCGGGGCCGGTGGGCAAGCTGGAAATGATTTATATCCCGGCGGAAGGGGTGGAAAAAGGGGTGGCGGTGATTAACCATCCGAATCCGCTTCATGGCGGCACTTTTACCAATAAAGTGATACAAACCGCTGCCAAGGCTTTGAGCAAGCTGGGTTTTCATTGCTATCTGCCGAATCTGCGCGGGGTGGGAAACAGCGAAGGTAAGCACGATTATGGTGCGGGCGAAACCGAAGATTGCGTGGCGGTCATCGATTTTGTTCGCAGCCGACACCCGCAGGCGGCGCAGTTGGTGATTGCCGGTTTTTCGTTTGGTGGCTATGTTTCGCTGTTTGCCTCGCATTTGCGCGAGCCGGATTTGCTGCTGCTGATGGGGCCGGCGGTGCGCCAATATGAACGGCGCGAGCCGGATGCGCCTAATGCCTTGAAAACACTGATGATTCACGGTGAAAGCGATGAAGTGATTACGCTCAGCCAAGCCAGCGACTGGGCGGAGGGGCAGGATATTCCGATTGTGATGCTGCCGAAGGCTTCGCATTTTTTCCACGGCAAACTGATTTTACTGCGCGATACCATTCAGCGTTTAGCACCGGTGATATTGGATAAGTAATCCATTGCAGTAAAAATTTTCAGACAGGCATAATGCCTGTCTGAAAGCTTATGTAAGGTACAGTTTTTCAAGTTTAAAGATTTGTTCGATAATTATCGCGGCGGTGCTATAATCCGCACGTCATTAACTGTTTTGTGAGTCATAAACATGAAAAAAAGCTTTTTGGCCGTTGCGGCCGTGCTGGCGCTGACTGCCTGCGGTACCGCCAAGAAACCTGAACAACAACAGGCATCGCGTGCGCAACAGCAGCAAGTACCGCCGCAATTTGTGTTTACTAAAGATGTGCAAGGCGCACAACAAGTTGGCACGGGTACCACCGGCTATCGTTTTGTACTGCTGGTGCCGGGTACCACACAACCGGCAGCGAAGCAGCCGTTTGTGTTGTCTCACAGCAGCGTGAAATTACCTTTTGCGACAGATAAAACCGAAAACTTGTACCACGGCGTTACCGACGAACGCGGCATGACGCCGGTATTCGTGTTCAACGGAGAAGTGGCGCAAGAGGGTTTTGTGCTGTTGCCGCAAGTGGGGCAAGGTAAGGTTGGCGGTTGGTTGAATTTGTCGAACGATCAGCGTCAGCCTTTGGCGGGTGTGCCTTATTCGATGGCGGTATGCGAAAAATCACCTTATCTGTTTAGCGCGGTAACCAATAATATCGGCCAAACGGCTTATGTGGCGGTGAGTAATAAAAACGTGAAAATTGAGTTGCTGCCATTTAGCAATGATGAAGCGGTACGCAATAAACAACTAACGGACGTTTGCCCGCCGGCAGCGAAAGCGGCTCCGGCTAAAAAGGCGGTAAAAAAACGCTGATTGGCGAGTATTGAATCGTGCAAATGCCTGTCTGAAAAATACGAAAAGTGTTTTTCAGACAGGCATTTTTTATATATATAGCGAAAGTAATAAAGAATTGATACAAGGCAGCGAGCCGCAGACAGTACAGATAGTACGGCAAGGCGAGATAACGCCGTATCAGTTTTTTAGTACTTTCGCTATAAAGGCTTGCTATTCGATTCTAATCTTTACACATCGAATCGATAAATTCAAATAAGAGTAATCTTTATATCTTTCAATTGATTAGTTGGATGTTGTTCGTTTGCCAGTTATTCCTTTTGTATTTCGTTGTTTACAAATAATAATAATTCGTATTAACATGGTGGTATGAATAAGACCGTATTAACCGATTATCGCTCAATCGCTTTGCTGGTGGTGGCCGCCCATGTGGGCGGTATTCTGCTGGCTACGCCGAAAGTAAAAGTGGAACCACCGATGTTGTCGTTGACCATGGTGGACGTGGGCGACAGTATGGCTGAATCCGCCGGTGAAGGTGGCGGAACGACTGCGGCAGCCCCGGCACCGACACCGGTGAAACCGCAAGCGGCCAAGAAAGAGGCGGCACCGGTTAAAGCGAAACCGGCGGCGCCTGCTGAAAGTAAACCGCAGCCGGTAGTAAAAAAAGCACCCGAAGTGAAGCCGGAAGCCAAGCCGAAAGAAGCAGTGCCAACACCGGTGAAGCCCGAGAGCAAACCGATAGAAACGCCCAAGCCTGTCGCTACGCCGACACCTGCGCCTAAAACCCAGCAGCCGGCTACCACTTCATCCGACTATACCGCGGTGAAGCAAAGCAACAGTAACGCGGCACAAACGGGAAGACAAACCACCGGAGCAACCGGGCAAAGCAATAGCGGTTCGACAGCCAACAGCAATAAAAAGAGCGAAGGTTCCGGCAATGGTAGCCAAAAAGGCAGCGAATCAAGTGATAAAAAAGGTGGTGGCGATACGGCTGCCACTCATCTGGGCGGCTATTTGAGCAATCCTAAACCTCCTTATCCCGAGCTTTCCCGAGAGCGCGGCGAAGAGGGCAGGGTTCGTTTAACGGTAACGGTGGAGCCGAACGGTTCGCCTTCATCGGTGAAGATCAGCCGCAGCAGCGGTTATCCGCGATTGGATAAGGCGGCGGAAACGGCCGTTCGCAAATACCGTTTCAAACCGGCCACCCGCAACGGCGAAGCGATACGTTCTTCTTATACCTTTGCGATAAATTTTTCCCTTTAAGTTGAGTAGATTTGGATTTTGATTTATGAATTTAATGCTTGTGTTCCAACAGGGCGATCCTGTTTTGATCGGTGTGTTTTTGACTTTGGTGCTGATGAGCGTCATCACCTGGACGATTATTATTTGGAAAACCCTGTTGTTGTGGCGTTTGCGCCGTGAAGACCGCGCCGCCCGCGATTCGATTTGGTCGTCCGGCTGCCTGAATCAGGCGGTGGACAACAGCAAACCGTTTGCCACTACGCCCAGCGTAAAACTGATGCACGCTTCGCTGGAATCTTACCGGCACTACCGCAGCGACAAAAGCAGCACCATGGCTGCCAGCCTGCCGTTTAACGACTACCTGACTTCGCGCATCCGCCAGCACATGAGCGGCATTCTCAGCCAGTTCGACCAAGGCTTAACCCCGCTGGCGAGCATCGGTGCCACCGCCCCGTTCGTCGGCCTGTTTGGCACGGTATGGGGTATTTACCATGCTTTAATCAACATCAGCGAAACTGGCCAGATGAGCATCGCCGCGGTTTCCGGCCCGATTGGCGAAGCGCTGGTGGCCACCGCGGCGGGTCTGTTTGTTGCCATTCCGGCGGTACTGGCTTACAACGCGTTGGTGCGTAAAAACAAAGTGGTGGCGCAGGATTTGGATCATTTTGCCCACGACTTGTATGTGCAATTGTTGAACCATAAGGAGTAAATCATGGCTTTCGGTTCTTTTGGCGGCAAATCCGATGCACCGTTGGCGGAGATGAACGTTACCCCGCTGGTGGATGTGATGCTGGTGTTGCTGATCGTGTTTATGGTAACCATGCCGGTGATGACCCATTCATTGAATGTGAATCTGCCCAGCAATCAAGGATCGGTAAAAGTAAAAGCCGACCAAACGACACGGCTGGAAGTGGATGCCAACGGCGCTTATCGACTGAATGATCAGGCCGTATCTGCCGATCAGTTGCTCACCCGTTTGCAGCAGAGCGATCTCAAGGAGGCGACCTTGGCCATTGCTGCCGATAAAAACGTGCCCTACGATCACGTCGCCCGCGCCATTTCCGCCGCGCGCCAAGCCGGTATCGATAAAGTGGGTTTGATTAACGCGCAGATGCAGTAGTAGGCAGCAACACCATTCAAAAGAGCACAGCCATTGCGGTTGTGCTCTTTTTTGTTATCGGTATTTTTTCAGACAGGCATCTTAGAAACATAGGTAGCTTGCCCCCTTTAAAATGCCTGTCTGAAACCAAGTTTGCAATCAACTGGCTATGCCCACACATTTGTTGACCAAATGCTGCCGATAGTCGGCGATATGCTAAAATTCCACTATTCGACGTTTCCCACAGAAAACCATGCAAACAACCGACCGCCGATTGGCCGAACTGGTGCGCCTGCTGCAAGAACGCGGCCATATTTTCGCCGCCGATCCCGATCCGATTACCGAAGCCCTGCGCCACGCCGAAGACAGTGCCGAAGCCAAATTAATCCGCCGTGCCGAGATGATAGACAGCGACCACAAGCTGCAAGACAGTCTCGCGCGCATCAACAGCCTATTTGGCTGGCTGCTGCTGGCCGCCACCGCTTTCTGGCTGATCAGCGGCTTTGCCGGTACCGCCGCGCTGATGCAGCAATCCGGGCTGAATTTCTTTTTCGTGCTGGCCGGCGTATTGGGCGTGCACACCTTAATGTTGCTGCTGTGGCTGATCAGCCTCGCGCTGCCGCGCATGAAAAACCACGGCTTTTTCGGCAATCCCGCCATGTGGATACGCGGCAAAGACCCGGTGAACCAAGCCATTTTGCGTTTGTATAGCGACGAATGGCGCGAACCCGCCACCCGTTGGCAAATCGGTCGCACCACCCACCGTTTATGGCTCTGCACGCTGCTCGGTATGCTGGCGGCCATGGTGTTGCTGCTTTCCGTGCGCCAATACACCTTCAATTGGGAAAGCACGTTATTGAGCGACAGCAGCTTTGTCGCCGCCGTGCAAGTGCTCGCCTGGCTGCCTGCCAAACTCGGTTTTCCGGTGCCCGATGCCGACGCGGTGTTAAACAGCCGTTTAACCAACGATACCGCCGCCGCGCGACTATGGGGCGGCTTGCTGATCGGCAGCCTGATTTGCTACGGCCTGTTGCCGCGCTTTGCCGCTTGGTTGGCGTGCAGTTTGTTAGCAAAACGCCATCAAAACCCGCTGCCGCTGGAACAGCCTTATTACCGCCAAATCATCCAACAATGGCAGCGGCGCGTGGTCGATGCCGACACCCAAAGCGAAACCGTTACCGCCGTCGCCCCCAAAATCCGCCTCAATCACGCGGCCAAATGGGCGGTGATGCTCGATGCCCCTTGGCCGGACAGCGGCTGGTTCAAACACGTTTTGGGGCAACATTGGCTGGATAAAGGCGTGGCCGACAGCCGCGATGCAGTAGCCGCCCTGCAACAAGAGTTACAACACGAAGCCGTGCAGCTGTTAATCGGCACCCGCGCCGCCAGCGTGCCCGACCGCGGCATCCTGCGTCAGTTGAGCCAATTGGCCGAAGCAGCAGAGGGCGGGGCAGTGGTGCAACTACTGGCCGACACCGAGCTTTCAGACAGGCATCAAGATTATCTCAGCCAATGGCACGCCGCCTTGAGCGAACGCGGCCTGCCGTGGCTTGACCCGCCCAGAGTGAGCCAGCAGCAGCGCCAACAGGCAGCAGCAGATGCGTCTTAATATCGGATACACAGTCTATGCAAAACCAACCACTATCCTTGGCCGTGGTCGGCCACACCAATACCGGCAAAACGTCCTTGCTGCGCACGTTGCTGCGCGACAGCAATTTCGGCGAAGTAAAAAACGCACCGGCGACTACCCGCCATGTCGAACAGGCGGCGATTAGCGACGGCAGCAAAACGCTGGTGTATCTGTACGACACCCCCGGTTTGGAAGACGCGGGCGGGGTGCTGGATTGGCTGGAAGCGAACACCTCCAGCCGTGTGGACGGCATCGAGCGTTTGCAGCAGTTTTTAGACAGCCCCGAGGCGGCGGGGGATTTCAATCAGGAAGCCAAAGTGCTGCGCCAGCTGTTGCAAAGCGATATGGCGCTTTATGTGGTGGATGCGCGTGAGCCGGTGTTGAACAAATACAAAGACGAGCTAACCGTTTTATCGTGGTGCGCCAAGCCGGTGATGCCGGTGTTTAATTTTATCGCCGGCCAAAATCTGGACGAATGGACCACCATGCTGGCGCGCCGTACTTTGCATGTGTACAGCGGCTTCGATACCGTGGCCTTTGATTTTGAAGGTGAAATAAGGTTATGGGACAACTTGGCCACCATGTTGCCGCAACGTGATGTATTGGACGACTTAATCGGTATGCGCAGGCGCGAATGGCAGAAGCTCAACAGCGATGCGCGCCGCGAGATTGCCCATTTCCTGCTCGATGTCGCCGCCTATCAGCAGGAAATTGATGAAGACGACAACCCCGAGCCGGTATTGCAAACCATGCAGGCGGCGGTGCGACAGTTGGAACGGCAGTTTCAGCAGCAGTTGTTTCAAACCTACCGCTTTTATCACAGCGAAATCGATAGCGGCGAATGGGCGTTAACTGCCTTTAGGCAAGACCCGTTTGATGCCGATTTGCTGAAAGAATACGGCATCCGCACCGGCACCGGCGCCGCGACCGGCGCACTGATCGGTTTAGGCGTGGACATCGTCACCCTCGGCGGTTCACTCGGTTTGGGCACCGCCATCGGCGGCGTATTAGGCGGCGTGCTGCCGAATATGCAGACCATCAGCGATAAGATTGCCGGCAAACAAACCCTGCATATCGACCCCGAAACCATAACCCTGCTGGCCGCCCGTGCCTTGGATTTATTAAACGCACTGCAAAAACGCGGCCACGCCGCGCAGGCGGAAATCCAAATGCTGAGCGGCAAAACCCCGTGGCAAGCGAACAAGCTGCCTTCGGAATTGAACAAAGCCCGCAGCCAACCGAAATGGTCGTCGCTCAACCGCTATCCGCCCGAACTGAGCCGCCGCGAGCGGGTGGAAGCCGCGGCCAGCTTAGTGAAGAAGTTCGATTAGTCGCTTTTCGAATCAAAAACGCGCAGAGTTCGAAAGCAATCGAATAGAAAGCAACACAAAAGAAGAGAAATTTGTTGTTATTTGTGTACACGCGAATAAATAGAAAGAAAACAACATTGACTTGGAACAAGGTTTGGTGCAAAATAACACTTATCGGATCGCTCGTTGAGCGGTTCGGTAGTTTCTCCTCTATTTCTCCTTTGTAGACTTGGCACATATTCTTAAGAATATGTGCATTTTTTTGTCTGCTGTTTTTGTGTGGGCGTAATTAGTGTTCTGGCAATCTGCTCCCTCTCCTGCGGGAGAGGGTGGGGAGAGGGCTGTTTGGGCTTGAGTAAGCCAGCATTTCAGAACAGCAAGCGTTTGCCCTCTCCCTAGCCCTCCCCCACGGGGGAGGGAACAGGTTACTTGCTAATCAAGCAGTAACTAAAAAGATGTTTGAAAAGGTTGCCGCATAGTTGAATCCAATCAATATGTGTTTTCACCATAAAAGCAAAAATGCCTGTCTGAAAGCTATCTTTCAGGCAGGCATTTTGAGTATAGATGGAATCTATACCACTCTATTTACTGGCAATTCGATTTACCCGTTTTATGGTTAATCGCGCCTTGGCTGATTAAATATTCCACTACCGCGGTGTGGCCTTTTTCACAAGCGAACGACAGCGCGCTTTGGTCTTTGGTGCTCACCAAATTCAGATTCGCGCCTTGTGAATGCAGGTACTTCACCGTTTCCAAACGGTCGTTGCTGGCCGATACAATCATCAGCGTTTCCTTATCGTCTTCCACCGTTTGATCGTTCAAATCCGTTTCCGCTCGAAGCAGGTTGTGGACTTTTTTCACGATATTGGTATTTTTGCCCAAGGCGGCAGATTTCAATACGTTGTACACATCGCCGCGGTCGGTGGCACGCAGGTTGGCGCCTTTTTCAATCAGATAATCGGTGATGTCTTCATAGCCGATAAACGCCGCCCAGCCTAGAGCCGTCTGCCCCAAAGCCACTTCGTCTTTCGCTTCCAAATCCTGCCCGCTTTCCACCATTTGCTTCACTTTGGCAAAATCCCCGCGCTTCACCGCATCAAACCAAGCCGCATCTTTGCCTTCAGACGGTTCTTCATAAAAAATACGCCATCTCAATTTATCAGGATTGGCAATATCTTCCATTTCCGCACGGCTGAAACGCCAGCCGTCGGCAGCGGTTTGGCTGGCGGCCGATGCGGTATTGGTTGGCGTATTGTGGGCGGTATTGCTGTTGCAAGCGGCCAAAGCGGCCAGACAGGCTAAGCTCAGAAGCAGTTTTTTCATTTGTGGTATTCCTAAAAATATTATGGTTGGCAGAGGGCAGCTATGGTTTGTATTTAAGTTAATCGCTGCCCGTATACGATTGTAACGCGATTTCGGGTGGGGAAATGTAACGGTAAAGCAAACGTGTGGATGGTGATAGGGTTTGAGGGAGGGTGGGAAAACAAATGCCTGTCTGAAAGGTGGTTTTTCAGACAGGCATTTTTATCGTGATTGAGAATCCGAGTAACGCGGGCGTGCCTTTGGTACACATCCTACGCTTGAAATCAACGGTAGGGTGTGTGCGGTACGCACGCACGCGGTTGTTTGTTTATTTTATTCAATCTTTTACATCATTCTCCAAAATTCATCGCCCAAGTTTCAGCCGTTCCGCCCCAATCCGGCGGCAATAAACCATCGCGCACAAAGTGGTGAAACGAAGAAAACGGCCAATCTTTTACACTGGCCGAAAATCCATGTTTCACCGGATTGAAATGCACATAATCCACCACGCGCCGCAAATCCGCTTCATCGCGTACGGTATGTTCATAAAAACGGCGCTGCCAGATTCCCTTTTCGTGCCGCCGCTGTTTGCTGGCGGATAAAACATCCGATACCGCAAAATGATGTGAAAAACGTGTTTTAATCAAGCGCCAGCGCAGAGAATAATCGCTTTCGCCATCAGGCAAAGTCCAAACGGCATGAAGATGATTCGGCATGACACAAATGGCAACCGTTTCAAACGGATAGCGTTTTTGTACAAAAGCATAAGCTTCACGAAGCAGGTCGATATGTTCAACCAACAAACGCGATTTCGGGTCGGCAAGTTTAACGGTAAAGAAAAACGTACCGCCCGCGATATAGTTACGGCGATAGCGAGACATTTATTTCCCTTGTTATTATTTCTATTTGTCCCATCATAGCAAAAGCTGTGAGCAAGCAAAAGGCCGTCTGAAATATCGATTTCAGACGGCCTTAAAGTATGGCGGCTGCTTATCCCCAACAACGCGTGCGTGCCTAGGGGCACACACCCTTGTATGTTGAAACCAATGTACCATAGCAACCAAACAGGTTATCTGCCTCTGAGCGCACCCTAGGATTTTGAACATCCGTTCCGTAGCCAAACGAGCAGATAACCACCCATCACCACAACCGAACAGTTGCACGACAACACAACCGAACAGTTGCACGACAACACAACCGAACAGTTGCACGACAACACAACCGAATGCAAGGAAGGTTAATGATGA
>ERZ795062.1543-NODE-1543-length-16304-cov-73.045357_pt1 | contig 16304 bp, 17 predicted proteins | sample MGYA00375146_ERZ795062 | MGnify/ENA primary metagenome ERZ795062 (study PRJEB30191, sample SAMN05720281) | activated sludge metagenome | isolation source: Anaerobic digester | place: USA | collected 2015-07-16 ... | reverse complement strand
AAGAATCAAAGTGCAAAACTGTATCCAATTTTCAAACGATACTGATATGTTCCCGTGAACGGCACATGTACGAGAATTCAGTCAAAAACTGATTGACATGTTCCCGCAAACGGACAATATTAAAAATAACCCGCAGACATCAATTTCATCAGCTCGCCCCATGTTGAGAGCGTAGTATTGATAACAAGAGTAAAAGATTGAGAGAGCTGAAAACCCTTATATATCAAGGGCTTTAGCAGATATGGGTATGAAACTCACCAGGCGAAAAACATGAAAATATCGCTTCGCGGAAACAAGTCCATAAAGGCACTTTTTGATAGTCAAGTGGTCAGGTTAGATGTCATAGCCCCGCGAGTGGTCGGGTTAGATGTCAGGGGTCGCGAGTGGTCAGGTTAGATGTTTTTTCGGAATTTTTTGAAGTTGTGTGGTCAGGTTGGATGTAAATAGTTGCTGAGCTTTGAGAGGGGATAGTTAAAAAGGCTATAAAATTTTAATTTAATTTTCTTTGAAATCCAGAAAATTTTCCAATGAAATCGACTTTGATTGCACTTTATAAGTGGGAGGTGAAAAAAGTGGACTATGAGCGTATCACCAAGATGCTTGATAAGACTTTCGCATGGTCAGTTGCCCGTACCTTTTCGCGAGAGGAAGCGGAAGAATTGACACAGGAAATTATGTTTCAAGCTCTTAAAAGCATTAGTGAACTTAGGGATGACAATAAATTTGAACCGTGGTTCTGGCGTCTCGCGAGTATAACCTTAAAAGCTTTCAAGCGAGGCAAAGCAAAAAATCGCAGTATAATGTCATTTGACGAAGTAACAGCTTTGGTGTTTGAAGATGATTATAATTTTGAATTCGATGAAGAATATCAGAATTTGTGCCGTAGCATCGCTCAAATGTCCGCCGCTTATCGGGATATTATTGTGATGCACTATTATGACAATTTATCCTGTAGAGCTATCTCCCAAAAACTCGGAATGCCGGAAGGTACGGTCATGTATCGTCTTTCAATGGCACGAAACAAAATTAAAGAGGGGTGCAATCAAATGAACGAAACAGCGCTTAAGCCCGCGCAATTAAAAATCCGCATTCACGGAGAAGGCAACTATAATGGCGAAGACAGACCATTTCCATGGCAGTATATTGATGATGCACTGTCGCAAAACATACTATGGTATTCTTACCGTGAACCCAGAACGGTGGAACAACTATCTTCCCTTACCGGCGTACCCGCATTTTATATTGAGGACAGAATTGAAAACCTTATTAAACGGGAAGCGGTTATAAGGCCAACGAAGAAAACAGTGCAGACAAATTTTTTAATTTTCGACAAAGAAATAAACGCTTATGCTCCTGCTCATTCCGGTGATTTTGCCGCCGCTGTATCTGAAGATTTTTATCGGTTATCGCTCCAACTTACCGAAAAGATGCTTTCATCCGGCTTACAAATATCCAACCGTAGTATAGGTGAACTTCAATGTCTGTTATCGGTCATGCTGCTTGATAAATTTGTGCCTGATTACAGACCTTGCGAATACAAAAGATTTGAAACAAGATATGACGGTGGGCGATGGGAGTATACCGGGTTTTATAATGATGGTTCATGCGGTGGCGATGTAGGTATCAGCATGGAAAAATCCATGAACAGTTTTAAAAATGGTAAGCTTGCGCATTATTCATATCATTTTGCGCCGTTCGTTTACCGAAAGATGATGTTCAGTCATGAGATTGATGTATGTCAGGCTGTACTTCAAGGGCACAAGTTGTCTGAGTCGCAAAAAGAAACTGCGGCAAAGCTCATTGCGGATGGGTATCTTGCAAAGGATGAATCGGGCAAAGTAGTTTGTGCCGTTCCAGTGTTCACAAAAGAGCAATATGATTTGTTCCTAAAATCGGTGAAAACAATTTTTGCTGAATTTTTACCGTTTTACGCGGAAGAAGTCAAAAAATACTTAGACGGTTACATGAAACTGTTCCCAAAGCATCTCAAGGATGCAGCAGAACGAAATGGATTTCATGTCTTTGTAGCGTTATTCAAGGCGGTTTCCGCCAACTGGCTGAGAAGTGGGAAGGTAAATATACCTAGTGGCGCAGTATGTGATGCTTTGATTATGATGTGAATAAGCAGTTTAGTTAATTACTTTGATTTTAGATTTTCAGTATAAAGATTGAATACACGAAACAAAGCACTCTACGTCATTTCTTGTAGAGTGCCTTGCTCATTTTCACCTTTGTTCATTAACATCAACCGTCACGCCCGATTTAAATTCCACAGTAAATTTGTCCTCATATACTGTGACCTTTTCGATCAACCGCCGAATGAGCTGTTCTTCGTATTCAGCAAGGGCGGTGGACTGTTTCTTTAAGAATGTGCTCATATCAGCAATCCGCTTTTTGAGTTCATCGCGGTTGGCATTTTCAACCTGCAGCTTTTGCTTTTGGTCACGCAGACGGTGAATCTCGTCGCCGACCTTTCCATAATCCGCATTAGAGGTGGCCAGCTTTAATAGCTCCGTTTGCAGTTCCTCCAGCCGTTTATCAATATCCGCCAAATCTTTATCACTTTCGCGGCTTATGACGGTTGCGATGTTGTCCCGCAGAGTTGTGAGGAAAGAGTCTTTGTCGCAGAGTGTCTGATTGATGGCGGTGACTAGCACTTGCTCAATGGTGCTCTCCAGTACCGTGCGAGCATCGCAGAATAGGCCGGTGTTTTCTAACCGGCTGACACAGCGCCAGACGATGGACTTCTTGCCTCTGTTGTTCCAATGCACCCTGCGAAAAACCTCACCGCATTTGCCGCAGATGATTATCTGAGCAAAGACGTGGTTGCTGCTGAAAGTTCTGGTCTTTCCGTTCGGGCTGGTGTGGACAATTCGGCGGCGGATAAGCTCTTCCTGCACCTGCATGAAAACTTCACGCGGGATGATGGCTTCATGGCTGTTCTCTACATAGTACTGCGGAACAATACCGTTGTTCTTAACCCGCTTTTTTGTAAGAAAATCAACCGTGTAGGTTTTCTGCAAGAGCGCATCTCCGATGTACTTTTCATTTCGCAGAATATTATTAATGTTACTGGTGTGCCAGCGCTCATTGCCTGCACCGTTCAGAATACCGTCGGCCTCTAACCCCCGGGCAATCTTCAGCATATTTGCACCCTCAAGGTATTCTCGATAAATGCGCTTACGATTTCGGCTTCTTCGGGTACAACCACAAGGCGCTTATTCTCATCCTTGGTATAACCGAAAAATATGCTTCTGTCCAATCTACTTCTGCATAGGCTCCCAATTCGAATTCCAGTGGTAGGAAAGCTTCCCTTTGCTTTCTGTATTCCTTCCTCAGGTAATCCATTACAGTATTGTATCCGCCCAAGAAGCCTTCTTTTTTAAGTGTCTCAAATATTTTAGTCCCTGTGTGACGCTGCTTGTGAGGCCTTGTTTTATCGTCTTCTATTATTTGCTTGATCATTGGTATGTACGGGCCTAATACCGGATGGCTACGTTCTTTTGTCAACTTATATTTCGGCGGTTTTGGTTCATCCATGGAAATATATTTTGAGATCGTATCCCTGTGCATTCCAGTTCTGCGGCTTACTTCCCTGATACTTAGGCCTTCCATAAAGTACATTTTTCTGATATCCTCTAATTGTGCCATCTTAATCATATCCTTTCCTCCTGCACGATGATGCTGTCAACATAATCATACAGGAAATTTGATTAAGGTGGCCTAATTTTTTGCCGGTATATGGTACAATTTTAGAGTAGCACTAACACATGCTTATATGGTATATAGTCAATAATGCCAACAGTACAGCTGGCAATTTGGTTGGTTATTTGGTTATTTGGTTTGTTTGGTTATTTAGCTGTTTGTTTACTTGCTGATCTGACCATTTGCTTGTTCTGCCTCCTGGTTGTTGATTCTGCCTCCTGGTTGTTGATTCTGCCTTCCAAGTTACTGACTTCATGCAAATAAAAAACACCATCCGGCATCCTGTATTTCATGCCTGAATGGTGTTTATGTCCAACCTTGTTCATCACATCACTACAGGCACAAACGCGTCAGGCGCTTGCACCTGTGACCGGATCTACAGGCGCAAACGCTGCTTGTGATGGTGATGAAACTGTATGAATGTTGTCATAGTATTCATTACATATACTCCCAAATGAAATTTATACTATGATAGCACCAAGGTAAACAAAAATCAACAGGGTCCGGAGCGCCGGTTATCATGTGTTATCCTGCATTTTCATCTTCTTCAACAACCTGTATTTTATTAAGCAGTGCATCAATATCGGTTTCATTATCTTCCTTATACACTGTCAGGTTCATCACAGTGTCTCCGGTCAGCCCAATCAAAAATGTGTCAACATTGTTATATTTCGACTTTCTTACAGCATCGATAACATCATGACTTATTCTGGCAAAGTCTTCTCTGCCACTGACCTTGTTATTATACTCTATCACCAGGTGTATTGGCGGGTTCAGGTTGTCACCGATTTCATCATAATATATTGGACCAAATACTCTCACATCAAATTGTTCTATGTAATCAGTCAGCCCACTTTTACCGATCACTTCCGCCAATTCGTCTCCAATAAGGCTTTTTGCCTTGTCCAGTTCATATTCGCTGCAAATATTTCCCTTTTTTATCAGCGTAGACTCCACCCCTGCCGAATCGCGTACCCGGGCAGTAACCTCCATGTTCTTCAGGTCAATGCCGACGGATTCTATTGCAAAGACTTCATCCGGGTACATGTATTCAAGGTATTCCCTGAAAGCATTCGTATTAGCGGTCTTGAATAACATAAACGAGCCGAAGGCAAGTACCGCTATACATAATACGATTACAACTACCAGTTTTCTCATAATAGAACTCCTCAACAATCAACATGATGAAAAGCAAAAGTAGCAGTAAAAGGCACAATGCAACTACATTGTACCTTTTACTGCCTGGTCAATTAATAATATGTTCTGTAAATATCTTTAGAGATTGTATATTCATACGTACTGCTACCCGAGTATATGTCAAAATCAAACTGATATGCCGCTGACTTCGCACCTGTTACATATGTATAATATGAATCCGAATCTGTAGGTTTTTTTATTCCTACTGAAAGCTCAACCTTGTCTCCTTCAACCTTTAGTTCTTTATTACTTGGAAGATCAAGTTTATAATCTCTGTGTACTTTGCCCCAGGCTGCCAGGCTATCAGAAATTCTGTCATAAAATGTCAATACATTAGAAGTTATTGATTCCTGTATAAACTGAACAGATGTTGCTAAATTATAATACTTTAAGAATGTACTCCCAAATGGAAGCAAACCAATCCAGCTTTTCCAATTGATTGATACTGAGCTGCCATTGCATGTTATATTCTTTTCAACCCTTGTAATGATATCTGAGTTCCCTGTTAATAGTGAAAGTTGAACAGTTGGGTTCTTAATTTTTAAATTTGAATTGTTGTCAAATAACTCAATAATATCTGATGACTGGTAGTACCGATATGTAGCTTCTACTTCGATGCACAGGTTTGAAACACCATGTGCCCCGCCTGGAACGGGTGCATTAGTTATTGTATTCCATTTTATTAGCTGTGTATTATAACAACCAGTACCATATGGATATTCATATGTTATTCTGTAGTACCCATATGCTTCACTAGAATTATAGTAATATCTCCCTTCTATTTTAAATGCATCTGCGGGAACACCAGGCACAGGACTAACTGCCATCATACTTGGCCTTCCGTTATTTAGTACATTATTATTAGAATTTACTTCATATACATTGCTTTCTTTCAGAATGTTGGTGATATAGTCCAAACCAGCTGCAACTTCTTCAGAATCTTCTTGAACAGTATTCAATTGTAAATAAGGGAGATACCAATTCTCCTGTAAAGATAAATTCTCAACAACGTCTGGTTCTGTTTTGCTGCATTGAGCATAGATAAATTCAAAATTTGCTGTCTTCGGAAATAAATCTTCAATATATACTATCTCATTTGTTGCTGTGTTTCTCATCGCAATTTTGATAACAGTTAATCCGTTAAGAATATCCCTGTTGACAGGTAATAGCATTTCTTTATCTGCATTCTTTTCTATAATGCAGCTCAAAAATTCAATATCCTTACTTGGCTCAAATATAACAGTTGTTGCATTGTTTCTTAAATATAGGGCATTGGAGGGATATATTTTCCCACTGGTATTCACATTATAGCTCTTGCCGTTATATAACAGTGTGCCGTCAATACTTAAGAAACCAGATTCAACCTGTATAGTTCTTAATTGCAGTGATGCATTCATGTCCTTTTTATCTTTCACTGCTGTTATCTTATTGTTCTGATAAACAACTCCCCTAAGACTTTGGGCAGCGGTTATTTCTTTCGCGTAAACCTGGATTGATGCAAAGATCATAATCATAACTAATATGCAGCTCAATAATCTTGTTTTACTTTTCATAGCTTCTCTCTCCTTTCTACATTGTGATTAGTATGTTTTTGAGTTACTCGTATACGATGTTATTTCGACTAAGTTGCCTGACTTGAAGACACTACCACATGAAACAACCCTGTATGAGTACCCTTTAGCAACATAATATGTACCTGCTAATCCTGCGTTTGTTCCCGTCTCTGTATTTGACCAGCTTTTAATTGTTGTCCAGGCTCCATTTTTGTACTGCTGCAAACTGGCTTCTACTTTTACACTGTCAACATTCTGTGCTGTCAGGTACACATTTACCGATGCTTTTCCTGTTGATGAAATATCAAACCCGGTTTGAAAAATCCAAATATAGGTAAAGTTAGGTCGTATGACAAGTTGTTGAGTGACATCATTGAATAGCAGGTTACTTTGTGCTTGAACAGACACTCTAAGCGAAGTAATTATGAAGACTATGCTGAATAATAGCATAGTTTTCCTCTTTAGCATTCTTTATCACCCCCCTTCATAAATGGTAACGTCGGGGAGTAGTAATATGTTACAGTAGTTCCAGTTATTATTTTTTTATCAATTTAGTACTTTCAGCCATTTTCACAATTTCTTCTTTGTCTGCTTTGCCAATTATGAAAAAAGTATATCTAGAGTCATGCCATAATAACGTAATAACTCCGTTTTTTTCGGAGAGAATACCTTTGGTGTCATTGATTTTCACTTCTGTTGCTTCTGTGTCTTCTGTATTGATCTGATAATTATTATCGCCAGGTGACTGAGAAAACTGTATTTCTTCTCCACGAGCGTTTCGGTAATAGATTATTTTGCTTTCGCCTAATTCTTGGAAACTTATGATACTATAACCATCAATAATGTATTCCGGTAAATAATAATTGCTCCACGTAATAGTAACTTTTCCCTGCTCATTCGTTTCATCTACAACTTGAATATTGGTATATCTCTGTGTTGTATCAATCAGGAAATTAAGAACCCTGATTCTTAAAGCATCCACACTGAATGTCATCAAGGCAATCCCAATTCCTAAGACAACCGCAGCCATTGCAGCTTTGTTTGCAATACGTTTTGCAGTGACCATTCTTTTAACTTTCTTCTCTGTCTTTTTAGCATTATCAATATATTCAGTAAACCAATCATCCAGTTCCTTTGGGTATTCTATGTCCTTAGCCAATTCACTTATTTCATCAAATTCCCTGGCCACATTTTCGCAATGTCGATAACCTACATAACGATATAAGCTTTCTTTTATTCGTTCTTGCTCATTAATTTCTATCTTATTCTTCATGTCCCCGCTGCCTCTCGTTCCATTCTTCACACTTTTCCATGATTATTTTCTTTAGTGCTGCTTTAGCCCTACTAAGTCGCGCTCGGACATTTTCATGACTAATGTTTAGTATTTGTGCGATTTCCTGATTTGTGAGTTCGTTATAATACCTTAGAGTCAATATTTCTGCATACTCCGGTTTTAGTCCGGCCAGTCGCTGCGCATAGTATTCTCCATCGCTCAGCTTGAAAATTAAATCATCAGTAAACTGATCGTCAACCATCAAAGGTTCCATAAAGTCTTCTATTTTTTCATGCTGTAGCCTTTTCTTACGACGATAAATATCAGTAGCAACGCTCTTAATGATGGTAACGATTAAATTCTTTGTCCTGTTACAGTTGAAATCATCAATTTTATCAATATAGTTTATACATTTCAGTATGGCTGTCTGTACAGCATCCTGTGCATCATGGGTGTTATGCAGAATAGACATGGCAATATAGTACATTTCCCTATGAAAACGGACGTATAATTCCTCAATCTTACTTCTTTTATTTAAATCATCCATATCCATATATGATATAAAAGCCAATATGTATTTCTCCCTATCCTATTCACTCACTGCTATACATGCGATACCTAAGTCAGATATTCACACCAGCAAATAAACTATAAAGTAATATAATTATTCGACTCATCATTTGGAACTCCTTCAATTTTCTAGTCAATTAACTAAATCACGACATCAAATATCCTTTAAGTACTCTTAATCTGAAGTAACAAACATGGTTAAGGATTAACCATGTTTGTTATCGTTAAACAACCGTCAATGCCTGATAGCCGTACTTATTGTCATCGGCATGAAAAAGTCCAGAAAAATGTCCGCACCTCCCTTTGTAACTTTTTTATTGACAACAACAGTAAGCGTAAGCTGTATTTAAAAAAGGATGGCAGCAAGGCGGAATATACACAGATAAGAGCTAGATGCGGGCATTACCCGGATATGTTTGAAGCACTGCCGGGAAACCTTATCAGATTAAAAGATAAAGTTTAGTGCTAAGCTTGAGGAAAAGCTATGGAAAGGTGATAATATGGCGGAACATTTGCTTGTAACAATAGGAAAAGCACGATTTAGTGATTCACAAAGACATCTTATTCCTTTTGTTAATGACATAGAACAAGATAAATTTCTTAACGATATTGAAAACACGCCACATGCTTTTGTTTTAGCCTGCTTGATGGATAGGCAGATTAAAGCGGAGCGGGCGTGGTCAATCCCCTATAGAATAAAGGATATTGTAGGAAGCTTTAATATTGATGATTTAGCTAGCGTTTCACTGGAAGAGTACAAGAATATTTTTAATAGGAATATATTGCATAGATTTAACGATATAATGGCAGAAGTGTTTTATTCCGCAGTTCAGGATACTAAAGTAAAGTATAATGGGGATGCATCGCTAATATGGAGCAACAATCCCAGTAGCGCAAAAGTAGTTTATGAATTCTTGCAGTTTAAAGGAAGCGGCAAAAAAATTGCTACAATGGCAGCCAATATTCTTGCCAGGCAATTTAAGATTCCGTTTTCGGATTATTACTCAATTGACATATCACCAGACGTACATATTTTAAGGGTAATGCGACGGACCGGGCTGGTTGATAGTAATGCTGATTTAGATTCGATCATCTATAAGGCAAGAGAGTTAAATCCTAAGTTTCCAGGGATAATAGATTTTTCATGCCGGGAGATTGGGCGTACCTGGTGCAGACCGAATAATCCGAATTGTAGCGAATGTATTATTAATTCTGAATGCAAGAAAAGAGTATAAGTTGCAGAAAAATGATATGGAAGAGCCAAGAACAACTGCATAGAATGGTTTTTTCGAATTTTCTAAATAGAAACTGGACCGGCAAGAGAGAAGATAAACAAACTTTCAATTACGGAGACCATAAGTACCATGTTTAATGTGGAAAAACTGGATACAATTCTTGAGATTAACTATTTATCATAATAAAATATGTTTTGAGGTAGAGTGGCTTGGAGGTGATTCAGTTGAAATTCATAAGTTTACTGCTTGTATTATGTTTAGCAATGATCAACCTTGTTGGATGTGGAGAAGTAGAAGAAACACGAGAAAAAACATTACCGGATGGCAGTAAAATTATAGTAGACACTGGAGGAAAGATCTTAACTGAGGAAAAGGTTGAACCGCTTGAGGGATATACTTATGATGAGGATACAGGACGGTATATTAACGAAACTACCGGCAGATTGCAAAACTCGTAGAAGAAAACCTTGTTATTATATTGTCTTCACCAAAGCAATATTCAAATCCGTATGCTTATATTCAGGCACATCAGGAAGAATATGAGAATATTAAAAAGCTCGGTGGAGAGAAAGCGCTCCAATACATGCTGTCCCAGTTTGAAAGCGGCAATGCCGAGGGGCTTCGTGGGCATATAATGATGCAGTTATGCAAGGAGCTTCTTGGAATGCGAAACAACGTGACTGACGAAACCCTCACCCCGCAGGAATGGTATGACGCTCTGTCAATCAGGCAGGAAGTCAAACTACCGGACTTTGAGTATGATGGGAGCGATCCTATAGAAAAACTGGTCTACGCTACTGAAATCGAAAAGAACTCTCAACCTCAACGAGGATTTACGATAGTTGCACCAAAAATTTTCGGAAGCTATGAAGAGGACGAACTGTTAAAAGTATTTGTGACCACCTTCAGCGCAACCTACAAGCTTTATGGCAATGTGCTGGATGAGGTGGGTGGTAGCGTCGTTCCATCGGCCATTACTTATAAAAAGGATAATAGCGGTAATTACGTGCTTGAAAAATATGAGCAGGCAAAAGATGGTGCAGACTGGCAACCATCCATCAAAAAGTTCTGCACGATGCCTGTATCGGAAAAGGAAATACCGGGGCTTGCCGATAAAATAATTGACCATTATGGGAATCGTGATGACATACGCACTCTCCATTGGGAAAATCTATTTAAGCATTTAAAGGCAAACGGTATCAAAGACGCGACTCTTTTTAATTCCCGCGGCGAGATTGAGTTTTCTATGAGCAACCCACAATACATCAATTAAAAAATTACGATTAACTATTTATTTTATACAATGTGAAGTATATAGAAGACCGGCGTAATCGTCGGTCGATTTGTTTCCTTGAACGTTCGTTTTCGGAAAAAATGCTAAAAACCCATTGATATGTTCCCGAGAACGCAAGGTTAAAAAACAGCCCAAGACATCAATCTGAACGGATCGTTCCATGTTGAGTCAATAGTATTGATGCCAAGAGTTAGCTAAATAAACGAATTTAAGGAGCATTCCTGTAAGGAATAAAAATGAACTTTGAAAAAGAAGATGCCAAACTGTAGAATTTGATATGTGAGTTGCATGGCAGTAACCACAATCAAAAAATACAGGAGGCATCTAATATGAAGCGTACACAAAACGAGAAGATTTTGCAAATCAAATTTGAAACCCTTATCGTCGGAATAGACGTAGGAAAGGAAACACACTATGCCAGAGCTTTTGATTTCAGAGGATTAGAACTAGCAAAGCTCCTCAGGTTCAGTAACACCAGACAAGGTTATGAGTCTCTTGAAAACTGGATGCAGGGAATTATGAGGGAGCATGGAAAAACCGAGGCGATTGTAGGTTTTGAGCCTACAGGACACTACTGGTTCAACCTTGGAGATCATCTGAAGAAAAAGGGGCATAAGCTTGCTATCGTCAATCCTTACCACGTGAAATGCACGAAAGAGCTTGATGACAACAGTCCGACCAAGAATGACCGAAAGGATCCCAAAACCATTGCTATGCTTGTTAAGGATGGAAGGTACCGTGATGTGTACATACCTGAAGATTTGTATCAGGAATTACGAGAAGCAGTTTCAGAGCACGAAAGACTGCAAATTCAGGTAAATGCCATAAGCAATCAGGTCATTAGGTGGCTGGATATACGGTTTCCTGAATTCAATACCGTTTACAAGGCCTGGGATGGCATAGCAGCAATATCGACATTGAAACATTGTCCCACACCCGCTAAAATAGTTGAAATCGGTGTGGAGACCAACTATGAATTGTCAAGTAAAAAATGATGGTTCAGGATAAAAAGTTTGACAATAGAAAAATAGGCATGCTGAAATAAGCCTATGGTCATAGACAACTGAATAAAAAGTTATTAATCTAGATTAAAAGTAACATTATCCTTAAGCAATTTAAAGATAATGCGAACCAGCTTATGAGCTACATGACCGAGAGCTGCATAATGGTTATTCCCTTGGGAGCGTTTGAGATTGAAGTAGTCATTAAATGTTTTGTTGTTGAGAGAAACATTCCAGGCGGCATTAATCAAAGCGTAGCGAAGAAGTTTAGAACCTCGTTTCGACATCTTGGTGCTTTTGGCATTGAACTTACCGGACTGGTTTACGGTGGGGTCAAGACCGGCATAAGCTAAAAGCTTTGATGGATTTGAAAACCTTGAAATGTTCCCGATTTCACCAAGAATCATGGCTCCATTGAGGAATCCGATACCGGGGATGGTCAAGATAACAGAATCCATTTCAAGCATGATTGATTCGATGGCTCTATCAAGATCAGCCAATTGCTGTTCCAGTAATTCAATCTGTGCAATGGATTGGGTTATTTGAATAGAAACAGCGGTATTGCCAGTACCGACAGATGATTTAGCCAGACCTTTTAAAGCGATAGCTTCTTCTTTACCGAAATGGCCGTGGGAAGCTTTTTGGAGAAGATTAGCCAGGTATGTAAGGTGTAAGGCGGCGATATCATCTGGAGAGGAATGTTTCTTCAAAAGCTGGTAGCAGGTATTGGTGTGGATGCCTGATTTGAAGAAATACTGCAGTTCAGGGAAGATAATATCCACGTATGCGACAAGCTGGATTTTGAGTTTAGCTTTAGCCTTTTTGATTTTTTCCCTGAACCGGCAGAGGCTTTTAAGGCGAAGTGAATCGATGTCGGACTTGGAATAGAGCCTGGGCTTGTTCACAATCATCGACTTGATGATGAGCAGACAGTCCACCTTATCGGTCTTGGTTTTGCGGATGTTAGTTTTGCGTAAGGTTGATGTTTGGATCGGGTTGATTACTGAGATATGATAACCCAGGTCAAAAAGGTGGCAAATAAGGTTCTCTGCATAGTGAGCTGTTGATTCAAGGCCGATTAGAGTGTTTTCTTTTTTGAAGGACTTAATCTTGGAAAGGAAGAGTTTGAATCCTTCAGCATCGTTAGTAAAACCGAAAGGTGGGATCAGGACTTCGCCATCAGCGGTCATGGCAGCGGCAAAGTGCTTTTGCTTGGCAATATCAATGCCAACATAAATCATAGAATCACATCCTTTGAAAATATTAGGCAACTGCTTTGACCCACTTAGTTTTATCCTCATAGACTTGCGGGAGATAAAAGTTTAAAAACTTATCCAACTATAAATGATTTAGATAAAACTGTGGCAATACACTCCTTCGAATAGTCGAGCTATAGGTCGTCATAAAAAGTCCACAGTGCCTGTTTCCATTATATAGGATAAGTTTATAACGGCAAGAAGCCGGCCGAATTTTGAAAGCTTTAGTCGCTACGCTCCTTCAGCTTTCAAAATTCGATAAACACACCATGAAGTGAGCGTAAATCTAAAGAAAGGAATGTATGATTTAGTTGTCGACTATATCATACAAGGGAGTTATGAGGGTCTGGCAGCGAGAACTGAAGAAACCAAGCATTAAGAGAGCAAATGCCATCGTACAGGCAGCTAGAGGGTCCATTGGAAGAACAGCAGGAAGTGTTGCTGCTGAAGCAGCCATTCACAATCTGCTGGTACAATACGAGCTGCTTCAGGAACAGATAGAAAACCAGGAGATGCTGATGCAGGAGCTGTTGCTGCAAGTACCCAACGCCAGAAACCTGTTGGGAATCAAAGGTGTTGGGATGATAACAGCCACAGTAATAATCAGCGAAATAGGCGATATTAACAGGTTCCAGGATCCAAGCCAGATTCTCAAAATGGCCGGGCTGAACCTGAGAGAAAACAGTTCCGGAAAGCATAAAGGGAAAACAACAATCAGTAAAAGAGGGCGAAAGAGGTTGCGGGAAGGGTTATTCAGAGTGATGATTCCGATGTTGGCCAACAACGAACAATTCCGGATGATTCATAAACGAAACCTGACCCGTGAGCAGAATCCCTTGAATAAGATGCAATCCATCATAGCTTTATGTGGCAAGTTGGTCCGTATCATCTATGTAATGTTGAAAAAAGGTGTGGTGTACAACGGAGAGAAGCTCGTCAGTGACATTGAACGGTCACTGAAGGTAGCATAAGATCAAAGATCCGAGAATTGCTGAGGGACTCCTGAGAGCCTCATCAGGTAAGGCCGTAAAATTGAAATACAAAAAGCCATCGAAAGTACAAGCACTTTGAAAATATTGAGCCGGGGCAGTCAAGTTGAATTTTACCTTAAGGGCATAGACCCAGTTTAGGAGCATGATTGACGTTCCACCTTTAGGATAAGCAGGACGAAGGAATTAGGCACAATTGATGCCGGAAGACATGGGAGGTTTGCTACCTGGAGTTGATGTGGAATCCCGACGGCCGAGATAGAAAAACACATGCGGTTTATTTTCTCTGCCTGAAACCACAGAGCTACCAGATTTATGCAACATCTAGGGGGAAAGCTTAAGCAAATCGAAGTGAAATTCTGCGAAAAACGAAGATAAGTGAAGAAAACGAGAGTATATTAAGGGAGGGATTGATCATGAAAGAGTCTATCACAGATAAGCAATTTATTAATTCATACCGCTCAGCAGGTTTATGGTTTGTAGCCCTTTATATGGAAGAATTTTTACTAAGGGTTGATGAATTAGACGATGATCTATTAAAAAACAAACTAATAGAGGAAATATATGACAATGGAGAAAACACATTTGATAAAGAAATTAGTGGGACAAGGACTAGAGTAAATGCTCTATATAGGATTATTAAGGCGGGAAGGGTAATAGAAGCATTAGAAATAGCTATTAACTCTAAACGATTAAAAAAAGAGTTTCCTGAAGCAGCTAGTCAGGCAAAAGACTTGCTGGACAGAATTAATACAGGCAAGTTTGAAGTACAGCTATAATCAATATTGAGTATTTATATAAAGGAGAACAGAAGTTATGAAAATAAGTAGGAGTGTTGATAGAGATTTTTTTAATACTACATGTAAAAATGCTGCCCAAAATTCTAAGGATCTACCAGAACCATTGCCCTGGATAGAACCTTCTATTAATATGATTTATTTAGAGAGTATATCTTCATTCTTGTTTGGAAACTATTTTAGCTCAATTGTTAGTATGAGCATCCTGTTGGAACATGTGTTAAGGTTGGCAATCTGTGATAAGGAGAATAGTGGGTTAAACAGGAACATTAGTATAAAGCAATTAGATAAAAGGGGTTGGTATTTATGAAGATTGAAATGGGTGAATCATTACTATATTCATGGTTAAGACATGTAAAAGAGTGTCAAATAGTACAGACTAACTGGAAGGTTTCCCCAAAGTGGGATTTAAAAAACGAGGATAAGTTAGCTGAAATAATGGAAAGAACAAACTCTTATTTTGAGGATAAGTATGGATATTTAATTTACAAAAATAATTCGCTAAGTCAATTACTTATGCAAGCAGAGATAGATGTTCTTGGGATTTCAATTGATGAAGAAGGTAATCATATCTATGCTATAGATGTTGCTTTTCACGAGGCAGGCTTAAATTATGGTACTAAAGAAGAAACCATTACAAGGGTTATTAAAAAATGTATTCGAACAGCAATGTGTATTTTTGGATATATTGGTAAAGATACTGCTGAAATAATATTTGCATCTCCTAAAATAAACCCTGTCATCATAAAAGACCTAGCACCTAAATTTAATGAAATTAATAGTATATTGGCTACATTAGGATTAAACTTTACTACAAGACTTATAGCAAATGAGGAATTTAATGGGAAAGTCTTGGAACCTATATTATTAGCTAGTGGAGGAATATCCGATACATCTGAACTGTTTTTACGAAGTTATCAAATGTATAGTATGTTTTCTGAAAAGGCCAGTAGATCAATTAAAGCAAAAAAGGTGATTAGAAATAAAAAAGAAGAGAAGAATATTGAATCAATGCTTACTGATGAAACATTGAAGGAACTTAAAATAGGCAAATTAGTCCAAACAACAATGAGAGAGTTATTTAGAAACGAAAAGATTTCAATGGACGAGATAGAAAAAATGACCCAACCCGATTATTCAAAACAAATATTTAATGCTAATATTCCAGTACTTAAAGAAGTACCTATCGGGGGCAATATTGACGAATTGAAAAGAGATGACAATAACTATCCAAGGTACTATTCATATACAATCTCTATTTATGGTAAAGATTATTTGTTATCTTCACAATGGTTTGAGCATTTACATCGGACATATTATGAAAAGTGGCTATCTAATAAATTATAGCATCTCACTTGAGGTGCTTTTTTCATGCCTATTTTAGGAGCATTCCTGTAAAGAAAATAAATGAACTTTGAAAAACAAGACACCTCG
>ERZ795062.1541-NODE-1541-length-16316-cov-3.334727_pt1 | contig 16316 bp, 17 predicted proteins | sample MGYA00375146_ERZ795062 | MGnify/ENA primary metagenome ERZ795062 (study PRJEB30191, sample SAMN05720281) | activated sludge metagenome | isolation source: Anaerobic digester | place: USA | collected 2015-07-16 ... | reverse complement strand
CCCATGGATTTAATATTCATTTTAATCAGATTGTTCCGCCGACGAATATCGATGTATTTATGGTAGCACCAAAGGGCCCGGGGCATTTGGTTCGAAGAGTGTACCAAGAAGGAGCAGGAGTGCCGGCATTGGTTGCTATATATCAAGACTATACAGGAAAAGCAATGGATGTTGCATTGGCATATGCGAAAGGAATTGGGGCAGCAAGGGCAGGTGTCATTGAAACAACATTCAAGGAGGAAACGGAAACCGATTTATTTGGAGAACAGGCGGTATTATGCGGCGGTGTTACGGAATTGATTAAAGCAGGATTTGATACACTGGTAGAAGCAGGATATCAAGAAGAAGTTGCCTATTTTGAATGTTTGCATGAGCTGAAACTGATTGTGGACCTGCTCTATGAAGGCGGGTTTGAAAATATGCGCTATAGTGTAAGCGATACAGCTGAATATGGCGATTATATGGTTGGAAAGCGAATCGTTAATCAAGATACGAGAGAAGAAATGAAGAAAGTGTTGAAAGAAATCCAAATGGGAGAGTTTGCGAAAAATTGGATTTCAGAAAATATGGCAAATCGACCTGTGTTTAATGCAATAAAAAGACAGGAGCTCGAACATCCGATCGTTGAGGTTGGAAAACGGCTTCGAAGCATGATGAGCTGGATAAAAAAATAATAGATAGCCGTTTGCTCGATATTGGAATGATTACAGAGGAGATTTTTATCTTCAGGCATATCAAAGATTAAAATCTCCTCTTTCAAATAGAAATTGATAATAGCCCACGACGCAAAAAAACAAAAAGGCAGGTGTGTATATGAAACGGACAGGGGCACAAATCGTATTGGAATGCTTGAAAGAACAAGGAGTAGATAAAATATTCGGATATCCGGGAGGAGCTGTCATTCCCCTTTATGATGCATTATATGACCAAATGGATCACTTTGAACATATACGGACGTGCCATGAGCAAGGGGCGACTCATGCGGCAGATGGTTATGCAAGAAGCACGGGCAAAGTTGGGGTATGTATCGTCACATCCGGACCGGGAGCAACCAATACGGTCACAGGAATTGCAACCGCATATATGGATTCGGTTCCGTTAGTTGTTATAACTGGGCAGGTAGCATCGAATCTGTTAGGAAGGGATTCCTTTCAGGAAGTAGATATTACCGGGATTACGATGCCGATCACAAAGCACAGCTTTTTTGTAAAAGATGTAGATAAACTTGCAGATACGATCCATCAAGCTTTTATGATTGCCAAAAGCGGTAGACCGGGTCCTGTGCTGATCGATATTCCAAAGGATGTATTTCTAGCAGAATCAGAATATACAGATTATCAAGAAGATAGAGAGACAGAAGAAGCCTTTAAAGAGAATAAATATCGCCGGGCAGAGATAGCAGAGGCAGTTGAACTGATCGAAAAAGCACAAAGGCCGATCATTTATGCAGGAGGCGGCGTTATTATTGCAGATGCAGCGAAAGAATTTTATGAAATGGTCGTAAAAGGAAATATTCCTGTGGTCAATACGCTGATGAGCTTAGGAAGTTTTCCAAGAGAGCATCCTTTATCCCTTGGATTGGTGGGGATGCATGGCTTGAGGCCAGCCAATCTAGCTGTATCCAACAGCGATTTGGTGATTGCAGTAGGGGCGCGGTTTAGTGATCGCGTCATTGGAGCAGCCGATCAATTTGCGAAAAAGGCAAAGTTGATTCAAATTGATATTGACAAATCTGAAATCGGAAAAAACATCGATGTGGATGTATCCCTTGTCGGGAATATGAAAAAACTGCTTGCCGAACTGACAAATCAGATTCGCCATAAAGAGAGGACGGAATGGTTGAAACAAATCCGTCAGTGGGAATGGAAGCCCGAGGAGAATAAAAATGCTTTTGGAGCAAAAGGGATTCTTGAAACAGCGCAGAATATATTAGGAAATGACGTCATTGTTACTACAGAAGTCGGGCAGCATCAGATGTGGACGGCTCAGCACTGGAAGTTCAATGAGCCAAGGAGATTTATATCTTCCGGTGGATTGGGGACAATGGGATATGGGCTGGGTGCAGCGATTGGCGCTCAGATCGGAAATCCACAAAAAAGAGTACTTCATATTGCGGGAGACGGAAGTTTCCGCATGAATTGTAATGAATTGGCTACCGTATCGAAATATCGTTTACCAATTATTATCCTTTTATTTAACAATTGCGCATTGGGTATGGTGAGACAGTGGCAGAAATTATTTTGCGATGGTCGATATTCACAAACAGATATCACAGGAGAAGTGGACTATATGAAATTGGCTGAAGCATATGGATTAAAAGGAAAACGGGTGGAAGATATCGCGGCTTTAGAAGAGGCATTGAAAGAGGCTGTAAAATCTGAACAAGCCATGGTTATAGAATGCATTTTATCGAAAAATGACAATGTGTTCCCTATGGTTCCACCTGGAGCGCCAATTGATCATATCATTTTAGAATAAGGAGAGGAAAAGGAAATGAATGACTATTATGCATTCTATCAAGGAAAATTTGTAAAAGAGGACGAAATCAACATCGGCATAAGGAGTAAAGCTTTTAACTATGGGCTTGGTTGTTTTGAAGGAATCCGAGCATACTGGGATGAGGAACAGCAACAATTGTATGTTTTTCGGATGAAAGAGCATTACGAAAGGCTTTTAGAATCTTGCAAGGCATTGAATATCAATATTGATTACACGGTAGAAGAATTGTGTGATTATACAGTTGAACTTTTAAAGAAAAACAACTTCAGAACCACAACCTATATTCGTCCTATCGCATATAAAGGCGCAGAAACATTATTTCCGACATTAGCGGATGATGATAACCGCATCCTGATGTATTGTCTGCCAATGGGGAATTTTGCAGGGAAAGAAGCCTTTCGCGTATGTGTTTCCAGCTGGAGGCGAATTTCTGATACAATGCTTCCGCCGAGGACAAAAGCGACAGCAGCCTATCTGAATTCCGGTTTGGCTTCGTTGGAGGCATTTCAAAATGGATATGATGAAGCGATTTTGCTGACGGAAAGCGGATATGTTTGTGAAGGACCGGGAGAAAATGTATTTATCGTAAAGAATGGCAAACTCATTACACCTCCTCCAACGGATAATATTTTGGAAGGGATTACGAGGGATACAGTGATGCAACTGGCAAGGGAAGAATTGGGAATAGAAGTGATAGAGCGCAGCATTGCGAGGACAGAATTGTATAATGCACAGGAAGTATTCTTTAGCGGAACCGCTATGGAGGTAACTCCTGTCATTGAGGTAGATAATCGGAAAGTAGGAACGGGAGAACCCGGAGAAATATGCAAAAAGATTAAAAAGATGTTTTTTGAAGTTGCTGTTGCAAAACATCCGAAATATAAGCATTTTTGTACACCCGTATATTAGAAAGAGATTGAAACTGCTCTTTGCAATTAAACAAGAGCAGTTTTTTATTTTTTGATATTTTGCTCTGGGGTTCTGATAACAACTTTTTATGGGAATCGGAATAGGATGGAATGAACGAAGAAATTTAATGATAAGGAGGCGGATATTTTATCTGCCGGACTATTCGATAAAGAAGGTGAAAAAATGAATGGTGCTTCAAATATCGTTTATGTCGTTCAACCTGGGGATAGTCTTTACACAATTGCCCAGAGGTATAACACAACGGTGGAAAGCATTATGGTGCTAAACAATCTGACCAGCACATTGTTGATGGTAGGGCAGACTTTGCAAATTCCGCTGTATACAGAGGGAGTTGTTACAGTAGATATTGCGAATATACGAAGGTGGGCAGGGGTTCAATATCCGATTCTGGCGCAAGTAGCAAGAAATGCTCGGCTTCCGATTACAGGGGTCCAGAACAATTGGTACCGGGTGCGGCTTCATAATGGGGTAGAGGGCTGGATACGAAAAGATTTGGTAGAACGATTTGTTTATGGGGGAGAAAGGCCTGTAGTAGTGATCCTCGGATTTTATACATTAGAGGAAGGACCGGCATTGCCTAGTTCTTATCAATCTTTTGTTTCCAACACGGAATCCATTTCAGAATTAGGAATGTTCATGTTCCGGATCCGTGAAGCAAATCCGACGGAGATAGAAAAATTCGGGGATTTTTCTGACCAATATGTAAGGGATATTCTATCGATTGGACACAGACAGAATGTAAAGATGCTTGCTGTGATCCATAATTTATTGTACCGCAGAGGCGATGTTACCGCTTCTAAAAACGTCATCAGGACCCTCGTTTCTTCCCCACAAAATCGTCAGGCATTCATACAAAATGTGATCAATCTGATAGAAAGATATGGGTTTGACGGTGTGAATATGGATATTGAAGATGTATACCGAGAAGACAGTGAAGCATTATCGGCACTGTATACAGAATTAGGGGCAGCACTGAGGGCAAGAGGATATTATTTATCTGCTTCGATTCCTGCCAGGGTGAGCGATGAGCCTTTTAATCCTTTTTCTGATCCTTTTGATTATGCAGTGATCGGAAGCGCAGTAAATGAATTTGTTGTGATGCTTTATAATGAACATGGATGGCCGGGAAGCGGGCCAGGACCTGTAGTTTCTATTGGCTGGATGGAAAGGGTACTGAGATATACGATGACAAAAATGCCGAAAGAGAAAATCGTTGCAGCTGTTTCGGTATTCGGATTTGATTTTAATTTGACAACAGGAAGAAATACTTACGTCACTTATGAAATGGCCATTGCCTTAGCCAATCGATACGGACGGGAAGTTATCTTTGATCAAGAAACAAAGACACCGATGTTTGCTTATACGGATGAACAAGGAAACCAGCATGAAGTATGGTTTGAAAATAGAGAGAGCCTTTATGCAAAGATCCAGCTTGCTGATCAGTTAGGAATTAAAGGAGTTGCTTTATGGCGCTTGGGGATGGAAGATCCAGCTATCTGGCCGATGCTTAGAGAAGATGTGGTGGTAAAAAGAGATTGACAGGAATTGAATAATATGTTATCTTGATCATAAAAGATGTAAAAATAGGTGGTAAAATCAGATATCGTTCTCCGAGTCTGCCTGCCTAAGACATTTTTTGTTATGGCTAGCAGACCGATAGGGTTTATTTGGAAACGAATAAGCCTCCCAGTGCGGAAAGGAGAGTAAAAGATACTTTTATTGGCAAAGATATGCTTATTTGCTTTGTATAAAAGTGCCTAACTCTGCCTTGCTGCGGAGCTAGGCACTTTTTTTATAACAAGATTGTCTCCAGCCTTTTATTGTTATCACTTTTTATTTTGGTGAAGGCAAAATCTCTATGTAATATAGAGATACCTGCCTTTCGTTTATCTCTCTCAAAACCATCAAATAGATGGAAAGCCATATGAAGACTGCATTTAGCCGATGCAGTCTTTTTTTTATAGCAGGAGCGAATTTGTTGACTTTCTGCCGAGGAAGGGCTATAATAGCTACTAACTGATTTGATAATTGCTTTTTACTATAGATATTATCAGCCTTTGAATAAAGAAAAATTTAAAAGTGTAGAATTCTTAGATATTATGAAAAAATTTAGGTATATGAATGGGATTTTACCATAAGGGAGGCAGCTATCCGGTGTATCAAAGACGACAATCTTTTCATTGCATCCGGGAGGGCGTTTTAGCAGGATTTCCTATTATCATAGGATATCTGCCTATAGCGATGACTTTTGGTATTTTAGCTAAAACAGCGGGATTGTCTGCGCGGGATGCATTTTGCTTTTCTGCTTTTGTTTTTGCAGGTTCGAGTCAATTTATGGCTTTAAGCCTGCTCAGCATCGGTTCCGGAGCAGGCGAAGTGATTTTGACTACATTATTGGTGAATTTTCGCCATTTTCTGATGAGTGCTTCTTTAGCTACAAAATTAGAAAAAAATATAAAGAGATGGATTCCCTTTATTGCTTTCGGCATAACCGATGAAGCTTTTTCCATTGTATCCTTTCGGCAAAAAGACGTTACAAAAGAATTTATTCTGACGGTTGAAATCATGGGATACATTTCATGGGTCGGAGGGACGCTTCTAGGATATTTGGCCGGGGGAATCTTGCCACCGGCGGTTCAGGAAAGCATGGGTGTTGCTATATATGCCATGTTTGTAACGCTTTTAATCCCGGAAGCGAAAAAGTCTTTAAAAATTGGCTTGCTTGCATGTTTATCCGGTATGGTCAATGCAATTTTAAACAATGTGGATATTTTGTCGCAGAGCTGGAATTTGATCCTTTCGATTGTTTTTTCATCTGCGATAGGGGCATATTTATTTGCAGAGAAGGAAGTGCACTCTTATGAATAATTATATCATTTTGATTTTAGGGATGGCGGCAGTAACCTATATCCCTAGACTGGCTCCTTTTTTGATGCTTTCAGGAAAAGAGCTGCCGCAATCGCTTCGCAGATTTTTATCATTCATACCCTGCACCGCATTAGGAGCGTTGATCATCCCCGGAGTTTTTTCTTCAATTCCACAGTCGCCCCATGCAGCGATGCTGGGATTTGGATTTGCCGTGATTTATTCTTGGTTTCGGGGAGGAATCATTGTTCCCGTGCTGGGCTCTATCGTTGTAGCATTTTTATTTTCTTCGCTATAAAAAGGTCGTATTGATAGTTTGATGGCATTTTTTCTCCGGTGGGCAGTATTTGTTGTAAAAGGGAAAATGAGGAGGTTATAAATGTGGCAGGAAAAATTTATTTTGAAAAACCTCAATACTCTTTTCAGCCAAGCATCGATTATTATCGGACACAACAGAGATTCCGGGAAATTCTGGAGCAGAAACTAAATCAATATTCAGGTGAAACGAATTTCATAAATCAGATAACTTTGAATGAAATATCGCAGAAACTAAATCAGCATTCAAGTGAAATAGGAAGCGTAGGTTTTTCTGAAATTTTGGCTGGGCAATTATTTTGGCCAGATCATATCGTGCGGGCATATAGCGGGAATGAAAAATTAAATCTATTCGATCCAGATGATGTAACAAAGAAAAGTCATGTGAGCAAGGAGTTTATCGATAAAAAGTTAGAGGGAACGGCGTTGGAAGGGCTTGGAGAATCTTTTAAAAAAGCGGAAGCGAAATATGGAGTCAATGCGCTTTTTTTGGCAGCCCTTGCAGCCCATGAATCCGCGATGGGAACATCCAGGATTGCTAGGGATAAAAACAATTTATTTGGATTTGGAGCATTTGATCGTTCTCCTTATGCAAGTGCGAAAAAGTTTGCCAGCAAAGAAGAGGGGATTATGGAAGTAGCAGCATATCTTTCAAAACATTACTTAAAGGAAGGCGGCAAATATTTTAGTGGTTATTCGGTAGAAGCGATCGGAAAAAGATATGCTTCCGATCCCAATTGGGCGAATGCATTGAAATCTCAAATGTCAAGGCTCTTTATAGGATAGCGGAAAAAAGCTGTTTTTGTAGAAATGTGGAAATAAAATCCATTGACTCTTTTTAAGATATCCATTATAATAAACACAAAAAGAATGAGAAAGACAATGAAGAGAAGAGTAGGTATAGGAAGTAGTCAGAGCGAGTCGGTGATGGTGGAAGACCGATACGAAGCCTATATTGAAGAACATCTCAGAGTCTCTAACCGAAATCTGAATGGAGAGTAGGCTTAGACGGGTCCAAACCGTTATATTTTGGAACGTATCGAATCCGCTTCAGAGGCGATTCTGTACGGATAAAGCAGGGCATATTGCCAACCAGGGTGGTACCGCGGAAGAAAAACCTTTCGTCCCTTTTCAGGGATGAAAGGTTTTTTTAATATAAAAAAACAGCGATTGCAAAAATTAATGGAAAGAATAATTTCTATAGAGATGGAGGTAGAAGAAATAAAATGAAAAACGGAAATTCACTGTATATCCCGAAGGGATACCAACCATATTTAGATATTCGTGAAACAGAGATTGCGATCAAAAAAATCAAAGACTATTTTGAGAAAGCTCTTGCTAAAAAATTGAATTTGATCCGGGTATCCGCTCCTCTCTTTGTTTCGCCGGAAAGCGGAATGAATGATAATCTAAATGGAGTAGAAAGGCCTGTTTCTTTTGATGTAAAGGGAATAGGCGGCAGGAAAGTTGAAATTGTCCATTCTTTGGCAAAGTGGAAACGAATGGTTTTATATCGATATGGGTTTCAAGTAGGAGAAGGCATCTATACAGATATGAATGCAATCCGAAGAGATGAAGATCTGGATAATTTGCATTCGATTTATGTCGATCAATGGGATTGGGAAAAGATCATCTTAAAAGAAGATAGAAATATGGGTTATCTGAAAAAGGTCGTAAAAGATATCTACGCGGTATTCAAAAGAACGGAAAGTTATATATGTGCGGAATACCCTCAAATTGAAAAAATATTGCCTGAAGAAATTTTCTTCATTACAACACAGGAGTTAGAAGATAGGTATCCCGACTTAACCCCGAAAGAAAGGGAAAATGCGATCACGAAAGAAAAAGGCGCTGTGTTTATTATGCAAATTGGAGGAAAATTAAAATCAGGCATGAGACATGACGGAAGAGCGCCTGATTATGATGACTGGATGCTCAATGGAGATATTATTTTCTGGAATCCTGTTTTGGAGGTGGCATATGAACTTTCTTCCATGGGCATTCGCGTGGATGAGGAAGCATTAGAAAGACAGTTAAAGATAGCAGGCTGTGAGGAAAGGAAGGATTTGGAATATCATCGATTGCTCCTGAAAGGAAAGCTGCCGTATACAATAGGTGGAGGGATCGGCCAGTCCAGAATATGTATGTTCTTTTTAAGAAAAGCGCATATAGGAGAAGTGCAGGCTTCCATATGGCCTCAGGAGATGATAGAAGCCTGTGAAAAAGCAAATATCTTTTTATTGTAAAGAAATTTGATTGAGAAAAAAATAGATTCAATTGAATGCTTTACAAATTTATCACGATAAAGTATAATAGCAGGTGAGAATAATGATAATGATTGAGGGGGAACGAAAAGATGAAAAAGAAATTGATTTTTTTGCTGATAGGCATTTTGCTGATTAGCCTTGTAGCGGTCGGATGCGGTTCCGGCGATACCGGGCAAGAAGAACAGGGAGAACAACAAGAACAACAGGAAGATCTTTCTTTAGAAGAGATCAAAGAAAAAGGAAAGTTCGTACTGGGTCTGGACGATAGTTTTCCGCCAATGGGATTCAGAGATGAAAAAGGCGAGATTGTAGGATTTGATATTGATTTGGCGAGAGAAGTTGCAGAGAGAATGGGCGTAGAAGTGGAATTGAAGCCGATTGACTGGTCTGCAAATATATTGAGTTTGAATAATAAAGATATCGATGTAATTTGGAATGGGCTGACGATAACAGAACAGCGTCAAAAAGAAATAGAGTTTTCCGATCCTTATTTAGCGAATAGACAAATTATCGTTACACAAGCAGGTTCTGATATTACTACAAAAGCAGATTTGGCAGGAAAAATTGTCGGCGTTCAGTTGGGCAGCAGTGCAGAAGAGGCATTGAATGCAGATACGGAAACGGCAGAGACATTGAAAGAGATTATGAAATATGGGAATTATACAGAAGCACTTTTAGACTTAAAAGCAGGACGTGTTGATGCGGTTGTGATGGATGAAGTGGTCGGAAAATATTATATATCCAAGAAACCGGGAGAATATGCAATTGCTGAAGAAGATTTCGGCTATGAAGAATATGGAATCGGATTTAGAAAAGGAGACATTGCTTTCCGGGATGAAGTGAATCGAATTCTGGATGAAATCATTGCTGACGGGACTGCCGCAGAGATATCTAAGAAATGGTTTGGAGAGGATATCGTCCTAAAATAGGAGGGGAACTCTAAGTGTCTTATACCTTAAATGTCACAGGATTCTTGTTAAAAGGTTGTATCATTACACTGCAGCTGTATGCCGTTACAATTGTATTTTCCATTCCGTTGGGAATCATCTGTGCTTTAGCCAAAATATCAAGATATAAATTTCTGAAGGCTTTTTTAGAGTTTTACACATGGCTTTTTCGAGGCACCCCTCTGTTGCTACAGTTATTTTTCACCTATTATGGATTGCCGGTATTCGGAATCCGTTTGACGCAAGAACAAGCGGCAGCCATCACATTTGTTTTAAATTATGCAGCCTATTTTACAGAAATTTTCCGTGCGGGCATTCAGTCCATCGACAAAGGGCAGTATGAAGCCGCAAAGGCTTTAGGCATGAATTACCGGCAGACGATGTGGCGCATCATTCTGCCACAGGCCGTTAAAAGAGTGCTTCCTCCTACCGGCAATGAGGCCATTACATTGATCAAAGATACAGCATTGGTTGCGACGATTGGAATGGGAGATATGCTTCGAGCCGCGAAGGAGGTTGTGACCAGAGATTTTAAAATTTCTGCATTTATCATTGCTGCGGTGATTTATCTGCTGTTGACCACTGTGGTTGTATATGTCTTTAAAAAGCTGGAAGAAAAATATTCGGTGTATGATTAGGAGTTTTTGTCATGATGATTAAAGCGGAAAATATCAATAAAAGTTTTGGAAAATTGCATGTATTAAAGAATATCAATTTGGAAGTACAAAAAGGCGAGGTCATTTCCATCATTGGCCCTTCCGGCTCAGGAAAGAGCACGCTTTTACGCTGCTTGAATTACCTTGAAAAGATCGACAGCGGAAGAATTGAAATAGAAGGGGAACCGATCGCGGCAATGGATCAACAGGGACAGAAAATCCATATTCCGGAAAACCAAATTCGCAGAATATGCAGAAAGCTGGGGATGGTTTTTCAAAGCTTTAATTTATTTCCTCATAAAACGGTGTTGGAGAATATCATCGAAGCGCCGATTGTGGTCAAAAAAATGCCCAAAGAAGAGGCAGTTGCACTGGCTGAAGAGCTTCTTGGGAAAGTAGGCCTGGCAGATAAAAGAGATGCTTATCCATCCCAGATTTCCGGGGGACAAAAGCAAAGAGTGGCGATTGCAAGAGCGCTGGCAATGAAACCGGATATTATGCTTTTTGATGAACCGACATCGGCTTTGGATCCGGAATTGGTTGGAGAAGTGCTCAGCGTAATCAAGGCCTTGGCGAAAGAAAATATGACGATGCTGATCGTTACGCACGAAATGGCTTTTGCCCGCGAAGTATCGGATAGAGTTGTATTTATGGATTCAGGAGAAATTATCGAAGAAGCAACACCGGAAAAAATATTTAAAAATCCTGAACATCCGCGTATTCGAGCATTTTTGGATAAAATGTTGTAGTTGAAAAAAATGCCTTCGCTAAATGATTAGCGGGGGCATTTGTTTTTAAAATGTAGAGAGATGGAGAGGGGGAGAAACATGAAAGTATTGGCATTGGTGGCCTCCCAAAGAAAACTCGGAAATTCTGAGATACTGGCAAAAGAAATGCTTTCTGCGCTTCCTGACACGGTGGAAAAGGAAATGATTCGGCTGACGGATTTAGAAATTCAAGGTTGTAAAGCATGTTATGCATGTTTGGCAGAAGAAACAGGATGCGTGATTCAAGATGATTTGCATTTCTTTTTAAAGAAAGTTCAGGAGGCAGATAGGATCATGATTTGTTCTCCCTGTTATTTTTTGGGAGAACATACGGTTTTAAAGAAATTGGGAGACCGTATGCTTTCTGTTTTGAAAAAAGGCCGGAATTTTTCCGCCAAGAAATGCGTGATTGCCGTTTGCTATGGAGTGGAAGGCTGGGAAGGGTATGCGCTCGAAGCCGTTCATAATTTTGCTTCTTTTTTGCATCTTCAGGTGAAAGGAAAAATGCTCGTAAGGGCCGCAAATCCGGGAGAAGTTGCAACACCGGCTATTTTGCAAAAAGCGAGGGATTTGGCTTGGTGTCTTTTAGAGGATCGCCGTTTTGAGCAAGAAAGGGAGGCTTTGACCTGTTCCGTATGCAATAGTTCTTTGCTGCAACTTTTAAAAGACGGAACGGTGCGCTGCCCGATGTGTGAAACAACAGGGAATCTCCAAAAAGATGGCTCGGATTATATGATCATCGTTCAAGAAAAAGGGCGAAATCGCTTTTCTGCAGAAGTGCTAACGGAACATGCAAAAAAGTTGGATCAAATCAAGGAAAATTATATTGCAAATCGAAGAGAATTGAAAAAAGTCCGAGAACGATATGCGGCCTACGATGATTGGTGGGTGCTTCCGGAAAGAGGCAAGTCATGATTTTTTAACAAAACCCACGCGAGTTTTGCGTGGGTTTTTTGGCGGGTCTGTACCCTCTTTAAGGAGAAGGCGGTTTTTTGATTCGTTTACTGCATTGTAGAATACATCCCATGTGCTTGCATGTAATTAAAAATTCCTTCCCCATGCTGTTGTTCTTCTTTTTGAATATGATTTAATATTTGACGAATATTTGAATTAGAGAATTCGAATATGGCCGTATCATACGTACCGGATATATATTTTTCGGTCATCAGAAGGTCTTTGCAAAGCTCAGCATCATCTTTGTTCTGAAAAGAAGGGTGGTTTGACTGCGGATTGAGTTGAGGGGCGGATTGCATATTTTGATTGTTCTGAGATACGTTTGGAATTTGACCGTTCAAAATTTGATTGATCGTGTTAAAATGTTGTTGTTCCTGATTGGCATAATTTCTGAATAATTGCTGCAGTTGTGGATCGCTTGCTTGTGAAGCAAAACTGAGATATTTTTGTATACAAACTTGTTCATGGTTTTTTTGATCCTCCAGCAGCATTCTTTCTTTTTGCGTTAAGTTCAATTTTTTATTCACCTCCTTGTTAAGATTATCCTTTGTTTTTTTCAAGAATTCTATGCATCGAACAAAAAACAATTTGCCAATAATATTTCAGAAAGTTCAAAAATAATTTTTTAAAAATATTAAAAAAGAGAAGGATTTTTTTGAAAAACGTATAATATAATTATTAGTAAAAAAAGGAAACCTTCAGGAAAATTTCGCACTGCATGAATGAAAAATTCAGATTATGAGGTGAGAAAATGAAAACAAAGGGGTGTACAGATTCTTTCTGGGATATAGAGGTAGAAAAAATGGTGGATTTGGTAAAAACTTTTTTAGAACTTGTTGATGATTTGTATATGGCGGAATTGATCACGAAAGAACAGTATGATGAAATGACGCGCAATAAGATTGAATTTTTAAAACATGTAGAAAACAAATGCGTAAAAGAGGTAGACGAAAGCATAGGGATACCGATGCAATAGAGCTTCTATCTTGAAATACATCTGAAAAAGATAGATAAATATATGAAGGTCGTAATACCAGAAAGGGAATAAGGTGCTTGTCAGGCATCTTATTTTTATTGCAAAATAATAATATATTTTTTAAACAATATGATGTAAATCGAATCAGGATAAAAATAGTTAATTACAAAAAATACAAAGAAGCGTATAATAAATATGATTGCGCTGATATCGATACAAAATGCGTTGCGGTTGAAAAAATGTTCGTGGCAAATTGCAAGGAAGGTTGCAAAAGAAGAATATGCAGATATTTCAATTTTAAAAGAATAGAAACATGCAAATGATTCTATGGGATAGAAAGACGAAGGAGGATTTATGGGGATGCATGCTTTTTCACGGACGGAATTGATTATCGGCTCAGAAAACCTGAAAAGATTATACAATGCAAAAGTTGCTATATTTGGAATTGGCGGTGTAGGGAGTTTTGCGGCGGAAGGATTGGCCCGCTGCGGGATCGGCAAATTGATTCTCGTGGATTATGATAATATTTGCATCACCAATTTGAATCGACAAATTCATGCGTTAAGAAGCACGGTGGGAAAAGCAAAAGTGAATGTGATGAAAGAACGCATTTTGGACATCAATCCGGATGCAGAGGTAGAGGCATATCAGATGATGTATACAAAGGAAGTTTCTGAACGATTATTATCTCAAGAATATGATTATGTCGTCGATGCGATTGATATGGTATCTGCAAAGATCGATTTAATTGAGCAATGTTATGCATTGGGGATTCCGGTTATCAGCAGTATGGGAGCAGGCAATAAACTGGATCCAACGAAGCTAATGATAGCAGATATTTATCAGACATCTATATGTCCTTTAGCAAAAATCGTTCGAAAAGAGCTGAGAAGGCGGGGGATTCCTTCTTTGAAAGTTGTATATTCAAAAGAAGAGCCTATTAAACCCGATGCAAGATTGAGCGCTGAAAAAAAAGAAAGAGTTCCGGGGAGCATCTCATTTGTGCCTTCCGTAGCAGGCCTGATGATTGCTTCTGCTGTTGTGAACGATTTGATAGAAAAAGATTTCGATCGAGCGCAGGAAGAAAAACAGGGAATATTTGAAAATGAATGATATGATTTTATCAAAAATATATTTTATCCATTCTATTGAATAAATATAATAAATAGTGTATAATGTTACAAAGAAAAAAGATCGAGCTTATAAAAAGGGGAGAAAAATGATGTCAAAGAAAAAAATTTTTATTTTTTTATTGGCAGTGATAATGGTTTTTTCTATTGCAGGCTGTAGCAAGCAGGATAAGTTGGTAAAAATCCAAGAGGCAGGAAAAATTGTATTAGGAACCTCTGCGGATTACCCTCCATATGAATTCCACAAAGAGATCGACGGGAAAGATCAAATCGTGGGATTTGATATTGAGATTGCAAAAGCAATTGCTGAGGATCTAGGTGTGGAATTGGAAATTAAAGACATGAAGTTTGAAGGGTTGTTGGCAGCTTTGGCCGGCGATAAAATCGATTTCATTGTTTCCGGGATGACACCCACGCCGGAGAGAGCAAAAAGTGTTGATTTTTCAAAAGAATATTATGTAGAAGAACAGAAATTGCTGATTCGAAAAGCGGATGCAGATAAGATTAAAACGATAGATGATTTAGAAGGGCTTAGAATTGGGGCTCAAAAAGCAACGGTTCAAGAAGAAATTGCAAACGGAATTGAAGGAGCAGCAGACGTGAAGCTTCTTGCGAAGATAACGGATTTGGTGCTGGAATTATCGAATGATAAGATTGACGCGATTGTCTTGCCGAAGCCGGTTGCGATCGCATATGCGGAAAGCAATCCAAATCTGTTTGCACCGGAAATATCTTTCGGAAGACAAGATGGGGTTGCGATTGCTGTAGCAAAAGGCAATCCAGAGCTTGTTGAGGCGATCAATCAAACATTAGACAGATTGATTGAAGAAGGAAAGATCGATGAGTTTATCGCAGAGGCAACGAAATTGGCGGAAGAATAAAATATAGATTGATTTGGGAAAGTAGCAAAAGGTGGTAAAAAACCGCCTTTTGCTAAAATTTTGCTTAATCGAAATATACAGCCAAGGAGGGTGTAAGGATTGGATCTCGAGTTTTTGCAAAAATATTATAAATTTTTCTTGACAGGAACACTCAATACGCTGCTGATTTCTTTTTTTGGGGTTATTTTCGGCGTGGTGATCGGCGTATTTTTGGCTTTAATGAAAATGTCCAGATTCCGTTTGCTGAGCAAAATTTCAACCGCTTATATTGAAGTGATTCGGGGAACTCCTTTGATGGTACAGCTGTTTATTATTTATATCGGTCTGCCGAAAGTAACAGGAATTCCTTTCCCGGATATGACATTGGGAATCATTGCGGTTTCATTGAACAGTGCAGCTTATGTAGCGGAAGTGATTCGTGCCGGAATCCAATCGGTTGACAAGGGACAAATGGAGGCTGCCCGTTCTTTGGGGATGCCTTATAATATGGCCATGCGCTATATCATTATTCCCCAAGCGTTGAAGAATATCTTGCCTGCTTTAGGAAATGAATTCATCGTTCTTGTGAAAGAATCTGCAATTGTTTCCGTAATTGGCGTGCCCGAATTGATGTATCGTGCAGATACGGTAAGAGGAATTTCCTACAAACCTTTTGCGCCTTTGATCGTTGCAGCGGCAATTTATTTCATCATTACATTTACCCTTTCAAAATTGGTCGCAAAATTGGAAAGGAGGCTGAGTACCGGTGATTCACGTGCGTAATTTGCATAAAAAGTTTGGGGATCTTCACGTATTGAAAGGAATCAATGAACATATAAAAAAAGGGGAAGTGGTTGTTATTATTGGTCCCAGCGGATCCGGAAAGAGTACGTTCCTAAGGTGTTTGAACCTGTTGGAATATCCTACGGAAGGAGAAATCATTTTCGAAGGGGTTTCCATCACCGATCCGAAAAATGATATCAACCAATTAAGACAAAAGATGGGGATGGTATTTCAACAGTTTAATTTGTTTCCACATATGAATGTTTTAAAAAATATTACATTGGCACCGAGCCGGTTAAAAAAGATGACGGAAGAGGAAGCGGAGGAAGTTGCTTTGGATTTACTGAAAGCAGTAGGGTTGCTGGAC
>ERZ795062.1539-NODE-1539-length-16319-cov-11.454070_pt1 | contig 16319 bp, 19 predicted proteins | sample MGYA00375146_ERZ795062 | MGnify/ENA primary metagenome ERZ795062 (study PRJEB30191, sample SAMN05720281) | activated sludge metagenome | isolation source: Anaerobic digester | place: USA | collected 2015-07-16 ... | reverse complement strand
AATAAGTTTTGTGATATATTTTAATATTCATTTGATACGTTTTAGCATTATTTTTACATGCTGCTTACTACCTCCAAAGCTTTCAATAAAATTTCCCTCTAAATAAATCTAAAAATCTTTCCCAAAAATTTTTATTATTCTTCTCTTCAATTTTTACTTGTCTTTCAGGATTTTCTACTTTTATAGCTGGGGTTTTCATTACAAATTGGCAAGTGGAATTATTTACATTTCTACTATCAACAAAAGAAGTATAACCATCCTTAACATCTTCTTTGGTATCTGTAAATATTTCAACAGTGTCTTTTATTTTACTTATACCTTCATCATTTATTTTAGATATTCCCTTAGTCAATTCCTCCTGACCTTCAGCTAATTCCCCTACTTTATCTGGAAGGGTTTTTGTATTGTTATTTATTTTTGAAATTCCATCATCCATTGAATTTAGGCCTTCAAACAATGTGTCTAATCCATTAGTTAATTGAATATGACCACTATACATATTGTCTAATTCCTTAGGCAATGGTTGAAGTTTTTCATTTAATTCATTATATCCTTCAAGGATTTCATTTAATCCATTATTGTATTCAATATAGCCTAGATACAATTTATTGCTATTTTCTGAAATAGCATTCATACCTTTATAACTTTCATCTAATCCACTACCTAAATTCTCAATAGCCACTCCTTCACCAATTACTCCTTCTGCCAATGCTTTTACCCTTGGGTCTTGGCTATTTTGTAAAGATTTAGCTAATTCTATTAATTGTTTATGATTAGAATTGAGAGTAGTAATACCATTATTTAATTCCTTTAATCCATCATCTAAATTAGATGTTCCTTCTTTTAATTGAAATAAGCCATCTTTAATACCACTGCTTTTTTCACCAATTGTTTTTAATCCATAGTTTAATTCTCCAATTCCTTTTACTAAATCTCCTATGCTTTCATTTAAAGTTTTAAAACCTAAATTAAACTGATTAAAACCCTTAGATATTTCTTTAGTTTTGCTATTTATCTGGCTAAAGCCAGAACAAAATTCACTAATTCCATCTGCTAGAACCTTTAAACCATCTTTTAAACGAAGCGTCCCTTTATTTAATTCTTTAGACCCTTCCTCTAATTCATTAAAACCTTCTGCCATTTCATCAATCCCTGATGAAAAATCCTCTAAATCTTCTGATATTGGCATTTTAGAATTAATCGAGGAAATTAAAATTGAATCTAATTCTATATTTTCCCCTTTAGCCTCTATACTAAATTTTCCATCTCCAATAGGTAAATGAGTAAATACAACTGTCATAGTTTTACCTACTACAGAAATTGTTCCATTTTCTACTTTAATATTAGAAAAAATATCTAAATTAAGAGGTACTTGAATTTGAGTAGTCAAATTGTTTTTATTTTCTATGGAGATATCTATTTTTAAGTTGCCTGATTTTCCTGCTATTTCTTCTCCTGAGATTTCCTTTCCATTTAAGAAATATTTAATATTTATCTTCATAGGTAATTCCTTTTTTATACTTGCTTCATAGTATATATCATTATCTTTTAATCGCTCTAAGGGCCACTTTATTTTATCTTTTTCTATAATTGGTTCAACATCATCTACCAATACATATATATTGTCATATCTCCCATAATCAATATAATATTTATCTTGATATTCATTTTGAATATCACCATGAATTCTATTGACTACTACAATCTTTTGAGGATTTCCATTATAGTCTAAGTTTGTATATATAGTTTCATCCTTAAAAACTTCTGCAAATCCTATAGAAAATCCAGAAAATATTAAACTCAATATTATTAAGATAGAAACTATTTTTCTCAAAATTATCGCCTCCTTCTATCATTGGTTTTAGGCCAATTAAAAGTGCTAAACCTAATAATTTTATCGAACATAATCAATAAAGATGGAAGGACCATTAAAACCAAAATTAAAGATATAATGGCTCCTCTACCTATTAAAAGAGTTAATTCTTTAGTGTTAGACATGCTTGTAATCAAATACACACTAAAAGTACCAGTAAATAGTATTAATGCTGATGTAAGTATAGATCTTCCCGTATCCTTTATTGTTTGGATTGATGCATCGTTTCGATTACTAATTATTTCTAAATTTTCTTTATATCTGGATGTAAATAATATTGCATAATCTACTGTTGCACCTAATTGTATAGCTCCTATTATTATAAAACTAATAAAATTTAATTCTGTTCCTTGTATATATGGAATGGCTAAATTAATCCAAATTCCTAACTGAATAATAAAAACTAAAATTAAAGGAATTGATATAGATTTAAATGCAATTAAAATTATGCTAGATATTAAAATTATAGATAGTATATTTACATTTTTAAAATCTTTTGCTGTAGTCTTCTGTAAATCAGAATATATAGCCGATTCTCCAGTTAGATACCATTCCTCATAATAATTGGATACTTTTGTTTTAATTTTATTTAAACTATCCTTAGTAATATCCCCTTCCATTGGCAAATTTAAATTTATATTGATTAAAGAGTAATGCTCTGATTGGAAATTATCTTTTATGTCTTCTGGTATGAAAGTTTCTGGAATTACTACATCTACCATGGAATACAATTCTTTTACATCTACTACTTCTTCCATAGCTTCTAATTCTTTTATAAGCTGAAATTCTTTTAGCTTATTCCCTTTAGGTAAAATCAAAGCCAATTGATTTTTATTTGAAAATAATTTATCTATTTCCTTAATTGCTATATTAGAATCAGAAGATTCTGGTAAAATTTTTTCATTCGCATAGTAATATTTTACATTGGACTGAGCTAGATATGCTGGTATTGCTATTAGTATTGCTACTACTAAAAATATATACTTTCTTTTTATGATAAAAACTGCAGATTTCTTAAAACTTGGCATATAAACTTTATGTTTATATTTTTCAATCGCTTCATCGAATAATAAAATCAAAACTGGAAGTAAAGTAACTACAGACAATAAGCTAAAAAACACTCCTTTGGCTAAAACCATACCTAAATCTTTCCCAATAGCATATTTCATAATCATAAGAGCTAAAAAACCTGCAATAGTAGTCAAGGATGAAGATGATATTGAAATAAAAGTTTTATGTATCGATTCAATCATAGCCTGTTCTTTATCTTTATGCTTTTCTTTTTCCTCTACATATCTATGTAGCAAAAATATAGAATAATCCATAGACACTGCTAATTGGATTATAGCTGCTACAGAATGTGTAGTAAATGATATATTGTCAAATATTATATTTGTCCCCATATTTAATATAATTGCTGCTCCTATAGTGATAAAAAACAATATTGGTTCAATAAAAGATTCTAAAGATAAAAATAATATTATTGAAACTATCACAAAAGCTAATAAAGAATAATATTTTACTTCCTTAGCTGTTGTATATTGTAAATCGTGAGAAACAGCAGCAGGACCGCCTACCATACCCTTTTCCCCTAGAATATTTTTTATTTCTTCTATAGCTTCCACAGTTTCTAATGAATCATTTGAATTGACAAAATGTATTTGGATTAAATTAGAATTTCCAGAAATAAATTCTTTTTTTATATTTTCATCCATAAAATCTTCGGGTTTAAATATATCCTCTACAGTTCCAAGCCATATTACCTCTCTTGCTCCTTCTATGGCCTCAACATCCTTCACTATATTTTCTATTTCATTGAAAGGTTCATCCTTTATTAATATGTAAGCAATGCCGCCTATACCAAACTCTTCTTCTAATATATTTTTCCCTTTAATTGAATTTAAATCTTTAGGTAAATATAAACTTAAATCATAATTCACTTCTACAAATCTATTCCCTATAAATGCTACTATACATAATATTAAGTACAAAATTATTATAATTTTCTTATGTTTTACAATGAAATTTGCTACAGTTTCCAAGTAATCACCTCCAAATAAAAAAATGTATTTAAACAATTATTTTAAACATCTGTTTAAATACATTTTATTACTCTTTTACTTTAAAATCAATACATATTTATTATTTCACTATGGTATCCACTAAATTTTCTATATATTTTTTTCTTTCTACTTCATTATTTAAATCCATAAACACATTATTAGTATCCTTAATATTTGGTATCATCTGAAAAATAATAGGTCCTATTACTCCAGAAAATAATTGCATATATTTAAAATTTAAAATTTCTTCATCATCTATGTGTGTAAGAGAATATATTATATTTTGGATGTTTTTCTTAGACTCTATACTCCCTAAAATTTTATCTATGATTTCTGGATTATAGCTCTTATCTTGTAAAACTAAATTTGTTACTAGCATTATTAATGCTGGATAATCTAGAACAAACTTCATCAATGCATCTGCCCAGTCTATTAATTTTTCTCTAGGCTCTTGCATCTCATCCATTATTATTTTGTTTTGTATATCAAATAATAATCCAGAATAATGTTTTTCTACCTCTTTTAATAAATTATCTTTTGAACCAAAATGATAATTTACAGAAGCTACATTTACTCCAGCTTTTTCACAAATTTCTCTTACGGTAATATCTCCCTTAAGTCCGTATAATTCAATGGTAGTAGATAAAATTTTTTCTTTAGTATTTAAATTTTTATCTTTCATCTTAATCACCTCTGTTGCTAATATTATACCATTGAAATTGAAAATATTTCTAGATAAAGTTAATAGTAAGTGTTTCCTTGTATTTTTGCTTTACATATGATAAATTATAATAGTCTTTTATATATTTTAGTGTTTCCTTGGTACCCACTGAAAAAAACAAGGGAGTGATGTTAATGATAAGATACAATAGGATTTTGGGAAAAAACCCACGAGAAATTGTACTTTTAAAATCACGTCCCTGTCAATGGGGACGTTGTTTATTTTGCGATTATATTCGAGATAACTGTGATGATGATAATCAAATAAATAAATTTAACCAAGATATTTTAAATAATGTAACTGGAGAATTTAAACAGTTGGAAGTTATAAATTCTGCCTCTGTGTTTCAATTACCAGAGAAAACCCTTGAAACTATAAAAAATATTGCCCATTTAAAGGGAATAGAAAGGCTATATTTTGAAAGCCATTATTGTTATAGGCATAGACTTCATGAAATAGTAGATTATTTCAAGGGCATAGACATCATATTCAAGTGTGGAATTGAAACATTTAATAATAACTTCAGAAACAATTATTTAAATAAGGGAGTATACTTTACTGACTACAGAGATGTAGCTAAATATTTTAAATCAATATGTTTATTGGTGGGAATCAAGGGGCAAACTAAGGAAATGATCTCAAAGGATATGGATATTCTGCAAGAACATTTTGATTATGGATGTATCAATATCTATGTAGAAAATTCTACTCCTGTAAAGAGAGATGAGGAATTAATCCATTGGTTTAAAGAAAATTACTCCTATTTAGAAGAATATGATAATATTGAAATACTATGGAATAACACGGATTTTGGAGTAGGAGGGGATGTAGATGAATACAAATAGACTTGTAAAGGCAGGGATTATTGCAGCTTTATATGTGGTATTGACCTATTCTTTGCCTTCATTAGCCTACGGTCCATTACAATTTAGATTCTCTGAAATATTGACGCTACTAGCTTATATTGATCCTTTTTATATATTACCTCTTACTTTAGGTTGTGCTATAGCTAATATAGGAAGTCCCTTTGGGATAATCGATGTAATATTTGGCACCTTAGCTAGCTTTTTAGCCTTATATTGTATGAGTAAAACAAAAAATATATACTTAGCTAGTATATGGCCAGCAGTATTTAGTTTTATCATAGGTTTAGAAATATTCTTTTTGTCGGAAGTTCCCGTTAGTTTCTTTTTAGTTACTGGTCAAATAATGCTTTCTCAACTTATAGTAGTATCTGTAATAGGAGTACCTATTTTTAAATTAGTCGAAAAAAATGATTATTTAATCAATATGCTAAGAAACCATTAAACCGGCTATAGCTGGTTTAATGGTTTTTGAATGGGAATATATTAGAAACCTTTAATCCCTTCACTTGATAATTATGAATTATCCTTTTCCATCTATTCTCTTCAAGTACAATTTATCTGTATACATGTTATAACATAAAAATGCACTAAAGTATGACTCTAGTACAAAAATTAATTTCCAGTAAATTAGTAGGTTTAATTTTTAAAATTAGTGGTATAAATATTAAATGATAATGATAATAGTTATCGTTTAATATTTGATATAAAGGAGTGTTTTTATGGAAAAATATCTATTAAATATAAATGATCTAAAAGTTACCATAGAAGATAAAGAAATATTAAAGGGTTTAAATCTTCAAATAAAAGAAGGCGAAACTCATGTCATCATGGGCCCTAATGGAAGTGGAAAATCTACATTAGCCTACACTCTCATGGGGCATCCTTCATATGAAATTACTCAAGGGGGAATTCAATTTGATGGGGAGATTATAAATGAAATGAAAGCTGATGAAAGGGCTAGAAAGGGAATTTTTCTATCCTTCCAATATCCAGAAGAAATCCCGGGTATTACAGTTGAAGAATTCTTAAGAACTTCAAAAACATCTATTACAGGAGAGATGCAAAAGATTATCCCCTTTAGAAGATTATTAAAAACAAAAATGGAACATTTGGGCATGGACGAGTCCTATGCTTCACGTTATTTAAATCTAGGATTTTCTGGAGGAGAAAAAAAGAAAAATGAAATACTCCAAATGTCTATATTAGAACCTAAATTAGCTATTTTAGACGAAACAGATTCTGGCTTAGATGTAGATGCTATTAAAATTGTAGCTGAGAGCGTCATGAAAATAAAAGATGAAAAATGCTCTATTTTAGTAATAACCCATTACAATAAACTACTTGAATATCTTGAACCTGATTATGTTCATATATTGATGGATGGAAAGATAGTTAAAACTGGTGGAGTAGAGCTTGCTAATCAAATAGATGAAATAGGCTATGAAAATATCAAAGCTGAATTTTCCAATATATAGGGGTGAAAAATATGGAGAGAAAAAAAACTTATATTGAAGATATTGATAGGGGAATATATGATATAAAAAATGATTTTACCTATAGATATAAAACAGACAAAGGTTTAACGGAAGACATAATAATGGAGATTTCAAGAGAAAAAAATGAACCTGAATGGATGAGGGATTTTAGATTAAAGTCCCTAGAGATATACAATAATAAACCAATTCCCACTTGGGGAGCGGATTTATCTGGTTTAGATATAGATAATATTATAACCTATATTAGGCCAGATACAGATATGAAACATAGCTGGGATGATGTGCCAGAGGATATAAAAATAACCTTTGAACTATTGGGCATACCACAAGCAGAAAGGGAATCCTTAGCAGGAGTAGGAGCTCAATATGATTCAGAAGTAGTATATCACAATATTAAACAAGAACTAATAGACCAAGGTATAATATACACAGATATGGAAACCGCTTTAAAGGAATATGAGGATGTTGTGAAGGAATATTTTATGAAACTAATCCCCCCAAATGATCACAAATTTGCTGCACTCCATGGGGCTGTTTGGTCTGGAGGCTCTTTTGTGTATGTTCCTGAAGGAGTACAGGTTGATATTCCCCTTCAATCCTATTTTAGACTCAACGCTCCTGGAGCAGGACAATTTGAGCACACTTTAATAATCGTGGAAAAAGGAGCAAAACTTCATTTTATAGAAGGCTGTTCTGCTCCAATGTATAGAGTAAATAATCTTCATGCAGGCTGTGTAGAATTATTTGTAAAAGAGAATGCCACCCTTAGGTACAGTACTATTGAAAATTGGTCGAAAAATATGTATAACTTAAATACTAAAAGAGCAGTAGTAGATAAAAATGGTACTATTGAATGGATTTCAGGCTCCTTTGGCTCCAAAGTTTCTATGCTATACCCTATGAGCATATTGAGGGGAGAAGGAGCTAGATCAGAATTTACTGGTATTACCTTTGCAGCAGAAGGTCAGCACTTAGACACTGGAACTAAGGTAGTCCATGCTGCCCCCCATACTACATCTACGGTTAATTCAAAATCCATCTCTAAAGATGGAGGTTATGCTTTTTATAGGGGCCTTCTTAGAGTGGCAGAAAATGCTTATGGCTGCAAATCAACGGTATCCTGTGAATCCCTAATGCTAGATAATATTTCTAAATCCGATACATTGCCAATTATAGAATTGAATAATGACAATATAGACATAGGCCATGAGGCTAAAATAGGTAGAATTAGTGATGAAGCCATATTTTATCTTATGAGCAGGGGTATAAGTGAGGAAGAGGCAAAAGCAATGATAGTCAGAGGTTTTGTGGAACCAATAACCAAGGAATTACCCTTAGAATACGCTGTAGAACTAAATAATTTAATTAATATAGAGCTGGAAGGCACTATTGGTTAAGGAGGTAGTATATTATGCTTTGGAAGAGAATAGGCCTAAAGGATTTTGAATTCCCTAAGATCCACGATTATAAAAAGGATTATATAAAAATTGAAGGTAAATTTCCAAAGGAAGTTAAAATAAATAGAATAAGCGAAAGTGAAAATAAATATTTTGATATAGAATTTTCAGGTGTAGGAGATAAGTTTACATCATTTGCTAAAAAGTACTACAACGCTGGTATACAGCTAAGACTTCCTAGAAATACTAAGATTGTTGAACCCGTAAAATTAGAATTTCATATGGACGAAAATAACCCTACATTAGTAGATAAAAACCTTATAATTGCCGAAGAAGGCAGTGAAGTTAATATAATTATGGATTATTATTCTAATGAAAAAATAGAAACTTTGCATAATGGCCTTACAGTCATATATGCAAAAGAAAATGCAACAGTAAATATAATAAAAATCCAGAGACTGGGAGATTCTTCCCAAAGTTTCGATTCAAATATAGCTTATGTAGAAGGTAATGGTAAAGTAAATTGGATATCAGTGGAACTGGGAAGCTATATTAGTGGCTCTAACTATAGAACCTATTTAGATGGAGAAGCTAGTGGATCTAATTTATCTTCCATATATCTAGGAGATGGAATTCGAAAAATGGATTTAGAATATACTATGATTCATAAAGGACCTAGAAGTATAAGCAATATAGAAACTAAGGGTGTACTAAAGGATAATTCGAAAAAAGTATTTAGAGGAAATTTAGATTTTAAAAGGGGTTCTAGACATTCTAAAGGGGTTGAAGAAGAGTATGTAATATTATTAGACCCTACTGTAAAATCTGACTCTATTCCAGCCCTATTATGTGATGAAGACGATGTGGAAGGGGAACATGCAGCTAGTGCAGGACAAATTGATGAAAATAAACTTTTTTATCTAATGAGTAGAGGTTTAGATGAAAGGGAATCTAAAAAATTAGTTGTTGAAGCATCCTTTAGGCCTATTATCGATAGAATTCCTTATAAATATTTGCAAGAAATCATATTTGATGAAATAGAGAGGAGACTTATAGATGCCTAAGCTAAATCCTCATCAAATAAAAGAAGATTTCCCTATACTTCAACAAAAAATAAATGGAAATAGATTAGCTTATCTAGATAATAGTGCCACAACACTTAAACCTATACAAGTAATTGAAGCAATAAGTGACTACAACAAAAAATCCCATGGCAATCCTCATAGAGGTGCCCATAAACTAAGCGTTTTAGCTACAGAAGAATACGATCTAGCTCGTAAAAAAGTAAAAGAATTTATAAATGCTAAACACAGTGAAGAAATTATATTTACTAAAAATACTACTGAATCTTTAAATTTAATTGCTTATTCTTATGGAATGAATTTTATAAATGAAGGGGATGAAATAGTATTAGCTATTTCTGAACATCATAGTAATATTCTACCTTGGCAAAGAGTTGCAAAAGAAAAAAAGGCTAATTTAAAATATATGTATTTAAACGCAAATAGTAGAATATCTGAAAAAGAGATAAAAGAAAAAATAACAACTAGAACTAAAATTATATCTATTGCTCAAATGTCAAATGTTCTAGGCACTATTCATCCAATTGAGCAAATAATAGAATATGGGCATAAAATGGGAGCTATCATAATAGTAGATGGAGCTCAAAGTGTTCCCCATATGCCAGTAGATGTACAAGATTTAGATGTAGATTTCTTTGGGTTTTCTGCTCATAAAATGTTAGGGCCAATGGGAATAGGAGTTTTGTATGGAAAAAAAGAATTATTAGAAAATATGCCCCCCTATTTAACCGGCGGGGATATGATAGAATATGTATATGAACAAGAAGCAACGTTTGCACCAATTCCTTATAAATTTGAAGCTGGAACTCAAAATGTTGAAGGTGCTGTGGGGCTTAGGGCAGCTATTGAATATCTAGAAAATATAGGTTTAAACAATATACAAAAACATGAGGAAATACTAGTAGAATATGCTTTAGATAAAATGCTAAAACTACCCTATATAGATATTCAAGGACCAATAGATTTATATATGCGAGGAGGCATTATATCTTTTACTTTAGAGGATATACATCCCCATGATATAGCTTCCATTTTAGATACCTGTGGTATAGCCATTAGAGCAGGCCATCATTGTGCCCAGCCGTTAATGAACTATTTAAAAATCCCCGCCACCTCTAGAATAAGTTTTTATCTATATAATAATAAAGAAGATATAGATCAATTTATCGAAGGAATAAAAAAAGTAAGGAAGTGGTTTGGATATGGATCTTGATTCTATATATTCAGAAATTATTATGGAACATAATAGAAGTGGACATAATAAAAAAGCTCTAAAAGAACCAGATATTACTGAAAGAGGACATAATCCTAGCTGTGGTGACGATATAACCTTACAGCTTAAATTAAATGATAATATAATAGAAGATGCTTCCTTCACAGGGGTTGGTTGTGCCATATCCCAAGCTTCTACTTCCATTATGATAGATTTGGTAAAGGGTAAAACCATAGAAGATGCACTGGATTTGGTAAATACCTTTTTAGCCATGATTAAAAGTGATATAGACAATGAAGAAGAACTGGAAAAACTGGAAGATGCTATAGCTTTTCAAAACATATCTAATATGCCTGCTAGGGTAAAATGTGCTGTTTTAGCATGGCATACTTTGAAGGAAGCATTATTATAGAATTTAGTGCACCAGGGACAAATCCTGGTGCACCATATGTAAAAAAGAAAGGGAAGAATTAGGCACTTGTAGTGGTAATCTTTCCATCTACTTTATATAGATCTTTAATTTTTAGAGTAGGATTTTTTATGCCATATTCATTTAATATATGTTTAAACGTATCAAATTCTTTTCTAGCTAAAACAACTTCTATCTTGTATCTTTTATTGCCATTATTTCCCCTTCCAGAATAGTTATTCACTGTGTATCCTACTTCTCTTAGTCTATCAGATAATTGAATCATCTTATGTTTATTATTTAAAAACAAATCTATCTCCAATACACCAAGGGCCAAACGATCTTCTAATTTATCCCCTATAAAAACTCCTACAGATCTCCCTAAGGCATATGAAATTATAAATTGAATGCCATCGCCACTAGTTACCTTACTAACTATGGTTGCAAATATTATAGCATCTACAAACACTAACAAATATACTGGCTTCATAATCTTTTTAGACATGAATATGGTTTTTAATGTAGATAAAACATTTGTAAATGCAGTTATTACAAATAAAACAATTAGTGAAATTATCATTTCTTTTGTCATTATAACACCTCCTCAAATTTAATTTTATGAAATAAAAAACTAACACAAATCCACCTGTGTTAGCAAATAGTCTTAATATAAATTTTAATTTACTTCTTTTGGAAAATTTAAAATTGAATATTAATGAAGACTGTATTTTTATTGCTTTTACAACTCATATATTATAACATACGTTCTGCTATTTTGCAAATAAACATCCTTACAAATCTTCTCACCTAGGTTGTAATGTTAAGTGACAGGTTTTTTCTTGAAATATTCTATACAATTGTTTTGCCAAAATAGCCGTTTGAAGCTTAAAAATATTTGTCAAGGGTGGTCTTCCCTTTACTAATATTTTTATAGATTCTATAGTTTAATAGACAAAGCATTATTGTGCTAAATATTTTAAAAAAATTTGAACCTTTCCCACCTTTTATCCGACTAAGTATATGAAAGTAACTTTTAGGGGGGATGTAGATGGGATAGAATTCGAAAACTTAATGGAGCCTTATAATAGAATCCTATATAATTACATCCTCTCAAGGGTTTCAAATGCAGAAGATGTTCAGGACATATTTCAAGAGACTATACTGGCAATTTGGCAGGGCCTAGATAATTATAAGGGGGATTCTTCTTTTAAAACCTGGACTATTGGCATAGCTAGAAGGAAAATTGCAGATTTCTATAGGCGACATTATAAGGATAAGGATTTTCATAGTTTGGAAGAAATAGATATGGAAAAAACACCCAATGAACCTAATCCCCTAAACCATGCAATAAATTCCATGGATATAGAAAATTCTCTTAATACATTGGCATCAGAAGATAGGGAACTATTATTTTTAATTTTCAATGCTGGCCTTACCTATAAGGAAATAGAAAGTATAAGTGGAATTCCAGAAGGAACCATTAAAAGCAGGGTTTATTATTTAAAGAAAAAGCTTAGGCCACTATTAGCAGAAGGAGGGATCTAGGATGAATGAGGAATGCCAACTAATGGAGGATTATATTATTCAATATGTAAATAAAACTATAGAAGGACAAAATGAGATAAAACTAATTAATCATCTTAAATACTGCCCCCAATGTAGGGAAGAATTAGCCTTTACCATAAAATTAGCTGACTTAGTTTCTAATCAAATAAAAGATGTGCCTCAGGAAGTTTTGGACAGTGTTTTTGCTAAGGTTCCTGAATCTAAAATAAAAGAGGATATTATAGTTATATCTCAAATTAAATCTGCATTGGAACCTTTAGAGATAGTTACCCAATTATTATCTACTGCTAAAAAATCAGTGAATCTTGTATTCCAATTTATTTAAGGAGGTTATGTAAATGGGTGAAGTTCATTCAAATGATGTAAAAGAATTGGCTGAAATGCTTGATACAATTACAGATAAAATACCACAATTAATTACTGGAGTAGTTAATACTCTTTATTCTGCTGAAGCAGGTAAAAACATAGGGCAGGCTGTAGGAAGTTTGTATAAGGAATTAGTAGAATCAGGAATACCTGAAGAGACAGCATTAGATATGGCAAAGTCCTATATGCTATCCATGAAGGATATTTCTGCCATGACTAATAAATAAGCTATGACAGCTAATGTAATTAAGGTTTTTCCCTGGATAAAACTAATTATAAAACTCCTATTATATTTAATAATTCTCCCTTTTTGGCTTATTTATATTTTGGTTAAGTATTGGACCTTTAAATGTAATTTTAAGAAACAATTGAAATTAGCTGGATTGGATAATGAGAAAAGAAAATATTTAGCCAATGAATTAAATTTTACCATGCCTTTTAAAGAATTTATTTGATGCACCAGTGCACCAGGTGCACCAGGGACTGTCCCTGGTGCACTACACCTGGTGCACTACATTATATAAGAGATTTAATTCTGGCTATGTCGCTCCAATTGTCTGCTGTTGCAATTTCTATTCTGGAAATAGTAGACTTAATTTCTGATAGTTCTTCTTTGACTTCTTGTCTAAATTCTGTTAAGTCTGCAGTTTGTTCAATAACAGCCTCAAGGCCTTTTTTCAATTCTACCTGCCCTTTTTTCAATTCTACCTGCTCTTTTTTGATGTCTTCCTGTCCTTCTCTTAAACTTTTCAATTCTTCAAGTACGATCCTTTGAAACTCTTCATTGGTCATTCTAACACCCCCGTTTTACTATGTCCTAATATTATATCATATTTATATAGATACTAGTCTATGGTTTTTAGAAATTAAATACTGCTAAAAATAAAAATTTCTATTATTATGTCTTTTTTAAATTCATTTAATATATTATTTAATAATCCTTTATTTACATTAGAACCTTCATCTACGTAATAAGCTAAAAGATTAGATGGTAAGTTTTTTATACCTATACAATTATTCTCCGCTAATACATAAGGACTTTCTATCACATTTTTTAATTCTCGAATATTTCCATCCCATTTGTGATTCATAAATAATTCTTGAGCCTTTTTATTGATAATAACCTTTGTTTTATTTTTTCTGTTTAGTTCATCTAAAAAATAATTACTAAAAACCATTATATCTTCTTTTCTTTCTCTCAAAGGCAGGATTTTAATATTTATTACATTTAGCCTGTAATATAGAACTTCTCTAAATTTTTTCTGATTTGCTAGCTTTTTTAGATCCTTATTTAAGGCCTCTATAATCCTTATATCAACTGGAATAGGATAATATCCACCTTCTTTTTCTTCCAGGACCCTTAGTAATTTAGCTTGCATATGAAGAGGCATGGCCCCTGTAAAGGCACCTTCTTCATATCCAAATAATTCTGATTCCATCAATTCACTTGGAATTGCAGCACAATTTATACTTACTAGTAAATTATCCTTCCTTTGAGAAGTTTGTGTTTTTTATAAAATCTCTAATATTTCTACCTATAGCATATTCCCTATTGATGCCTAAAAAATCGCAATAAGAATTATTAATCTCCAATATTGTTCCATCTGGAGATGTAATTACAAATCCATCGTCTGTCAAATCTAGTACTTCTTTAAATATTAATCCATAATTATCTAGATTATCTATTCCTTTACTCATATTATAAATTACACCCCTTTATCTTATATGTTTAGAAGAACGTACTAACTTAAGATCTAGTAATTTCTTCTAATACAATCCTTTGAAATTCTACAGTGGCCATTTTGACATACCTGTTTCCATTATTATATTTTCATTATATTGTAAGCATTCTATTTTTACCCATGTTTTCATTTATAATATAAAAATGCACCAGAGCCCGCCCTGGTGCATTTTTGCACTACATTTTTATGCCTTCATAAACATTTCTATATCATCTTCCACATTAGAAATAGTTCCAATTCCGAAATTTTCTACCAATACTTTAGCTACATTTGGTGAAAGGAAAGCTGGTAATGTTGGTCCTAGATGTATATCCTTAACCCCTAGATATAGTAATGCTAACAAAACTATTACTGCTTTTTGTTCATACCAAGCTATATTATAAGCAATTGGCAATTCATTTAAATCTTCTAATCCAAATATTTCTTTTAATTTTAAAGCTATTAAAGCTAGTGAGTAACTATCATTACATTGCCCTGCATCTAATACTCTTGGTATACCATTTATATCTCCTAAGTTTAATTTATTATATTTATATTTTGCACAGCCTGCTGTTAATATAACTGTGTCCTTTGGTAAGGCTTTTGCAAAATCTGTGTAATAGTTCCTAGTCCTATGTCTACCATCACAACCTGCCATTACGAAGAATTTCTTAATAGCGCCAGTTTCAACTGCTTCTACTATTTGATCTGCCAATTCAAATACTTGATTGTGAGCAAAGCCACCTACTATTTTACCTGTTTCTATTTCTGTTGGTGCTGGCAATTTCTTAGCATGTTCTATTATTTCTGAAAAGTCCTTAGATTGTCCATCTACTCTATCTGGTATATGTTTAAATCCTGGATAGCCTGAACTACCTGTAGTATATACTCTATCTGCATAGGATTCCTTTGGCGGTACTATACAGTTAGTAGTAAATAATATTGGCCCATTAAATTTTTCGAATTCTTCTTTTTGTTTCCACCAAGCATTACCATAGTTTCCTACAAAGTGATGGTGTTTTTTAAAGGCTGGATAGTAGTGGGCTGGTAGCATTTCACCATGGGTATATACATCTACTCCAGTGCCTTCTGTTTGTTCTAATAATTCTTCTAAATCCTTTAAATCATGACCTGAAATTAATATGGCTGGATTGTTTCTAACTCCAATATTTACTTCGGTTATTTCTGGATTGCCATAAGTGGACGTATTAGCCCTATCTAGTAATGCCATAGTGTCTACACCATACTTACCTGTTTCTAATGTCAATGCTACTAAATCATCTATTGTTAAACTATCATCCATTGTGGCCGCCAATGCTTTTCTAATAAATTTGCCTATTTCAGGATCATAGTATCCTAAATTATCAGCATGCTCTGCATAAGCTGCCATACCCTTTAGTCCATAGGTGATTAATTCTCTTAAAGACCTAACATCTTCATTTTCTGTAGCAAGCACTCCAACCTTTTCAGAAGTAGATTTATGTACTATTTCATCTTTGGAGTTTACTGTAAAGGTAGCTGCATCAGCTAGTTCTCCTAATTCTAC
>ERZ795062.1538-NODE-1538-length-16354-cov-12.000123_pt1 | contig 16354 bp, 14 predicted proteins | sample MGYA00375146_ERZ795062 | MGnify/ENA primary metagenome ERZ795062 (study PRJEB30191, sample SAMN05720281) | activated sludge metagenome | isolation source: Anaerobic digester | place: USA | collected 2015-07-16 ... | reverse complement strand
AGAACAGCGGTACCAACTACCTGGACTACCCGTACCAACTAGAGCGATCTGCCAGCCTGGCCGGACATTGCGCGAAAGGCACCTGCCATGACCAACGCCGCACCCGATGGGACCTTCCTCGGCTACGGGATCCCCGACGATGTGGACCACGTGCCACCCGGCGCCTTCGACGATGTGCAGGCGGCGTTGCGCGCCGGCCAGGACGCCGGGGTGCTGCGTTCCACGGCTGCCCGCAAGGCCGCATTGCGAGCCGTGCTGGCCATGCTCGAGGACAACGAAGAGCAGATCATCGAAGCGCTACGCACGGATCTGCGCCGACCCCGCGTCGAGTCGTTGCTCGCGGACATCGCATCGGTCAAAGCCGAGTGCACGTTCGCCCTGCGGCATGTGCGCTCCTGGCAGCGCGGATCGTTCACCGTGTCGCCGGTGGTGTCCCAACCAGGCTTCGGGCGAGTGGTGCCGGAACCCCGCGGAGTGGTCCTGATCATCTCGCCGTGGAACTACCCGTTCCAGTTGGGCATCTCCCCGCTGGTCGGCGCCCTGGCCGCCGGCAACAGCGTGCTGCTCAAACCCAGCGAACTGTCCCCCGCGTGCAGTGCCCTGCTCGCCCGGCTGATCCCGCAGTACTTCGATCCGCGCGTGTTGCAGGTGGTGGAGGGCGGGGTCCAGGTCTCCACCGAGTTGCTGGCGATGAAGTGGGATCACATCTTCTTCACCGGCTCCACCCGAGTCGGGCGGGTGGTCATGCAGGCCGCCGCGCAGCACCTCACCCCGGTCACCTTGGAACTCGGCGGGAAGAGCCCGGCCATCGTCGCCGCCGACGCCGACCTGGCGATCGCGGCGCGGCGGATCATGTGGGGCAAGTTCCTCAACGCCGGGCAGACGTGCATCGCACCGGACTACGTGCTGGTGGAGGCCTCGGTGCGCGACGCCCTCATCGAGGAACTGCGCACGGCCGCGAGTGCGTTCCTGGACGGCAAACCTGCGGCCTCCTCCGACTATGGGCGCATCGTGAATCGGTCCCACTTCGACCGGATCGGGCACCTCATGGACACCGCCGGCGGCACGACCGTGTTCGGGGGTTCGCGCGACGAGCAGGCCTGCGTCATCGAGCCGACCGTGATCCTCGACCCCGACCTGACCTCACCGATCATGGACGAGGAGATCTTCGGACCGGTCCTTCCCGTGGTCACCATCGACTCGATCGAGCGGGCCTGCGAGTTCGTGCGCGAGCGCCCCAAGCCCCTGTCGCTGTACCTGTTCACGGGTTCGCGCGCAACGCAGAAGTACGTGCTCGCCAACACGTCCTCCGGCGGGGTCTGCATGAACCATGTGATCCTGCACATCGGTGACCAGCGGCTGCCGTTCGGCGGCGTCGGCGACTCGGGGATGGGGGCGTATCACGGCAAGGCTGGCTTCGACGCGTTGAGCCACCACAAGTCGGTGCTGTACAAGCCGCAGCGTCCGGATCTGCGGTTGCTGTACCCGCCGTACACGGAGCGGGTGGAGAGGATTGTGCGGCGGGTGGTTTAGGCCAGGCTCAGCCTGCTCAACGACAACCCGATGCTCGTGCGTGTGGCACCACCTACCCGAAAGGATCAGTGGCGTGTGGTGACGGCCCCCCTGGGGACGCACAGAAGGCAACGCAGCGAACGCCAGGCGTAGCGTGATCTTGGGGCCGGATCGTGGCGAATGCGATCGGCAGGGGAGGGCAAGACCATGGATAACAATCGAGCACTGGGGATCACGCCAAGGGTGGCACTCAGCGGTTTGGCAGCCGGGGTTCTAATGGTCACCGGCGCGGCACAGGTGGGCGCCGTGGCACCGTCATTGGACCCGGCGCCGGTTGTCAAGGACACCAACTTCATACGCAGCGCGCAGGTGCAGTTCGCCAAGAACTACGTAGGACTCGTCGGCGGCGATTTCCCACAGAGCATCTACAACGCCGACTCCTTCGTAAACGGCCAGGTGTACGCCACCCCCGATTGTTCGTTGGACTGGCGTTTTGACCAGATCCTGTGCGACCCCGGAGAGAACCAGGACAACCCCTACCGCCTCACTCGACTGAACCCGAACGCCGGATTCACCCTCTACAACGTCCCCCAGGGGAACCGGGGCTTCGTCGTCATCGACCTGAAAGAAGTCCGACAGTTCAATACGTTGCGTGTCTTCCAGATGTTCAGCGATGGCAAGGTGACCGACGCGGCGTTGTCCACGAGCAGCACGATCAGCCCGAACTGGCCGGTCTACGACGACAATTCCTGGACGGAGGTCGTGCCGCGCTCCCCCGTCACCGCGGGGGCCCACAGCACTTCGGTGGGGACATGCCCGACCGTCTTCAGCTTCGCTCCCACGACATCTCGCTACGTACGCCTCGACCTGTGGAACACCGGCACGCATGGATCTGAGAGCTACGTCGAGGTCGCCGGCGCGAAGCTCATGTACGAGGACTCCGCGCCGTCCACCGCGCAATCGTGCCCCCCGGTGGCTCCCACAGCGGTGAACGCGTCGTACGGCAATGACAAAGTGACCGTCTCCTGGACTCCGCCGGCCGGCGCCGTGACAAGCCAGGTGCTGCAGGTCTCCGCGAACAGCGGGAGCACGTGGCAGGACGCCACGTCGGTGCCCGCCACGTTGGACGGCGCCGCCAAGACCGCGGATGTCAGTTTGCCACCGGGTCAGTACGTCTTCCGGATCAAGGCCGTCAACCTCGCCGGCGAATCGCCATACAGCACTGTGAGTAATCGCGTCACCGTCCCGACGCCGACGCCGCGCGTCAAGACCAAGCAGGTGCCGGTGAAGCCCCTCAACCTGCCCAGCAGGGTCAGGGTGAGCGGTTGGACGAGGTTGCTCAACCTGCCGGTGAGGACCAATGCCGGCCAAAGCGCGACCGTGCGCATACTGGTGACTCCGCGCCTGGCCACGACCGCCGGCGAGCAGCGGTTCGCCATCGTGAGCCGTAAGGGCGGACAGCTTCGCGTGTGGCTGTCCGGGCGTCCTGCTCGAATCCGGTTGACGATCTCGGCGCCGGCCACCGCCGACTACACCGCCTACCGGATGAAGAAGGTCTGGACCACCTGAGCTACTTCGGGGCGCGGGGTTTCCGGGACGGTTGACCGGAATCCATGCCCGGCGGGGTTCTGGGTCAACGGGTCAGACATCTGAGGTGGGCCGCAGGACGCGAGTGCTGCTGACCGCCGACACATGCACCGTGGGTACCAGCACCACGGGTCACCCAAGATCCCTGATGGCGTATGCCCTAATCGGCTGGCGGGAGCCCGTCGAATCGGCGGTGTGGTCCGCCTCCCGAATGCTGTCTCGAACGCGGTGACGGACTTGGGGAACATCTCTGGCGCCTCACCCTGTCGGGCTGACAGGAACCGACCACTGACCTCCGGCCAGCGGTCTCCCAAATCCTGCAGTACAGGTCAGTACGTTTGAAGGGACCTGGGAAGCATCCCAGGTCCCTTCAAACGTCGGGCTGACAGGAACCGACCACTCGCCTCCGGCGAGCAGTCTCCCAAATCCTGCAGTGCAAACACGAACTGAGCGGCGGACCCGGGAAGCATCCCGGGTCCGCCGCTCAGTCGGGCTGACAGGATTTGAACCTGCGACCCCTTGACCCCCAGTCAAGTGCGCTACCAAGCTGCGCTACAGCCCGCTGCACCCGCAGATGCGTGCTCAACAATACAGGCTGATGGGTGCGTGGTTGACGCCCCCTCCGGCGGGCGGGGTCAGATCCAGCCCAGTACCCCGGCGAACAGGATCAGGAGCAGGGCGTCCACGGCGAACAGGGTGCCGATGACGCGGACCTGGCGGCGTGGGGGCCAGTCGTAGGCCAGGAATGCGGCGAGGAAGAACGGGATGTAAACGGCGACGAACACCGGCAGCGGACCCCACCACGGGTACACCCAGACGAACGCCGGGGTCATGGCCAGGAGGATCTCGAAGATCGCGAAGAACCCCGCCCATCCCACGGCGAAGGCCCAGCGGTTGGGAATCCCGAGGATCTTCAGCTTGGGGTCTTCGGGCAGGAACTTGCTGGCGACCAGCCCGGCGACGGAGAACATCAGGCTCAGTTCCACGCCCACGCCGACGAGCAGCAGGAACGCCGTGCCGGTGGGCACGGTCCACAACGCGTGCCCCGAGAGGTGCTGGATCACCGCGTTGCCGATCTCCACGAACCAGTGCACGCCGTAGAGCGCCAGGCCGGCCGCGATCCCCTTGAAGTTCCGGTTGGCGTACTCGTTGCCGTAGATGTACATCACCAGCGCGAGCATCGGGATCACGTACCACTGGAAGGACGCGCCGGTGCGCAGCAGATCCAAGGCCTGCGCGGTCGCCTCGGGGTTGTTCATGGACCCAGCATTGCGGGGAGGTGTCGCGCTCCGATCAGCGGCCTCGGGCCTGTTGACCGCGCCAAGCCCCTACCGCCGCTTACGCCGCCCCCGGATCCGCAGATTGATCCGGATCGGGGTGCCGACGTACCCGAACTCCTCCCGCAGCCGGCGCTCGATGAAGCGGCGGTAGCCGTGCTCCAGGAAGCCGGTCGTGAACAGCGCGAAGGTGGGCGGCCGGGTGCTCGCCTGGGTGGCGAACAGCACGCGCGGTTGTTTGCCGCCCCGGATGGGGTGCGGGTGGGTGTCGCGCAACTCCGCGACGAACTTGTTCAGCCGCCCCGTCGACACCCGGGTGGCCCAGGAGTCCAGCGCCGTCTCCAGCAACTGCACGATCTTGCGGGTGCCCCGGCCGGTCAGCGCGGAGAGGTTCACCGTCTGCGCCCACGGCACGAAGACCAGGTCGAGGTCGATCTCGCGAGCGAGGGCATGCCGGCGCTCGTCGTCCATCAGGTCCCACTTGGAGAACGCGATGACCAGCGCGCGGCCGGCGTCGATGACCATCTGCACGATCCGGATGTCCTGCTCGGAGATCGGTTCGCTGGCGTCGATCACGACCAGCGCGACGTCGGCGCGTTCCACAGCCCGCTGGGTGCGCAGGGAGGCGTAATACTCGTGACCCGACGCCTCCTTGACACGCCGGCGGATGCCCGCGGTGTCCACGAACAGCCACGGCTCGCCATCCAGGATCACGACCTCGTCCACGGGGTCCACGGTGGTACCCGCGACCGAGTCGACCACGGCCCGCTGCGACCCGGCCAGGCGGTTCAGCAGCGACGACTTCCCGACGTTGGGCCGGCCCACGATGGCCACCCGTCGGGGCCCGGCGTGCACTGTCCCGGAACCCTCCGCGGGCAGCACCGCGACGATCTCGTCGAGCAGGTCTCCGCTGCCTCGGCCGTGCAGGCCGGACACGGGGTAGGGCTCCCCCAGCCCCAGGGACCACAGGGCGGCGGCATCCGACTCCCCCACCATGTCATCGACCTTGTTCGCGGCCAGGATCACCGGCTTGCCGGACGCCCGCAGGATCGGCACGACCCGTTCGTCGCTGTCCTGCACGCCGACCGTGGCATCCACCACGAACACCACGACGTCGGCCTCCTCGACCGCGCGGGTCGCCTGGGCGGCGATATTGGCCTGCATCCCGGTGGCGTCGTACTCCCAGCCGCCGGTGTCCACGAGTTGGAACTGCGTGCCGGCCCACTCGGCGTTGTACCGCACCCGATCGCGGGTCACGCCGGGCACATCCTGCACGACCGCCTCACGCCGGCCGATGATCCGGTTCACCAGCGTGGACTTGCCGACATTGGGCCGGCCGATGATCGCCACCACGGGCAGCATCGGCTCCGGCTCGACCTCGTCGGCCTCCTCGGGGTATTCCTGCTCAGCAATGACCGCCGCAGCAGCGGCCAGCGCCTCGAGGTCCTCTCCCGCGACGTCGTCGGTGTAGACCTCGTCGCCGGGCATCTGCTCGCTCACATGCGCTCCTTGATCAATGTGGCCACATGGTCGATGACCTCCGGCAGGGTCATGTACGTGGCGTCGACGTGCACCGCGTCATCTGCGGCCAGCAGCGGGGACACGGTCCGGCTGGAATCGGCGGCGTCGCGGGCAGCGAGGCTCGCGCCGGTGGTGTCGACATCATCGTCGTGTCCGCGCTCGGCGTTCTCCAGGGCCCGCCGGGCCGCCCGGGCCTCAACATCGGCGGTCAGGTACACCTTCAACGTCGCCTCGGGGAACACCACTGTGCCCAAATCCCGGCCTTCGGCCACCAGACCCAGACCGGCGTTCCCCACAGCGTCCCGCTGCATCTGCACGAGGGCCGAACGGACTTCGGGCACCGCGCTGTAGGCCGACACCGCAGCCGTCACCTCGGGCGTGCGGATGGCATCCGACACGTCTTGACCGTTGACGGTCACGAAGGGCGCCTCGGGATCGGTTCCGCTGATGATCGCGCACTCGTCCAGACGGTCCGCGATCTCCTCGACGGACACCTGATGCGTCAAGCCCCACCATGTCACGGCCCGGTACATGGCACCGGTGTCCAGGTATTCGAAACGCAAGCGCGATGCGACCCCCTTGGACACACTCGACTTGCCGGACCCGGACGGTCCGTCGATCGCAACGATGACAGGCATTCCCTGAGCCTATCTGGCTTGGTCACTTCCCCCGTTGTCGCGATGTGTGCTCTAGTGGTCAAATGCTGCGTCGTCTTCTTACGGTGTCGTTCGCCGTCGCGCTCCTCGTGCCCACCAGCGCGGCCCACGCGGACCCTGTCGTGACCACGTGGAGTCCCGAGCGCAACCTGTCGCTGCCAGGTGCCGCGGCCTTCTCTCCGGACATCGTGTCCGCGTCCGACGGGAACACACTGATCGCTGCCTGGCACCGTTACGACCTGCTGTTCACTCGGATTCAAGTGAGCCGCTCGACCGACGGCGGTCAGACGTGGACAACCCCGCGGATCATTTCGGACAACGAGGCGTACAACGTCGAACTCGCAGTGACCCCCGACGCCTCGCGCGCGGTGGCGGTCTGGCTGCGTTCAGACCTGGTGAACAACCGCGTCGAAGCCGCCACCTCTACAGATGGCGGCCTCACGTGGACGACCCAGCCATTCCTATCGGCGGCCGGCCAGTCCGCCTCCCGCCCGCAGGTTCGCATCTCCAATGACGGCAACCGGGTCATGGCCATCTGGGAGCGGGTGGATGCGGGCAAGGTCCGAGTGCAGGCGACCTTCTCGACAGACGGCGGCGGCACCTGGAGTACGCCAGAGACCCTGTCCAGCGCAGGTACGAACGCTGAGGGATCCCAGTTCACACTGTCGGCCGACGGTCAGCGGGCGGCAGCGGTGTGGCAGGAGGCGACGAGGGTCTACGCGGCCCGAACGATCGACGGTGGCACCACGTGGAGTGCACCCGCCATGCTCGCCACGGACATTTCCACGACCCCTGTGGTCGCAGGATCATCCAACGGAACCTCACTGGCCTCACTATGGAGCACGCCGGTGGCACCCAACCCGTTCATCTCCTCGAGCAGGTCGGGCAACAGCGGGTCCACCTGGAGTCCACCAGTCAACATCAGCCCCGCAGCAGTCTCCCGTGATCCCCGCATCGCCTCGTCCGGGGACGGCGTCCGGATGATCGCCACCTGGCGGCAGGGCACGATGGTGGACCCGTACCGCATCGTCTCCGCACGATCCACCGATGGCGGCCAGACCTGGACTGCAGGCCCAGCGGTCTCCACGGCAGGCAAAGATGCCCGTACCCCACGACTGGTGACATCATCCGATGGCAGCTTCGCAACTCTCGCCTGGGAGGAGTACGACGGCGCCAAGTACCGCGTGCGGACGGCCTCCACCACCGACCAGGGTCAGACTTGGTCCACGCCGCAAGTCCTGTCCGGAGCAGGTCAAGATGGGTTCCTCTTCGGCATGAGTGCGGACGAGAATGGCCGCCGCGTCGCGACGGTGTGGGATCGCTCTGACGGCACCCACCAGCGCATCCAGGTCGCGACCGGGACCGTCGCCAGCAGTCCGGGCGCCCCCGGCCAACCCACCGCATCTCCAGGTGACAGCACCGCGACGATCAGCTGGCCAGCCGCTGATGATCGCGGATCCCCGATCACCGGGTACACCGCCACGACCGGCACCCAGACCTGCACCACGCCCACGACATCCTGCACACTCAGCGGACTCACCAACGGAACCTCCTACAGCGTGACAGTCACTGCCACCAACGCCGTGGGCACCGGTCCGGCCAGTGCCGCGACCACAGTCACCCCGACCGCCCCCGTTCCCACCAAGCGCACTAAGGCCTTGGTCAAGGCGGTCTCGCGCAAATCCCTGCTGCGAGTCATCGTCAAACCCAACCTCCGGCCCAACAAGCAGTGGCAGTTCTCGGTGCAGCGCAAGAAGGGTGCGACCTGGCGCACCGTCGGCGCCTCCCGGAGCACCATCGGCCCGACTCACCGCAGGATAGTCAACCTGCCACGAGGCGTTTACCGGGTGCAGGTGAAGGCGGCTCGCGGCTACGCAGCCTCCACGTCCAAAGCGGTCCGCCTGCGGCGATAACACTTTGCCGAAGCACCGGGCACTGATCTATCTGAAACGCGGAACGTACCGCGTGCAGGTCGCTGCCATCCCTGGATAGCTCGAGGGCGGTCACGCTGCTGAGTTAGCCGCGCAACTGCCAGCCACCCTCCATCAGCGACTCCCGGAACCGCAGTTCGGCCTCGGGGCGCACGACCAGGTGGGCGATGGCTCGCAGTCGCCCGAGGGTGTGCTCGATCCGCACGTCTTCGAGGTTGACATCCGCCTCGCCCGCCCTATGGAACAAGGCCGCCAACTGTCCCGGCGCATCCTCGATCACCACAGAAACAGTCACGAAGTCTGCCGCTGCGCCACCGTGTTTGCCCGGCAGACGAGATCGGCCCTCGACCCCTGCGGCCAGAAACGCCTTCAGCGCTTCAGCATCACCGTCAGCGAGCGCCGATTGGAATCCAGCGACATCACCGGCGAACCGCTGCAGGGTCACCGCCACATGATCGGCGTTTGCCAGCAGGATCTGGGCCCACAGTCCGGGGTCACTGGCGGCGATGCGCGTGGTGTCCCGGACGCCCGGACCGGCCACGCTGACATCGGTGGCTGACGCGGCGACCAGTTGGCCCGCCAACAAGGAGGCGACGACCTGCGGCGCGTGCGAGCAGACAGCCACGGCGCGATCGTGCTCGTCCGGGTGCATCATCCGCACCAAACCCCCCAAGCGCTGCGCCAATTCGGCGATCTGCTCCAAACGCGCGGGTTCGGTTTCCGGTACCGGCGTCAGGACCCACGGCCGGTCCTCGAACAGGTCCCCGCGACCGGCTGCGGCACCGGAGATCTCGCGACCCGCCATCGGATGCCCGGGGACGTAGCGCGACAGGTCGACGTCGATCAGGGCGGCCAGCGGTTCAGCCTTCACGCTGCCCACATCCGAGACCGTGGCCTGCGGGAAGCGTTGCAGAGCGGCGCGCACCTCGTGGGCGATGGCGGCCGGCGGGACGGCGACGAACACGACGTCTGGGTCCTCGCACGGCAACGCTGACCCGGCACCCATGCCCACGGCCACCTGCACAGCCGACTCGTCGAGGTCCTCCAGGAAGACGTCGGCCCCGGTCTGGGTCAGGCCCAGGCCCAACGACGTCCCGAGCAGACCCGCACCGCGGATCAGGACCTTCATTGGTCGGTGGCTGCCTGCCGCAACCCTTCGGTGCCGCGCAGATACACGTGGGTGATCTCGGCACGCGTCTTGGGCGATTCCACATGGGCCATGACACGCACGACCCGCGGCATCGCGCCCGGGACCGCGACCTCGCAGGCGGACAGCAGCGGCACATCCTCCAAACCGGCCAGCCGGGCGGCGGTGGCCGGGTACACCGACACCAGGTCGGGGGTGGAGGTCAGGATCACGCTGATCACGTCGGCCGGGTCGACGGCGTTGGCCGCCAGCATCTCGCGGATCAACTCCCCCACCGCGTCCATGATGGGGAGGCGTTCATCCGCGGCCACCTGCGTCGCTCCACGCACTGCTCGCACTGCCATAGCCGAAGCCTACAAAGCGGTCGTTTGGATCTCGGGAGTGGAGGGTTGCTGCCGAGCCGACTACAGCCCCGCCTGCGTGTACAACTGCTGCAGTTCCTTACCCGTGATCTCCCGCAGTGCCCCGCGCTTCATCCCGGTCAGCCGCACCGGCCCGACCTGGGTGCGGACCAGCCGCGTGACCGGATGCCCCAGCGCGTCGAACAGCCGCCGCACGACGCGGTTGCGCCCCTCGTGCAGGGTCACCTCCACGACGGAGCGCTCATCGGAGGTGTCCACGATCCGGCAGGCATCCACGCTCACCGGCCCGTCATCGAGTTCCACCGGCTTGCGCAACCGTACCCGCAGGCCCGGATCCACCCGCCCCTTCACTGTGGCCACGTACGTCTTGGCCATCCCGTGCGACGGGTGCGCGATCCGGTTGGCCAGATCACCGTCGTTGGTGAGCAGCAGCAGTCCCTCGGTGTCGACGTCCAGGCGACCCACGTGGAAGACCCGCTCGGGCCGGTCAGCCACGAAATCACCGACGCAGGGTTTGCCCTGCGGGTCGCTCATGGCGCTGACCACACCGCGCGGCTTGTGCAGGGCCAGCACCACCGTCTCGCTGGCCGTCGGGATCCGCACCCCGTCCACATGGATGACGGCGATCTGGGCATCGACTTGCGTGCCCGGGATCGCCACCTGCCCATCGACCGTGACCCGGCCCTGCGCGATCAGCTCGTCGCAGACCCGCCGGCTGCCGACCCCGGCGGCGGCCAGAACCTTCTGCAGGCGCACTTAGAAGTCGCCGGTGAGTTCGGGCGAATCGAGGTCGGCCAGGTCCGGCAGGTAGTCGGCGACCGGTGGCAACTCGTCCAGGCTCGCAATCCCCAACCGCTGCAAGAAGTACTCGGTGGTGGCGTAGAGCACCGCACCGGAATCCTCGTCGTGCCCGACCTCGGTGATCAGGCCGCGGTTCATCAGCGTCTTCATGACCCCGTCGACGTTGACCGCCCGGATGGCGCCGACGCGCCCGCGCGACACCGGCTGCCGGTAGGCCACCACGGCCAGGGTCTCCAGCGCGGCCTGCGACAGCCGCGCGTTCTGGCCGTCCTTCACGTACCGCGCCACCAGGTCCGTGCAATCGGCGGCCGTCACGAACCGCCAGCCGCTGGCCTCACGCCGGATGGTGAAACCCCGGCCGGTCGTGGCGTAGTCGGCCTGCAGCTGCTCGACGGTGTCCCGGATCGTGTCCGGCGGGCTGTGCAGGGCGGTTCCCAGATCCTCCGCACTCATCGGCTCGTCGGCGATGAGCAGCAAGGCCTCGACCGCGGCCGCCAGCGAGGGGGCGCCCAACTCCGGCTCCTCGACGACCTGCTCGACCGGTTTGAGCCGGTCGGTCAGGTCAATCACCCGATGTGTCACTGGCGTCCTCCCACACGATGGTCAGTTCCCCCAAGGCCTTCTCCTGCGCGAAGCGCACGGTGCCGTCGCGGTACAACTCCAGCAGCGCCAGGAACCGCCCGACCACGATCATGCGGTTGTCGGCGTCGGCGATCAGCTCCCGGAAGGTGGCCTGCCGCGACGACCGCAGTCGATCGAACAGGATCTCCTTCTGCTCTGCAACGCTGACGGCCGGGGCGTGCACGTGGTCGACGGCCACCTGCGGGACGGGTTTGGGCGTCAACGCCAGTGCCCCCAGCGCCGCGAAGGCTTCGGGGCCCAGCCCCAGCACCACATCGGGCAGCAGCCCAGTCAGGTCGGGGTCGAGGCCGACGGTGCGCGGCACCAGCAGCGGCGCATCGTCGATCATCTGCGCGAACGTCGCGGAAACATCCTTGTAGGCCCGGTACTGCATGAGCCGGGCGAAGAGCAGGTCCCGGGCTTCCAGCAGCGCGAGATCCTCCTCGTCCTCGAGCTCGGCGCCGGGCAGCAGCTTGACGACTTTGAGGTCGAGCAGGGTGGCCGCGATCACCAGGAACTCGCTGGCCTCATCGAGGTCCCAGTCGCGGCCCTGCTGACGGATGTACTGGATGAACTCGTCGGTGACCTGACTCAGGCTCAGCTCAGTGACCTCGAGCTTGTGCTTCGAGATCAGCTGCAGAAGCATGTCGAACGGACCCTCGAACTCCTCGAGATGCACCGCAAAACCGGTCGGCATCTCCGGTTGCAGGGCCTCGGCAGTCACTCGATCACGGTATCCCGGGTGAGGCCGCCCGCCCGGGATTCACACGCCGCACTCAGCGCACCGCGCGCGGATGCGATTCCGTGTACACCTCACGCAACCGGTCGATGGTTACGTGGGTGTAGATCTGCGTGGTGGTCACCGATGCGTGGCCCAGCAACTCCTGCACCACCCGCACATCCGCGCCGCCTTCGAGCAGATGGGTTGCGAACGAGTGTCGCAGCGTGTGCGGGGACACATCAGTGACCCCCGCCCGCCCAGCCGCTGCCGACACGATCCCCCAGGCACTCTGCCGGGACAGCACCCCGCCGCGGGCATTGAGGAAGACCTGTCGCGGCACGGGGCTGCGCACCGCCAGCGCCGGCCGCGATCGCACCAGGTACGCCTCCAGCGCGGCGATGGCGTAGGAGCCGATCGGTACCCTGCGCTGCTTGCCGCCCTTGCCTCGCAGCAGCACCGAGCGGTCCTCGAAATCCAGGGCGTCAGGGGTGAGGCCGACCGCCTCGCTGATCCGCGCCCCCGATCCGTAGAGGAACTCCAGCAGCCCTCGATCGCGCACCCCAAGAACGGTTGCGGCGTCGCAGGACTCCACCATCGCCACACAGTCGAACACCGACAACGCTTTGGGCAGTTTCAGCGGCACGTTCGGGGAGTTGAGCTCGTCGGTCGGGTCCACCACGATCCAGCCCTCCGCGCCCGCGTAGCGGAACAGTCCCCGGACGCTGCTGATCACCCGCCGCACCGACGAGGCACCGAGGTCCTCGGACAGCACCGTCACGAAATCGCCCAGCATCGCGGGGGTCACCTGCTCGAGGCGATCCACCTCGCGGGCCTGGAGGAACTGCGTGAACCGTCCCAGATCCCGGCCGTAGGCCGCGACGGTGTTGCTCGACAGACCCTTCTCGACGATGACGTGCTGCAGGTAGGCCTCGACCTCACGCATTCGCCAGCACGTGCTCCAGGCTGACACTGGGCAGATCGAACGCGTCGGCAACCGCCCGGTACGAGATCGAGCCAGCGTGGGTGTTCACGCCCAACGCCAGGGCGTGGTCGCGCCGACACGCCGCCCGCCACCCGTGGTCGGCCACCTCGACCAGGTACGGCAGGGTGACGTTGGTCAGCGCCCACGTCGAGGTGTGTGGCACCGCACCAGGCATGTTCGCGACGCAGTAGAAAAGGGTGTCGTGGACCGGGTAGGTCGGGTCGGAATGCGTCGTCGGCCGGGAGTCCTCGAAGCAGCCGCCCTGATCTATGGAGATGTCGACCAGCACGGCGCCCGCCTTCATCCGCGACACCAACTCGTTGCTGACCAGTCGCGGCGCCTTGGCCCCATGGACGAGCACAGCGCCGATCACCAAGTCGGCATCGAGCACGCACCGCTCGATCTCGTAATCATTGGAGGCAACCGTCTGCATGTGCCCTTGGTAGATGGCGTCCGCCTCCCGCAACCGCGCGATATCGCGGTCCATGAGCACCACCTCGGCCTGCATCCCGAGCGCAATCGCCGCAGCGTTCTGGCCGGCCACCCCGGCGCCGATCACCACCACCTTGCCTGCATGCACCCCCGGCGTCCCACCGAGCAACACCCCGCGCCCGCCGCTGGCCTTCAGCAATGCCTGGGCGCCGACCTGCGGCGCGAGCCTGCCCGCCACCTCCGACATCGGAGCCAGCAGCGGCAGGGTGCCGTTGGGCAGTTCGACCGTCTCGTAGGCGATGGCCGTCGTGCGCCCGGCAAGCAACGCGTCGGTGCACTCCCGCGACGCAGCCAGATGCAGGTAGGTGAAGAGCACCTGGTCCTCGCGCAAGTAGCCGTACTCGCTGGGCATGGGCTCCTTGACCTTGACGATCAGATCGGCAGCCGCCCAGACCTCGTCCGCGTCGGGCAGAATCCGCGCCCCGGCCGCCACGAACTCGTCGTCCGGCAGCGTCGAGCCCACACCAGCACCGGCCTGCACGACGACGTCGTGGCCATGACGCACCAGTTCCTGCACTCCCGCCGGGGTCATCGCGACCCGGTACTCCTGCGGCTTGACCTCCGTCGGGACCCCGATGCGCATCCCAGACTCCTTACCCCGGTGGTGTTCGGACGTTGCCCAACGATTCGACCCAGTTTCGCACAGGCCACGGGCTGTCCGCAGGCCGCAAATCGCGCCAGTCCCGCCCCTGGTGAGCGGCGGCGGCGAGGATTCCATTAGTGGCCGTCGGATTCTGGATGGCCCCGGACAGCACCAGACCTACCGCCTCAGGCAGTGGCACCCAGGCCTGCGGCAGATGCAGTTCCTCTGCCTCACCGGTGTGCTCGCGGCCGTCGGGCAACACGTCGAGGTCACGGGCGAGGAAGCACCGCAGCGTCTCGCTCGTCCCGCCCGGGGAGTTCAGGAAGTCAATCAGTACATGCCAGGACCGGGCGCGCAGACCGGCCTCCTCTGCCAGCTCGCGCTGCGCACACTCCCAGGCCGTCTCCTTGTGGGTGTCCAGCAGACCCGCGGGCGGTTCGAACAGGAAGGCGGCCACCGGGTGGCGGTACTGCCTGATGAGCAGCACCCGGTCCTGATTGTCGAGGGCGATGATGCCCACCGCACCCGGGTGCACCACCAGATCACGGGTGACCACATGATCACCGATGGCTACCTCGTCGCTGCGGACATCCCACACCGCACCGTGGAAGCGCAGGCGCTGCGCGGTGACCGGGTGGCTCTGGAACGTGTCGGCCACCTCGCCGTGCCAGACCTCATCCACTGGTCTGGCGGGCCAGCGCCGCCTCGATCAACCCTGCGAACAGCGGGTGCGGGCGGGTCGGCCGGGAGCGGAACTCGGGGTGTGCCTGTGTGGCCACGAAGTAGGGGTGCATGTCGGCGGGCAGTTCCACGAACTCCACGAGCCGGCCGTCCGGGGACGTGCCGCTGAAAACCATCCCCGCCTCGGCCAGTGGCTCGCGATAGGCGTTGTTGACCTCGTAGCGGTGTCGGTGGCGCTCGTCGACGGCGGTCTGGCCGTACGCGGTGGCCACGACACTGTCCGGGGTGAGGATGGCCGGGTACAGCCCCAGGCGCATGGTCCCGCCCATGTCCCGCTCGCCGCTCACGACGTCGGTCTGGTCGGCCATGGTCGACACGACGGGGTGGGTGGTCTCGTCATCGAACTCCTGGGAGTTCGCATCCGGCATCCCGGCCACCTCGCGGGCGAACTCGATGACCATACACTGCAGTCCCAGGCACAGCCCGAGGGTCGGAATCCGGTTCTCCCGGGCATAGCGGATGGCGCCCAGCTTGCCTTCGATGCCGCGGACCCCGAACCCGCCCGGAACACAGATGCCATCGACGTCGCCGAGCGCGGCGGCCGCCCCCTCCGCAGTAGCACAGTCGTCACTGGCCACCCAGCGAATGCGCACCGCGCTGTTGTGCCCGAAGCCAGCCGCTCGCAGGGCCTCGGTCACCGAAAGGTAGGCGTCGGGCAGGTCGATGTACTTGCCGACCAGGGCGATCTGCACGGAGTGCGCCGGCCGGTGCACCCGGTCCAGCAGGGCACCCCAGGCCGTCCAGTCCACATCACGGAAGGGAAGACCCATGCGGCGCACCACGTAGGCGTCGAGGCCCTCGGAGTGCAGCACTCGGGGAATGTCGTAAATGCTCGGCGCATCCACCGCTGCGACCACGGCCTCCTGGTCCACGTCACACATCAGGCTGACCTTGCGCTTGATGGGTTCGGGGACCTGCCGGTCCGCGCGCAGCACCAGCGCGTCCGGCTGGATGCCGATGTTGCGCAGGGCCGCCACCGAATGCTGGGTCGGCTTGGTCTTCAACTCCCCGCTCGGCCCGAGGTAGGGCAGCAGGGACACGTGCAGGAAGAAACAGCGGTCCCGGCCGAGATCGTGGCGGACCTGCCGGGCGGCTTCCAGGAAGGGCAGCGACTCGATGTCGCCGACCGTGCCGCCGATCTCGGTGATCACCACGTCGACGTCGTCGGTGGCCATGGCGTAGACTCGGGACTTGATCTCGTTGGTGATGTGCGGAATGACCTGCACCGTGTCCCCGAGGTACTCCCCGCGCCGCTCCTTGGCGATCACTCTGGAGTAGACCTGCCCGGTGGTCACGTTCGCCGTCCCGGCGAGGTTGCGGTCCAAGAACCGCTCGTAGTGGCCGATGTCGAGGTCGGTTTCAGCCCCGTCGTCGGTGACGAACACCTCGCCGTGCTGGAAGGGGTTCATCGTCCCCGGAT
>ERZ795062.1536-NODE-1536-length-16365-cov-4.833783_pt1 | contig 16365 bp, 10 predicted proteins | sample MGYA00375146_ERZ795062 | MGnify/ENA primary metagenome ERZ795062 (study PRJEB30191, sample SAMN05720281) | activated sludge metagenome | isolation source: Anaerobic digester | place: USA | collected 2015-07-16 ... | reverse complement strand
AACAAATTGTCCTTCGGTTTAATCTTTTAAGATGAGTTCTAATAGTTAGATTTAGTCGTTCGATATGATTAGTGCCAAAACGTTTTACCGAGTGAATGTTTCTTTCTATCAAAAAACGGTAGTTTTTCAACCCATCTGTAAATATCATCTTGGCTTCAGATATTTTCAACGTATTTAGAACCAAGCTTAGCGTTTTGTTGGTTCGTTTGCCAACACTAAAACAAACAACATTTTTAGACTGCTTTTCCAAAGCATACACGACCCAAATAAAATTACGTTTATGTCTCACATAAGTACACATTTCATCCACTTCATAGGTTTTGCCTTTGCTTATAATGGGTTGATGAATGCTTTTAGCAATATTGATAATTCTTTTTAATACCGTTGTAGTAGAAATTTTTAATAATCTTGCTGTACTCCTGATGCCCAAGCCTTCTTTGGTAAAAAGAATAATATTGTTATTTATACTTGATTTACAAGCATTGTAATTATATTTATTTTGCTGACTTTTTTTGCAAATAGAACATTTATATCTTTGAATTCCATTAATTTGAAATCCGTTTTTAATACATTTTCCATTACAAAAATTACATTCAATTTTTACCACCTATTTTGATACATTAAGTTATTATAAAAACATTTTAAGGCTTTTTAAAACCTTAAAAATAGAAGAGACGACCTAATGATCGTCTCTTTTTTAATCAAAATTTTAAATTTAATATTGTTTTTCAAATAGTTATATCTATATTTTATTAAAACACCTAATCTGATACACTACCGACTACATCTAAATTGTTTGTTTAATTTCTAATATATTGTTTTAATATTTTGCATTCCATATTATTGTCGGGCCATATTTCTATTTTATAATAGTCTTTATCTGTGTTTTTTGCTAGGTCTGGTTCCAAAACACTATCATAATTAGAACCATAAATTCTTATTCGATATTTACCTGGTTTTATTTTTAAAGATAACTCTAAACTAGCATCAGGACAATTTCTAATTTCTAATGTTCCTGAATCTATATTTATACCACCTTCTACTATATGATCATATAAATCAAAATTTACATTATCTCTTGATTTAGCCAATACTTCAATATCTCCTTTTATATATCCATAGCTTTTTGTTCCTACCCCTATAATACCTTCTCCTATAGCTAATCCATCTTTAAATGATTTTTCTGTCCAAAAACTATCTGAAGAAGTATCTGCATTTCCACCTTTATTTTCTATATAAAACTGGTTGTAAAAAGTATAAAATTCGAATTTATGTCTCATATTTCTTTTTTTAAGAGGATGACATTGTATTAGTAAAAAAGGACATAATAATATTAAATATTTTCTCATCTTTTATATACCTACAGGAGATAACGCAATCATTAGTATAATAGTCAATACAGTTCCTACAGCTCCTACAGTTCTTGTTTGTTCTGGTGTGGGTGCAGGTATTCGTACTGGAGGCAATACAGGTGATGGATTTGGTTCAGTAATAGCATCTGGTTCTCTATCTTTAGGAACAGGAATTACCATAAAAGCATCTTTATCATTTAGCTTTCTTGAAAGAACACTTAGCTGACCACCTTCTACTCTTTGCTCTCCTTCAGGAACATAGGTGACATAAGAACCTTTGCCCCCTTCATAAGTAGTAGCATAAGGATACTCTTGTCTTTCTAAACCTTCGCTTTTACGTACAGGATAACCATCTAAAGCCTTTTCTCTATTGCTATTCTTAAGCTGTGGATTATTTTTAATCATATGTAAGACATTTGGTTTTCCAAGTCTGAAAGCATTCAATAAATCTTTGTAGATAGTTTTTGTCTTTGCCTCTTGCACAAAGTGGAAGCCTTTAATTGTTCCTGTTTCCTTAATTAGTTGCTGCATATTCTTGAATAGAATTTGCGCATCATTCCCTGTAAATCTAACACCTCCTTTAATGTTTATTATTTCTCTTCCATCAGGATCAATAAAACGAATAGGATTATCAACACAGTAATTATAAGGCGACCATCTACGAGATTTTTCGGCTAACGGGTCAACACATACCCATCTGCCAATTGCTGGGTCATAATCTCTAAAGCCATACGTGTACATATTCAGCCCTAACTCGTCTTGTAATTCCTTACCATTGTACTTATACTTATAACTACAATTCACACAATCTTGTAGTTCAAGTATTGGGAATTCACCATATTGGTCATACTGCTTTCTATTTATATTATAATTATCATGTTTCAACCCAAACGGATAGTAATTATTCTCTTCCAGTATTTTAAGAACGTTGTCTTGGTCTAGTCCATAACTCAACCTAATGTTGCCCAAGTGGTCAGTGTAGTTATACACATAATTAAAGTGTTCTGCACTTTCTATTCGGGTATATTTTACATAACCTTCTGCCGTTGGAAAAAACTCCAATCGTGTATCCTCATATTGAAAACCATTTAGGTAATCAGTCTTAATATGTAATTCTCCTTGGCACACATCTTTTCTTACCTTTTGACCAAGCGCATTGTAAATATACGTAATATTTCCATTTTCACCAAAGTCAATAGTTACAGGCAAATTCAAGTGGTTGTATTTAATGTTAGAGGTTATGCCTTTGTTTTTATCGGTCAGCATATTTCCATTAGCATCATAGCTATAATCATCATCGGTATTTGTACCATCCTTAAACCCATTAGGATTATTTGTGCTATCGTTCACTTTCACTAGTTGGTTAGGGTTGGTGGCACTATAAAAATACGACAAGTTATCCATTTCCAATTCATATATTGGGTCATCATATACTCCGTTTCGGTTAAGGGTTATGATATTACCATTTTTGTCATAAGTTATGCTTTCGTTATAACTGTTGGTTACTGGTACTGCGTTTTCGGGTTTGAAATCCGTTTTTAATACATTTTCCTTTACAAAAATTACATTCAATTTTTACCACCTATTTTGATACATTAAGTTATTATAAAAACATTTTAAGGCTTTTTAAAACCTTAAAAATAGAAGAGACGACCTAATGATCGTCTCTTTTTTAATCAAAATTTTAAATTTAATATTGTTTTTCAAATAGTTATATCAATATTTTATTAAAACACCTAATCTGATACACTACCTTTTTATTCTTTTGCAAATTCTGCTTCATCAATTAGTTCGATATCTTTTTGATATGGATGGATTGCACCAAAACGCAATTTTGAGTTTGTCAACAAAATAATTAAATGTTTCTCTTCAAATTTAGAATTTGACATAATTATTGTATCACCAGAGATTTTGTAGTTATCATAGACTATTTTGTTGTTATTTTCAAACCTATAAATTGTATTGGGTTTAATATCTATAATAATTAATGATGCCTTTTTATCAATACTTTTCCATTTACCAATTAATTTGTCTTTAGACATTACGTCCTTCTGATTACAAGAAGAAACACAAATTAAAATAACGAATAACATTCTCAAACCCATGTTTAAACTATTTAAATTATTCTTTTTCCCCTTCTTTATTAACTTCCCATTCCCAGTCAACGTCTTTTCTTTTTTTAACTTTAATATTGATATCTGTACCTTTTTTTGCATTTTTATTTTTATTTAGCCTTTTTACAATATCTTTCATAAATTTTTTTGCTCCTTTATTTCCACCATTCTTTCCACTTATTCCAAAACAACCAAAAGAACCAACTCTGCGAGGTTTCCCATCTTTTACGTAGATGCCCCCAACATGTATCATTACGCCTTTCGCTTTATCTTCTTCTCCTTTTTTGCGTTCTGGACTTTTATTTGGAACGGCATCTAGTTTATTTGAACCATCTGGATTAATAAGTGCAATAGCTTCTAAATCTGTTCCTTCTGGATAATTAAGCGCAACTCCTTTATAGATGCCATCTCCACTTGCTGGTTCAAATGCTGCATTATCAACGTTCATAGTGTCCTCATCTAAGCCGAAGAATTCGGCTATAGGATTAGCTTCATTAACTGGATTATCACTGTCCAAAACTGGTGCATCCCTAGTTACTTGATAAGTTGATGTTGTTCCTGTTACATCGTCTGTTACTTTCATCTCATAAAGGTCAACTTGAACTTCTTTAGGTACTGTTCCAGGAGGTCCGATTAATCTTATCGAAGTAGTTCCAACAGGTTTATTGCCTATAGTTATATATACATCTTTGCCATCAGGGTCTATAAAAAGCACAGGATTATTTGTAGCATATGCATAAGGAGAAGCTCCACTGTATTTCTCGGCTTTTTCATCCAAAACATTCCATCTTCCTAAAGCAGGATCATAATTCCTTGCGCCATAGTCGTACATATTTAACCCCAGCTCTTCCTGCAATTCTTTACCATTATAAAGGTAAAGATTTTTAATCCCATCTTCTGGTGATACTTGCGCTAGTTTCAGTTTTCCTGCTATTACTGGTTCGCCTTGTTCAAATTCTTCGGGGTTGATTTCTACATACTTGCGCTTTTGTGCATTGTAGTTTGTGTGTTTTAACCCAAATGGATAATAGTGGTTTTCTTCCAGTATCTTAAGAACGTTGTCGTGATCATCCCAACCATAACTCAACCTAATGTTTCCCAAATGGTCTTTGTACTGATATACATAGCTAAATATATGTTGCCCATTAGTACTATTAGGGTCACACATCTCGCAATGATTTACATTAACATAGCCTTCGGCAGTGGGAAAGAACGAAAGTCCTCCATTTGTATATTGAAATCCGTCAAGATAATCGGTAGAAATTATTCCAGTAGTTTGAAGAACGTCCTTTCTCAGCTTTTGTCCCGTTGCTGTGTAAAGATATTCAATTCTTGCGCCACTTCCAAATTGTATTGCCGTTGGCAAATTCAAATGATTATAAACTATACTGCTGATGTTTTTGTTTTTATCCAATGTCATGTTCCCATTGGGGTCATACCTGTAATCATCATCTGGGTTGATACCATCTTTAAACCCAAGACTACAATAAGCTTCATCATCTACTTTCACCAATTGGTTGGGGTTTGCGGTACTGTAGGTATAAGTTAACTCATCTATAGTAAAAGCACCTACAAATGCTCCATCACTATCCAAATCACCATTGCGTTGCAAAGTCATGATATTACCATTTTTGTCATAGGTCATGCTTTCGTTATACATGTTGGTAACAGGCAGGACGTTTTCGGGTTTTTGGTAAATGGCATTTAGCAGCCTGTTCAATGCATCATATTGATAGCTGTATTTTCTAGTCACATTGTCTGAGTGGCTTCTCCAGTATGTTTCGGCTATGTTCCCGTTGTACAACGGATCAATGGTGTGGTTTAAATTATCTCCCAATTGGTTATAACCTATTTTAAAAGCAAACAAATCATCTCCCATGTGTGCCGTATCATTAATATCTGTAAGCCAACCTCTAATGTTATAAGCATAATTCACTTGTTGCAATGGTGCATTTACTCCATCTTCACCTCCAACTCTTTTGACTATTAATTGCCCCAACGCATCATACTCATTGTCTGCTAATATTTGCTCATGCATATCATTCACTTTGTGTTTATGATACCTCAATCTATCTCCTGAAGGATAGTAAACATAGGTGTCTTTTATGGTTAGGATATTGTCGTTTTGCTCTCTTTTATGGTAGGTAAGGGTATAAAGTGGTTTACCCATAAAATCAAGTTTGCTATCTACCTTGGTGTAACCACCCATGTAGTTTCCAGTATAGGTAGAAATAACCCTTCCTTTAGTGTCATACAGCACATATCCTATTTCTCCCAAGGGTTGTGCGCCGTTTTCCAATACTCTTGTCCAGCTTCCTGTGGCTAGTCCTTTTACATTGGTACTCACATTTTCGCCTTCAACAGTGTTAGTAATCATGTTGGTAGGTAATCCAGGAATGACATACCCATCATAATAGTTCACCGTCAGCAACAGTAGGCTTGTAGGTGCTGTAGTGTTGCTATAGTTTACTTCTACACCGTCTATCATGGTGCTACTGCTAGTAGCTGTTTCATACCAACTGCTACCTGCAACGGCATTTTCCATACTCACTCTTCCAGCTTCGTTTACACTAGTGCCATTGTACCAACCTGTATAAACTACTCTTCCAAAAATATCATATTTGGTCACCATCCAGCCTTCTTGTGTACCACCAAATGGGTCTAATGCTGGTCCTGTAGCTATGGGTTTGTCTTGGCTGTTGTAAGCAATATATTCCCATTGTTTGCCAGGTAGTTTTTTGGCTACTAATCGGTTTCTGTGGTCGTATTTATATTGGTAACACAACCCATCCAAATCTAGGTTCTCAAAATCAACAAGTGGCGGCAATACATAGGTGAGGTTACCATATTCGTCATACCCGTAGTAGGTATCATGAATAGCACCTTCGTTATAGGTTCGTTTCAACACCACATGACCTTCTTTGTCTTTAAACTCTTCGGTTGTATGGTCTTTACCGCTTTGCCAATTTTCGTCTTTGGTGATTGTTTTATACAACTCGTTGGGTTCATAAACTCCTTTATGCAGTGTTGGCTCATAGTAGTTGCTACTGCTGTTCCAGCTGGTAGTGATGTGAAGATGAATTACCGTATCATTTTCTGTATTGGTTTGGTATTCAAATTTTATTTCGTGTCCACTACCCATACTCCAGCTATCGCCTGGTGCTGCTTGTTTTAGAACTCTATTCAATGGTGAACTCTCCAGTTGTTTTTCACTATAAGGGTTGTTTGTGGGTTGCCCTATACTGGTATAAAAACTAACAATTGCATTGGGGTCAATGGAATGAAAATTACGGGTTTGTCCGTTGGCAACTGGCAAGTAGTCTTTTATTTGTCTGCCAAAAGCGTCATACTCAATATGGGTTACCAAATCGTTTCCATTACCTGCTTGTTTATAGGCTACTTGTTGTATTGGTCGTCCTAATCCGTCAAAATAGGAAACGTTCACCGCTGTTTCTTCTGGGTTGTCTTGGCTTGCACTTCCTGCTGTAGTGGGCTTTTTATAGGTAATGGTTTTTATATAGTTTTGATCTGTGCTCTGCGACCAAACCGTTGCCACCGAAGCCAAACACATCAATAAACCAATCCCTTTTGATATATATTTTGATAGTACACTCATGTTCTTTTTTATTTAGTAGTTACTGTTATCATTCGTAATTCGTAATTCGTAATTCGTAATTCATGATTTTTCACTATTCACTTTTCACTATTTACTTTTCACTTTTCACTAATCTCTAGTTCCTAGTCTTTATAATGATATTCATTCTCTGATAATTTGTTCCCAGCAGCATCTTTAACAGCGCTTAGTCTGCCAAAGCTGTCATATTCATAATAGGTGGAGTAACATTTGGGGTCAACAACATTTATTAATTGATATGTTATTGGATCATAATTGTACTTTGTCACCATAGCGTTTGGATACATGTTTTGATAATAACAAGGAGTTGCAGGAGATGTACTATCGTCATAAACAATAATTGAGTCAGCATTTTTAATTTCTAGAAGAATTTGTTTTCTACTATTGTATATATATTGTGTTTTCATACCATTAGACATCTTTATTAAAGTAGGGTATCCAAATGAATCATAATCTAAGAAATTAACTCTTTCCTCAAGTGTTGAATCACTTTTTCTTATATGAATGGACGATGGTAGTAATAGGTTTGAAACAAAAACATTAAACAATTTCTCTTTAGTCTCTAGCAATTTATTCCCAACATAACTTTCAGATTTTATCACCTCTGCAATATTATATTTATTAAATTGTAAATTGATTAGAATTGACTGATTATTGTTAGTTATGCTTGGGTTAAAAATACCATCAATTGGATAATAAAATTTTTTTATTAAATCGTCACCATTGCTATTGGTTGAATGTATTGAACTAGGTAGACTTACTTTATCTTCTGTGTAAGTGTAATTTGTTGTTGAGGTTATTTCTCTATCAAGTTCTTGCCCAAAATATTCTTTTATTTCATTATTCATTAAGCGGTAATTATAGCACTTATTTTTATATAAGATATAACACATTCTACTAATATTGTTCGCTTCAACAGGTAGACCTACAAGAAGTTCGCTAACTTTAATATTATTTCCTGTATAACTTAAAGAAGGCTCATAATTATAATTTACTTTTTTTAAAGGTCTTAACTGATTATCAAAAAAGACTTCTTTTTCTAAAACACTATTTTCAAATGAATCGTTATTGTCAACATCTACTACATCAGAATAATTAATGTTTTCAAATAGGCTGAATACTCTGTATGGATTTATACCATTTATTGAAATATCAAAATAAATGTAGTGACTATTCCAATCCCAAGCATTTGGATGAATATTATAAAGTTTTGAGATGCTATTACTACATTTTTTAAAACTTAACTCCTTACCTCCATTTTCAAAATTCTCTCCACCATAGCTTATGGTTACGTTTTTATAAGTAAAATTTGAAGAATCTTCATTAAAAACATTTTTTAAACTATTAGCACTCAACACAAAAATCTGATGAAAATGTTCAAGAGCCATTTCTCCATGATTATAAAACTTAAATGTGTCTTGGACATATTTGGGTTGAAAAGAAAATGTTTCTTCATTTAAATGATTAAGGGTGTTATAATAATACCTTGTTTTATTAACCGTACCATTTTCGGCTTCTATTAAAACGTTTTTTATTCGTAACCCAGGATAAAAGACATCTTTTAAACTAGTAGGTAAATAAAGTTTTGGATTGGTTCTAATGAACTTAGTGGAGTTTGCCGAATTGGGTGAGTCTGAGTGATGTATTTCAAGAAAATACTTAAAGACATATTCTCCATTTGTAACTATATGAAAAACATTCGTAAAGATAAATTCTTTCTCAAAATATTCACCAGCTTTAATAGTAAAAATCGACAACTCATCTTGACCGTTGGTTAAATTGTGAACAATAAATTTTAATCTTACATCATGACTATAGTTACCATTAATTATACTTTGTATCGAAATTTTAATATCCTTTGGACTAGATACTGTAAAGCTTGCATCTCCTCCAATAGGATAATAATAGCCATTAGGATTATTACAATAAACATTGTAACTCATCGTGTTTGAATAAATGAAAGGGGATGATTGATTAGCCCTTGTTGGATCATTTTCAAATAATGGAGGCATAAAAAATTCTTCATCTACATATTCTATTCCTTTTTTAGGAAGCTCATATTCAAAATTAATTTTTCCACCACTAGGATATTCAATTTTTTTCAAGGCACCTATAATCGCACTTTCGAAATTAGCGTCTCTATCAGCTAAACCAAAAAGACAATTATTTGAAAGACTCCAATTTTTTGTTGCTAATAAAGAAGTGTTTTCATTTTTCCCATTATAAAAACCTAAATCGTCTTGTGCAAATGATAATTTACTTGGGAAAAGTTCAGGACTATTGTATTCTAATTCATAGTCATAAACTTTGTTTAATGATGAATCGTAAAAATCTACTTTCTCTAAAAAAAATTTTCTTTCAGCTACATTTTCAGTAGAGGTGTTTGTTATGTAATTTAAATTTATCTTCTTAAGTAGTGAAACGCCATTTTTTAATAAAATATTATTTAACTTATATAACCTATTACATTCTCCTGTGAGTGAAGTTAAAAACTCTACAGTACTTGAATTAAAAGAATTAGTTATTTTTTTTAATCTGACAATATTTTCTACATCAGAATAAAGATCTTTTGATGTTCTATTACATGGAATATATTCTCCGTATAATGAAAATTGTGCCGATTCCTGAATGCCAATTTTTACATAATCACAATTTATGTCATAGTTTTCATATTCAAAATTTATTGATCCGCCGTTTAAAAAGGAAACCCTATGTAAATAAAAAGAATTTTGTGTGTAAGGTATGTTTACAGTAGAACCGGATCCATTGTTCACCCATGTTCTCGAGGATTCTGATGCTAACGTACCACCAAAAAAATAGCTATCACCATTGGATGTTTTAATAATAAATTCACTTTTATTATTACTTAAAAACTGAAAAATTATTTTAACTTCTTTGTTATATTTTATTACATGAGCAACATTTTCTTCATCAAGAATAAAACTTCCTGAATAATCCAGAAAATTATAATTAAAAACATCATGTTCAGAATCAACATTTCCTCTCCTTAAACTTGACATCTCATTATACCACTGTGTTGTTAGATTGTATGTCTCTTGAGCACCAATCTCTCTAACTCCATTAAAAGAGTCTAATTGTTCTTGAGAATAATACTTCCTATTTGAGACAGGAGTTAATTCATCAGGTAAATCTTTAACAATTCGAGTGATAACTCCGCTTGGATTTAAATTCCAGTTAACCCCAACCCAAGTAGGGTCTTGATTTACTTTTACACCATTACCAGAATAACTTAAAGTAATAGGTAAACTCATTTTTCCTGCATCATATTCAAATAATGGGATTGAAGGAGATATTAACCCTGTCGATTCGTTAACTTGTACTTCTCCAAATTTTCCTAACGCATTGGTTGTTGGTGTTTGAGGTGATAATATTGGTAGTTCATTTGAAATCTCCTGCCCAACCCCAATGGTAGTAATAAACAATATTGCAATTAGTAGTATATTTTTTCTCATAACTTTAAAAAATTAAGTCTATTTCTTTTTTTTATTTCTTCGAAGGCGGTAATCTATTCTACTTATTTCGCTCCTTAATCACTTTCACGCCACCATTCCCTTTATCGGTTTTGATGTTGACAATGTAGATTCCTTCGGGTAGTCCAGTGAGGTTAACAGGAACCGTTCTATCGGTAATATCAAATTGTTGCAAAGTGTGTCCAGCTAGGTCAACCACTGTTGCAGTACCTTTGGTATAGTCATACCCCACAATCACATTGGTGTAATCCATTGCTGGGTTAGGAAAAGCTTCTAGTGGTTTCTTTTCTTCTTTCTTCTTATCCTTATCTTTAAGTTTCACTACCCAAAAATCATTACTACCTATACCGCTGTTTCTATCACCACTAGCTTTAAATTCTCCTCCTTTGGAGGAGTTAGAGGAGGCTTTGCTGGTTCCTGTTAATAGGTAGCCACCATCTCTAGTTTCTATAGCTTTCTTCAAGATATCTTCACCAGAACTGCCCACACTCTTGCGCCATAGTTCTTCTCCATTCTCTTTTGTCTTTATCACTAAATAATCAGCTGTTCCTTTTTTAACTTTATTTTCATCATTTCTTGTTTTCCCGAGCGCAGTCGAGGGAACTTTTGACTTTTGACTTTTGACTTTTGACATCTCTCCTTGAGCATAACCACTTAGCAACAAAGTACTATTATCATTTTCTACCACAGAGGTTAACACATCCACTTGTGCAATATTGTATGTTTCTTGCCATAGGATACTATGGTCTTCTGCTTTTAACTTTACCATCCAAAAATCGGTTCCGCTTTCATTACTTCTGGTTTTATTTTCACCTGTTTCAGAATTAGAGTTTCCTGCCAGTACAAGGTTACCATCTTTGGTAGTAAGAACCACATATAACTGATCGTCTCCTGTACCTCCAACAACTTCTTGCCATTGCTCATTTCCGTCCTTATCGAGTTTGATAATCCAGTAATCACTTTGCCCTAAGCATTCCTCTGTCTTATTTCCTGTAAAGCCATCTCCTTTGGAGAGGGTTTGGGTGAGGCTAGGCGAATTTGAACTTCCTCCAAGGACATAGCCACCATCGGTTGTTAGGGTCATACTTCTCAGTTCGTCGTTATAAACACCTCCAAAGGTTTTTTGCCATTCTATAGTTCCCTTCTTATCTATTTTAACTACCCAATAATCCAATCCTCCAAAGCAATTAGTTGATTTTTCTCCTCCAGAAAGTTCTCCTCCTTTGGAGGAGTTAGAGGAGGCATCCGAACTACTCGAACCTCCAAGCAGAAAACCACCATCTTTGGTTCTAAGAACCGTTGTCAAATCATCTTGTCCTTTACCTCCAAAGGTATGTTGCCATTCTTCTCCGCCTTGAGCATTGAGTTTGATAACCCAATAATCGCTATTTCCACGATTAGCTTCTTTTTTGTCTCCAAAATTTCCTTCTTTTTCTTTCTGATAATCAGATGTAGAAGAACCTGCAAGCAAATAACCACCATCGAGCGTTAGCACAACCGAACGTAGGATATCTTGACCGTTTCCACCTAAGGTTTTTTGCCAATCCAAATCTCCTTTTTCATCCATTTTCCAAACCCAATAATCCAAATCACCTCGGTTGCCTTCGGTTTTTGTTCCTGTTTTCTTCGAGAGCGAACTTCCTGCTAGGATAAAACCATAATCAGGCGTAGGAACAGCATCAAAAAGGTATTCGGCATGCTTGCCTCCATAACTTTTTTCCCAAAGAATATCTTGCGAATAGACCGTTTGAAGCATCAGCAACGGAAAGAGATAATAGATTTTTTTCATAGATAAAAGATTTATAGTGAACCTACAGGGTTTATGATTGGTAAATGAACTAGTTTTTTTCTAATTTTCAATTAGGGAAAACCCTATTAATGATTAGGGTTTTCCCTAATACTTTGTTGTTGTGATTGTTTTTTTATTTGTTCGAGTGATTTTCTCTATAAGTTTCCGTCAGTTCGAGTGATTTTCGATAGAAAATTGTATCGAGAACTACACAAAACCAACATCCTACCAATTACTCTTCATCAAAACACATCCAAAACTAAAAAATATAAAACCCAAACAGGTACAGTTTTTCTGTACCATTTTCTAAAAATAGAAAGAATTTATCTTACAAACAATACTTGATGTGAGGTATTTTTAAAAAACAACAATTTCTTAACTTTAATCCGCTAATAATTAGGTTATAGAAAATAATTTAACATGAGTTCGAGTGGTTTTCAATAGAGCTTCCTTATCAGTCGTATGACTTTCTCTAAAAGCCTCCGTCAGTTCGAGTGATTTTCGATAGAAAATCGTATCGAGAACTTGATAAATAAAAACCAACCACAACTCTCCATCAAAACACTTCCTAAGTACTACTACTGTACTACTACTTCACTACTAGTGTACCAATAGAGTACTACAACTAACAAAAAAACAAGAACAATGCAATAAATCTTGTTAAAAAAACGTTATCTGTAATAAATCTACCAAAAATTAATAAAGTAAAATTGTATGGAACGTCTAGTGATTACCGCCAAAGATATCCAGATAATAACTGGTAAAAGTGAAAGATATGGCAGAGAAAAAATTGCCCAAATAAAATCAAAAATCAACAAGCAACCACATCAATTCCTTACTATTGAAGAATATTGCAATTATTCTGGCTTTGAAGTTGAAAAAGTGTTAATTGTACTAAAACTAAAGAAAAACAAACAACAATAAGAGACCTTACCTCCTATATCTGATTTATTTTATAAATTCGGCTAAAGCCTTGGTTCAAATCCGTTTTATAAAACTACTCACTAATTTCCATTTTTACAATTTTATCCTTTCCAGCAGCATAAAATGTATGCTCATCACTAAATCGGATGGTATATAGCGTGGTGTCGTCTGAAAGTTTTTGCCAAGTAGTTCCGCTATCACTAGAATAAAAAACACCGCTTGCTCCTACCGTAACTATTTTTCTTCCATCAGATTTTGGAACAAACTGAACACATGATGCATAGCCAAAACCCATATCATCGGCAACGGTTTTCCAACTCATTCCGCCATCTGTAGTCATTACTTTATTGGCTTTGTTCATTGTTGGTTTTTCATAATCGCCACCAGCAACAAATCCAATCCTATCGTTATAAAAATCGGCGGTAAATGCACCAGTCATACTAAGTCCTTGAACTATTGGCAAATCGTTGACAACAAAATCTTTTCCGTTTTCACTATAAAAAACCCTAGACTTTACACCACCAGAAACAATCCAAATTTTGCTTCCCTTCACCACCACATTTGAATTACTCGCCGCAAAAGCAGCTTCGCCTTTTTCGGTTTTGGGTAGCATTTCACAAGGAACTTTTTCCCAATGCTTGCCACCATCGTTTGTAATTAGAATAGTCAAGCAATTGTCTGTTGGATCTCCTACTACAATTCCAGTATCATTATCCATAAAAACCATACTATCCAAAAAAGCATCTTTGTGATTATCTTGGAAAACCACATTGTAATCAAGCGTTTTTTTATCAATCCTAAAAATACATGCTGGACTAGCAACATTAGCAACAAAAACATAACGCTTGGTTTGAGCAATGCTTCTAAATTCCATTGTTCTATTATCTAAAAGCAATTTCTTTTCGGTAATTTTTTTCTTTTTACAGTCGTAATACCCAAAAACATTTTGATCGGCTGCAAACCAAAGCTTGTTTTTATCCACTAATATTGCTCTAACGCTCATTTTCCTTGCCAAAATAGTGTCAATCTTTAGTATTGAGACTTTCTCAGATTGCTGAGCAAAAAACATTCCTGTAAATAATAAAAAGCTGCTAATGAAGTATTTTAATCGCATGGGCATCAAAAAAATAGTTGAACGAATATACCATAAAATTGTTAAAATTAAATTAAAAAATGGTTTGTGGCATAGTAATTGGATTTTGGTTAATCGTAAAAAATGATTTACTAGAAATCGTCTATTAATTACAAATACTATCTATATATGAAAACAAAATTTATTTACTCAACACTGCTGTCTTTTTTCAGTTTGCTAAATATAGCAGCGCAGGACAGAACTACGGTAACAGCTACCAATTCAGAAATCAGCGATAATCTCGATTTGCGTGCTGTAGCATCTATTTTTGGTGACTCAGAAAACCTTGAAGACTTCGAAAGAAGACTAAACGACCCAAAGACACCAATATCAAACCTAGATTTGAACGATGATAATCAGGTAGATTATTTGAGAGTTATAGAAAACGTTCAAGGATATACACACTTAATTATCATTCAATCTGTTCTTGGTCGCGATTTATATCAAGACATTGCAACCATAGAAGTAGAGAAAGATAGAAACAACAGAATTCAAGTTCAGGTAGTTGGCGATGTGTACATGTATGGAAACAACTACATCTATGAACCTGTTTATTATTCTACACCAGTAATTTATACAAATTTTTGGGTTAGTAACTACAGACCTTATTGCTCGTCTTGGTATTGGGATTATTATCCTTCCTACTACATAGCTTGGCGACCATTTCCTATATTTCGTTACAGAAATCATATAGATTTGTGCATCAACTTCCATCATCATTACAACTATGTAAACTATAGAAGAAGTCACATTGCCTATGGAATGTACAACGGAAGAAGAAGCAATGCCTATGAAATGCAATACCCAAAAAGAAGTTTCAGTTACAGAAACAATGGCTATGCAAACCGTCATGAACTAGACAACAACAGACGTATAAAAACAATTGCTCCAAGAAGAGATTGGAATTCAAATGCTGATACACCAAGAAATAGTAATGGAAACATTAGAAACAATCAGCCAAGAACCTATGCTCAAGCAGAACAACCAAGAGGCAACAACACCAGAAGTTACAGCAACGAAAGAGGAAATGAGCTGGCGCAACCTAATGAAAATAGACCTAGAAATTATTCGTCAAATATGCCTCAAAGAAGCTACAACTCAACTCGTGAGCAAACGCCTAGAGGAAACTCTCGTTCAGAGAACATCACGCCAAGCCGTTCTAATACAAGAGATTTTTCTTCGCCAAGAGGTAATAGCTCTAGAAATGAAAACTCAAGAAGTCATACTAGAAGAACTTAATTTTCAATCACTTGCACATATTTCAAAACACCGAATATCTTCGGTGTTTTTCTTTTTATGCAAAAAATAGCCTAAAAAAAATCTATATCATCCAAAATCAATAAATTTGCATTCTTTAACATTTAATTATGAGTGCTCATAATCACGATTTACACAGTAAATTATCAATTGGAGGTTTACTAGTAACTTTAGGAATTATTTATGGAGATATTGGTACTTCACCTCTCTATGTAATGAAAGCAATTATCGATAATCATGCCATTGCAAAAGATATCGTTTTAGGTGGAATATCGTGTATTTTTTGGACACTAACACTACAAACAACGCTCAAATATGTACTAATAACACTCAACGCTGATAACCACGGCGAAGGTGGAATTTTTGCTTTGTATGCATTAGTAAAACGTACTAAAATAAAATGGTTGATTGTTCCTGCTATTATTGGTGGAAGTGCTTTGCTTGCCGATGGTATTATCACACCTCCTATTTCGGTTTCATCAGCAGTTGAAGGGTTACGCCTTTTCAATCCAGAAATCAATACTATACCCATTGTAATTAGTATATTAATTGTTCTTTTTACGATACAACAATTTGGAACAAAACTAGTAGGTAAATTTTTTGCGCCAATGATGCTCATTTGGTTTACCATGCTTGGTGTGTTGGGTGCAATACAAATAACAAATGACTTTT
>ERZ795062.1526-NODE-1526-length-16394-cov-11.825510_pt1 | contig 16394 bp, 13 predicted proteins | sample MGYA00375146_ERZ795062 | MGnify/ENA primary metagenome ERZ795062 (study PRJEB30191, sample SAMN05720281) | activated sludge metagenome | isolation source: Anaerobic digester | place: USA | collected 2015-07-16 ... | reverse complement strand
CGCGAGACGGTGGAAAGCCTGGTGGCCCGCCGTGTGGAGTTCCTCACCGCGTATCAGGACGCGGCTTACGCGGCCCAGTACCAGGCGTTTGTCGAGAAGGTGCGGGCCGCAGAAACCCCGCTGGGCAAGACCACGCTGACGGAGAGCGTCGCGCGCTACCTGTTCAAGCTGATGGCCTACAAGGACGAGTACGAGGTGGCCCGCCTGCACACCGACACCGGTTTCCTGGAAAAGATCAACGGCATGTTTGAGGGGGACTTCAAACTGAACTACCACATGGCGCCGCCGCTGATCGCGAAGAAGAACGCCAAGGGCGAGTTGATCAAGCAGCCCTTCGGTCCGGCCATGATGACCGCCTTCAAGGTGCTGGTCAGGCTCAAAGGGCTGCGCGGCGGCCCATTCGACATCTTCGGACGGACCGAAGAGCGCAAGACGGAGCGGGCGCTGATTGGCGAGTACCGGGCCAGCATCGAGGAGGTCCTGAAGTCACTGAATGCGGGCAACCACGCTGTCGCGGTGGAAATCGCCCGGATCCCCGAGCAGATCAAGGGCTTTGGCCATGTGAAAGAGCGCCATCTGAAAGCGGCGCGCCAGAACTGGAGTGCCCTGATGGCGGCGTACCGCAGCCCGCAAGGGGCGCGTCAGGCCGCCTGAACGGCGCCCAAAGGCGCACAAACGTCAGTTCTATGGCGAAAATGGCCAGAACCCGTCGTCGAATGGACCATATTTGCTATTGAATCAGGAGTTCTTTCGCAGGTGCCCGATTTGTCGCCAGCCTAAGTGGGTGCTTCCCGGCATGGCTGAGGGGCCTTTGTGTTGCCGTCATACAATGCAAAGTTGCCTGCGTCGGGCTGCTTTGGGCTGTCCGCGCGGTTTTGTCATCCCTGTTTCGTGGAGTTTGCCCGTGTTTATTTCTTCCGCTTTTGCCCAGACTGCGCCCGCTGCTGCCGCCGGGGGTGACATGCAGTCGTCCCTGATGAGCATGTTGCCGTTGGTGCTGATGTTCGTCGTGTTGTATTTCGTGATGATCCGTCCGCAGATGAAGAAGCAGAAGGAACATCGCGCGATGATTGAAGCGCTGGCCAAAGGCGATGAGGTGGTCACCGCCGGGGGCTTGCTGGCGAAGGTCACCAAACTGGGCGAAGGCTATATCAGTGCCGAGATCGCCAGCGGTGTGGAGATCCAGTTGCAGCGCAGCGCCGTCGTGCAGGTCCTGCCCAAGGGCACGATCAAGTAAGCACGCCGCGCGGGCTTGTTTCAAGCCGGCGCGCCCTAGTTACCAGCGAAAAGCGCGATCATGAACCGTTATCCGGTCTGGAAGTACGCGATCATCGTGATCGCATTGTTGGTGGGGGCGATCTACACGCTGCCCAATTTTTTTGGTGAGGCACCGGCCGTCCAGGTTTCGGCGGGCAAAGCCACCGCGCGGGTGGATCTTGGGACAAAAGCGCGCATCGAAGAGGCGATCAATGGTGCCGGCCTGAAGGCCGACCTGATCACCTTCGATGGGAACTCGGTCAAGGCGCGCTTTGACTCGACGGACAACCAGCTTAAAGCCAAGGACGCCATCCAGAAGGCCTTGAATCCGGATCCGGCGGATGCCGCCTATGTGGTGGCGCTGAACCTCGTGCCACGCTCACCAGCGTGGCTGTCAGCCCTCCACGCGTCCCCGATGTACCTGGGCCTTGATCTGCGTGGGGGCGTCCACTTCATGCTGCAGGTGGACATGCAGGCAGCCTTGACCAAGAAGGCCGAGTCTCTGAGTGGCGATATTCGCAGCGCCCTGCGCGAAAAGAATGTTCGGCATGGAGGCATCACCCGCAACGGCCAGACCATCGAAGTGCGTTTTCGCGATGCGGCGACGCTGGATGCCGCCAAGCGGGTGTTCCAGGATCAGTTTGCAGAGTTGCAGACGGTTGAGGTTCCCGAAGGGGGCGAGTACAAATTGACGGCCACGATCCGGCCCGAGGTGGCTCGCAAGGTTCAGGAACAGGCGATCAAGCAGAACATCACCACCTTGCACAACCGGATCAATGAGTTGGGGGTCGCCGAGCCGGTCATCCAGCAGCAAGGCTTGGACCGAATCGTCGTTCAGTTGCCCGGGGTTCAGGATACGGCCAAGGCCAAGGACATTCTGGGACGCACCGCCACCCTGGAGATGAGGCTGGTGGACGAGTCCACCGAAGCCCGCGAAGCGGAATTCGGCCGTGGCGCGGTCCCGTTCGGGTCTGAGCGCTACCTGCAACGCGATGGGCGCGCCGTGATCGTGAAAAAGCAGGTGATCATCACCGGCGACAGCCTGACCGATGCCCAGCCAGGGTTCGACTCCCAGAATCAGCAGCCCAAGGTCGACCTGACCGTGGACGCGAAGGGTGGACGCATCATGCGCGACATCAGCCGGGAGAACCTGAAAAAGCGCATGGCGATCCTTCTGTTCGAAAAAGGCAAGGGCGAGGTGCTGACGGCGCCGGTCATCCAGGCCGAACTGGGCACGCGCTTCCAGATCTCAGGTGCGATGACGGTCGTGGAAGCCAATGACCTGGCCTTGCTGCTGCGCGCCGGTTCGCTGGCGGCGCCGATGGAAATCATCGAGGAACGTACCATCGGCCCAAGCCTCGGTGCCGAGAACATTGCCAAGGGTTTCAACAGCGTGACCTGGGGCTTCCTGGTGATCGTGGCCTTCATGGCGGCCTATTACCTGCTGTTCGGTTTGTTCTCGGGCATTGCGCTGGCCGTCAACCTGCTGCTGCTGGTGGCGGTGCTGTCGATGCTGCAGGCAACGTTGACCTTGCCCGGGATGGCCGCCATGGCACTGGCGCTGGGGATGGCCATCGACTCCAACGTGCTGATCAATGAGCGCGTTCGCGAGGAGTTGCGAAATGGGGTATCGCCCCAGGCAGCGATTCACGCGGGCTACGACCGGGCTTGGGCCACCATTTTCGACTCCAACATCACCACCCTGATCGCCGGCCTTGCCTTGCTGGCGTTTGGCTCCGGTCCGGTGCGCGGTTTCGCGGTGGTCCACTGCATCGGGATCCTGACGTCCATGTTCTCCGCAGTGTTCTTCTCTCGTGGGCTGGTGAATCTTTGGTACGGGTCGAAGAAAAAACTCAAGTCCGTCTCCATCGGAACGGTGTGGCGGCCGGATGACGCCGGCGCCGTGGTGCCAACAGACGGCAAGAAAGATTAAGGGGCGCACGATGGAATTCTTCAAGATCCGAAAGGACATCCCCTTCATGCGGCACGCGTTGATTTTCAACGCGATTTCCCTTGTCACCTTCCTCGCTGCGGTGTTCTTCCTGTTCTCGCGCGGGCTGCACCTGTCGGTCGAGTTCACGGGCGGCACCGTCATGGAGGTCAGTTATTCGCAGCCCGCCGATCTGTCCAAGGTGCGTGGGCTGGTCTCCGGTCTGGGCTTTGCCGACGTGCAGGTACAGAATTTCGGCACGGCCCGGGACGTGATGATTCGCTTGCCGGTGCAAAAAGGGGTGACGTCTGCCCAACAGAGCGAAAAGGTGCTGGCGGCACTCAAGGCCTCCGACCCGAACGTCAATTTGCGCCGAACCGAGTTTGTCGGCCCTCAGGTCGGTGACGAGCTGGCGGCCGATGGGCTCAAGGCGCTGGGCATGGTGGTGGCCGGCATCATGATCTATCTGGCGTTTCGCTTCGAATGGAAATTCGCGGTCGCCGCCATCATCGCCAACCTGCACGACGTCATCATCATCCTGGGCTTTTTCGCGTTTTTCCAATGGGAGTTCTCGCTGGCTGTGCTGGCGGCCGTGCTGGCGGTGCTGGGCTATTCGGTCAACGAATCGGTGGTGATTTTTGACCGGATCCGTGAAAATTTCCGCCGTTATCGCAAGATGAACACGATCGAGATCATCGACAATGCGATCACTTCAACGATCAGTCGTACCATCATTACCCACGGATCCACACAGATGATGGTGCTCTCGATGTTGCTGTTTGGCGGGGAGACCCTGCACTATTTCGCCATGGCACTGACCATTGGCATTCTGTTCGGCATCTACTCGTCGGTTTTTGTGGCTGCAGCCATTGCCATGTGGCTGGGCATCCGGCGTGAAGACCTGGTCAAGGTCTCATCCAAGAAGGACGACGGGGCAACCGACCCCAATGACCCCAATGCGGGGGCCACGGTCTGACCGTCAATGTCGAATCCGGGTTCCACCGCCCTGTCCTCGCCACTCGCGCGCAGCGTGCGCCAGCGATTTGTTGCCGAGGTGGACGGTGTCATTCTCGATATGGCCGCGACGGCGCAGGGGCGCCTCAGTGCCCTGGCGGATCAGCCAGGCGTGGCGCGCGACCAGCAGTCGCGCCGCGACGCGCTGCTGGAGTTCCTGCGGCTGCGTGATGGCTGGATTCAGGGGGTGCGCCAGGCCTGGCAACAGGCGTTGGTGGCTCCAGGTCTGACGGCTATGCGCAAGGAGGGATTGCGCGACAAGGCACTGACGTTGATCGGCGATGACGAGGTCGAGAATGGCATCCTGGTTTCACGACTGGTTCTGACCGTTTCCGACAAGGTTGCCTGGGAGCTCAAGGATTTGCGGCAGCGGGTGGCTTCGCTTGAAGGCGGTCTTGAATTGGCCGAAAGGGATGTGCTGAAGCCCGACACCTTCGCGGGGTTGCTGGTCGATCAATGGACTGCCTGTGGTATCTCTCGCATGGCTTGGATCTCCGTGCAGGAAAGCCTCGCACCGATGCTGGTTGACCGGTTGTTCCACGCCTACCAGCACGCCAACGAATTTTTGATCAGCAACGGCGTCATGCCCGTCATCGAGTCGAAGACCATGATTCGCCGTTCCAAGGACGGAGCCGGACCGGCGTCGGCCGCGACGGGACATGCCTCGCGGACCGGCGGCCCTGCAACGGGGTCGGCACCGGGAGGGCCGGGTGGTGGCGCCGCCGGGGGGCCAGGGCGCGATGCGCCCGCCGGTGCTGCGACCGGTTCGTCAGGACGGGTGTCTGCAGGCACGGATGGCGGCCAGGGTGGTCGATCGGGGGGCGGTACATCGGGCGAATCGGGCATTTCGACGCGAGGCGGGCCGGGTGGCCGTGCCTCTTCCTGGCAGGGCCATACCCGCAGCGCGTTGGCCGAAGAGACGCGCATGATGACCGGCACCACGCCGCTGGCCCGAGCCCGCCAGCGCGCGCAAGGCGTGCTGGGACAACTGCGTCGCCTGTTCATTGACCGGGGGGCCGATTTTGAAGAGACGCGGCGCCAGCCGCCCTCGCCAGCGTTGGCGAACGCGCTCGTTCAGGAGCGCGGTGAACACGCCCAAGCGCGAGCCTATGCCACCGGAGATGGCCAGATACCGGCGGGAGGCATCCAGCAGCTCGCCGGTGAAATCCGTGAGCGCAGCGCCGAGCTGAAGAAAAAAGCGACCACTGTCACGGAGAAAGCCACCATCGAAATTGTGGCGCTGATGTTCCAGGCCATTCTGGCCGAGGAGCGCATTCCGGCGGGTGTGCGCGTCTGGTTTGCGCGCCTGCAGATGCCCGTGCTGCGTGTGGCGCTGGATGAGCCGGAGTTCTTTGGCACGCTGCAGCATCCGGCGCGCCAGCTGATTGACCGCATGGGTTCCTGTGTCCTGGGGTTTGACGCCAGTGGGGTTCAGGGCAGTGCGATGGAGGCGGAGATCCGCCGGGTGGTCCAAGTGATCGAGCAATACCCGGAAACCGGTCGCCGTGTGTTTCAGCTTGTCCTCGAAGAATTCCAGAAATTCCTGTCGCGATTCCTGACCGAAAAGGGCTCCACGCAGCGCCTGGTAAGCATTGCGCAGCAGGTGGAGCAGAAAGAAACGCTGGCAATTCAGTACACGATCGAGTTGCGCAACATGCTCAACAAGATCAAGGTGCGCGACGAAATCCGGCAGTTCCTGTTCAAGGTCTGGGCGGAGGCGCTGGCGGTTGCTGCCCTTCGTCATGGCGCCCAGCATGCCGAAACCCTGGTTCTCAAGCGAACTGCGACCGACCTGCTCTGGGCCGCCAGCGCAAAGCCGAACCGCGAGGATCGTGCACGGGTGATTCAGGAATTGCCCAAAATCCTGCAGCATCTGCGCCAAGGCATGTCCCTGCTGGGACTGCCACCCACCACGCAGGACGCGCACATCAAGGCGATCAGCGACATCCTGGCAGACGCCTTTCAGTCCAAGACGGAGGTGGTGTCCCAGGACGATATCGATGACATGGCACGCCGGCTGGAGCAGCTGGAAGTGGCCATTGGTGACGAAGGGACCGAAGAATTTGAGCTCGATCCCGGCACGCTGGAGGCCATGCTGGGGGTCGACGCGTCGTCATTTGTCTTGCTGGCCAACAGCGGATCAACCCCAACCCACGCGATGGTTGCGTGGGCGCACGAGCTGGAACTGGGGCAATGGTTTGTCCTCGATCACAACGGTCGTGTGGTGCAGGTTCAGTTGGTCTGGCGCAGTGACCGGCGCCAGTTGCATCTGTTTGCCAGCGCCGACGGGTTCAGCTATCTGATCCAGGCTCGGCGGCTGGCTGCCTACCTGCAGGCCGGCTTGTTGGTGCCAGCCGAAGAGGAGGCGCTGACCGTGCGTGCGACGCGCGAGGCACTGACCAAACTCGACGCAAACCCGGAGCGGCTGCTCGGCTGAGTGAATCGGCTCAGTGGACCCGCTGGCCGCAGCTGTACCCGCACAGTTCGTCCAGTAGCAACGCATCCGGCACGATGCCAAGGCTCCAGTACACCATCAGCACGATGATTCGCAGATCGTTCAGGTCCAGCACGGGATCATGGCGGGCGGCCATTGCGCGTTCCAGGACGATCTCGCGCTGCAGGGCGTTCAGGTAGCCTGCGCGTTCCAGGAAGCCGATGTAGGCCAGGCACCGGGCGCCGAGGTGATCCTGCTCGGCCACCGAATAGATGCGCAGGCTGTCGGGAGACGGTGCGGGCAAGGTTTCGCGTGCCGGCGGGCACTCGCTGGTGGCAAGGTTCAACGCAGTCAGCCAGGTCAGCGCATCCTGAACGTCTTCTTCTTCAAAGCCCTCCGCGCTGAGCTTGCGCTGGAGTTGCGGGGGCTCCGGACAGGCGTCGCCCTGCCAGAAATTCTCATAAACATAGACGAGCACCTCGAACATGGTGACCAATATATCGCACGACACCAGGCGCCTAGGCGGACTTGTGTGCCGCCTAGCCAATCCCTTGGCGCTGGAACAGTCCCCCCGGCAGGCGCGCCACGGCGCCCTCCAGCTCCAGCTCCAGCAACTCGGCCTGAAGGCGCGCGGCATCGAGCCCGGTGCGGGCCAGCAGCGCATCCAGCCCGACCGGATCGAAGCCCAACGCGCCCAGCACGACTGATTCAGAATGAGTTTGGCCAAAACCCGTCGTGCTTTGGTCACTTCCCGCTACGAAAACAGGAGTTTCTGTGCGTGCGCCGGTCTGCGGACGGAGGTCTTCCAGCACCTCCTCGGGCGATTCAACCAGCCTGGCCCCCTGCTTGATCAGGGCGTGACAACCGCGCGCCTGCGCCGCTTGGATTGACCCAGGGATGGCAAACACCTCCTTGCCCTGCTCGCTGGCCAGCCGGGCCGTGATGAGGGAGCCGGACTTCAGCGCCGCCTCGACCACCAGCGTGCCGAGGCTCAGACCGGAGATGATGCGGTTGCGTTTCGGAAAATTGGCGGACAGGGGCGGGGTGCCCAAGGGGTACTCGCTGATCAGCAAGCCCCGGCGCGCGATGCGATGGGCCAGGTCGCGGTGCTTGCTGGGGTACACGCGATCCAAGCCCGTGCCGACGACCGCGATCGTGGCCCAGGGCCCGTCGTCCGGTGCGCGGGCTTGCGCACCGGCGAGCGCGCCGGCGTGCGCCGCACCGTCGATGCCCAACGCCAACCCCGACACGACGATGAAACCCGCCTGGCTGAACGCCTTGGCGAACTGATGTGCATGGGCTTCTCCCTGCGGGGTCGGGTTGCGGCTGCCCACGATGGCAATGGCCGCCGGCGCCGCCGAGGGAGCGGGCAACTGCCCGGCCATGTAGAGCAGCAGCGGCGGGTCTTCGATGTCCAGCAGCGTGGCCGGGTAGGCCGCGTCACCCAGGGTCGCCACCCGGCGGGTCATGCCGTCGGTGGTCTCGTTCAGCCAGCGCCAGGTCCGCTCGGTTTGCTCGTCCAGTTCCGGTGGGGCGTCCTGCAAGGCAGCGGCCTGGGTGGACGTCACCACCTGATGCAGCGCCTGAAACGACTGTCCGAACACGGCCTGGGGCAGACCGAACGCGCTCAGCAGCTTGCGGGCACTGGCGTCACCCACACCGGGGGTCAGCTTCAGCCGCAGCCAAGCCGCCAGTTCGTCACGATCCATGTCGGGCAATTGATCAGCGACCGGGGCGTGGCTTGAAGGGCGGCTCCGGTGCGCCCCAGCGTCAATAGGGGTTGGTTACCAGGTCGCCGATCCCCACCCCTTCTGTGACTTGCAACAGGAGGGCATAGGAGACGCGTTCAAAGGGGCGGAACACCATCAGCAGCCCCAGACGCTGGTCGGGCAACTGCATGGGCACATTGACGCCGCTGGTGGAGTCCACCTTTGTGCGCCCCGGCTTGAGCACGGCCAGAACGTGGCCGATCTCAACGCCATCGCGCGTGCCGCGGTTGATGGTGACGATCTGGTTCTGGCCTGCGTACACCACGGCATCACCATAGAACGAAACCACCCGCGCATCCACCGGACGGTCTGGAGCATGCGGTGTGTAGCTCAGGAACGGGCGCGGTGGCTCCGGGGCCAACCGGTCGCCCGGGTACATTTCACGCTTGTCGCCCACGATCTGGATCGTGGCCGGCACGGCAAGGACCTCGGGTCGCCCAAAGGTGCCCGAGCCGGCCGTGGTGCTCTCACCCGTGAGCAGTCGAGCCTGGCCCACGTTGGGGGCCTCGTAGCCCAGCAGTTCCCGTGTCACGGGGTCGATCAGCGGTTTGGGGTCGCGGTAGACGCGGAAAAGCTTTGGCCGGTCCGGACCTTCCAGCAGCGGCCGGCCCGGGGCCCCCAGTGCGTAGGCGCGATCACCGGCGCTGAGCAACACGCGGTTGTCCTGCATGGCGACGATGCGCGGCGCCAGGCTCAGCGCGAGTTCGTCCACCACGATCGGTTCGGCCAGGAAGGGCTCGATCTGGTTGTTCTTCAGGGTCGGCAGCGCGTCGGCGCGAGGCCCCTCAATGCGCACAGTCGGCGAGAGCTTGACCGTCGGGATGCCATTCGGATCGGCGCCCTCAACCGCCGTTCCACCGGAGGCGAGTTTGAGCTGGGCGCGGCCGTCCTTGCGTTCCAGGTGGAGCACTTGCCCCGGGTAGATGAGGTGTGGATTGCGGATATCCTCATAGTTCATGCCCCACAGCTCGGGCCAGCGCCAGGGCCGTTTGAGGTAGAGGCCCGCAATGGCCCACAGGGAGTCGCCCACCTTCACCACATACCGGTCCGGCGCATTGGGCGCGATTTCGTCCAGTGGCACGCCGGCCTGTGCGACCTGGCGAGCCGTTGCGGTCTGGGCCGGCGTCACCGGGTATTGCTGGGCCTGGGCAGGGACGGGCGCAAAGCCCGCCGCCATCGCAGCCAGCAAGGCCAGCGCCGGTACCGAGGCCAAGGCCGGGAGGTTTCCCGTGGTCAGGTGTTTCATCGTTTCTCTCATCCCCGCTCAGAAATCTTGACAAATCACTCTTGATTCTGCGCTCAAGCCCTTGATTGGGCAACGTAAAAAGGTTTCAGCCGCTGCGTCAAATGTAAAAAGTGGCGAAAATAGCGACATCTTTGACCCGATTTCATGGCCCTTCTTTCCATTCTCCGCTACCCCGACCCACGCCTGTACACGGTGGCCAGACCGGTGCAGGTTGTTGACGCCCGCATCCGAAGCCTGGTTGCCGACATGCTGGAAACCATGTACGACGCCCAAGGCATCGGGCTGGCCGCCACACAGGTCAACGCACACGACCGGGTGGTCGTCATCGACGTGTCGGAGGAGCGCAACCAGCCACTGGTGCTGATCAATCCCGTCATCGAATGGGCCAGCCCGGAACGGGTGAAGGGCGAAGAAGGCTGCCTGTCAGTACCCGGTATATACGACGGGGTCGAACGCTCGGTGGCCGTGCATGTGACCGCCCTCGGCCGTGATGGCCAGCCCTTGCGCATCGAGGCTGAGGGCATGCTGGCGGTGTGCATCCAGCACGAGCTGGACCATCTCCTGGGCAAGGTGTTCGTCGAGTATCTCTCCCCGCTCAAGCGCAACCGCATCAAGTCCAAACTGCTCAAGCAGCTCAAGGAAGAGCGCGCCTGACCCCTGTCCGACCCGGGTTCGGCTGGATAATCGGGGCCCCTGACGCTGGCACCGCCTCGGCGCAATCCCTGGCCTCAGCGGCCCGCCCCATGGACCATGACTGGATCCGCCTTGAAAATCATTTTTGCCGGAACTCCTGAATTTGCCCGTGTCGCGCTGGAACGCCTGCACGCCACAGGGTTTGACATTGCCCTGGTGCTGACCCAGCCTGACCGCCCGTCCGGCCGCGGCCTGAAACTGCAGGCCTCGCCGGTCAAGCAGTTCGCGCTGGACCATGGCCTTCCCGTGGCCCAGCCGCGCAGCCTGCGCCTGGACGGCAAATACGCCGATGACGCGGCCACGGCCCGCGAGGCCATCCTCGCCGTGGGGGCAGAGGCCATGGTGGTGGCCGCCTACGGCCTCATCCTGCCCCAGTGGGTGCTGGATGCGCCGGCCAGAGGTTGTTTCAACATCCATGCGTCGCTGCTTCCGCGCTGGCGCGGGGCTGCACCGATCCATCGCGCCATCGAAGCGGGTGATTCCGAGGCCGGCATCACCATCATGCAGATGGATGCGGGGCTCGACACCGGTGACATGCTGTTCATGCACACCACGCCCATCACCGGGCGTGACACCACCGGCACGCTGCACGACCGGCTGGCCGATCTGGGCGGCAAGCTGATGGTGCTGGCCCTGAACGAGGCGGCTGCCGGGCGTCTGAAGCCCGTCCCGCAGCCGGCCGAGGGCGTGACCTACGCCCACAAGATCGAAAAAGCCGAAAGCGCGGTGGACTGGTCGCTCCCGGCGGCGCAGATTCAGCGCCGCATCCGTGCCTTCGACCCTTTCCCAGGCGCCAGCAGCGCCCTCGGCGGCGAAACCGTGAAACTCTGGCAGTCTCATGTTGATAGCATGGAGCGACCATCCGACGCCGGGAATGGGCAGATTTTGGCAGCAAATTCCGATGGGGTGAGGGTTGCCTGCGGCGACGGGGTGCTATGCGTCACCCAGTTGCAGCGTGCCGGCGGCAAGCGCCTGGCGGCGGCCGATTTTCTGCGGGGGTTTCCGCTGAATGCGGGCGCGACCTTCGACGCGCCGCCGGCAGGGGCCTGAGCCCGGTGAATCCAAGCCCAGACTCCTCGCCGCTGCAGCGCGTGCGCCGGCTGGTGACCCACCCCGAGTTCCGCGCCGGGGCGCGCGAGATCTCCGGGGTGGCGCCGGGCCTGGCGGCCTGGGGCCTGATGACCGGCGTGGCCATGGTGCAGTCGGGCATGAGCACGGTGGAGGCCATGGCCATGACGCTGCTGGTGTTCGCGGGCAGCTCGCAGCTGGCCGCCATTCCGCTGATTGCCGCCAGCGCGCCGGTCTGGGTGATCCTGGCGACCAGCTTTTGCGTCAACCTGCGCTTTGTGGTGTTCAGCGCCCACCTGCGCGCCTATGTGATGTACCTGCCGCGCTGGGCGCGGCTGCTGGCCGGCTATGTCACGGCCGACATGACCTATGTGCTGTTCGTGCGGCGTTACGCGCATCCGGCCAGCACGGCGGCCGAGCGTGAGGCGCAGCTGGCCTACCTGGCCGGCGGCGGCGCGCTGAACTGGGCCAGCTGGCAGGTGGCCAGCCTGACGGGCATTGCGCTGGCGCAGTCGGTGCCACTGCACTGGGGGCTGGGCTTTGCCGGCATCCTGGCACTTACGGGTGTCGCGTGCTCGCTGGCCTCGTCGACGATGCGGCGGGTCTCGGCCGGGGTGGCCGGGGCTGCGGCCGTGGCAGCCTTCGCGTTGCCATTCAAGCTCAACATCGTGTTTGCAATTGCCGTGGCGGTGGCTGTGAGCCTGCTACTGGAGCGGCCCGCGCCGCCGGACCGGCGGGGGCCCGCATGAGCCAGAGCGGCACCGACCTGTGGACGCTGGGCGTGATCGTCGGCCTGACGGTGGTCACTGTGGTCACCCGCAGCTTTTTCTTTCTTTCGAGCCGCGAATGGCAGCTGCCGCACTGGGCCCAGCGGGGTTTGCAGTACGCGCCCATCGCGGCGCTGGCAGCGGTGATCGTGCCGGAGGTTGTCATGACGCAAGGCCATCTCATCACGACCTGGCAGGACGCCCGCCTGTTTGGCGCCGCCGCCGGGGCGGCCTTCTACTTTGCCCGGCGAGGGCAGGGCCAGGCCGTGCTGGGCACCATCGTGGTGGGCATGGCGGTCTACCTGCCGCTGCACCTCGGCCTGGGCTGGTAGGGCGGGCCCATCGGGCCCAGGATGACCTGGGTCAAGGCCGGCCAGGCCAGCGCTTCTAGAATGGCCGCCATTTCATCCATTGATCGATCCCCTGCCATGAACGTCATCCGTTTCTCCGATCTGTGTGCCCAGGGCAAGGCCCGCGGCCAGCGCGTCTTCATCCGTGCCGACCTCAACGTCCCGCAGGACGATGCCGGTGCCATCACCGAGGACACCCGCATCCGCGCCTCCGTGCCCTGCATCCGCATGGCGCTGGAGGCCGGCGCCGCGGTCATGGTGACCTCGCACCTGGGCCGCCCGACGGAAGGCGACTTCAAGCCCGAAGATTCCCTGGCCCCGGTGGCCAAACGCCTGGGCGAACTGCTCGGGCGTGAGGTGCCCGTGGTCGCCAACTGGGTGGACGGTGTCACCGTGGCCCCGGGGCAGCTCGTGCTGCTGGAGAACTGCCGCGTCAACAAGGGCGAAAAGAAGAACAACGAAGAGCTGGCGAAAAAGATGGCCGCTCTGTGCGACATCTTCGTGAACGACGCCTTCGGCACCGCGCACCGCGCCGAAGGCACCACCTACGGCATCGCCCAGTTCGCACCCATCGCCTGCGCCGGCCCGCTGCTGGCCGCCGAGATCGACGCGATCACCAAGGCGCTGGCGCACCCGAAGCGCCCGCTGGTGGCCATCGTCGCGGGCTCCAAAGTCAGCACCAAGCTCACCATCCTCAAGAGCCTGTCGGCCAATGTGGACCAGCTCATCGTCGGTGGCGGCATTGCCAACACCTTCATGCTGGCGGCCGGCCTGAAGATCGGCAAGAGCCTGGCCGAGGCCGATCTGGTGGGCCAGGCGAAGGCCGTGATCGAGGCGATGAAGGCGCGCGGCGCCGAGGTGCCGATCCCGACCGACGTCGTCACCGCCAAGGAATTCAAGGCCGATGCGAAAGCCGAAATCAAGGCCGCCACCGACGTCGCCGATGACGACCTGATCCTGGACATCGGGCCGGAGACCGCCAAACGGCTTGCCGCCCAGCTGATGAAGGCCGGCACCATTGTCTGGAACGGCCCGGTGGGCGTGTTCGAGTTCGCCGCATTCGAGAACGGCACCAAGGTGGTGGCCCAGGCGATTGCTGCATCCAGCGCCTTCAGCATCGCCGGCGGCGGCGACACGCTGGCCGCCATCGCCAAGTACGGCATCGAGAAGGACGTGGGCTACATCTCCACCGGCGGCGGCGCCTTCCTGGAGGTGCTGGAGGGCAAGACGCTGCCGGCGCTGGCGATTCTGGAGCAGCGCGCCGTCAGCTGAGCGTGACCGGCGGGGCCGGCGACGCCCATCAGACGCTTCTATAGTCATAGCAAACTATGACCTTTCCACGCTGGGATGGAGGCAAAAAAGAGATAAATTCATCAGCCAAAGGGCGCCACGCGCCCTTTTTTCATGCCTGAGTTGTCCGCCAGCGGCTGGATGGCGGACGTGGACGGGCTCCTCCGACCTGCAGGGAGGGGCCGTCAGTGGTTCCATGGGAAAATCAGTCCCTTTCAATCTGGAACCGCCCTCCATGTCCCATCGCGCCACCAAGATCGTTGCCACCCTCGGACCCGCTTCCAGCGATCCCGCCCTGCTGATGGCCATGATCACCGGCGGCGTCAACGTGGTTCGGCTCAATTTCAGCCACGGCAAGGCGCAGGACCACATTGACCGCGCCAACCTGGTGCGCGAGGCGGCCAAACGCGCGGGTCGCGAAGTGGCCATCATGGCCGACCTTCAGGGACCGAAGATCCGGGTTGGCAAGTTCGCCGAGGGCAAGGTGATGCTGGAGCCGGGCGCGGCCTTTGTGCTGGATGCCTCGCGCACCGAACCCGGCGATGTGCACGGCGTGGGGCTGGACTACAAGGAGCTGCCGCGAGATGTGCACGCGGGCGACCTGCTGCTGCTCAACGACGGCCTGATCGTGCTGACCGTGCAGGCCGTGCGCGGCGAGCAGGTGCACACGGTGGTCAAGCTCGGCGGCGAACTGTCCAACAACAAAGGCATCAACAAGCAGGGCGGCGGCCTGACCGCCCCGGCGCTGACCGCCAAGGACATGGACGACATCAAGACGGCCATGGCTTTCCAGGCCGACTATGTTGCAGTCAGCTTCCCGAAGAACGCCACCGACATGGAAATGGCGCGCCAGCTGTGCAACGTGGCCGCCGCTGAATACCGCCACAAGCCAGGCCTGATTGCCAAGATCGAACGCGCCGAGGCGATTCCGCACCTGGAAGAAATCCTGCGCGCCAGCGACGGCATCATGGTGGCGCGCGGCGATCTGGCCGTCGAGGTGGGCAATGCGACCGTTCCGGCGTTGCAAAAGCGCATGATCAAGATGGCCCGTCTGCACGACAAGGTGGTGATCACCGCGACCCAGATGATGGAGAGCATGATCACCAACCCGGTGCCCACGCGTGCCGAGGTCAGCGATGTGGCCAACGCCGTGCTCGATGGCACGGACGCGGTGATGCTGTCGGCCGAAACCGCCGCCGGCAAATACCCGCTGGAAACCGTGCTGGAGATGGCCAAGATCTGCGAAGCCGCGGAAGAGGCCGAAGGCGCGGAGCACGCGGAGCTGGACGCCGACTTCAACGGGCAGACCTTCACCCGCATTGACCAGTCCATCGCCATGGGCGCGCTGTTCACCGCCCACCACCTGGGCGCCAAGGCCATCGTGGCGCTCACCGATTCCGGCTCCACGCCCTTGTGGATGAGCCGCCACCGCACCAACATCCCGATCTACGCCATCACCTCCAAGCTGGCCACGCAGCGCCGCATGGCGCTGTATCGCAACGTGCGCCCGCTGCTGGCTGTGACCAGCGGCGACCGCGACACCGCGCTGATGCAGGCCGAAGCCCACCTCAAGGAGCGCGGCATCGTGAAGACTGGCGACGTCTACGCCATCACCTGCGGCGAGCCGATGGGCACTGCGGGCGGCACCAACATGCTGCGGATCTGCAAGGCCAGTTGAGGCCTCAAAGCGCCCTGGCGCCCGGTCCGGCGCAGGATCGGGCGGTAAAATTGAAGCCGATGTCCCGCAGTGACCCGGTTGCGGGCCCGCCTTTTCAACTCTGGGAGCTTCACCATGGCACTGGTTTCAATGCGCGAACTGCTCGATCATGCAGCCGCGAACGGTTACGGCATTCCGGCCTTCAACGTCAACAACCTCGAACAGGTCCAGGCCGTAATGTCGGCTGCCGACGAGACCGGTGCGCCGGTGATCCTGCAGGCCAGTGCCGGTGCGCGCAAGTACGCGGGTGAGCATTTCATCAAGTACCTGATCCAGGCAGCCGCAGAGGCCTACCCGCACATTCCGCTGGTGATGCACCAGGACCACGGCACCAGCGTCAAAATCTGTGAAGGGGCCATCGGCCTGGGCTTCGGCTCGGTCATGATGGACGGCTCGCTCCTGGAAGACGGCAAGACGCCCTCCAGTTTCGACTACAACGTGGACGTGACCCGCAAGGTTGTCGAGATGGCGCACAGGAGCGGTGTCACCGTGGAAGGCGAACTCGGCTGCCTCGGCAACCTCGAAACCGGTGACGCCGGCGAGGAAGACGGCATCGGCGCCGAAGGCAAGCTGGACCACTCCCAGATGCTGACCGACCCCGAGGAGGCCGCCACCTTTGTCAAGGCCACCCAGCTCGACGCGCTGGCCATTGCCATTGGCACCAGCCATGGCGCCTACAAGTTCAGCCGCCCGCCCACCGGCGACATCCTGGCGATCAGCCGCGTGAAGGAAATCCACGTCCGCATCCCCAACACCCACCTGGTGATGCACGGCTCCAGCAGCGTGCCGCAGGACCTGCTGGCGATCATCAACCAGTACGGCGGCAAGATGAAGCAGACCTACGGCGTGCCGGTGAAAG